>Ga0116180_1004403_pt1 | contig 10210 bp, 6 predicted proteins | sample AD_UKC073_MetaG_FD_89804 | JGI IMG/M metagenome (GOLD analysis project Ga0116180, IMG submission 89804) | Active sludge microbial communities of municipal wastewater-treating anaerobic digesters from USA - AD_UKC073_MetaG | ecosystem: Engineered > Bioreactor > Anaerobic > Digestate | place: USA... | reverse complement strand
TTCGTTACGAAGGCTACGGTATCGGCGGTGCGGCGGTGATCGTCGATTGCCTGACCGACAACAAGACCCGCACCGTCGCCGACGTCCGGCATGCCTTCAACAAGTATGGCGGCAACCTCGGCACCGATGGTTGCGTCGCTTTCCAGTTCAGGCACTGCGGCCAGATGCTGTTTGCCCCGGGCACCGACGAGGCGGCACTGATGGACGCCGCGATCGAAGCCGGGGCGGACGACGTGTTGACCAACGACGATGGCTCGGTGGAAGTGATCACCGCCGCCAGCGACTACATGACGGTCAGGGACGCGCTCGCCGCCGCCGGCTTCAAGGCCGAGTTCGGCGACGTCACGATGAAGGCCGAGAACGAAACACAACTCACCGGTGACGAAGCGCTGCGCATGCAGAAGCTGATCGACGTACTCGACAGCCTCGATGACGTGCAGGAGGTGTACACCAGCGTCGTACTCGACGATTGACCGCGGGTGGCCGTGCCGACGACACGGCTCTGGTCAAGGAAGGTGGTCAGGCTTCGGCAAAGCGCTCGCGCAGCGACTGCGCATAGGCCGCGGCTGCCGGCTCACCTTCGCCGGGCGCCCATGTGGCACGTTCGTTTTCAAGCAGCGGCAGATAGGGGCCCGCCTTGGCTTCGAGCATCACCGTGCCGGGGTCGAGGGCCAGCACGGTGTGGTAGAGACCATACGGAATGTTGACGCCGCATACCGTTCCCGCCGCGGCCAGGACCGCCGTCTGCCATACCTGCCCCTGATCGTCAAAAAAGACGACACCGAGTCGGCCACGCACGACGACCATCGTTTCGTCCTTGTTCGGGTCGAGGTGACGATGTGGAGGCAGGTACGAGCCCGGCTCGATGGCGTTGAGCAGACGATGCGCGGGTGCCGCGTCGCCAGCGTGGAAGTTGCAGTTCCGACGTCGTCGCGGACTGGCGCTGGCTGCCAGGCTGACGGCGTCGAGCAGCGCCTGGTCGATCAGCAGCGGGATTTTCGGTAGCGCACTCACTTGCGGTTCCGGGATCAACTCAGGCATAGTCGATGCAGACATTGTCGCTGCTCAGCCACTCGCGCAGCGCTGCCAGCAGATCGTCTTCGAGGCGAACCCGGTTGGCGTCGCCGAAAGCCAGTTCGCAGGCCGCGTCAGCGTTGCGGTAGGACAGGCGTACCGGGCAATCACCGGGGGTGTATGGGGCGAGCAGGCTGCGCAGGCGCTGCGCGGCGCTGCGCGCATTGTTGCCGCTGGCCTGGCCATTGAGCGACAGGCGCAGGTGACGGGCAAAGCGGCTGCGCGCTTCGGCGAGCGTCAGCAGGCGATCGGCGACGATCTTCACCCGGCCCTCGCCGGCGAAATCGTCGCGCTGGACACGGCCTTCGATGATCAGCACCTCGTCTTCCCTGATCTTGGCGCGCTCGGCTTCCAGCAATTCGTTGAACACCGAGACTTCAAGCGCCGTGGTACCGTCGTCGATCTGGATGAAGGCCATCTTGCCGCGCGCCGTGAACTTGCTGCGCACGCCGACCACCAGGCCGGCAAGCAACTGCGGCTCCTTCCTGGCTTCGAGTGCGGCCAGCGGCCGGCCTACGAAGCGCGACACTTCGGCCTGGACACCATGGAAGGGGTGACCCGAAAAGTAGAAGCCCAATGCCAGTTTCTCCTCGTTGAGCTTCTGCCTTTCGCTCCACGGCGGCACGTCGACGTACCTCGGTCCCTGTTCGCCGCCGCTGTCGGCGGCGTCGAAGATGTCGAACAGGCTGACCTGCATGGCGTTGCGTTCGGCCTGCTCGGCGGCTTCCATGGCGATGCCGACCGAAGCCAGCAGGCGCGCTCGATGTTTGTCCAGCGAATCGAATGCGCCGGCGCGGATCAAGGCTTCGATGGTGCGCCGGTTGACCAGCCGCTTGTCGGCGCGCCGGCAGAAATCGAAGAGGTCCTTGAATGCGCCGCCGGCTTCGCGCACCTTGAGAATCGCGTTCACCGCCTGTTCGCCGGTTCCCTTGACCGCCCCGAGGCCATAGCGAATCGTGCTCCGGTCGACTGGCGTGAACCGGTATTCGGAGGCATTCACGTCGGGGCCCAGGATGCGCAGACCGTTGGCGACGGCGTCGTCGTGAAAGATCTTCACCGAGTCGGTAACGTCCATGTCCGACGACAGCGTTGCCGCCATGAAGGCGGCGCAATGGTGCGCCTTCAGCCAGGCCGTGTGGTAGGTGACAACGGCGTAGGCCGCGGTATGGGACTTGTTGAAGCCGTACTCGGCGAACTTCTCCATGAGGTCGAAAAGCTGCATCGCCAGCTTTTCGTCGTAGCCCTTCCTCTTCGCCCCGTCGCGCATCAGGTCGCGATGCAGGGCCATCTCTTCGGCCTTCTTCTTGCCCATTGCCCGCCGCAACAGGTCGGCCGCACCCAGCGTATAGCCGCCGATGATCTGGGCGATCTGCATCACCTGTTCCTGGTACACGATGACCCCGTAGGTCGGTTCGAGGCAGACCTTCAGATCGTCGATGTAGTAGTCGATCTTCTGCTGGCCCTTCTTGCGCAGGATGAAGTCGTCGACCATCCCCGAACCGAGCGGACCCGGCCGGTAGAGGGCAAGCACGGCGATGATGTCCTCGAAACGGTCGGGCGCGAGCTTCCTGACCAGCTTCTTCATGCCCTCCGATTCGACCTGGAAAATCGCCGTCGTGTTGCCGTCCTTGAGGATCTGGTAGGCCTGCGGATCGTCGAAGGCCAGCGCCGCCAGATCGGGGCGCTGGCCACTCAGTTTTTCGACGTAGTCGACTGCCAGCTTGATGATCGTCAGATTGCGCAGGCCGAGGAAGTCGAACTTCACCAGGCCGACTTTTTCCACGTCGTCCTTGTCGTACTGGGAAACCACCGAGCCGCCGCCATCGGCAGAATAGACCGGGCAGAAATCGGTGAGTTTGCCGGGGGCGATCAATACTCCACCGGCATGCATGCCGACATTGCGCGTCAGATCTTCGAGACGCGCCGCCAGGTCGAACAGATCCCGGACTTCTTCCTCGCTTTCGATGCGCGTTTTCAGTTGCGGCTCGGCGGCAATCGCCTTGGCCAGCGACAGCGGCTTGTTGGTCTCGACCGGAATCAGCTTGGACAACTGGTCGCAAAAGCTGTACGGCAGGTCGAGCACGCGCCCGACGTCGCGAATGACCGCCTTCGAAGACATGGTGCCGAAGGTGACGATCTGCGACACGGCCGCCGCCCCGTACTTCCGGCGCACGTACTCGATCACCCGCCAGCGATTGTCCTGGCAGAAGTCGATGTCGAAGTCGGGCATCGAAACCCGCTCGGGATTCAGGAAGCGCTCGAAGAGCAGGGCGTAGCGCAGCGGGTCGAGGTCGGTAATGCCCAGAGCATAAGCGACGACGGAGCCGGCGCCCGAGCCGCGTCCGGGACCGACCGGACAGCCATTGTGCTTGGCCCAGTTGATGAAGTCGGCAACGATCAGGAAGTAGCCCGGAAACCCCATCTGCACGACGGTATCGGTTTCCAGCTGCAGGCGCGCATCGTAGGCAGGACGCTGCGCCGCCCGCTCGGCAGGATCAGGGAAGAGCTGCTGCAGGCGCACCTCAAGGCCTGTTACCGCCTCGCGGCGGAGGAAATCGTCGAGCGTCACCCCCGGTGGCGTCGGGAAATCCGGCAGGTAGCTCTTGCCGAGCGTGATCTGCAGATTGCAGCGCTTGGCGATTTCCACCGCGTTCGCCAGCGCATCGGGAAGGTCGGCAAACAACTCGACCATTTCAGCGGCCGACTTGAAGTACTGTTCCTCGGTGTACAGGCGCGGACGGCGGGCATCCCCGAGCATGTAGCCCTCGGCAATGCACACCCGCGCTTCGTGCGCCTTGAAATCGTCGCGTTCGAGAAACTGGATCGGATGCGTGGCCACCAGCGGCAACTCGAGTTCCGCCGCCAGATCGGCGGTGGCAGCGACCAGCACATCCTGTTGCGCCTGCCCATAACGTTGCACTTCGAGGTAGAAGGCACCGCGAAACAGTTCCTCCCAACGCCGTGCGCGACTTGCCGCCTGTTCGCGGTTGCCCTGCAGCAGGGCCTCGCCGACGTCGCCGGCAGCGGCGCCCGACAACGCGATCAGGCCATCGACGCCGACCTCCTGCAGCATCCGGCGCGTGATTTCGGCCCGCCCGCGCACGCGCGGTGCGAGGTAGGCACGCGACAGCAACTCGCAGAGCTGCAGGTAACCTTGCCGGGAGCGGCAGAGCAGCAACAGGCGACTGGGACGATCGGGATCGGTTTCGTTGGCGATGCAGACGTCGCTGCCGAGCAGCGGCTTGATTCCCTTGCTGCGTGCCGTGTAATAGAACTTGACCAGGCCGAAGAGATTGCTGAGATCGGTCAGCGCCAGCGCCGGCATGCCGTAGCTGGCAGCGCGTGCGACCGCGTCGTTCAGGCGAACGATGCCATCGGTGATCGAGTATTCGCTGTGCAGGCGAAGGTGGATGAACGGGATTTCAGGCATCCCGCCATTTTACCCCGAGGCGGAATGCCCAACGCGACGATCGCAGCGCGGCGCGCGATTCAGTGGCGGTGCTGACCGCATGCGGTCCAGCCCGGAGAGGCGCCGCGACTAGGACCGTGCCAGCCCACGGCTAGCTGTTCACCCACTCGATGATCGCCTGCCACTGTTCGAGATCCTTGGCTGCACGCGACGCCGACAGATCGAACATGGTCATCCCGTTCAACGTCGTCTGCACGTAGAGCTGCGTATTGCGCAGATGGGTGAGCACCGGCAGGTCGTACTGGGCGAGAAAACGCTCGAGTTCAGCGGCAGCGCGGGTGCGTGGATCGACCCGCATGCCCACGACGGCCACGAACGCGTGTTCGTTGCGCACGGCCTTTTCTTCGAGCAGCGCCTCGATGAAGTGGCGGGTCGCGAGGATGTCGAACAATGACGGCTGGACCGGAACGATCACCCGGTTCACCTGCTTGACGACCGGGTCGAGCGCCTTGCCATGCAGGCCTGCCGGCGTGTCCAGCACGACATGCGTGGTCCCTTTCGGTGGGCGCGCGGTTTTTCCGGGTTCGATCTCCCAACTGCGAATCGTCGGCAGGATCGATGGCCGCAAGCGCAGCCATTCCCGCGACGACTGCTGACGATCGACGTCACCGAGCATCACCCGATGCCCACTGCGCGCGAGATGGCCGGCCAGGTTGATCGCCAGCGTCGATTTTCCGGAACCGCCCTTGGGATTCGCAATCAGGAAGGATTTCATCATTCTCTATTGTCCTTGTCATGGACCGTGGCAAGCCGGCGAAGCTCCTCACGAACCAGGTTGATATGCTCACGCAGAGTGTAAAGCAGATCACTGAAAGCCAGTGGGATATTGAGTGTGCTGGCGTCGTTTTCGATGCGGTCGAGCTGCTGCACGTACTCCTGCCGGCGGGCCGGTTCGTAGTTCCGGCGCAGGTCGCTCTCGAGGAACTTCAGGTCACCGTAACAGCGCACGATCTTCGAGCGCACTCGCCAGCTGTACAGGGCAGGTGCGAACTTCAGCAGCGGCAGCGACAACATCAGCAGCGGCAGGATCATCACCAACAGGCGCTCGACAAGCACCGCCATCCAGAACGGTAGATAACGCTGCAGGAAGGGCGGACCAGACTTGTAGTAGCGCGCCGCGTCGCTCGACAACGGAAAGCTCTGGTCCTTGTACGCCGGAAACTCACCGGCGCGCTGAAAGAAACCGCCCCTGCCGTTAACCTCGGTCATCGCCTGCAACAGCAGGCCGGCGACGGCCGGGTGCAGGTCTTCGCGGACGATGACGTTGGCCGTCGTCGCCAGCAGCACGGTGTCCCGGGGCGGCACGTCGCGCACCAGGTCGACGACCCCGCGCGGCAGCACGATCTTGGACAGGAACGGGAAGCGTCGCAGGTAGGCATCGGCCTGGCTCAGGCTGACCACCCGCAATCCCGGCGAACGCAGCATCACCTGCACCACCGGCGCTTCCTGCGCGGCGACGATGAACGCGGCGTCGATCTGTTCCTGCTGCAGCGCTTCGGCGGCGTTCAAGCCGGCAAGCGGCAGCAGGTTCGGGCTGTTGGCGGGAATTTCGTTGGCTTCCAGCAACTGCAGGGCGAGGCCCCGAATACCACTGCCCTCCTCGCCGACGGCGATGCGCCTGCCGCCGAGCTGGTGGAGCTTGTCGACCCGCTGCGCACCCCGATAGAACACCCACACCGGCTCATAAGAGACGCTGCCGAGAGAACGCAGAGGACCCGCTTCCTCGTCATCGTCGGGCGCCCGCAGGGCAATGCCCCCCTGCACGAAGGCCACGTCGGCCTCGCCATTTTCGATGCGCTCGAGGTTCTGGTGCGAACCCGCCGAGGTCATGATCTCCAGGGTGATGCCTTTGCCGGCCAGCAGCGCGGCATAGCGTTGCGCGTAGGCGTAGTAGGCATCGTTCTCGCTACCGGTGCTGATGCTGATACGTCGGGGCGGTTCCGGCTCGACGAACTGGTAAGCGACGGCAAGGCCGATGGCCGTGATCAGGACGATCGGCCATGCCGTCGCCAGCAGGTAGCGCAGTGCAACCAGGCGGGCCTGCAGGCGCTTCATCAAGGCAACAGGATGGTCGATCCGGTATGCTTGCGTGCTTCCAGGTCGCGATGCGCGCGCGCCACTTCTGCCAGCGGGTAGGTCTGGTTGACTTCGATCCTGACCTTGCCCGAGCCGACGACCTCGAACAGCTCGGCGCCCAGCGCAACCAGATCGGCACGCCTGGCCGTGTAATGCATCAGCGTCGGGCGCGTCAGGAACAGCGAGCCCTTCTGCGACAGCAGCAGGGGATCGAAAGGCGGCACGGGACCCGAGGCGTTGCCGAAGCTGACCATCATCCCGCAGGTCCGCAGGCTGTCGAGCGAGCCGCCGAAGGTGTCCTTGCCGACCCCATCGTAAACTACGGCCACGCCCTCGCCGGCGGTGATTTCACGGACCCGCCGGGGAAAATCCTCGCGCGAGTAGTCGATCACGTGGTCGCAGCCGTGCGCCAGGGCCAGCGCCGCCTTGGCTGCGCCTGCAACCGTACCGATCACCGTGGCACCCAGGGCCTTGGCCCACTGACAGGCAATCAGGCCAACGCCACCCGCCGCCGCGTGGATCAGTACGTTATCGCCGGCCTGCACGCGATAGGTACGGCGCAGCAGATAGGCGCTGGTCAAACCCTGCAGCATCATCGCCGCCGCGGTACGGAAATCGATGTTCTCGGGCAGCTTGAGCAGACGGTCGGCGGGCAGGCAGCGCACCTGGCTGTAAGCGCCGACCGGTCCCCCGGCGTAGGCGACCCGGTCGCCGGGATGCAGATCACTGACCCCGGCGCCGACGGCCTCGACGCAGCCGGCGGCTTCGAGCCCGAGACCGTTCGGCAACTGCAACGGATAGAGGCCACTACGATGATAGATGTCGATGTAGTTGAGACCGACCGCCTGGTGACGCACACGCGCCTCCCCGGGCGCCGGGTCGCCGACCTCAAGCTCCTCCCAGCACATGACTTCGGGGCCCCCGGTCTGGTGCATACGAATGGCAAACGGCATGACTATCTCCTCCTCTGGTTTAAGGCTACAGTCTAGTGGTCTGCCCGCTTTCTGGGCAAGTGCAAAAAAACCATTGCTGTCTGCCACTTGAACCCTGCATGGACAGTCCTTCCACAGGCTTATGCACACAATCCGTGCGCAAATGCCTTTGCCGATGCACGGCAGCAGCTTCGTCGGCCGGCCGGTTCTCGCGCTCGCCGCTCGGCTCAGAGCGGTACCAGCCGCGCATACTCGAGCGCCAGCCACTTCATGCCGCCGGCGCCGAAATTGACCTGCACGCGCGCTTCCGGCCCGGAACCTTCGGCGGACACGATGACACCGACGCCAAACCGGGCATGCCGCACGTTCTGGCCGACCCGCAGCGCCCCGGCCCCGGCCGGGGCCGTCGCTTGCCCGCTGACGGCAACCGCCGGACGCGCGACCGTGGCGGCGCGACCGACCTTGCGCAGCAGTTCCGGCGGCAGTTCGTCGAGGAACGCCGATGGCAGGCAATAGCGGGTCTGCCCGTGCAGCAGGCGCGTCTGCGCGTGGCTCAGATAAAGCCGGTGGCGGGCACGCGTGACGGCGACGTACATCAGCCGCCGCTCTTCCTCCAGGCCGTCGCGTTCGAGCGTGGCATTCTCGTGCGGGAAAAGACCCTGCTCCAGGCCGGAGATGAAGACGACATCGAACTCCAGGCCCTTGGCGGCGTGCACGGTCATCAACTGAACCGCTTCCAGTCCCTCGCCCGCCTGATGCTCGCCGGCCTCCAGCGAGGCATGCGCCAGGAACGCGGCCAGCGGCCCGCCATCCGGCACGGCACCGCCATCACCCGACGCAGCCCCCTCCTCACGGAGGAAGCCCGTGGCCGCGTTGATCAGTTCGTCGAGGTTCTCGAGTCGGTCCTGGCCCTCCTTGTCGGTCAGATAGTGCTGGCGCAGACCGCTCCGGTCGATGATCCGGTCGATCACCTCGGGCAGGAGCAAATCCCTGGTCTCGCTGCGCAAGTCCTCGATCAGGCGGACGAAGCGGGCGAGTGACGTGCCCGCCTTGCCGGCGAGACTCGCCGCCGCATTGTACAGGCTCGAATTGGCGCAACGCGCCGCTTCCTGCAGGGCTTCGATGCTGCGCGTACCGATCCCGCGCGTCGGAAAATTCACGACACGGGCAAAGGCCGTGTCGTCGTCGGGATTGGCGATCAGGCGCAGGTAGGCCAGGGCATGTTTGACTTCCTGGCGATCGAAGAAGCGCAGGCCGCCATGCACACGATACGGCACTGCCAGGGTGAACAACTGGTGTTCGAGCACCCGCGATTGTGCGTTGGAGCGGTACAGGACGGCCATCTGATCGCGCGGGGCGCCTGCGCGCACGAGTTCGCCAATCTCCTCGACGATGAAACGCGCTTCATCCACGTCGGAAAAGGCCTCGAAGACACGGATCGGTTCGCCGGCGCCGGCTTCGGTCCACAGATTCTTGCCGAGGCGGCCACGATTCTGTTTGATCAGCGAATTGGCGGCGTCGAGGATATTGCCATGCGAGCGATAGTTCTGTTCCAGGCGAATCACGTTCGCCAGTTCGAATTCGCGCTGCAGGTCGCGCATGTTGCCGATCTCGGCGCCGCGGAAGGCGTAAATCGACTGGTCGTCGTCGCCCACTGCGAAGAGGCAGGCGCCGCCGCCTTCCGGAGGGACGCCGCCGCGACCGGCCAGCAGCTTCAGCCAGGCGTACTGCAGGCGGTTGGTGTCCTGAAACTCATCGACCAGAATGTGCCGGAAGCGCGCCTGATAGTGGTGGCACAGCGGCTCGTTGCGTTGCAGCAGTTCGTACGAACGCAGCAGCAGTTCGGCAAAGTCGACCACCCCTTCGCGCTGGCATTGCGCTTCATACTCGGCGTACCACTCGACGCGACGACTGGTGAACTGGTCGTAGGCTTCGGCCTGTGCGGCGCGAATCCCCTGCTCCTTGTGGGCATTGATGAAGTGCATCAGTTCGCGCGGCGGAAACTTCTGGTCGTCGACGTTGAGGTTCTTGAGCAGGCGCTTGATCGCCGCCAACTGGTCCGCGGCATCGAGAATCTGGAACTGCGCGGGCAACCCGGCCTCGCGGCAGTGCGCGCGCAGGAAGCGGTTGCAGAGACCGTGGAAGGTACCGATCCACATGCCGCGGGTGTTGATCGGCAGCATCGCCGCCAGGCGGGACTGCATCTCCTTGGCCGCCTTGTTGGTAAAGGTCACCGCCAGGATCCCCTGCGGCCCGACCTGTCCGGTCGAGATCAGCCAGGCGATGCGGGTGGTCAGTACCCGCGTCTTGCCGCTGCCGGCCCCGGCGAGGATCAGGGCATGTTGCGGCGGCAGCGTGACGGCGGCCAACTGAGGCGCATTGAGATTCGCGAGCAGATCGGGCATGGATCAGGTATTCCTGGTAATCGGTCCACGATTATAGCCGCCGCGCAGGCCCCGACGGGCCGGGAGGACGCAGCCGACCGACGTGGCCGTCAGGGCCTGCAAGTCGCATCCCGGACTGTAAATTTCCGCACACTCGGTTGCAATGCGCTGCCCCCCAAAGCGCCCGTGCTGCGCGATTGGTGTGATAATCATCGATTGACGACATGGTCCATGCAGGCTGGCCGGCGACGATCCGGCTCCAGCGTTCGTGCATC
>Ga0116180_1004395_pt1 | contig 10221 bp, 7 predicted proteins | sample AD_UKC073_MetaG_FD_89804 | JGI IMG/M metagenome (GOLD analysis project Ga0116180, IMG submission 89804) | Active sludge microbial communities of municipal wastewater-treating anaerobic digesters from USA - AD_UKC073_MetaG | ecosystem: Engineered > Bioreactor > Anaerobic > Digestate | place: USA... | reverse complement strand
TGAACCCGATGCTTCCGCTCTTTCCGCTTGGGGCTGTTCCGAACATCATGCCTGAATAGGGCGAATAGGTGTATTCCACATCTTCGCCGTATTCGTTTTTGTAGGTATATTTTTCGTAAAAATTATAGCGCGATGCACTAAAATCGGGAGTATAATTCAGACTGATGGATGGAGTAAACACATGGCGTATGGCTTGTATTTTGTTTCCGAAAATTTTCCACGGCGTATACATTCCGTAAAGTTTGGTATTGAAACTAAGGGAGGTACTATAGTCGTATACGCGATTGAATCCGTAAACCGTATCCACTATCACATTTTTTTTTTGGACAGAATCCCATGCCTCAACGTGGCGAGAAGTATACCATCTTTCGTTATAATTGATGGAAGGGGATATCTGGATGTTATCAAAAACCGTAAAAGTAGCACTAATGGGAATACTGTGACGCATGCCGTTTGTCCAATCTTTGATGATGTTCGATTTAAGGAACTGATCTTCCTTGGTAGTGATTGAGTTTCTGAATTCTCCCGAGTAGCTCATCGATATTTTTTCGTACCAACGTTCGGCTCCTACGGCCTTTTTTCGTTTAAATGGATAAACACGACTCATATTAATCGAAAGATTGGGTAAGGTAACCGATATGATGGAATCTTGCGATATCTGATTGATATTCATTGCTGCCGACAAACTCCACGGTGAATTGGGGAAACGTTGCGTAATATTTACGCTGGAACTTTTGGTATTGTTTGTCGATTCTCGCGAATAGAGTTCGCGCAAGTCGTTTTTTTCGTATTTGCTGGTAGAAAAATTCACGCTTGCCGACAGGGTGCGATACATATTTGCTTTTGGATCCTGTGAATGTGTCCAACTGATGCGAAAGTCTTTCGATACCGAATAATCGGGCAACCCTTTGTCGCCAAAGACAGTATTGAGAAAATAGGCGTTGAAGTTTCCCGAGTATTTATATCGTTTTCGGTAATTGGATCGCGCGCCGATTCCCCACGTTCCTTTGGTATATATTTCTCCGGTGATGGCTAGATCCACATAATCGTTTATGGCAAAATAATATCCCCCATCGTGGAGATAAAATCCGCGTTCCATTTCATCTCCATAGGAAGGCATAATGATTCCCGATGAATAGCTTTTGGTGAAAGGGAAAAATGCGAAGGGCAAGACGATCGGAAACAGGGGGACATCCGCCACAACCAGCCATGCCGGTCCGGTGACGACATCTTTATCGGGTCGAACCTTTGCCTTCGACAAATTCAAATAGAAATGCGGATGTTCGTGATCGTCGCAGGTCGTATATTTTGCGTTTTGCATGTAAAACGTGTTATCGGGATTCATTTTCGCTTCATTGGCCACAATATACCCTTCTCCTTGTTGGGTTACGACGTGATTTATAAAAGCCTTGCCGGTTTTAAAGTTGTAGCTTACTTTTTTCATCTCGTATTGAGTGTCGTTTTCTTCAAAAATGGGATATCCAAATTCTTTTCCGAGGGAATCTATGCCAAATGTGGCCGTAATAATACTGCTATCCAAATCCAACGTAATGTATTCGCCTTTGATGCCGATATTGCCATATTTTACATCTGCATTGCCGTATAAATGGACGATATTGTCTTTCGTAAAAACCAAGGAATCGGTAGCTGTATAATGAACCGGAGCTTCAAGGGTTTCTTTTTCTGCTTTTATGGTATCTGTTTTTATTGTGTCCGCTTTTATCGTATCTACCGGTATAATTGGTATGGAGTCGTTTTGGGATAACAAACTGTCACTCTCCGTTTTTGTTTGAGCAAATGGAGATTGAGAAAAAAAAGTAAATACCAGGAAAAAAAATATGCTTATTTCGAGATGTTTCATTCAAAAATAGCCCGGTAGCATGGATAAATGGATTATTATTTTGGAACAAAAGTATAAAAATAAAATTTAAGAGACATTGAATAAGGTTTTTTTAAACAAATTGAAATCGGTTGAAAGAAGGTGAGATTGTTTTTTGCGACGCATAAAGGCTGATAGTCTTTGGGGGATTTCGATAGTCGATCCTATGCATTCTTCTACGGTTTCTTTAAATTTTGCAGGGTGCGCAGTGGCAAGGAAAACGCCTGTTTCGTCGGGTTTTTTCTCGTCTTTCAACGCCTGATATGCGCATGCTCCGTGCGGGTCAAGCAAATAACCTGTTTTTTCGTAAACGGTTCGTATGGTATTTTTGATTTCCACATCGGAATAGGTATTTCCCGAAATATCTTGTTTTATAGCTTCGTGAGATTGATCATATAGGTCGAGAATACGTTCAAAATTGCTAGGAGCACCCACATCCATAGCATTGGCGATGGTTTGAATCGAGGCTCTTGGTTCGTAATTGCCGGTATCGAGGTATTGAAAAAACACATCGTTGCGATTGTTGGCGGCAATGAATCGTTTGACGGGCAATCCCATTCGTTTTGCAAATAAACCGGCTGCCAAATTTCCCAAATTTCCACTGGGTACGGATACGACCACATTATCTACCGGCTGTTGTTTGGCCAATTGGGCATATGCGTAAAAATAGTAAATGGATTGAGGAAGAAAGCGGGCAATATTAATGGAATTGGCCGAAGTCAGGTACATTTTTCTGTTGAGCTCTTCATCCATGAAAGCCGATTTCACCAGTGCCTGACAATCGTCGAACGTGCCATCGATTTCCAATGCAACAACATTCTGTCCAAGGGTTGTAAATTGCGCTTCTTGAATCTCGCTTACTTTGCCCGATGGATATAAAATAAACACCTGAATACCCCCTACGCCTAAAAAGCCGTTGGCAACCGCACTTCCTGTGTCTCCCGATGTTGCAACCAATACTTTCATATTTTCGAGGTGTTGTTCTTGTACGAAATAGGACAACATGCGAGACATGAAACGCGCCCCAACGTCTTTAAAAGCAAAGGTAGGTCCATGAAAGAGTTCCAATACATAAACACCCTCTTCCAATTTCTTGAGTGGGATGTCGAAATTGAGCGCCTCAATTGCGATCGTATTCAATTGCTCTTTATCGATATCTTCACCGAAAAATTTTTCGGCAACTACTTTCGCAATATCCGTTAAGCTCAGATTTCCTATTTCATTGAAAAAATCGGCAGGCAATCGATTTATTTTTTCGGGCATATATAATCCTCTATCGGGCGCAAGTCCTTTTATAACGGCTTCTTGCAGCGTAGCCTTCGGGGCAATATGTCTTGTACTGTAGTATTTCATTTTATTGTTGTTTCTGAAAATAATGTTTTTATAAATTCGTCGCCATGCAATAATCCATAGCTTCCCTTTTGTGCCGCAAATTCGTCATACGTCATAACGTCGTCCGGTTTTATATAGCGGTGATAAATCAAAAAGGGAACAGCTCCTCGTGTATGTGTGCGTATAGCGCACGGTGTTGGGTGATCAGGCAAAACGGCAATGGTCACCGGCTCATTCATTTTCTCGATTGCTTCATAAATGGGTTTTACGATTCGTGAATCGAGGTTTTCGATGGTTTTTATTTTTAACGGCACATTGCCTTCGTGTCCTGCTTCGTCGCTTGCTTCAACGTGAAGATAGATAAAATTTTTTTCATTCAACGCTTTTATTGCGGCTTGCGCTTTACCTTCGTAATTGGTATTATACAATCCTGTTGCTCCTGCCACCACTACAACTTCCAGTCCGGCGTAGACGCCGATTCCGCGAATCAAATCTACGGCTGAGATTACCGCTCCGTTTTTTATCGCGAACCTATCTTTCAACGGTTTCATTGCCGGTCTGTATCCCGGCGACCACGGCCAAATGCTGTTGGCCGGATCTTTCCCTTCGGCTTTGCGTTTGCGGTTGATGGGGTGGTCTGCCAAAAGTTCTTGCGAAGCAAGGATGAGATCGTTGAGTCGATCCGCTGTTGCTTTTGAATGTTCATCCATCGGTTTTATCAACGAAGGATGGAATGGCTTTTCAGGAATATCGTGTGGAGGCGTACAAATGATGTTCTTATTTCCTCCTTTCATCTTCAACAAATGTCGATAAGATACGCCGGGATAAAAGCTGATGGTTTCGTTTCCCAGTTTTTCATTAAGAAAATCGATGAGTTCCTTTGCTTCGGTGGTTGAAATGTGCCCTGCCGAATGGTTTTTCAATAGTTCCCCTTCTATACATACCAGATTACAGCGCATGGCCATCTCGCCGGGTAGAATGTCGACCCCCATACTGGCTGCTTCCAAGACGCCGCGCCCTTCATATACTTCGGGAATATCATATCCCAGCACCGATAAATTTGCAATTTCGCTTCCCGGAGGGAATCCTTCGGGAATCGTATCCAGTAATCCATTGCGGCCTTTGGCGGCCAGTAAATCCATATAAGGTGTATGAGCAACTTGCAATGGCGTTTTATTCCCCAGCTGTTCAATGGGTTCATCTGCCATTCCGTCGCCAAGTATGATGATATATTTCATAGACAAAACCGGTTATCTGATATTTGCAATGGAAATGATGTCGGAAAAAACACCTGCTGCCGTAACGTTGGCGCCTGCTCCATAACCCTTTATCACCATTGGATATTCGTTATAGCGCTCTGTGGTAATCATGATGATATTGTTACTACCCTCCAAATCGTAAAAGGGGTGTCCTTGTTCCACTTCGCGCAGACCCACTTCACATTGTCCATTTTCGTAAATAGCAACAAAACGAAGTTTTTTGCCTTCTTTTTCAAGTTTTTTTCGTCGAATTTCAAATGCTTCATCCATTTCGGATATTGTTTCCCAGAATTCATCCAGGGTTCCTTCAAAATATTTTTGAGGGATAAATAATTCCTTTTTCACATCGTTTTGTTCCACTTCGGCACCCGCTTCGCGTGAGAGGATTACCAATTTGCGAATTACATCGAGCCCACTCAAATCTATTCGCGGATCGGGTTCGGCATAGTGTGCGTCCACTGCCATACGGACGGCCTTACTGAAAGGAATATCTTTGCTCAGTGTGTTGAAGATGAAATTCAATGTGCCCGAAAGCACGGCTTCCAGTTTTATAATTTTGTCGCCCGAATTGATAAGCGAATTCATTGTGTTGATGATGGGTAGTCCGGCGCCGACATTGGTTTCGAAAAGAAACTTCACGCCTGCTTTCCGTGCAGTTTTTTTCAGACGTCGATACGTTTCGTATGATGATGAGGTGGCTATTTTGTTTGCTGTGACTACCGAAATATTTCTCGACATCAGTTCTTCGTATAGATCCGAAATCTCTTTGCTGGCAGTACAGTCCACAAAAACGGCATTGAAGATATTCATTTTCAGTATTTCGTTTCGGATGATGGCCGGTGAACTTTTTATACCTTTTGTTTCCAGTTCCTCTTGGTAATTTTCGAGCGATATTCCTTCTCTGGTGAACAAGGCTTTGCGACTATTGGCTATACCTACGATATTGATTCGTAATTTGTTTTGCTCTTCAAGCGTATGCTTTTGTTGTTGTATTTGGGAAAGCAGTTTATTTCCCACCGTACCGGTTCCGACGACAAACAGATTCAGTTCCTGATAAGGGGAGAGAAAGAACGAGTCGTGTATTACATTCAATGCTTTTCTTAGGTCATTTTTTGAAATTACGCATGAAATATTGGTTTCCGATGCACCTTGTGCCAAGGCTACTACGCTGATACCGCTTCGTCCCAATGTTCCGAAAAATTTTCCTGCTATTCCGGGTACATGTTTCATGTTTTGCCCTACTATGGCTATAGTTGAGAGATTGTACTCAACGGTAATTTCATTGATGCTTCCCATTGCAATTTCTTGGGCAAATTCTTTGTTCAGTACTTTTTGGGCAAGAGCGGCGTCTTGGGTGCGGACACCGATTGAGGTACTAGTTTCCGATGATGCCTGCGAAACAAGAAAAACGCTTATGCCACTATTGGCAAGTGCCGAAAAAATACGTTTGTTTACACCGATCACACCCACCATTCCCAATCCTTGTATCGTAATCAGTGCCGTATCTTCGATAGACGAAATGCCTTTGATGATTTTTCCGTTGCTTTGTGGCTTTATATTGCATATGAGCGTTCCTCCCGAGTGGGGATTGAATGTGTTTTTTATGCGGATTGGGATATTTTTGTGGTAAACGGGGAAAATTGTAGGGGGGTAAATCACTTTTGCTCCAAAATTCGATAATTCAATAGCTTCGATGAACGAGAGTTCATCAATCACATATGCCGAGTTGATTATTTTGGGATCGGCAGTCATAAAACCATCGACATCGGTCCATATCTCAAGAACAGAAGCATTCATGGCTGCGGCTATGAGCGCTGCCGTATAATCCGATCCGCCACGCCCAAGATTGGTAATGTCGCTTTCTTCGCTACTCGATGAAATAAAGCCGGGCACCAACATTACCTTTGGAAGGGGAGATTCGGAAAAAGTTTTCTTAATGAGTTCGAAACAAAGGGGAATGTTGGGAATATGGCTGTTGAATTGGATGGATGTTTTGATAAACTGTGTTGGGTCGTAAAGTTTTGCTCCATCGATTATTTTGCTGACGATAAGCGAAGATAATCGTTCGCCGTAACTTACGATTTTATCGGAAGTTTTTTGCGACAAATCGCCGATGAGGAATACGCCACGTAAAATGTTTCGCAAATCATCGTATAAGATCTGTATTTTTTGTTTTATTTCTTCTTTTTCTTGGCGTGAGGCAATCGTTTTTTCGATTATATCTTCGTGCATGAGGATAACTTCTTCCAGAATGGTTTTATAACCTGCATTCGATTTTACTGCAAAATCGGCTGCAAGCAGTAGTCTGTCGGTAACTCCGGCAAGTGCTGACACAACAACGATTACGGGTTCTTTTTCCGATTCGATAATGTCTTTTACTATCTTTAAACCTTCGGGGGTTCCTATGGAAGTCCCGCCAAATTTCATAACTTTCATATTATGAACAATTAATCCGTTTTTGGTTTTAACGGCGATTAAATATTTAAAAAAGGATGTTTTAGAAAGCAAGAACCGAATGGTTCGTGAAAACAAGGAAATTGTTTGTGGAATAAGATATCAGATAACCCCCCAAGGGGTCATTGTCATTGAGGAAAAGGTTTGAACGTATGTTGAATATAAGTTATTCATCGTAAACGTATAAATTTATTGCAAAGATAGGTTTTTATCGGATAATAAGAAATTAAAAGTGAAAAAAATCGATATAATTTGCGAATATGTTTTTGTTTAAGAAAAAAGCCTTGTATTTAAAACTAAAAAACCGTCTCACTGTCGAAACGGTTTTTAGTTTTATATATCGAAAAAAGAATCAATCGCTCAATGAAACACGCTTAAAATCAACAACCTCCAAATCTTTGTCGTATTGTTTTAGAAATTCGCCGACAGTTATTTTGTTGTCTTTTATATATTCCTGTTGCAACAAAGTAACTTCTTTGTAGAATTTCTTTAAAGCGCCCTCGGCTATTCTATCCAACAGATTTTCGGGTTTTCCTGCTTCCCGAGCTTTTTCCCGTGCAATTTCCAATTCTTTTTCCTTTATTTCAGCCGGTATGCCTTCGGGAGTTATGGATATGGGATTCATTGCCGCAATTTGCATGGCTATGTCTTTTGCAACTTGCTCATCCACATCGGGTTTATTAAACCCAACGATAGTGGCCAATTTGTTTCCCATATGCACATAGGCCGTAACGTAAGGTGCGGAAATGTATTCGTAGTATCCCAATTGGATTTTTTCACCTGTGGCTCCGATTTTATCGGTAATGAGATCCGAAATTGTTCCTTTTGGGAGCTGAATGGCGAGTAGCTCATCCAATGTTTTGGGTTTATGTTTTATCGCTGCATCCAGGATTTGTTGCGTGAGAGCAACAAACTCGGCATTTTTTGCCACAAAATCGGTCTCGCACTGTAATGCCACGATAGCGGCAAAATCGCCTTCGGTTTTGGCTAGAACACATCCTTCGGAAGCTTCGCGATCTTCACGTTTTGCAGCAACCGCTTGTCCTTTTTTACGGATAATTTCCATTGCTTTATCGAAATCACCGTTTGCTTCGGTCAATGCATTTTTGCAATCCATCATCCCCGCTCCTGTCATTTTACGAAGATGCTGAATTTCTGCTATTGTAATTGCCATAATTTTTTCCTTTTTATTTTTTTGTTGTTTATTCTTCTTCTCCTTCTTCTTTTGCATATTTGCTTACTATAGCCGCATTTATCGCTTCTTTGTCTTCCTTCTTTATCCGTTCTTTCTTCGCCGCTTTTGCTTTTCGTTCTCTGCGTGCCGTTTCCTTTTCTTGTTCTTCGGCGGCCGCAGCATCGGCTTTTTCTGCTTTGCGTTCTTCCAATCCTTCTTTTATGGTGTCACAGATATATCCGACGATCAGCTCAATGGTTTTCGCCGAATCATCGTTTGCCGGGATCACAAAGTCTATGTTTCATGGATCGGTGTTTGTGTCCACAATGGCAAAAACCGGGATTCCCAAACGATCGGCTTCTTTTACGGCAATATTTTCTTTCATTGCGTCTACCACAAAAAGTGCTGCCGGAAGACGAGTAAGATCTTGAATGGAACCGAGCATTTTTTCGAGTTTTGCCCGTTGGCGTGTGATTTGCAGTTTTTCGCGCTTCGACAATGTATCAAAAGTTCCATCTTTTATCATCTTGTCGATATTGTTCATTTTTTTTACCGCTTTTCGGATAGTGGGAAAATTGGTAAGCAGACCTCCCGGCCAACGTTCTACCACGTAAGGCATGTTGATGCTTTGTGCTTTTTCTGCAACGATATCTTTTGCTTGTTTTTTAGTTGCTACGAAAAGGATTTTTTTCCCCGATTTTGCAATTTGCTTTAATGCAGCGGCTGCTTCTTCTGCTTTTGCAATTGTTTTGTGAAGATCAATGATGTGAATGCCGTTGCGTTCCATGAAGATATATGGAGCCATTGCCGGATTCCATTTGCTTTTTAGGTGGCCGAAGTGTGCTCCGGCTTCAAGAAGTTGGTCAAATTCTAATTTTGCCATGTTTGTTTTTGATTTTATTCGTTTACATTCTTTTTCTTAGTCGAATCATAAGGTAGATTATTGTATTGTATTTTCAGCAATAATGTCCTTACGATTTAGATACTAAACGTTTATTTTAAGTGGCTCACTGTTAATCCTTCATATATCCAGCTATATACATACATGGAAGGTATGTAACAATTGCCGTTTCCCAAAATCGTTTACTTAAATAATTAACGTTTCGAAAACTGAAATTTCTTTCTCGCTTTTGGTTGTCCCGGTTTCTTGCGTTCAACAACTCTCGGGTCACGAGTCAGAAAGCCTTCGGCTTTCAGAATAGGTTTGACATTGGGATCGATTTTCACCAAAGCGCGGGCAATGCCCAATCTTACAGCCTCTGCTTGACCTTTGTGTCCTCCGCCGTTCAAATTGATTTTTATATCGTATTTCCCGGTCACATCGAGCTTGTTGAGAGGTTGTTTAACAATATATTGTAAAATAGGCGATGGGAAATAGTTTTCAAGTTCGCGTTTGTTGATAACGATTTTTCCATTTCCTTCCTTAATATATACTCGTGCTACTGCGGCTTTACGTCTTCCTATTGCGTTTACTGCTTCCATTTTATTTGAGTGTATTAATGTCTATTTTTTTTGGTTTCTGAGCTTGATGCGGATGTTCGTTTCCTGCATATACATAAAGATTGTTTAGAATAGCTCTGCCGAGTTTATTTTTCGGCAGCATACCTTTTACTACTTTTCGAAATAGTTTTTCGGGATTTTTCTTCATTAAATCTGCAGGAGTGAATTTTTTTTGTCCTCCGGGATAACCCGAGAAACGATAATATACGCGATCAGTCCATTTATTTCCGGTTAATTCCACTTTATCGGCATTTACGATAATGACATTATCGCCGCAATCTACATGAGGAGTGAAGCTTGGTTTGTATTTTCCTCTCAATAATTTTGCTACTTCGGAGCATAAACGTCCTAAGTGTTGCCCTGTTGCATCAATTTCAACCCATTCTTTTTGAGCTGTTTCTTTGTTTACAGAAATGGTTTTATAACTTAATGTATCCACTTTCTTTGTTTTTTTAGTTTATTAAAAATCAGTCCATTCATTTTGCTTCATGTTGTTTCCTGCTAAGGGTGTAGAAACACAAAGAAGCTCAAAATCAGACTTTAAGCAACTTTTTTACAATAATCGGATTGCAAAGTTACAATATTTCAAAGAATTAACAAAGAATCTTTTGTGAATTTATAAT
>Ga0116180_1004393_pt1 | contig 10223 bp, 12 predicted proteins | sample AD_UKC073_MetaG_FD_89804 | JGI IMG/M metagenome (GOLD analysis project Ga0116180, IMG submission 89804) | Active sludge microbial communities of municipal wastewater-treating anaerobic digesters from USA - AD_UKC073_MetaG | ecosystem: Engineered > Bioreactor > Anaerobic > Digestate | place: USA... | reverse complement strand
CTCGGCCCCGGCACGGATACAGGGCGGCCTGACGCAGCCCGCCGCCTATACCCTGCGCGCCATCGAAGGCGATACGTTCTATTGGCTGCGGATCTCCCTGCCCGGACAGAAAGGCGTCGCCGGGGAATTGAGCAAGGAAGACCGCGCGCGCCTGCGCATGCCCGAAAGCTTTCGCCAATCGCTGGCGGCCATCCTCGCGCCGGGCGCGACATTGGTGGTGACGAGCGACAGCCTGAAACGCGGCGACACCGGAGAAGCAGTGACCGTGATCACCGACGATAGCGACGCCGATCTCGGGGAATGAGCCGTCGCTGCAAGCTCTCGCAATGACGGGTCGCTCTAGCGGCAGGTAAAGCCGCCATCCACCGGCAGCTCGATCCCGGTGACGAACGAGGAATCGTCCGATCCCAGCCAGAGCGCCGCGTGGGCGATCTCCTCCGGCCGCCCGAGCCGGCCCATCGGCACGGATGCGAGAAACGCCTCCTGGTTGCGGCGCGCCTCCTCCGGATCGCCCTTGCGGCTGACGAACTGCATGGTCATCATCGAATCCGTAAGCCCCGGACAGAGGGCGTTCACCCGGATATTGTCTGGGGCGAACGTCTGCGCGAGCGACTTGGCGAGGCCGACCAGGCCGAATTTCTGCGCCGAATAGACCGGGCTGAACCGCGAACCGACCAGCCCCGACGCCGAGGACGTGAAAATCAGCGAGCCGCCGCCGCGCCGGCGCATGTGCGCCGCGACCGTCCCGGCGGTGACGACGGCGGCGTCGAGGTTGATCGCGGCGGCCTTGCGGTAGAGGTCCATGTCGATGTCCTCGATCCCAGCCGGCCCGGGTATCCCGGCATGGGCCCAGAAGATGTCCAGGCCACCCAGCTTCGTCGCCGCTTCGTCAGTGCTGGCGCGCACCGCGTCCATGCAGGAAAGATCGGCGACCACCGTCTCGATCACCATGCCGTCGCGCGCCATGTCTGCCGCCAGCGCGGCCAGCGAATCGCCATCGACGTTAATTGCGCAGACGCGGGCGCCTTCGGTGGCGAACAGGCGGACTCCCGCCCGTCCCATGCCCGATGCAGCGGCGGTGATAACCGCCAGCTTGTTGCTCAGCCTCATTCTTTCCCCTCTCGCGCACATCCGTATCCGGCGAGGAGACTAAGCCGGGCGGACATGCTGTCAAAGCAAATGCACCGGGTATTTCACCAGGTCAGGGCCCCCCCGCAGGCGCACTTGGGGGTTGCCGGGCCTCTCCGGCAGGCGCGGCAGGCGAAATACGGGGCGGGGAGACGGAAACGCTCCCTCCGCCGCCTTCGATCCGCACCGTATCCCCATCGATCCGCACGCCGACCGGCGCCCCGCCGATCTGGGTGTTGAGCACGGCGCCGCCATCCTCGATCCGCAGACTGCTGTTCTGGCCCAGCGGGATTGCCCCCGTATCGGGCAGGTCGAGCGGTTCGACCGGCCCCGCCGGATCGGGCCGCCGCTTGGGCGCGGCGTGCTGGCCCAGCGCCTCACGCATGAAATCGCGCCAGATGCGGGCCGGCAGGCCGCCGCCCGATACGCCGCGCAAGGGCGAATTGTCGTCGTTCCCGATCCACACGCCGACCACCAGATCCTTGGTATAGCCGATGAACAGCGCGTCGCGGTTGTCCTGGCTGGTGCCCGTCTTGCCGTAGGCCGCCCGTCCGATCCGCGCCGCCCGGCCGGTGCCGCGCTGGATCACGCCGCCCAGCAGCCGCTCGATATCCGCATGGTTGCGCGCCGAGAGGCTGTCGTGTCCGTCGAACAGCCAGTCGAACCAACCCGGCTCCTGCGCCTTGAACGCGCGGGGCGACCGGGAAACTGTTGCTGGCGATCCCGGCATAGGCCGCCGTCAGTTCGAGCAGCGTCATGCTCGACGTGCCCAGGGCGAGGCTGGAATCCCCTTCCGGCAAGGGTGCCGTGATCCCCAGGTCGCGCGCGGTGGCGATCACCGCCTTGTCGCCCACTTGGTTGAACAGGCGCAGCGTCGCGACATTGCTCGAACTGGCGAAGGCGTCCGCCAGCGTGATCGTTTTCGAATAGGTCCCGCTCGCATTGCGCGGGCGGTAGGAGCCGCTTTCGATCGCTTCGTTGGCAATCGTGTCCTCGGGCGCCCAGCCTTTGCGCAAGGCGGCGAGATAGACGAACAGCTTGAATGTGGAGCCCGGCTGGCGGAGCGACTGGGTGGCGCGGTTGAAAGGCGAGGCGGCATAGTCCTTGCCGCCGATCATCGCCACCACCTCGCCATTGGGCCGCATCGCGACCAGCGCCACTTGCGCACCGCCGAGCGCAGCGCGACCGGTGACGCGCCGGGCGATGCCCTGCAGCCGCGCGTCGAGCGTGGTGGTCACCGTCTCGCGCGCATAGCCGCCATCGGTCAGCTTGCGGGCCTGCGGCAGCGCCCAGTCCGCGAAATAGGTCCCGGTCGGCAGATCGTTGCGCATGCGCACGTCCAGCCGGGGCGCGCGGATCGCCGCCGCTTCCGCCGGGGTCATATAGCCTTCCTGCACCATCGCCCGCAGCACCAGTTGCATGCGCTTCTGCGCCCGGCCGAAGTGCCGGGTCGGCGCCAGGCGCGAAGGGGCCTGCATCAGCCCCGCCAGCATGGCCGCCTGCCCGGGCAGCAGCTTTTCCGGCTGGCGGTGGAAATAGTGCAGCGAGGCGGCCCTGAGGCCATAGGCGTTGTCGCCGAAATAGGCGTTGGACAGGTAGCGTTCGAGGATTTCGTCCTTGGTCAGCCAGGCTTCCAACCAGAAGGCGATGAGGATTTCGCGCGCCTTGCGGGTCAGGCTGCGCTCGGGCGTCAGGAAAGTGAACTTGGCGAGCTGCTGGGTGATCGTGCTGCCGCCCTGCGTGCTGTCGTTGGTCAGGTTGTACCACGCCGCGCGCGCCAGGCCGCGCGGATCGATCCCCCAGTGGCGGTAGAAGCGGCGATCCTCGATCGCGATGAAGGCCTGCGCCACATGGGGCGGCAGCTTCTTCACTTCCACCGGCGCTTCGACGATCGCGCCGTTGCGGGCAATCGGGGTCCCATCCGCCGCCAGCAGAGTGATCTGCGGCGGCGAGACCGGCTGCAGCGATTTCGACAGGGGGGCGGTGATCGCCAGCCATCCGATCAGCAGGATAAACAGGAACAGGACCCCGGCCACGCCCCGGATCGCCCACCAGTACCATGGCCGCCCGGCCTTCGGGGGCGGGTTGTCCGGTTGATCCGGCGCGGTCAGGGCTGGCGGGGCAAGGGCCGGCGGAGTGACGGATAGCGTATCGGGCACGCGCCGACGCGGGAACAAGGACCATGATCCGCCCTTCCCGGTTTTCGCAGGCACTGATGAATCGGGTACTGATTCCATCACCGGCGCGCCGTTACCCGTTGCAAGCTTTCGCTGGATTTAACGGATAGGCCGCGTTCGCGCAGCCCGAAATCGTCGCCAGAGCGGGAGCATTTCCGGCCCATCGCGCGTTGCAACGCCGGGATGCCGGCAATCCTCCATGAGACCGGCCATCCCGATCGCATGACCCCCCATGCCCAAGACAAGGAGTACCCTCCATGTTCCGTTATCTGGCAGGCGTTCTTTGCGCATCTTTCCTGGCCGTGGCACCGGCGGCCACCATGGCCCAACCCGTGTCGCACCCACCGGGCGGGCACACGACCCGGCCGATGCCCCCGCCATCGCCCCCGGGCGACCACCGACCGGGGGCGAACCGGCCCTCCTACGGAAACTGGCACAACGGCTGGGGCCCGCGTCCACCAGCGCCGCCGGCGCACTGGACCCGCCAGGGCGACTGGTATCGCCACGTGCGGGAATGCCAGCGCCGGTTCCGCTCCTACAATCCGCGAACGGACACCTACCGCCTGCGCAACGGCAAGCGCGTGCGCTGCCGGTTCTGAGCCGCACCCGATCCCGCCCCTTCCGGTCCCCTTCGCCGGAATGGGCGGGCTTTGCGCACGCCGTTCGGTTCGTCGGAAAACCACACCGCTCTCGATCCGGAGCGGAACATCCGGCCCGGCGGCACGTTGTTGTGCGAGGGGTCGTATGGACCCACGCAACAATGGAGTTGAGCCATGGAAAGACAGGGCGACGAAATCCATGTCGCGACCGACGAGGCGCGTGGCGGATCGACTCCGCATATCGTGCGCTGGGTGCTGGGCATCAGCCTGTTCCTGGCCATCGCGCTGCTGTCGATCACCTGGATTACCGGGGCGCTGACATTCGGATAACGGTATAGCGGGCGGGGTGTGCGCATGGAGATGCGGGATCTCGCCCGCTTCGTCGAAGCCCAGGATCGCGACGGCACCTGGCCGCGGGTGCTGGATGAATTGAGCCTCGGCACCAAGCGCAGCCATTGGATGTGGTTCGTGTTCCCCCAGATCGCCGGGTTGGGCCTGAGCGCGATCGCGCAGTTCTACGCGATCCGCGATCTGGCCGAGGCCCGGGCCTATCTGGCCGATCCCGTGCTCGGCCCGCGCCTGGTCGAAGCCACGCAGGCCGTGCTCCCTTGGGCGCAACGGCGCAGCCTCGAAACGATCTTCGGCCTGCTCGACGCCCAGAAGTTCGTCAGTTCCATGACGCTGTTTGAAGCGGCTGGGTTCGAAACGGCGGGCGGCGATGCCTGCTTCGCCGAAGCGCTCGACCGCTTTGCCCACGGCCAACGCGATCCGCGCACTCTGGCCCTTATAGGTTGAACCCAATTGTCACTGCGAGGTCGAAGAGCCGAAGCAATGACGGTCAATCCCCGCGCACCGGGCTTTCGATAGGTGGATCGGCGCGATGGGCCGCGGCGTAGCTTTCCGCCGCGCGCAGCACGCGCAGCATGTTGCGGCTGGCGATCTTCTCCAGATCGGCCTGCGAATAGCCCCGCCGCGCCAGTTCGACGAACAGCGCGGGATAGCCCGCCACGTCCTCCATCCCGACCGGGCCGGTCGCCATCCCGTCGTAATCGCCGCCGATCCCGATATGGTCGATCCCGGCCACCTGGCGCAGATGGTCGATATGGTCGGCCAGTTCGGCCACGGTCGCCTTGGGCTCCGGATGCGCCTCGTCCCACGCGGCCAACCCGGCCGCGACCGCATCGGGCTGGCCCTGCCACAGCGACTGCAGCCGCGCCTCCTCCCCCTTGCGATCCGCCTGCCATTGCCGCACCGGCTCGCTGACATAGGACGGCAGCGCCACCGCCATCACGATCCCGCCGTTGGCGCGGAGCCTTTCGAGCACAGTGTCCGGCACGTTGCGCGCATGGCCGTTGACCGCCCGGGCGCCCGAATGGCTGAAGATCACCGGCGCGCGGGCCACGTCCAGCGCGTCGAGCATGGTCGCCTCGCTCACATGAGCGAGATCGACCAGCATCCCCAGCCGGTTCATCTCGCGCACCACGTCCTTGCCGAAATCGGTCAGCCCGCCATGCGCGGGCCGGTCGGTCGCGCTGTCCGCCCAGGGGGTGTTCTTCGCATGGGTCAGCGTCATGTAACGCACGCCCAGCGCATACATCTGCCGCAGCACGCCCAGGCTGGAGCCGATCGACTGGCCGCCTTCCATGCCCATCAAGGACGCGATCCGCCCCCGCGCCATGGCGCGCTCGACATCGGCGGCGGTCAGCGCCCATTGCAAGTCCGCCGGATAGCGCGCGACCAGCCGCCGGGTCACGTCGATCTGCTCCAGCGTGGCCTGCACCGCTTCAGCTTCGGGCAGGTCGGCGCTGACGAAGACGGACCAGAACTGCGCCCCGACATGGCCCTTGCGCAGCCGGGCGAGATCGGTGTGCATCGGGCGCGCCCTGAACGTGCCCGTCGCCGCCGGATCGCCCGTCCGGCCGGTATCGGCGAAATCGAACCCGGCGATCACGTTATGATAGCGGCCACGGAGCTGGATCGGCACGTCGTTGTGCCCGTCCCACACCGGCGCGGCGCGCAGCGCGGCTTCGGCCACCTGTTCCGGAGTCTTCGCCATGACCGGCGCCGCCCCCAACACCAGCCCGATCGCCAAGCCCCGGATCCAGCGCATGCCCCGTTCCTTCCCTGTCCTGCGTTCCGGCAGAGCTAGCCAGCGCGAGGGGCGGGGCGCAAGCGGCAATCGCAGGGGGCGAAGGGGAACGGTGAGGTCAGGCCTCCTCGTCGCCCCAGCTTTCGTCGTCCTCGTCGATCCGGGCGTAAGTCGCGGTCAGAATGGCGGCGCCGATCACATGGCCCTCCATCGCCGCGAACAGTTCCTCGCGCGTGGCGCCGGGCATCAGGATCAGCGGCAGGTCGAGCGCGAAGAGCTGGAACACATAGGCATGGGGATCGTCCTCATGCGGCGGTTCGGGCAGCAGCCATTCGCTGTTGCGCTGGGCGTTCTTGCCCACGCGCGGCGGGGTTTCGCCTTCGAGCAACTGCCCCTTCTGCGGGGCCAACCCCCAGACCAGCCAATGGCACGCCGGCTCCGCGCCGGGCGCATCGGGATCTTCCACCACCAGCACCAGCTCGGCCGCGCCGGCGGGCGGCGCGCTCCATTCCAGCGGCGGGGCGACGGCGTCCTCCTCATCCGCGGTGAAGCTGGGGTCGAGTTCCTCCCCATCCGCGAACGCGGCGGAGCGCAGCGCGAAGCCGGACTTGCCGAGCAATTCGGGGCGGGCAAGCCGCGCGACGGCCAGCCTGGCGTGTCCTGCGCTCATGGAGGGGTTCCTTTCGGTGGGCGTGGTTGATCGGTGCCTCCCCTTACGCGCGCCCTGCCCGGAAGGACAAGGGGGCGCTCCCGATTATCGGCCTCCGATTATCGGCCCCGATTATCGGCAGCGACCCCTCTCCCGTCGCAATGCGGCGCGTCAGCCTTCCGTATCGCGGCCCGCCAGCAGGGTCCGCCAGATCAGCGCGCCCAGCGCCCCGCCGACCAGCGGCGCGACCCAGAACAGCCAGAGCTGGCCCAGGGCGGCGGTATCCGCGAACAGCGCGACCCCCGTCGACCGCGCGGGATTGACCGAAGTGTTGGTGACCGGGATCGTCACCAGGTGGATCAGCGTCAGCGCGAGGCCGATGGCGATCGGCGCGAAGCCCGCCGGAACCGACCGTGCAGTCGAGCCGAGGATCACCAGCAGGAAGCCCGCCGTCATGACGATCTCGATGATCACGGCCGATCGCAGCGAATAGCCGCCGGGCGACAGGTCGCCATAGCCGTTGGTGGCGAAGCCCCCGGCCGCGAACCCGGCCTTGCCTGAGGCGATGGCGTAGATCACCGCCGCCGCGCCGATCGCGCCGAGCACTTGCGCAACCCAATAGGGCACCACGTCCTTCCAGCCGAACCGCCCCGCCACGGCGACGCCGAGCGTCACCGCCGGATTGAAATGCCCGCCCGAAATGCCGCCCACGGCATAGGCCATGGTCAGCACGGTCAGGCCGAAGGCCAGCGCCACCCCGGCGAAGCCGATCCCCAGGTCCGGGAAGGCCGCGGCCAATACCGCCGATCCGCACCCGCCCAGGACGAGCCAGAAGGTACCGAAAAACTCTGCTGCCAATCTACGCGTCATGTCCCCTCTCCTTTCCAAGAGACGGAAAAGTTACTTCGTTTTTACCAAATCACCAAATCGTCGCCGGAAACCGCCGGCCGCTTTACTTGTCCGGGTCCCATTCCAGCCCATCGCCGATGGTCTGGAGAACAATCGGCCCCCGACGCGGCTCCATGCGCCAGCCGACAGTCTGCCGCCCGCCCTCCATCTGGCTTTTCACCGTCTTGCGCCGCCCGGTGAGGTAATCGATGGAAATATCCTGCCCCTCGCCGGTGTTGCGCGCCAGCTCGCTGCGGTCGTAGTCGATCAGCACGAACCGCGACGCCTGCCAGCGGAAGGCATAGGCGGTGCGCCACGTGGCCCAACCGCCCGCGCTCATGAAGTTCTCCAGCGAGACGCGCAGCACGCCCTTGCGCACCTCGATCCCGCTGAAGGGATCCTCCTGCGCCGGGTTCTCCCGCCGGGGGATCAGCACATGATCGGCCAGCACGCGGCGGAAATGATCGTCGCCTTCGCGCAGGGCCACCAGCAGGATGCGCGGGTTGGTGTCGAACGGGTCTTCGCCCAGCAGCGGATTGGCCAGGACATTGGCCGGATCGCGCATCCGCAGCACCGCCGCTATGTCATCCTTCCCATCGGCATCGAGATCGCCTTCGCGCAGCACTTCCACCCGCCAGCCTTCGGGCACGAAATCGAACGCGGTGTGCGCCGTCTCCGCGATGGCCGGATAGGCCACCGGCGGGATCGCCGGCTGGGCGAGGGCCGGCGCAGCCAAGGCGCAAGGCAGGAGGAAAGCCCCCAGCCGGATTCCCATCGTCATACGCATGGCCGTCCCCTTCCACGTCATTGCGAGCCCGGCGGAGCCGGGAGAAGCAGTCCAGGGCAGCTTCACGCCGAGCCCCGGATGCCCCAGGGTCCGCGTCAAGAGCGCCTAACCGAAGCGATAGCCCGACAGCGCGCTGCCCAGCATCACCTCGTTGTAATCCACCTGCCCCGGCTCGCCCGAGGCCCCGGCTGCCACCATCAGCGGCAGCAGGTGCTCCTCGCGCGGGTGGCTGTGGCGCGCATTCGGCGCAAGGTCCCACTGCGCCAGCAGCGCGTCCCGCTCCGCCGCGTCGGCGGTCGCCGCGCGGCGCAGCCAGGCGTCGAAATCGGTCGAGTACGTGGCCAGCGCCGGATTGCGGATCGCCTGCATGTTGTGGAAGCTCATGCCCGATCCGACGATCAGCACCCCCTGCTCGCGCAGCGGCGCCAGCGCCCGCCCGGCGGCGAGATGCAGCGCCGGGTCCAGCCCGGCGTCGAGCGACATCTCGACCACCGGAATATCCGCCTCCGGAAACGCGACTTTGAGCGGGATGAACATGCCGTGGTCGAACCCATGCTCCGGGTCGACCGTGGCCGCCATGCCGCCCGCCCGCAGCAGGCCCGCCGCCCGCTCCGCCAGCCATGGCGCGCCGGGGGCGGGATAAGTCAGCTCGTAGGTATGCGGCGGGAAGCCGTAGTAATCGTAGATCAGCCCGGGCCGCTCGCCGCCGGTGAACGCGAAGCCCGCCGTTTCCCAATGGGCGGAGACCAGCAGGATCGCACGCGGCCGCTCCGGCCGGCTGGCGGGGATGGAGCGCAGGTAGGCCTCCATCCCGCTCCACAGGCCGGTGGGGTCGGGCATGAAGAAGCACGGGCCCCCGCCGTGCGGGATATAGAGGCTGGGCTGGACGGCGCGGGTGAGAGTCTCTGTCATGCCGGTCATATGGGGTTTCCCGCGCGGGCCGTGCAAGGCATCGGCTGCCTAGGGTTTCTCCGGGCCGGTAAAGGGCGTCTTGTCCGTCCAGCCGCACCCGCCGAGCAACTTGCCCTCGCCCTGCGCCCCGATCCGCAGCGTGACGGTGAAGGGATAGGTCCGGTCGGACATCCCGTCGCTGCACTGGCCCGGCGTCACCGCCATGCCGAACCCCTGCCCTGCCAGCGTGCCGGTCAGCGAGATGCCGTTGCGCCCGGCGAAGCGGGCGACGGTGATCGTCTCGCCCTCCGGCTTTTCGGGGGTGGTGTATGTCAGCACCGTGCCTTTGGCTTCCCCGCCCCAGAACGGCTCCGTTCCGACGAAATGCAGCACTTCGCCCGCGTGGATCCCGTCGTAGGGGTGGCTGTCCTGCGCGCTGCCGGGGACATTGGCCGCGCCCCGCTGGTCCGACTGGCACGCGGTCAGGAGCAGGATGCCACCCAGCCAGAGCGGGGCCAACCAGAAAGGGGCCAGCCAGAAGCGGACGGGCGGGCGGGCGGAAACGGGCAAGCGGATCATCCCCCGATGATGCCGCCGCCGCCGCCCGGGCGCAAGCCCGCCTTGCAGGAGCCGCCGCCGGCTGACATAGGGCCTGCATATCCCGCAACCCGGCCGCAAAGGAGCATCCATCATGTCCGGCGACGACGATTACGTGTACGACGAGGACAGCGGCGAATGGCTGCCCGCCTCCGAACTGGCGGCGAAGCAGGCGGCGGCAGACACGATCGAAGTGCGCGATGCGGTGGGCAACCTGCTGCAGGACGGCGACCAGGTGACGCTGATCAAGGACCTGGAAGTCAAGGGCGCGGGCCAGACGCTGAAGCAGGGCACTCTGATCAAGTCGATCCGCCTGACCGGCGACCCGCAGGAGATCGACTGCAAGTATCCCGGCATCAAGGGCCTCGTCCTCCGCGCAGAGTTCGTGAAGAAGCGGTGAGCGCACGGGCGGCGGCCG
>Ga0116180_1004388_pt1 | contig 10237 bp, 13 predicted proteins | sample AD_UKC073_MetaG_FD_89804 | JGI IMG/M metagenome (GOLD analysis project Ga0116180, IMG submission 89804) | Active sludge microbial communities of municipal wastewater-treating anaerobic digesters from USA - AD_UKC073_MetaG | ecosystem: Engineered > Bioreactor > Anaerobic > Digestate | place: USA... | reverse complement strand
TCCTTAAAAAGATTTTTAAGTGACTCAAGATAAACTTCCTTTGTTACAGTTGTTGACTTTACAAGTTCTATGAACTCAGGTGTTTTTAGATTTTTGAACAATACATAGTTAAGTTCGTTTACATCATTGTAAACAAATTTCACATTTTTATATTTAGTAAAGTCTAGTGAGAAAAAAACACCAAACATTCCTCCAAATGGTTCCACATAGGTAGAAATATCATTAGGTATGTATGGTGTTATAAAACTAGCAAACTTAGACTTTTCACCTAAATAAGGGACAAGCATTAATTACTTAGTATTTTTCTTTACTTCTTTGTGAAGTTTCTTGAACATCTCTTTAACCTCACTGAACTTAATCTTACCGTTAATTGCTTTAGTGTAAGCATCAGCGATTTTCTTTAATTCAATGCTCATGTTTAATTGAGACTTCTTAATTACCGGTGCTTTTTTAACCACTGGTTTCTTTGTTTCTGTTTTTACCTCAGTTTTAACTGTTGCCTTAACTGCCGGTTTTGTTTCTGTCTTTGCCATAATTTTATTTATTTTTGAATTCTTTTTTATCATTAGATATGTAGAAATTGTCAAATTTATAGTATTTATCATACACTTCTTTAACCTTATTCATTTTTACTGTATCTAAAATATCATATACTGACCAACCCTCTGGGTTAATCCATTGATTTACATTTTTATATCTTAATATCTCATCCTTTTGCATTCTTACCTTATAGTAATCCTTAACAAGATTAAATCTATCTTTAGTAAGATACTTATCTGGATTTGATATAACTTCTTTTACCGAATCAACAACACTATTGAAGTTCTTATTAGAAGTTTGTGTAGCAATTGTATTTATACCTTGGTTATTCATTCTTGACTCATAACAGTGGACATAATAAACAAGTCCTTTTTTCTCACGAATCTCTTGATATAATGGAGATTTTAATCCAAGTGATAACATTGCATTAATGAAGTGTACATAAGCAAAATCTTCTTCTATAACAGGAGACAATATTGCAATAGATGTTTTGTCCTTGAACTCATTTCCAAATTCAAATTCAACATCGTGATTGCCAAACTCCATCTTTTTATCTAAAGTTCTTTTAGCGAAGTCTATGCTATCGTTCTTATATTTGTTTTTCTTAGAAACATTTATAATCTTAGAAGGATTTGCGTATTGTAAATCGAAGTAGTTAAGACAATCCATATATTTAAGTTTCTCTAAATCACTTCTAAGACCAATTGGATCGTAGTCATTGAATAGCTTACGAGATAGATTTAACATATGTGATTGTGTTTGATCGTTGAAACAATCCATATATTCTTCAAGAACAATGTTTCTCTCATTTTCGAATTGTTCTTTATTAACATTAAATTGACCAAGTAAGTTCATAAACTCACCTTTCCATTTATTTACTTTCTCATCTAGTCCCTGAATATAGAATACTATTTCATTTGATGATGTATATGCGTTCCAATCAATTCCATCTTTATCAAAATCTTCTTGTAAATGGTCAAAGTTCTTACACATTAGATGTTCCATTAAATGTGATATACCATACCATCCGGATTTCTCAAGGTTTGTTGAACCTTCATAAACAACATAGAATCCCGAAAGATCTGTTTCTGATTTTAAATTAGTTATCATTTTTATATAATTATCGGTTTATTGGTTATATCCTGTTTAGGAAATAAGTTTAATTTTGTTATGTTAAATCTTTTTACTATATTTGTATAATGGTATTAGACATATATACAGACGCTGGTGGTTGTGGAATTCGAAAGATTCGAATCGGTGCTGTAGTTGTAAACCAAAATGACCCAGACTATAAGGGTTATAAATTCTCAAGAAAGACAACTGTTAATTTAGTAAAAGATAAATTGGGTTTTAAAACTGAACAGTTTAAGTCTAATTCTACAATAGCTGAAATGTATTCTATTCGTGAAGTTCTTAAAGAAGTAATGACTTTAGATGTTGATATTAAAACTATAAATATCTATACCGACTCAATGATTTCATTTAACATTTGTAATGGTTTACAAAGAAAAATAAAGTGTGAGTTACTAAAAAGAATAAATGAATCTATAATATCTTTTAAGTCTGTATTAAAGAATACTGAGATTAACTTTATGTGGATTAAAGGACACGCTGGTACTTGGGGAAATGAAGAAGCTGATTTACTTTGTAAAGCTCACCAAGAAGAGGTTAACGAAATTCAACAAATTCTCCCCAAATAATAATATCTTCTTTATTTACTACCTCAATGTCAAGTGGACTCTCACCAGTTCCCAACTTAAATATACTAAGTGACTTAAAAAATCCTGCTATAACTTCTTCTGTGGATATATCCAGTTTACTTTCTATAAGATATTCAGATATTGATTTACAGAAAATAACGATTCTATCATTTTCAACTAAAAAGAAATCCTTAAAACTCATTTTAGATGATATATCTCTACCATTTGTGCCTGTTATCATATTATCTATAATAGACATCCACTCAGTTTCAAACCAATCTTGAAAATCTCTAATGGCATTTTCGATAAGTTCCTTCTCAGATATACCAGCTTGTTTTAAGAACAATTTACCATATTTTGTTTGATGGTAACCATAAGCACATTTTATCATGTACTCATTTACACCCTCGTCATTATCTTTAGTTTGGTTATGCCATCCTTCTCCGCCTAGATATATTTTATCCTCATTTGAATAATTGAATGTATTTGTAAGACTTAGTTCTTCAACTAATTTATACATATATAAATCAATATATCCATTCGTGTCAGTAAGACTTTTCCCTTTGAATATTTCTACGAACTTTAACCAATCTACATCATTTAGTTTAGATGTTCTTCTGGTATTCATTTCCATTTTTATTTCACTACTTGGTTCACCATATGCTAGATTAAAAAAGTTATATTTACATACCTTATCAACCTCTGGTGAGAATAGATTCTTAATACTTTCCATTGTCCAACCTGTTCTTGAAAGTAAATTCTTCATCTCTAAATAATCAACATCTGGATCATTTCCACTTCCTGCACAAAGATTTGAAAAGTAAGTGTCATAGTATCTAGTTAGATTATCTATGGCATCATGAAAGTCACATCTAAGTTTTAAGTAATCTTCCCTGCTAGAACTTGATAATAGTCTAGCTGGAAGCTTCTCGCTTTTCGAGGCTTCATTTAAAAAATCAGAATATTTCTTAAGCTTGTTGTTCATCTTCTTCTAATTCAAACTCACTATTTATTATATCCAATTCTTTTATAATCTCTTGGGAAATTATTTCCTCTATTTCCATCCATTCTGGGTCGCAATATCCGATATCGCTATTGTTGTAGTAGTGAGATTCTATGTTTTTCATTGGTAGTGATTTGTTTTTTTGTATATATTAATTAAAGTTTCTATTTTTTATATGATTTATGAAATTAAACGAGTTATCATTCTTAGATATGACCATTTCATTTGTTATTTCTATCTCTTCAAATTCATCTATTTTTCTATTCTTTTGAAAATAATGTTCAGCCGGATCTTTAGCAAACTTACTAACAAGAGTTTTAGAATTTATATTATATGTGTCGAATAAATCCTTTAACATAGCTGATGTTCTAAAACCAACTTCATCATTATCTGATATGATTACTATCATAGATGGTTTCTTTTCTATTAGTTGATATAATTGTAGTCCACTCCACATACCACTTGAACAAGATACAGAGTTCTTACCCATATTTCTAAGAGCTATCATATCAAATATACCCTCTGTTACCCAAACCTCATCTCCTTCTTTTATATCATCTATTCCCCATACTGGTAAATCAGGACAAGCTAGTGAATACTTTAATGTCTTTTGGTCTGAATTTTCTATTGATAACTTTCTAATTGAACAGTTTATTAGTATATCATCTTTAAATAAAGGGAAAACTATTCCACCACCTTCAATTCCATCAACTAGGAATTTCCTTAATACTGGATGACAAGTAGCACCAATTCTTCTTAGAGTTTCTTTATCTTTAATACTTGATAGTCCTAGTAAACTATAATCTTTAATAGTATTATCCCCTATTCCACGATTGATTAGGTATTCGTATTCTGTTGGGTTGAATAGTCCTATATTATGCTTTATATCATCTGATATCTCTTTTAATTGAATTGGTGTGACTATCTCATCTGGTTCATTTATATCTAGTTCAGACATATCTACTTCGACCATTTTATTGGTAAAGTATTTTTCTTTAATTTTAGAAAACCTATTTTCTAAATCAATTAACTTAAATTGATTAATATTCTTAGGTAGAAAGTTATTAACAACTCCCTTTACTGAGCGGTTGTTATATAGTATGAATCCTAATTCCTCTTTGCTATACATATCAATTATAATTTTTAGGATTAATTTGTTTTAATGGAATAAAGTTTATATATTTGTATCTGTAATTTAATAAAACTATGATTAAAGTAGGGTTGACGGGTAATCGATATTCGGGTAAAGATAGGACAGCTAAGATGTTTGAACGTATTAGTATACCTGTTTTTCATGCTGATATTGTTCTTAAATTCTTACTAAATCACAATTTTGAAATTCAACATAACCTAAAAACAAATATAGGATCTGGTATTTTTACAAATGACGGATGTATTGATACTCCTATTATAAGATGTATGGGTGGGTTCGACAGACTTGTTAATGAAGCCGAGTTTGAACTATTAAAAGCCTACGAAAAATTTCGACTAAAACACAAACAATCTATTTATTGTATATTCCATTCATCAATTCTTTTTGAGAGAGGGTGGGATAAAAATATGGACTATAATATCAGTGTTTTCTCACCGAGAAATGATAGAATTGAAAGATGTGCTTATATCACAGGTGATACTATAATGGATATAAGTAAGAATATAATAACCGAAATGGATGACATAGAAAAGAATTCTATGTCTGATTACATAATTCATAACTATGTTGATGATGAGCAAAGAATATTCGGTAGTTTAGAAACACAGGTTAATAAGATTGACCAAAAGATAATTGATAAGTATTTACAAAACGAACATAAATATCAACCATGATAGTAATAGCTAAGAAAAGTACTGGTAAGTTGATCGGAGGGTATCGATATGAAGTCGAGTCACTAAAGAATAGTGGTTCTAATAGATGGGGTGAAGGAACAGTAACTCTTAAAGATGTTGGTACGTTTAATGTTAGTCACTTTACTGATACAAATGGTAATCCAATTAGTAAAATCGATATTCTTAAAGAACGTAAGGAGTTTAAGTTTGAGGATATCAAAAAAGGAGACATATTAGTATGTGAGAGAAACCAATACAAAGGTCTTATTCCAGGTAATATGTATAAGATTGCTGAACTAAAAACAACAAAAAAGACTGAAAAGGATTGGCAAGGTAAAGACAGAGTTAGAGTAACTAACTTTATTAAACTAGATGGTCACAGATTTATACAATTTAATCCTTGGGCTTTTAGAAAGTTAAATGCAAGTGAACTTAGAGAGATTAGTCTTAGTGAGGTATTAGATAATCAAGTTCTTGATTACACAGTTGATACTTCTGTTAGAATGATTGACACTGTTAAAGAAAAGGACTTAGAACTAATGAAGATTTTATCTAAGGCGATAGTAGACTCTAAAAGACATCACTTGGGTGTTGTTGATTGGGCTTGTACCAAAATCAACCATCGAATGGATATTGAACCTAAAGACTTTGATAGTCTATTGAATATGAGTTTAAAAGATATTTTAGAAAAAATCAAACAAGATTAGAAAAAATTATATAACTTTACCAAACAAACGGCAGAACCCGAATAGCCTTAAAATATAGTAGGGAAATTAAAACAAATAAAAAATGAGTAACATTTTGAATTTTATTTCACAAAACTGGTGGATTGGCGCAATCGTGGTAGCCATTTTACTTTACAAAGTAATTCTACGAGTATTTTTCGGATTAGTTATTGTCCCAGAAGACAAGATTGGTCTAGTAACAAAGAAGTTCGTTCTTTTCGGAGAAAATAAAGAACTTAGTGGTGGTCGTATCATCGCAACAAACGGGGAAGCTGGTTTCCAAGCAGCAACATTAGGAGCGGGTCTACATTGGTTCATGTGGATATGGCAATATAGTGTTGATATGCAAGGATTCGTTGTTATCCCAGAAGGTCATATTGGATTGATTTCATCTAAAGATGGTTCTGTTCCCCAAACAGGTCGTATCTTAGGTAGAACAGTTGAATGTGAAAACTTCCAAGATGCTGAGGCATTCTTAAAAAATGGAGGACAGAAAGGTCGTCAGTCTTCTTTTATCCCAAATGGTAGTTATAAAATCAACACACACTTATTTGAAGTGTCTTCTGTAAAGCAGGCTGTTATTCAAGAAAGTATGGTTGGTATCGTAACAACTCTTGATGGTGAGCCATTAGAGGCTGGTCAAATCGCTGGTAAGAATGTTCAAGGTCACAACAACTTCCAAGATTTCGATAAATTCCTTGCAGAAGGTGGTAATCGTGGTTTACAACAACAAACTATTTTAGCTGGTACTTACAACTTAAACCCATGGGCTGTTAGTGTAGAAGAAGTAGCAATGACTGAGATTCAAATTGGTCACGTTGGTGTTATTATTTCCTTCGTAGGTGCTGAAGGAGTAGACGTTACAGGTGAAGGTTTTAAACACGGTAACTTAGTAGGTGAAGGTCAAAAAGGTGTATTAGCTAAACCTCTTGAGCCAGGTAAATACGCTATCAATAAATATACAACTCGTATAGAAATTGTACCTACAACTAACTTAGTTCTTAACTGGGCAAACGCTCGTTCTGAGTCTCATAACTTAGATAAAGGATTAAGTACAATAACAGTTCGTTCAAAAGATGGTTTCCCATTCAACTTGGATGTATCTCAAATCATTCACATACCTATGAATGAAGCCCCAAAAGTAATTGCACGTTTTGGTAATATGAACAACCTTGTATCTCAAGTACTTGAGCCTACAATTGGTAACTATTTCCGTAACTCAGCTCAAGATCAAGACGTTATCGCGTTCTTAACAACTCGTAAAGAACGTCAGGAATCAGCTAAGTCACATATCTCTAAAGTATTAGATGAATATAACGTAAACGCAGTTGATACACTTATTGGTGATATCACACCTCCAGAGTCTTTAATGAAAACTCTTACTGACCGTAAGATAGCTCAAGAACAAGAGGTTACTTTTGAAACACAGAAAAAAGCAGCTATGTCTCGTCAAACATACGAGAAAGAAACAGCAATCGCTGACATGCAAGCAGAAGTTGTTAAGGCTGACCAAGGAGTTCAAATCTCTGAAAGACACGCTGACGCAGCTGTTAAGAAAGCTACGGGTGAAGCTCGTTCTGTGAAAATCGAGGCTGAAGCAGCCGCTGAATCAACTAAGTTGAGAGCAGCCGCAGACGCTACTAAGACAAAGTTAATGGGTGAGGCAGAAGCTAATGTAACACTTGTTAAGGGTGAAGCTACAGCGAAAGCATACGAATTAGCTGTTAAGGCAATGGGTCAAGAAAACTTCACAACCTTTAAGGTAACTGAGGAAATTGGTAAGAGTGGTATCAAGTTAATGCCAGACGTACTTATCAATGGTGGAGGTAATAACGCTGAAGGTGGTATCAGTGGCTTACTTGGTCTACAAATTCTTGATAAATTGGGTAAGAAAATCGATACCAATGTTCAAGACGTTACTTCCGAAGAAGTTAAAAAGAAGAAGTAATTAATCTTCTTTTAATTGAAAACCCTGAGTTGGTCACTCAGGGTTTTTTATTTTAAATAATTTTCCGTATATTTACACGATGAAGTATAAAAAAGGAGATATTTTAGTTTGTTCAACACTTAGAACATCGACTACCGGATATAACCTTACGGTTGGTGATAAATATGAAATTATAACTAACCCACAAGATTGGAACACAAATACAAATGACTTTAGTAACATCACACTTGATGTAAGAAACGTAAAAACAGGCAAGGAACATCACTGGATACCCGATAGACTTTTTATTACACTAGAAGTGTATAGAGAATTCAAGCTAAAAGAAATATTAGATTAATTAATAATATATACACTATGTACTCTAAAATATATGATTTCTGTAAGGTTAGAAATGTTGGTAGCGTCTATGAGAACGATCCAAATGAACCTACACCAAGGGTTAAATTCTTAATGTCTTTACTAGAGTCAGAAGGTATTGAATATGAACTTGGTAAATCTAATACAAAAGGTTTTTTCAAAGGTCAAACAACACTTTATAACTTAATACTTAAAGGAACATCAACTAAGATGGTTGTTGCTCATCATGATGTTAATAATCCAACTATTGATAATGCTAACGATAATTCTTGCTCGGTAATCAATGCGATTATGATTAAGAAATTAATGCCTCATATTAACGTTGTTCTTTTAGACGGTGAAGAATTTGGTGGATTAGGATCTCAAAGAGTCTCAGATCAAATAAATGAGGGTTATTTTGGTACTATTGATTGGGTTCTTAACTTAGAATTAACTGGTAAAGGAGGTAAATACTTCTTTATTGGTAATTATCCTGGTAAACTTCAAGACCACATCAAATCATTATTTGATTGTCCTGTTATTAATACTCCATTTAACGACTCTGTTATTTTTAGAAAGAACAAGATTGATTCTTGTGTTATTAATCCAATCCCACCACTTACAGAAGGTAAGAAATCACACGTTAAATATGAAGATAAATTTTTAGATTATTCTATGTTATACAACTGTCATTCTTCTCGCGATACAATTGCTACAATTGATCCAAATGATATGAAAGAATTTGTTGAAGAGGTGGTCATTAAGATACTTTCTTAAATTAATATATAATGAGTGAAATTTATAAGAACATACGAAGAGTTTCGATTCAAGGATGAAGAAGAAGTTGAGGTTATAGAACCAGAAACATCAGAACTTATAGATAGACCAGTAGATGATACCTTATTAGGAAAAGAAGTAGAGGATGAAAATTCCTATATTGATCCAAAGGGTGTTATCCACATAAAAAACTGGAAAGTTTATTAATGAAGAATATTGTAACTTTTGAAAACTTTAGAGGTGGTTATATTGATAAGAGGGTTATATCAAACAGAGCCCCACAAAATTTAGCTTATCTTAAACAAAAGGTAGAGATTAGAATTGACCTTGAGAAAATCCAACATACCTCTGATAGACAATTCAGACATGGTATTGGTGAAGAAAAAATTTCCAATGATGATATTATAGAAACAGTTGAACTAGCAATAGAAGAACTTACAATTGCTTTAATGCAAGATAAGTTTGATATCTATCAAAATGAAGATGATTATCCAACAAAGGGTATTAAAGCTGGTCAACCAAATAGATTCTTAATAAAGAACTTAACAAATAATCTTAATGTTGTTTGTCAATTAGAAGCAGGTGATGATGAATTCACTTTAACTGTTATAACAGTTATGAAAAAGCCAGATTTCAGAGCTTATCCAGGTCAGTATATAATAAACGTAAAGTCATAAAATAAAAAACCCTCAGATTTCTCTGAGGGTTTTTAGTTTGCTAATAATCACTTGACTAGTATATCCACTTGTGATTATTAATCCGTCCTTAACTCCTAAAGGAGAAACGTGATAATGTTCAGTGGTGAACTCACGCGGATAATGTCGTCTTCTTAGCCAACTGTTAAGAAGATTTTACGGCTCATTCTATCTACTGATAGAACCTTAACTTTGATCTCTTGACCAGAAGTGAATTTCTTACCTAATTTCTCCATTTCAGAAGTGTGGATAAGACCAACTGTTTCGTCATCAAGGTTAACAAGAGTTCCAAATTGCTTAGTGTCCTTAACAACACCATTCAATGTTTGGCCGTTCTTGATATTGTCCCAAAGAGTTTCTCTCAAGATTTGGGTAAGGATAATTTTATCCTTAATTACTTCTTTAATATAGAATTCAATATTGAATCCTGGTTTAATAGAAGTTAGTCTATCTTGCCACTCTACATCCACATTAGCTTTGTGGATCATACCAGTTAAACACTCGTTGAACTCAACGAATACTCCAAAAGGAGTTGTACCAGTAACGTGACCGTTGTAAACTGTTCCATATTCAAGTTGCTTAACAGCAGCTGGGATAAGGCTTTGAAGATACTTACGTCTACTTACGATATAAGTTCCCTCATGTTCTGAGAGAGATTCAATCATAACTTCAAATGTCTGACCAAC
>Ga0116180_1004382_pt1 | contig 10239 bp, 9 predicted proteins | sample AD_UKC073_MetaG_FD_89804 | JGI IMG/M metagenome (GOLD analysis project Ga0116180, IMG submission 89804) | Active sludge microbial communities of municipal wastewater-treating anaerobic digesters from USA - AD_UKC073_MetaG | ecosystem: Engineered > Bioreactor > Anaerobic > Digestate | place: USA... | reverse complement strand
CTGGTGCAACAGTTGTCCTCGACCGGGCAGGTCATCGGTCCACCGGTCGTCGCGGCGTTGGCCAGCGCCGTGGGCGGGTTCCACCTCACCTGGGTGGCCTGCCTGGCCTGCGCAGCAGCGGGGGCAGCCCTCTCCTTGGTCCTCGACCACCGGACCCGACCGCATACTTAGTCTTCTGCATGTATAGTCATGCATCGTGACCACCGCAGCCGTCGTCGGCGCCAGCGGGTATGCCGGCGGGGAGATCCTCCGGCTCCTGCTCGCCCATCCGCAGATCCAGATCGGTGCCCTCGCGGCCGACTCCTCGGCGGGCAAGCGCCTCGGTGACGTCCACAGCCACCTCACGCCGCTGGCCGACCGGGTCATCGCCGCGACCTCGCCGGAGACTCTCGCAGGCCACGACCTGGTCTTCCTCGCGCTGCCGCACGGGGCGTCCGCCGCGCTCGTCGCACAGCTCCCACCCGAGGTGGTCGTCCTGGACTGCGGGGCGGACTTCCGCCTCAGCGAGGCCGACGCGTGGACCCACTTCTACGACACCCCGTATGCCGGTCGGTGGCCCTACGGTCTGCCCGAACTCGTCGGCGCTGGGGGTCGCAAACAGCGTGGTTCCTTGGTCGGCCAGACGCGGATCGCGGTGCCGGGCTGCTATCCCACCGCAGTGTCACTGGCGCTGGCACCCGGGCTGGCGGCCGGCGTTCTCCTGCCGCAGGACATCGTCATCGTCGCCGCGTCGGGCACCTCAGGTGCGGGCAAGTCGCTCAAACCGCACCTGCTCGGAGCCGAGGTCATGGGGTCGATGTCGCCCTACGGCGTCGGGGGAGTGCACCGGCATACCCCCGAGATCGAGCAGAACCTCAGCGCAGCGGCAGGCGCCGAGGTCACCGTGTCCTTCACCCCGACGCTGGCCCCGATGTCCCGGGGCATCCTCGCCACCTGCACGGCCAAGCTGGCTGAGGGCGTTGACCCGGCGACGGTTCGCGCGGCCTGGGAGACGGCATACGCGGACGAACCGTTCGTCCACCTCCTTCCCCCCGGCAGCTGGCCCCGCACCGCTGATGTGGTCGGGTCCAACAGCGTCCACCTTCAGCTCGCCGTCGACGAGCGCGCCGGTCGCGTGGTCGTCACGAGCGCGATCGACAACCTCACCAAGGGCACCGCGGGCGGGGCCATCCAGTGCGCCAACCTCGCTCTCGGACTGCCCGAGACCACCGGGCTTCCTGTCGTAGGAGTCGCACCATGAGCACCTCGACGCCCACCAACGCTGCCGTGGTCGAGTTGCCGCGGGGGTTCCGCGCTGCCGGGGTGACCGCCGGACTCAAGGCCAGCGGACGTCCCGACCTGGCCCTGGTCGTCAACGACGGCCCGGATCACCACGCCACGGCTGTTTTCACGAGCAACCGGGTCGAGGCGGCCCCGGTCACCTGGTCGCGCCAGGTCGTCAACGACGGACGGGTGGACGCCGTCGTGCTCAACTCCGGCGGCGCCAACGCGTGCACCGGCTCGCCCGGATTCCTCGACACCCACCGCACCGCCGAGAAGGTCGCCGAGGCCCTGGGCATCTCGGCCGGCGACGTCGCGGTGTGCTCCACCGGCCTCATTGGCGAGCGGCTCCCCATGGACCGGTTGCTGTCGGGCGTCGACCTTGCCGTCGCGGCGCTCGCACCGGGCGGTCATGACGCGGCGGCCACAGCAATCATGACCACCGACACGGTCTCCAAGCAGGCCACCGCCGGTGGTGCCGGCTGGTCGGTGAGCGGGATGGCCAAGGGGGCTGGCATGTTGGCCCCGGCGCTGGCGACCATGCTCGTCGTCCTCACCACCGACGCCGTCGCCACCCCGGCGCAACTGGATGCCGCGCTGCGGGCGGCGACCGAGGTGAGTTTTGACCGGATCGACTCCGATGGCTGCATGTCGACCAATGACACGGTGTTGCTGATGTCCTCGGGTGCCTCGGGGGTGACGCCCTCTCAGGATGAGCTCACCGCCGCGGTGACCTCGGTCTGCGCCGACCTCGCCCGGGGGTTGATCGCCGACGCCGAGGGCGCCCATCACGACGTGGAGATCGAGGTCCGCTCGGCGGCGAGCGTTGCCGACGCCCTTGAGGTCGCTCGCTCGATCGCGCGCAACAACCTGTTCAAATGCGCGGTCTTCGGCAATGACCCCAACTGGGGGAGGGTGCTCGCCGCCGTCGGCACGACGCGGGCAGCCTTCGACCCGGCGCGGCTGGGAGTCTGGATGAACGGCATACAGGTATGCCGTGCCGGCGGGGTCGGCGAGGACCGCTCCCTGGTCGACCTCACCTCACGCCACCTGCACCTGGTCGTCGACCTCGATGCGGGCGACGCCACCGCCACGGTGTGGACCAACGACCTCACCCACGACTACGTCCATGAGAACTCGGCCTACAGCACCTGAGCAGCCGCGCTCGCGGCCCGAGGAGGAACCACGATGAGATCCCTGCGCGGCGAACCCGCCGACGCGCTGGCCACTGCGGCCAGCAAGGCCGGCACCCTCGTCGAGGCGCTGCCCTGGCTGGAGCGCTTCCGCGGGGCGCTCGTCGTCGTCAAGTACGGCGGCAACGCCATGATCGACCAGACCCTCAAGGCGGCCTTCGCCCAGGACATCGCGTTCTTGCGGTATGCCGGGCTGCGGCCGGTCGTCGTCCATGGCGGCGGCCCGCAGATCGGGTCGATGCTGAAGCGGCTGGGGCTGACCAGTGAGTTCAAGGGCGGGCTGCGGGTCACGACGCCCGAGGTCATGGACGTCGTGCGAATGGTGCTGACCGGTCAGGTCGGCCGCGAACTCGTCGGTCTGCTCAACCATCACGGACCCCTCGCGGTCGGCCTGTCCGGCGAGGATGCCGAACTCTTCGGTGCTCGTCGGCGCGGCACCGTCGTCGACGGCGAAGATGTCGACCTCGGACTGGTCGGGGACGTCGAACGGGTCAATCCCGCCGCGGTGCAGGACATCCTCGACGCGGGCCGCATTCCCGTCGTCTCGACGGTCGCGCCCGACCTCGACACCCCCGGCCAGGTGCTCAATGTCAACGCTGACACCGCGGCTGCCGCGCTGGCTGTCGCCCTCGGTGCTCGCAAACTCGTCGTCCTCACCGACGTGGAGGGGGTCTACGCCGATTGGCCGGACCGCTCCTCGTTGCTGTCGCAGCTGTCGGTCAGCGAGGCGCAGGTGCTGCTCGGTAAGGTCGACTCGGGCATGGTGCCCAAGCTGGAGGCCTGCATCCGGGCCGTCGAAGGCGGAGTCCCGCAAGCCCATGTCGTCGACGGCCGCACGCCGCACTCGATTCTGCTGGAGGTCTTCACCGACGCCGGCATCGGCACGATGGTGCTGCCGGATACGACCTTGCCCACGGCGGCGGTGGCCCCGTGAGCGGTGACGTTCCCGAGTGGCTCGGCCGGTATGCCGGGTCGCTGCTGCCGGTGTTCGGAGTCCCGCAGACGGTGCTCTCGCACGGGCAGGGCTGCTATGTCGTCGACGTCGACGGCAAGCGCTATCTCGATCTGCTCGGCGGCATCGCCGTCAACACTCTCGGTCACGGTCACCCGGCGCTCGTCGAGGCGGTGACCAAGCAGGCATCGGCGCTGCTGCATGTGTCGAACTTCTTCACCAGCGAGCCGCACATCGAACTCGCCGAGACGATCTTGCGGCTGGCGCAGGCGCCGGTCGGGTCCGCGGTGTTCTTCGCCAACTCCGGCACCGAAGCGATCGAGGCGGCGATCAAGCTCACCCGGCGCACCGGACGCTCACGGATTATCGCTGCTCAGGGGTCGTTTCACGGCCGGTCCACCGGTGCCCTGGCGCTTACCTGGAAACCCGCCTATCGCGAGCCTTTCGAACCGCTCATCCCCGATGTCGTCCACGTGCCCTACGACGACGAGGAAGCCCTCCAGGCCGCCGTCACCGACGCCGCTGACAATCTGGCCGCAGTCATTCTTGAGCCCATCCAGGGCGAGGGCGGAGTCATCCCGGCGAGCACGGCATACCTGCGCTTGGCTCGTGAACTCACCACTGCTGCTGGCGCGTTGCTGGTCTTCGACGAGATCCAGTCAGGCATCGGACGCACCGGCGACTGGTTCGCTTTCCAGGACGCTGGCATTGTGCCGGATGCCTTCACCCTGGCCAAGGGGCTGGCCGGTGGGGTGCCGATCGGCGCCCTGGTCACGGTTGGCCCTGCGGTTACGGCGATGCTGACCCCCGGCCAGCACGGCAGCACCTTCGGTGGCAACCCACTGGCCTGTGCGGCCGGGCTGGCGACGCTGCGCACAGTGGAGTCCGGTGGCCTGGTCGCGCACGCCCGGGAGATGGGGGAGCACCTCGCGTCGGCGGTGCTGGCGCTGAACCATCCGCTCATCGAGCAGGTGCGCGGTCGCGGCCTGCTGCGCGCGATCGTGCTGCGCAAGGAGGTGTCGGCGACCGTTGCCGCGCGAGCCCTGGAGGCTGGCTTCCTGGTGAATGCCGTTGCGCCGCAGGCAATTCGGCTGGCTCCGCCGCTGGTCATCGAGGCCCACGAGCTCGACACCTTCGTGGCCGCACTTCAGGTCTGCTGGAAGGGCTCGGCGACCCCGCAGAGGACTCGGCGTGATCCCCACCACCCCGACCGCCCGCCGCGCCCGGGTCGCTGCCCTCATCGGGTCGCAGGAGGTGCGCTCCCAAGGGGAGTTGCTCGCTCTCCTGCACGACGAGGGCATCGAGATCACCCAGGCAACCCTCTCGCGCGACCTCGTGGAACTCGGGGCGACCAAGGTGCGCCGCGGCCGCGCGCTCGTGTATGCCGTCCCCGGCGCCCCCACTCCGAGGTCCGGAGCCGACGTGCCGGCCCGAGTCCGGCGGGCGCTGGAGGAACTGCTCGTCACCGCTGAAGCCTCGGGCAATCTGGTCGTGCTGCGCACCCCGCCCGGCGCGGCGAACTACCTCGCCTCGATGCTCGACCAGAGCGAGTTGGCCGATGTGCTAGGCACCATCGCCGGCGACGACACCATCCTCGTGGTCAGCCGCTCGGCCAAGGCCGGGCCCGTTGTGGCCCGCAAGCTGCTCGACCTTGCCGGCACCCCCGACTGACCCAGACGCACGACCCACTGACCCACGCCCTCGTCGAGGGCGCACCGAAGGAGCCCGACCGTATGCCGCACGACCAGTCCTCCGACCGCTTGAGCCTCTGGGGCGGACGGTTCGCCGGTGGGCCGGCCGATGCGCTGGCCGAGCTGTCCCGCAGCACCCACTTCGACTGGCGGTTGGCTCCCTACGACATCGCCGGGTCGATCGCGCATGCCCATGTGCTGCATGCCGCCGGTCTGCTCGGCGACGACATGCTCGCGAGCATGGAAGCGGGGCTGCGTGGGTTGCTCGCCGACGTGCAGAGGGGCGCGTTCGGCCCGCTGCCCGAGGACGAGGACGTGCACACCGCCCTGGAGCGCGGTCTGATCGAACGGGTCGGACCCGAGGTCGGTGGGCGGTTGCGCGCCGGCCGCAGTCGCAATGACCAGATCGCAACCCTGCTGCGGATGTACCTGCGCGACGCGGCCCGGGAGATTGCCGCCCTGGTGCTCGACGCGGTCGATGCCATCGTCGGCCAGGCCGACCAGCACCTCGGCGTTGCGATGCCAGGGCGCACCCATTTGCAGCACGCCCAGCCGGTGTTGCTGTCCCACCATCTGCTCGCCCACGCCTGGGCCCTGCTGCGCGACGTCGACCGGTTGCGCGACTGGGACCGACGGGCCGACGTCTCGCCCTACGGATCGGGCGCCCTTGCCGGCAGCTCTCTCGGGCTCGACCCACGGGCCGTGGCCACCGAGTTGGGCTTCTCCGACTCGGTCGCCAACTCGATCGACGGCACCGCAAGCCGCGACATCGCTGCGGAGTTCGCCTTCGTCCTGGCGATGACCGGAGTCGACCTTTCGCGGCTGGCCGAGGAGGTCGTCCTCTGGGCGACCAAGGAGTTCTCCTACATCACCCTCGATGATGCCTACTCGACGGGGTCGAGCATCATGCCGCAGAAGAAGAACCCCGACGTCGCTGAACTCACCCGAGGCAAGGCTGGCCGGGTCATCGGTGACCTGGCCGGGCTGCTCACGACCCTCAAGGCGTTGCCGTTGGCCTACAACCGCGACCTGCAGGAGGACAAGGAGCCGGTCTTCGACGCAATCGACACCATGACTGTGCTGCTGCCCGCGTTCGCGGGAATGGTCGCGACCCTCACTTTCCACACCGAACGGCTGGAAAGCCTTGCGCCCCAAGGCTTTGCGCTCGCCACCGATGTCGCCGAGTGGCTGGTCCGCCAGGGCGTGCCGTTCCGCGTCGCCCATGAGGTCGCGGGGGAGTGCGTTCGGGTCTGCGAGTCCCGCGACATCGAGTTGTGGGACCTGTCCGATGCCGACCTGGCCGCGATCAACCCGGCGCTCACCCCGCAGGTGCGCGAGGTCCTCACGGTGGCCGGCTCACTCGGCTCGCGCAACGGCCGCGGCGGCACCGCACCCGCGCGCGTCAGCGAGCAACTCGCCGAGGTGCGGACCGCCCTGGCGGCTGCGCGCAACGTCAGGCGCGGATGACCCGGAAGGCAGGGTCGGCCCGCAGCGCCATGAACTCCAGCGCCCGCTCTTGGGAGGCGATGTCCACCGCGCTCGTCGGCGCCCAGGTCGGCACCGGCATCGGCCGACCGTCGTCGCCGACCGCGACATAGACGCTGGTGCACTGGGTGGCCAGCGCCAGTTCGCCCGTGCGCGGGCTGCCCGAAAGCACGCGCAGCGCGACATGCATGGAGGACCGCCCGGTATGCACTAGCCGGGACTGGATCTCGATGAGGTCACCGATTCGGATCGGTCGGATAAACGACATCCCACCGGAGAACCGCGAGACCACGTGGGCGCCGCTCCACCCGGACGCGCACACGTAGCCCGTTTCGTCGATCCACCGCATGAGGATCCCACCGTGCACCTTGCCGCCCCAGTTGACGTCCGTCGGTGCGGCGAGGAAGCGCAGCGTCGCGCCGTGGGCCTGTGTCGGCGCCTCCCAGTCCTGCGCCGCAACGAGGGCCTTGACCCGCTCGCGCAGTTCGATCCGTCGTTCGGCCTCGGCCTTGGCGGCCCGCAACACTGCCCCCGGCGGCTCCCACTGCGGGACCTCGACGGTCCGTCCGTCGTCGCCGACCGCGACGAAAACCATCCGACACTCGAAGGCATGCGCGACGGTGCCCTGCCGCGGGTTGCCCGAGGCCACGTCGACGACGATCGTCATGCTGCTGCGGCCGGTGAGCACGACCTGGGCGGAGACCTCGACCAGATCGCCGATCTGCACCGGCCGGTGGAAGTCGATATTGCCGACGTAGGCCGTGACGCAGTACCGCCCGGACCAGCCGGCGGCGCATGCGAAACCGGCCTTGTCGATCCACTCGAGGATCCGCCCGCCGCTCACCGTGCCGCCCTGTCCGGCGTCGGTCGGAGCGGCCAGGAAGCGCAGGGTGATCTGTCCGGTGACGGCGGTGGACGGCATACCGTCAGCGTAGGACCGCGCCGATCGGGGACACTGGCCGGTATGCCGCGTGCCACTGCCGCCTTCTACGAGCGCGACGTCCACGACGTCGCCCGTCGCCTGCTGGGGGCTCGGGTCGCTCACGCCGGTGTCACCGTGCGCCTCACCGAGGTCGAGGCGTATGCCGGCATGGGAGACCCGGGGTCGCACGGGTTCCGGGGTCCGACGCCGCGCACCCGCGTGCTCTTCGGCCCACCCGGAGGCCTCTATGTGTACTTCACCTACGGCATGCACTGGTGCGCCAACCTCGTCACCGGTCCCGAGGGTGGCGGCGGGGCGGTGTTGCTGCGCGCGGGGGAGGTCGTCGACGGCGTGGACGTTGCGGCCGATCGGCGCGCGGGGGTGAGATTCCGCGACTGGGCACGCGGACCGGCCCGCCTGGCTCGCTGTTTGGCGTTGACCGGCGACCAGAACGGCATCGACACTCTGGCTCCCGATACCCCGTTCGTCGTCGAACTGGCCGACCCGCTCGACCCAGGTCTGATCCGGCAGGGACCCAGGGTCGGGGTGAGCGGGCCGGGAGGCGACGGGACGGCATACCCCTGGCGCTACTGGGTCGACGCAGACCCGACGGTCTCGCTCTATCGCCCCGGGAAGGTGCGCCCGGCCTCGGCCACGTAGCGGGGTGGTGCGCGAACGGCATACCCGTTGGCATTGCTGGTATGCCGTGCGGCAGGCTTGGCCCCGGCCCCGCGCGGCGGGGCGGCATCGCAGGCGAAAGGGACGGCATACCGTGAACGACATCCTCGACGAGCTGCAGTGGCGCGGATCGGTGGCGCTGACCACCGACGAGACCGCGCTGCGCGAGGCACTCGCGAGCGGACCGATCACGGCCTATTGCGGGTTCGACCCGACCGCGCCGTCACTGCACTTCGGCAACCTCGTGCAGTTGATCGTGCTGCGGCGGCTGCAACGGGCCGGCCACCAGGTCATCTGCCTGGTCGGTGGCTCCACCGGTCTCATTGGCGACCCGAAGCCCACCTCGGAGCGGGTCCTCAAGACCAAGGACGAGGCCGCGGCCAACGTCGCGCGGATCAAGGAATTGGTGCGGCCGTTCCTCGACTTCGAAGGCACCGACCCCGCGTGCGAGCACCCCGCGATCCTCGTCAACAACCTCGACTGGACCGAGCCGATGTCGGCGCTGGACTTCCTGCGCGACATCGGCAAGCACTTCCGGGTCAACCAGATGATCCGCAAGGAGGCGGTCGCGCGTCGGCTGGAGAGCCAGGAGGGCATCTCCTACACCGAGTTCAGCTACCAACTGCTGCAGGCGCTGGACTTCCTGGAGCTCTACCGCGCCCACGGCTGCACCCTGCAGACCGGCGGCTCCGATCAGTGGGGCAACCTCACGGCCGGTGTCGACCTCATCCACCGGGTCGAGGGGGTCGGGGCGCACGCCCTCGCGACACCCTTGCTCACCGATGCCTCGGGGGCGAAGTTCGGCAAGTCGGAGGGCAACGCGATCTGGCTCTCGGCGGACATGACCAGTCCGTACGCGCTCTACCAGTACTTCCTCAACGTCGAGGACGCCTCGGTCGTGGCCCTGCTCAAGGTCTTCACCGACCTGGATAGGGACGAGATCGCCGAGCTCGAGCGCCAGGTCGAGCAGGAGCCGTTCCGGCGCACTGCCCAGAAGACCTTGGCGGTGTTCGTCACGACGCTGGCCCACGGGGCGGATGCGACGGCGAGCGTGCAGGCCGCCTCGGAGGCGATCTTCGGCAAGGGTGACCTCGGAGCTCTCGATGCCGGCACCTGGCGCGACGCGTCTGCGGAGTTGCCACACGGTGAGGTGGCGGTGGGAGCGTCGGTCGTCGATGCGCTCGTGGCCACCGGCCTCGCCGAGTCGCGCAACGGCGCCCGTCGGCTGTTGGGGGAGGGCGGCGTGTCGATCAACAACATCAAGGTCTCCGATCCAGAGGCCGTCCTCGCGGCGGAAGACTTCCTACACGGGTATGCCGTCCTGCTGCGCCGCGGTCGCAAGGCCCAGGCTGCAGCCCGCCTGGGAGCCATCCCCGAGGGCAGTTGAGCACGAAAATCACCCGATTTGGAGATACCGACAGCCCCGGGCTATGGTTCTCATCCGTCAGCCCGACAGGGAGGAACGGACACCCGCGGTAACGCGAGATGGCCGGTCCCGAGGACTGACTCCCACCACCTCCACCGGTCCGCCGGCGTGGTTGCGCCGCCTGAACAGGTCGGCACAGACGCACCGGAGACTCTGGTAGAGTGGTGAACCCCGCAGAGAGCCAAGCGCGCTTGAGTCGGTCGCATCAAGTCCAGAAGGACGCCGCGACACGGATTTGACGCCCAAGATGGACGCGGGTAAGATTGAAGGGTTGCCCCGAAGCCAGGCCGCGGAAGCGGCGCAACTGCGGTGCGCGTCCGAACCTTGAGAACTCAACAGCGTGCCAAAAATCGATGCCAATAACCTCGTCTCGGGGTCGGCACGAAGTGTGACGACGTCATCCTTCTCCGATCGCGAACGAAAATCCTTTGGTTGACAATGAATAAACACGAGCGGTTCGTCCGCTCGGCTAGTTGTTCTTGCTCAGTCAGTGAAACAACCCTTCGTGGGTAGAAGTTTCCACGGTTTGCCGTGGAGCAAAACATCAACGGAGAGTTTGATCCTGGCTCAGGACGAACGCTGGCGGCGTGCTTAACACATGCAAGTCGAACGGTGACGAGGAGCTTGCTCCT
>Ga0116180_1004379_pt1 | contig 10243 bp, 9 predicted proteins | sample AD_UKC073_MetaG_FD_89804 | JGI IMG/M metagenome (GOLD analysis project Ga0116180, IMG submission 89804) | Active sludge microbial communities of municipal wastewater-treating anaerobic digesters from USA - AD_UKC073_MetaG | ecosystem: Engineered > Bioreactor > Anaerobic > Digestate | place: USA... | reverse complement strand
CGAATGCTGGCGCCGTTGATCGCATTTGCGTCGTGCCTGGGAACGGCCTGGGCACAGCAGGTCACCGGTAACTTGGGCTCGGCGAGCGCGACGACGACGATCCGGGGCAACCAGCTTCCGCCCCCCGATCCGGCATTCGGCGGCGTGATCAGGGAAAAGGCCACTGAATCAAAAGCCTGGTGGGCGCCACGAACCGTGCCGCCGAAGCGCGCGCCCAATGTGTTGCTGATCATGACGGACGACAGCGGCTTTGGCGCACCGGGCACGTTCGGCGGCGTCGTGCCGACCCCCGCACTGGATCGCATCGCCAAGAGCGGTGTGCGCTACACGAATTTTCACTCCACGTCCTTGTGCTCGCCGACCCGCGCGGCGCTGATTACCGGGCGCAATCACCATGTGGCCGGCTTCGGTGTGGTGGGGGAAATCGCCACGGGGTTTCCGGGCTACGACTCGGTCATCCGCAAGGAAAACGGCACCCTCGGCGAGATCCTGAAGGGCAACGGGTACGCAACCTCGTGGTTCGGCAAGAACCACAACACGCCCTTCTACCAGGCCACGCAAGCCGGCCCCTTCGACCAGTGGCCCAACGGCATGGGCTTCGAGTATTTCTACGGTTTCATGGGTGGCGACGCCAGCCAGTGGCAGCCCAACCTGTACCGCAACACCACCGCCATCTATCCGTTTGAAGGCAAACCGGGCTGGAACCTGACCACCGCCATGGCCGACGAGGCCATCCAGTACATGAAGGGACTCAAGGCGGTGGCGCCGGAGAAACCGTTCCTGGTCTACTACGTGCCCGGCGGCACGCATTCGCCGCACCACCCGACACCCGAGTGGATCAAGAAGATCGGCGACATGCATTTGTTCGACCAGGGCTGGAACAAGGTTCGCGAGACCATCTTCGCCAACCAGAAGCGTCTGGGCATCATGCCCCCCGAGGCTCAGTTGACCCCCTGGCCCAAGGAGCTGCCGCAATGGGATTCGCTCGGGTTTGTCGAGAAGAAGCTCTTCATCAAGCAGGCCGACGTCTTTGGCGCTTACCTGGCCTATACCGACAACGAGATCGGCCGCGTGATCCAGGCGGTCGAGGACATGGGCGAAATGGACAACACCCTGATCATCTACATCGCCGGCGACAACGGCGCGAGCCCCGAGGGCATGCTCAACGGCACGCCGAACGAATTCACCACGTTCAATGGCGTTCCGGTGCCGGTCGATGCCCAGATGCTCTGGTATCCGTTCTGGGGGTCCGACAAGACCTTCCCGCACTTCGCCGCACCTTGGGCCTGGGCCATGGACACGCCGTTCAAGTGGACCAAGCAGGTGGCGTCGCACTACGGTGGCACGGCCCAGGGGGTGGCGATGTCCTGGCCCGGCCACATCACCGACGCGGGCGGCATCCGCCGGCAGTTCCACCATGTGATCGACATCGCGCCGACCATCCTGGAGGCTGCCGGCATCCCATTGCCCGAAACGATCAACGGCATCAAGCAGCGGCCGATGGACGGCGTGAGCATGGCCTACACCTGGGACAAGGCAGGCGCCAACGCCGCGCCACGCCGTACCACACAGTATTTCGAGATGCTGGGTAACCGCGCGATCTATCACGGGGGCTGGCTGGCGGCGACGACCCCTGCGACGCTGCCTTGGGAACTGAGCACCAAGCCCGCGCCCGACGTGATCACCGGCTACCAGTGGGAGCTTTACCATGTGGCCGAGGATCCGACCGAGTTCAACGATCTGGCCGCGAAGATGCCGGACAAGCTCAAGCAGATGCAGGACCTTTTCTACGCCGAGGCGAAGAAGCATGACGTGCTGCCGCTGGACAACTCGTCGCTGACACGCTGGAACGCGCCCAAGCCCAACCTCACCGGTGGCCGCAAGGTCTTCACGTACGCAGGGGCGATGACCGGCATCCCCAACAGCGGCGCGCCGAGCATTCTGAACAAGGCCTATGTCATCACCGCCGAGGTCACGATTCCCAAAGGCGGTGGTGAGGGCATGATCGTCACCGATGGCGGACGCTTTGGGGGCTACGCGCTCTTCCTCAGCAAGGGCGTCGGTGGCATCCGCAAGGGCAAGCCGGTGTTCCTGTACAACCTGCTCAACCTCAAGCGCACAGTGTGGGCGGGGCCGGAACTTAGCCCCGGCAAGCACACCATCGCCTTCGAGTTCACGCCTGCCGCGCCGGGCCTGGGCAAGGGCGGAACGGGTGTGCTCAAGGTGGACGGCAAGGAAGTGGCGCGCAACACCATGGAAAACTCGACACCGATCACCTTCCCCGAAGACGAAACCTTCGACATCGGCAGCGACACCCGCACCGGTGTTGCGATGGTGGAGTACCGCTACGACGTGCCGTTCAAGTTCAACGGCACGATCAACAAGCTCACGTTCAACCTGGGCGATGAGCAGGTGACCGCCGCGGAACGCGAGCAGATGCGCAAGACGGTGGCTGGCGCACGCGATTGACATCGGCTGGTGACGGCCAGGGCCGGCAATGGCGCGTGTTGAAGGCGCTAATTGAAAGGGATTGAATGGGGTGCCTGCGCGTGGCCGCAGGCGAGCCTGCCCTCAGGCGTTGAACCGCGCGACCGAGCGCAGCACCTCGGCCGTCGTGCTCGGGTAGCCGAAGAATTCCAGGTAGGCGGGGATCTGTTCGAACAACATGTCAGAGCCCACCTGGATCGGGCAGCCGCGGGCCTGCGCGGCCTGCAGAAAGGCGGTCATCTCGGTGCGCATGACGACCTCGCCGACGAACGTCGACGGCTCCAGGCGTGACACATCCAGCGGCAGCGGATCCCCGGCGTTCATGCCCATCGGCGTGGCGTTGACGACCAGGTCGAAACCCGCCGGTTCGTTCGAACCGGTGCACACCTCGATCGCCGGGTAGTGCACGCGCAGACGCGCGGCCAGACCGTCGACGGCATCCCTCTGCCGGTCGTGCAAGGCGATCGCGCCGACGCCGGCAGCGGCCAGCGAGGCGGCAATCGCGCAGCCCACGCCGCCGGCCCCCACCACCAGCGCCCGGGCCCCAGCCAGCTGCAGCCCCTTGCGCGACACGCCGCGCACGAAGCCCTCGCCGTCAAACAGGTCGCCTTCGAGCGCGCCGTCGGGCGCGCGGCGCACCGCGTTGCAGGCGCCGGCCACGTTCACCGTGGGTGTGACACGGTCCAGCAGCGCCACGGTGGCGACCTTGTGCGGCATCGTGATCAGCGCGCCGCGGATGTTGGTGAGCGTGAACACTGCGCGCAAGAAGGGCGGGTAGTCCTCGCTCCGGCAACCCATGGGCATGACCCGGGCGTTCACGCCAATGTGGTCGAAATACGGGTTGTAGATCATCGGCGCCTTGAACGCGTGCGTGGGGTAGCCGATGTGGGCGATGAGTTCGGTGTTGCCGTTGATCATGGTGTGGGGGTCGTCGGAAGACAGGCCCCGCGCCGCAGCGTCGGGCTGCGGGACAGGGCCCGATGCGCGGGCAATGGCTTTACTGGCGCGCCTTGGCCAGTTCGGCCTGCAGCTCCTTGACGGTCTCGGCAATCGCTGCACCGTGCTTGTCAACCACCGGCTTCATCTTCTCGCGGAACTTGGCCAGCTCGGCTGGCGCCAGTTCGTTGACCTGCATGCCGCCTTTCTTCACGGTGTCCAGTGCGGTGCCGGCCTGGGCGCGGGCCTGCTGGCGCTGGTAGGCGGTGGACTCCACCGCGGCGTCCGAGATGATCTTCTTATCGTCGGCCGACAGCGTGTCCCAGAACTTCTTGCTGATCAGCACCGACTGCGGGTTGTACTGGTGGTTGGTCAGCGTGGCGTACTTCTGCACCTCGAAGAATTTGTTCGCTGCGATCACGGTCAGCGGGTTTTCCTGGCCGTCGATGGCCTTCTGCTCCAGCGCGGCATACACCTCGGGGAAGGCCAGCGGCGTGGGGTTGGCGCCCAGCGCCTTGACCCAGTCGACATTGATCGCGTTGGGGATCACGCGCAGCTTCAGGCCCTCGGCGTCCTCCACCTTGTTGATGGCGCGCTTGCTGTTGGTGATCTGGCGAAAGCCCAGTTCCCAGTAGGTCAGGCCGACCAGGCCCTTGGGCTCGAGCTTGGCGTGCATCTTCTTGCCGAAGGGGCCGTCGACCACCGCGTCGGCTTCCTTGCTGCTGGCAAACATGAAGGGGAAGTCATAGACCTCGAAGTCCTTGACCTGGCTGGCCAGGATGCCCGAGTTCATCGAGGCCATCTCGATCGTGCCGCCTTGCAGGGCCGACACCACGGGCGCGTCACCGCCCAGTACGCCGCCCGGGAACAGGTTCACCTTGATCTTGCCGCCCGACTTGGCCTGCACGATCTCGGCGAATTTCTCCATGCCCATCACCAGCGGATGGCCCTTGGGGTTTTGGGTGGTGAACTTGATGGTTTTTTCCTGCGCGAAGGCCGCGCCGAAGGCGGAAATCGCCACAGCGGCGGCGAGGGTCTTGAGCATCAGACGTTTCATGGGTTGTCTCCTGAAGGGAAAAGGGAAGGGCGGATGCACGCTGTTGACGGAGGGCTGCCGGGCGCGGCGTACCCAAGCACGCCCGGCAGCCGGTTTCAGTGAATCAATAGAACCATCGCGCCGGCACCATCACCAGCTGCGGGAAGGCGATCATCAGGAACATCATGGCGAATTGCGCGATCATGAAAGGGACAACGCCCCGGGTGACTTCATCCATGCCCATCTTGCCCACGCCGGCCACCGCATTGAGCACCGTGCCCACCGGCGGCGTGATCAGGCCGATGGCGTTGTTGATGATGAACAGCACGCCGAAGTAGACCGGGTCGATGCCGGCGGCCTTCACCACCGGCATCAGCACCGGGGTCAGCAGCAGGATGGTGGGCGTCATGTCCAGCGCCGTGCCCACCACCATGGTCAGCACCATGATCGCCAGCATCAGCAGGCGCGGGCTGTCCAGCAGCGGCTGCAACAGTTCCACCACCTGCGCGGGCAGGTTGGCCACCGTGATCAGCCAGGCCGAGACCATGGCGGCCGCCACCAGGAACATCACGATGGCGCAGGTGGTGGCCGCTGACACGAACAACGGCACCAGTTGCTTCAGGTTGAGTTCGCGGTAGATGACGGTGGAGACGAACAGCGAATACACCGCGGCCACCACGGCGGCCTCGGTGGGCGTGAACACGCCGAACTTCAGGCCGAAGACGATGATGAAGGGCAGCACCAGCGCCCAGGTCGCCAGGCGCATGGCCTCCATCACTTCCTTGAAACTCTTGCGCGGCGGCGGCGCGATGGTTTCCTTGCGCACCAGCCACCACCAGGTGAACCACAGCGACACGGCCAGCCAGATGCCCGGGAAGATGCCGGCCATGAACAGCTTGGAGATCGACACGTTGGCGGCCACGCCGAAGATCACGAAGCCGATGCTTGGCGGGATGATCGGCGCGATGATGCCGGCCGATGCGATCAGCCCGGCCGAGCGCGCCTTGTCGTGCCCGGCGGCCACCATCATCGGCAGCAGCAGGGCGGTCAGCGCGGCGGCGTCGGCCACCGCAGAGCCCGACAGCGAGGCCATGATGACGGCGGCGACGATGGTCACGTAACCCAGTCCGCCCTTGACGTGGCCGACCAGCGCCATGGCGAAGTTCACGATGCGCCGGGACAGGCCGCCGGCGTTCATGATCTCGCCGGCCAGCATGAAGAACGGCACGGCCAGCAGCGGAAAGCTGTCGGCGCCGTTGATCACGTTCTGCGCCAGGATCTGCGCGTCGAACATGTTGAGGTGCCACATCAGCGCGGCGCCGCACAGCAGCAGGGAGAACGCAATGGGCACGCCCAGCGCCATCGCGCCGATCATTGAACCCAGGAAGATGAGGATGGTCATGTCGATGCCCAGGGGTTCAGCGGTGGTCCGGATTGGCGGGGTGCGGGGCTTCCTCGGACTCCTGCATCAGCACCAGGTGGTCGTCGTCGATCTGGCCGCTGAGCAGGCGCCACAGGTCGCCCAGCAGGATCGGCGCGCTGAGCACGGCAAACACCATGCCCGAGGCGTAGAACCAGCTCATCGAGACCTCCATCACCGCGCTGGTCGTGTCCCAGTTGATGACCGACTGGTCGTACGAGCCCTTGAACAGCAGCCACAGGCAGTACAGCATCAGCAGCAGCGACAAGCCCATGCAGATCTTCTTGCCCAGCGGACCGAGCTTGCCCACCAGCATGTCGGTGCCCAGGTGGGCATTACTGCGCAGGGCGGCCACCGCGCCCAGGAAGGTCAGCCAGACGAACAGCCAGCGCGAGAGTTCTTCCGAAATGCTGAAGCCCGAGTTGAAGGCATAGCGCATGAAGACGTTGCCGAACACCAGCACCACCATGAGTGCCAGCAGCGCGGCAATCAGGTAGCTGATGAGCTGGCAGTAGCCATCGATCAACTTTTCCAGCATGAATCGGTCTCCAGGAGCGGAATGGGTATGGTAATGTACGAACTGGTTAGTTTTATAGAAATCCGTGGAAACCCTAGGGTCGGCCCCGAGGCCGCGATGCGGGGACTTACCGGCGCACGAAACGCACGATCATGTCGATGACGTTGGCGCGGCGCGTGGCCAGGGCCTGCGGCGACAGCGCGCCGTCCTTGAAGATCAGGCCGAAGGTGTGCTGGTTCGAGACGTTGAAGAAGGTCAGCGCCGAGATCGAGGCGTGGATGTCCACCGGGTCCAGGCCGGGGCGGAACACGCCCTGCGCCACACCGCGTTCATAGAGGTGGCGGATGGCCTGGATGGCGGGCACGTTGAGCTCCTGGATGCTCTTGCTCTGCGCCAGGTAGGCCCCGCGCTCCATGTTCTCGGTCATCACGAGGCGGATGAAGAACTCGTTGCCGGCGTGGTGGTCGAAGGTGAACTCCACCAGGCGGCGCAACGCCTCTTCGGGCGGCAGGTCTTCCAGGTGCAGCTGCGACTCGATGCTGCGCATGCGCCGGTAGGCGTCTTCCAGCACCGCGATGTACAGGCCTTCCTTGCTGCCGAAGTAGTAGTAGATCATGCGCTTGCTGGTGCGCGTGGCGGCGGCGATCTCGTCGATGCGCGCGCCGCTGAGGCCCTTGCTGGCGAACTCCTGGGTTGCCACTTCCAGGATCTCCGCCATGGTGCGGGCCGGGTCGTTGGTGCGGCCGGTCTCGCCCGGCGCGCTCTTGTTCGGCGGGCGGCCCCGGCGCGCGGGCGCCCCTGTATGGACTGGTTCGTTCATGACATCAGTATAGGAGCGGCGCAGGGCGCCCTGCAGCCTTCGGAGGCAGAATTTGAACAAAATTCGTACCACCCCAGCGTGAAAAGGTCATCTTCTGCTATCGAAAGTGTAGAGTTCAGGAGTTGCTTGCCCGAAGAATCTGCCCTTGCCATGTCCACCGCTGCCCCTCTCATCATCCCCGAGTCCGAGGTCGAGATCACGGCCATCCGGGCCCAGGGTGCGGGCGGGCAGAACGTCAACAAGGTGTCCAGCGCGGTGCACCTGCGCTTCGACATCCGGGCGTCATCCTTGCGCGAGGACGTGAAGGAGCGGTTGCTGGCCCTGCGCGACTCGCGCATCACCGACGAGGGCGTGCTGATCCTCAAGGCGCAGCGTTTTCGCACCCAGGAGCAGAACCGCCAGGACGCACTGCTGCGGCTGAGCGAGATCGTGAACAGCGTGGCACGCCCGCCCAAGACCCGCCGCGCGACGAAGCCGACCTACGGCTCGAAGCAGCGCCGGCTGGAAGGCAAGAGCCAGCGCTCGGAGATCAAGTCCCTGCGCGGCAAGGTGGGCGGCAGCGGCGAATAGGCTCGCAGGTCATGGTGCCGGCGACGTTGTCAGCGCCAGCCCGGCTGCACGAAAGCCTGCGCCAGGAAATCCACCATCGCGCGCACCTTGCCCGACAGGTGCGTTCGGCTGGGATAGACGGCGTGGATGTCCAGCGTCGGGCCGCGCCAGTCGCTCAGCAGTTCCACCAGCCGCCCCGCCCGCAGGTCCGGCCCCACCAGGAACGCGGGCTGGTAGATCACACCCTGGTCGGCCAGCGCGGCGGCACGGCAGGTGTCGCCGCTGTTGGTGCGCAGGCGCGGGCGCACCGTGACGTCGGCCGTGGCGCCGTCGGCGCCGCTGAACTGCCAGGTGTCACCGCCCGACCACCAGGCGTAGGCCATCACCGCGTGCGCGGCGAGGTCGGCGGGATGCGTAAGCGCCGGCGCACCGCGCAGGTAGCCGGGCGAGGCGCACAGCACGATGCGGTCATCGGCAATGGTGCGCGCCACCAGCGAGCTGCTGGGCAGGCGCCCGGTGGGCGCGATGCGCACCGCCAGGTCGAAGCCTTCCTCCACCAGATCCACCACGCGGTCGGTCAGGGTGATGTCGAGCTCCACCGCCGGGTGCAGCTTCAGGAACTCGCCCCACAGCGGCGCCAGATGCAGGTTGCCGAAGGTCAGCGGCGCATTGATGCGCAGGCGCCCGCGCGCGGTGGCCGTGGTGGCTCCCGCGGCGGCGTCGGCCTCGCGCAGGTCGTCCAGGATCTGCACGCAGCGCTCGAAGTAGGCCGCGCCGGTCTCCGTCAGCGACAGGCGCCGGGTGGTGCGGTTCAGCAGCCGCGTGCCCAGGCGGGTTTCCAGCTCCAGCACCTGGCGCGAGAGCACGGCCTTGGAGGTCTCCTGGCGCTCGGCGCCCTTGACATAGCTGCCCGCGCGCACCACGGCGACGAAGGCTTCAATCTGGCGCAAGGCGTCCATGGCGGCAGGGATTTGGGCTTGGGTTGAAAATGACGACCCTGATTCAAACACACCGCCGCTGCGGCGGGCCGGTCCGGCCCGAAGCCCGCGGCATCCTCCTCGAAAGCGCCACCATGACCACCACCCTCAAGATCGATTTCGTCTCCGACATCTCCTGCCCCTGGTGCGCCGTGGACCTGGGCGCGCTGGAGCAGGCGCTCGATACGCTCAAGGGCGAGGTCAGCGCCGAGCTGCATTTCCAGCCCTTCGAGCTGAACCCGCAGATGCCGCCGGGCGGCCAGGACATCACCGAGCACCTGACCGAGAAGTACGGCTCCACGCCCGAGCAGCAGGCGCAGATCCGCGAGACCATCCGCCAGCGCGGCGCCGAGGTGGGCTTCACCTTCCGCCCGGCCGGGCGTGGCCGCATCTGGAACACCTTCAACGCGCACCGTCTGCTGCACTGGGCCAGCCTGGAAGACACGGCGAAGCAGGTCGCGCTGAAAAAGGCGCTGCTGGCGGCCTACCAGGGCCGCGGCGAAAGCCCCGAATCGCCCGAGGTGCTGCTGGCCGCCGTGGCGGAAGTGGGGCTGAACCAGGCGCGTGCCCGCGAGATCCTGGCCAGTGACGAGTACGCCGCCGAGGTGCGCCAGCAGGAGCAGTTCTACCAGCGCGCTGGCATTCACTCGGTGCCAGCCGTCATCATCAACGACCGGCACCTGATCTCCGGCGGGCAGCCGGCCGCGGTGTTCGAGCAGGCGCTGCGCCAGATCGCGGCCCAGGCCGAGGCATGAGCACGGCCACCCTGCAACCGGGCGAGGGCGCCATCGCGGACCGGCCCGTGTTCACCGTCACGTTCGTCTGCATGGGCAATATCTGCCGCAGCCCGACGGCGCATGGCGTGTTTCGCGACCGGGTGGCCCGGGCCGGCTGGGCCGACCGGGTGCGGGTCGATTCGGCCGGCACGCACGGCTGGCACGAGGGCGCGCCACCCGATGCGCGCAGCCAGCAGCACGCGGCCCGGCGCGGCTACGACCTGTCGGACCTGCGCTCGCGCCCGCTGCGCGACGTGGATTTCCTGCAGGCCGATCTCCTGCTGGTGATGGACGACGACAACGAGGCCGTGGCTCGCTCCCGCTGTCCCGACGCCCACCAGCACAAGGTGCGCCGCCTGACCGAGTTCTGCCAACGGTATCGCAGCCCGGTTGTGCCCGACCCCTACGCCGGTGGAGCGGCCGGATTCGAGCGGGTGCTGGACCTCATCGAGGACGCCTGCGAGGGCTTGCTGGCCCATGTCGCGCTGCAGGTGAAGCCGTCCGATCCCGCCGCAGACAGACGGCACCCGCCGCGCTGATTGTTGTGATTGGATTGACAAATTGTCGCTCCAGGGCCTGTTTATCTTTTTCGGTGAATCCAATAAAGTTCTCATCAGACCTGTTCTGAGGAGTTTTTCGTGACCGCTGCCACCCTGCCCACCCTGTTCGTTTCCCACGGCGCGCCTTTGTTCGCCACCGATGCCGGCACCACCGGCCCGGCGCTG
>Ga0116180_1004374_pt1 | contig 10248 bp, 8 predicted proteins | sample AD_UKC073_MetaG_FD_89804 | JGI IMG/M metagenome (GOLD analysis project Ga0116180, IMG submission 89804) | Active sludge microbial communities of municipal wastewater-treating anaerobic digesters from USA - AD_UKC073_MetaG | ecosystem: Engineered > Bioreactor > Anaerobic > Digestate | place: USA... | reverse complement strand
CCGGATGCGCAGGAACTGGCCGGACGTGCTCATCCTCGACATCGACACGCCGCGCATGGACAGCCTCGCCTTCCTGCGCAAACTGATGGCCGAAAGGCCCACGCCGGTGATCATCTGCTCCTCGCTTTCAGTGACCGGCAGCGACACCCTCATGCAGGCGCTCGCCGCAGGCGCGGTGAGCATCATGAGCAAACCGCAATTCGGGCCCAGGGGCATCCTCGATGACCCGACGAACAGCATCGTCGCGGCGATTCGCGCGGCTTTTCGCACCAACGTGCGTCTTCGTCGCCCGCTACCCGGCACCAGCACGGTGACCCCCGCGAAACCACCGGAGCTGGACAGACTGGCGCGCAACACCGCCGACGCGATCCTGGCCGCAGGCACCGGGCCGGTGCTCAAGACCGTCGACAAAGTGATCGCCATCGGCACGTCGACGGGTGGAACGCAAGCGCTAGAGGCGGTGTTGACCCGCCTGCCGCTGACGATGGCGGGCATTGTCGTCGTCCAGCACATGCCGGAACAGTTCACGGCGATGTTCGCCGAACGCCTCAATTCACTGTGCATGATCGAGGTGCGCGAGGGCAGGAGCAACGATCGCGTGCTGCCGGGCCGCGCCCTGATCGCCCCCGGCGGCAAGCACATGCTGCTGAAGCGAAGCGGCGCGCAATATTTCGTCGAGGTCGTCGACGGACCGCTGGTCAACCGCCACAAGCCCTCGGTCGACGTGCTCTTTCGCCCGGTGGCCCGCTTTGCCGGCAGCAATGCAATCGGGGTAATCATGACCGGCATGGGCGACGACGGCGCGCGCGGCCTCAAGGAAATGAACGATGCCGGCGCCGCGACGATCGCCCAGGACGAAGCTTCGTGTGTGGTTTTCGGGATGCCCAAGGAAGCGATCAAACTCGGTGCCGCCGACCGGGTCATGTCCCTGAAGCAGATCCCGGCGGCGCTGATCGAGGCCAACAAAGGGTGAGACCGGCAAGAACCATACGAAAGGTTTGAATACTGCCATGCAGCGATACGAGATCCTCAGGAGCATCGCCACCGAATTGGACAATGGCGAGGTGACCTTCCCGACCAATGCCCTGGTCGCCCTCAAACTGCAGCACGCACTCAGCGATCCCGAATGTCACGCTGACACGGCGACGCGCCTGATCAAGGCCGAGCCCCTGCTGTCGGCAAAGGTCGTGGCACTGGCCAACTCGACAGTCTTCAACACCTCCGGGCGTCCGATTACCGACGTACGCACGGCGGTACTGCGACTGGGCTTTCGCTATCTGCGCACGTTGGCCGCTGCGGTGGTCACCCGTCAACTTGCCGTCCCCTTGTCGGCGACTGACCGTGAGTTGGCGGCAAGGCTTTGGGAGCACACGGCGCATGTGGCGGCCCTGGCACAGATCATCGCCCGCAAGGTCACCCACCTCGATCCGGAGACCGCGATGTTCGCCGGCATCGTGCATGAAGTCGGCGGCTTCTACCTGATCTCGCGCGCCGCCGAGTACCCCGGCTTGCTCGACGAAGACTTTTCGGCCTGGAACGAAACCGGCGAGGCCGAGCTCGGACGCGCCCTGCTCAAAGTCCTCGGAGTACCCCAGGCGGTGGTCGACGCCATCGAAGTCTGCTGGGCAGGTTATCTGGCCATGCCGCCGACGACGCTTGGCGACACCCTGCTGCTGGCCGACGAACTGGCGCCGGTGGAAAGCCCCCTGCGCGATCTTGACGGGGTTCCGCGCGAAGGCACGGCGGCAGCGATCGATATGCTTATCGGCGGGGAAACGCTGGTCGAAATCCTGCAGGAGTCGGCCGAAGACGTGCGATCGCTGGCGGCGGCTTTGCGCCTCTGAACACCTCCTCCACGGCGCCTGACGGAGCGCTCGAAAATCTGGGGATCGCGCCCGGCTGACAAGACAGGGTCAGCCCGCCGACTCTGCCATGCGCAGGCAGATTACGGTAACATCCTCGACTCACGTGCTGCCGGTCAAGCCTTGACGGCCCGCGTCTGCGACTTTCGTGGTGACAAGTCGCCAATGGGGAGAAGCCAGATGAAACTCACAGAGTGGCGCATCAGGACGCGCCTGATCGTGCTGACAGCGATTGCCGTACTCGGCCTCGCCGCACTGGGGCTCGATTCGCTCAACGACCTGCGCAGCAACATGTTGCAGGACCGTACCGATCGGACGCGCCTTTTCGTCGAAGTTGCCGGTGGCGTCATTGCGCGCTTTCACGATCTCAGCACCAGTGGCGTGCTCAGTGAAGACGAAGCAAAAAAACAGGCGGCCGATACGCTCCGGCGCATGCGCTACGGCGACGGCGAGTATTTCTTCATCGTCGATGCGCAAAACAACTTTGTGTTGCACGCCGCAAAACCCGCACTCGAAGGCAAGAGCGGCACGGAATTGCGCGATCCGAACGGCAAGATGATCATTCAGGAACTGGTGCGCGTCGCCCTGGGCAATGAGCGCGGCGGCGCGGTCGACTATGCCTTCGCCAAACCAGGTAGCGACAAACCCGTGCCCAAGGTCAGTTATGCCGCCCAATTCAAGCCGTGGGGCTGGGTCTACAGTACCGGCATCTATCTCGACGACGTCGATAAGGCATTCCGCAGCGAAGCCATCAATTCGCTGCTCATCATCGTGCTGGCCATCGCCTTCCTGGCCGGAGTTTCGGTGCTCATCGGCCGCAGCGTACTGCGCCAGCTCGGCGGCGAACCGGCCGAAGCCTCAGCGATCGCACTACGCATCGCCGGCGGTGATCTGGGTCGGGACATGCGCGCCGACCAGAGTGCCAGTGGCAGTCTGATGCATTCGATGGCCGAGATGCAAAACCGCTTGCGCAGCATCTTCTCGTCGATCGACCGCCTGGCCGCGACGCTGGTCAGCAACGCTGGCGAAATTTCGGTGGCCACCGACGAAGTTCGCCGCGCTGCAGAAGAACAGGCGACCTCGACTGCAGCGACCGCGGCTTCGATCGAGGAACTGACGGTGAGCATCAACGAAGTCGCGCAGAACGCGCGCGCTACCGGCGACAGTTCCACCGCCGCAGCGAACACTGCCCAGCAGGGACAGGCTCTGGTGCACGCTTCGGCTGACGAGATCGAGAAGGTTTCCGAAATCGTCGCTCGATCGTCGGCACAGATCCGGCAATTGGCCAGCCGCTCCCGAGAAATTGGCGGAATTGCCGACGTCATCAAGGAAATCGCCGAACAGACCAATCTGTTGGCGCTCAATGCCGCCATCGAAGCGGCTCGTGCCGGTGAGCAGGGTCGCGGTTTCGCGGTCGTCGCCGACGAAGTCCGCAAGCTTGCCGAGCGGACCAGCAAGGCCACGGGAGAAATCGGGGCAATGGTGGTCAGCGTTCAAGCCGATACCGATACGGCAGTCCTCGCCATGGAAGAGGCCATGCCACAGGTCACCAGAAGTCTTGAACAGGCGCGCGAAGCAGGCAGCCTGCTGGCAGCCAGCCACCACCAGGCGCTGGAGTCGAGCGAGCGCGTGCAGCAGGTGGCGATGGCCACGCGCGAACAGGCCAGCGTAGCCGACGATATCGCCAGGCATATCCAGCACATCGCGTCGATGACCGAGGAAACCAGCACAACGGTACGAAGCAACGCCGCCGCGGCTACCGAGCTTGACCGCCTGGCGGGTGAGCTACGCGCGGCCGTCGGCTATTTCCGGGTCGCATGAACGACGCGTATCGCTCTGCGGCATGCAGGCGCCGCAACACCGGCAGCGCTGCACCTTTGTTCGGAACTCGGCCCGGGTGGCCGGCTCGGCGCCGGCTCACCGCCTGTCCGGGGATTCAAGCCTTCAGCAGTTCCTCGCGATTCCCGAGCCAGCGCTGCAGGTGGCGCGCGGCGCGATCGGGGGCTGCACGCAGCAGTGTCGCCGCCATCGCCCTGGCCAGTTCGACGAGTTCGCCATCGAGCGCGAGGTCCGCGTAGCGCAGCAGCGGCATCCCCGACTGGCGGCTGCCAACGAACTCTCCCGGACCTCGTAAACGAAGATCCTGGCTGGCAATCTCGAATCCGTCGGTGTGCTCGAAGATGATCTTCAGGCGGGCCCGCGCGGTCGCCGACAGCGGCTGCTGGTAGAGCAGAACACAGACCGAGTCATGGGTGCCGCGACCGACGCGGCCGCGCAACTGGTGAAGCTGCGCCAGCCCGAAGCGCTCGGCGTGTTCAATGACCATCAAGGTGGCGTTGGCCACGTCGACACCGACTTCGATGACCGTCGTCGCGACCAGGACGTCGATCTCGCCGGCAGCGAAGGCGGCCATCACGGCACCCTTGTCGCGGGCCCGCAGGCGCCCATGCACCAGCCCGACGCGCAGGCCGGAAAGCTCGACGCTCAAGCTGGCGTGGGTTGCGAGTGCGGCCTGCAGTTCCAGTTTGGCGGACTCCTCGACCAGGGGACAAACCCAGTAAGCCTGCCGCCCGCCGGCAACGACGGCGCGCACGGCGGCAATCACATCGTCTCGCCGGCTATCCGAGAACAGCCGGGTACGGACCGGCGATCGGCCCGGCGGCAGTTCGTCGATCACCGAAACGTCGAGATCGGCGTAATAGCTCATTGCCAGCGTGCGTGGAATCGGCGTCGCCGACATCATCAACTGGTGCGGGTTGCTTCCCTTGCGCCGCAACTCGAGCCGCTGCACGACGCCGAAGCGATGCTGTTCGTCGACGATCGCCAGCCCGAGGCGCGCAAAATCGATGCTCTCCTGGATCAGCGCGTGCGTCCCGACCACCAATTGCGAGGTCTTCGCGGCCTGCTGTTGCTTCGCCCGCCTGAGCGTCTTGCCGAGGCCGCCCGCCAACCACGTCACCTCGACGCCCAGTGGCTCCAGCCAGGCGCGCAGTTTCAGGAAATGTTGCTCGGCAAGGATCTCGGTAGGCGCCATCAAAGCCGCCTGAAACCCCGCGTCGATCGCCTGACAGGCCGCCAGGGCAGCGACGACGGTCTTGCCGCAACCGACATCCCCCTGCAGCAGACGCTGCATCGGACGAGGCTGTTCAAGATCGGCCGCGATCTCGGCGGCGACACGCTGTTGCGCCCCGGTCAGCGTAAACGGGAGAGCGGCTTCAAGGCGCCGGGCGAGTGGGCAGGCGGCAGGCAGGGCCGGTGCGCCCAGATGCCGGCGAGCCAGGTAGGCACGGCGCAGTGAAAGCTGCTGGGCGAGCAACTCGTCGAACTTGATGCGCTGCCAGGCGGGATGCGTGCGGTTCTCGAGTGCTGCCTCGGAAACAGCCGGGGGCGGCGCGTGCAGGAATGACACCGCTGTCGCAAAAGACGGCAGCGCCTGCTCGCTGCACCAGTTCTCTTCGAGCACCTCGGCGAGATCGACCTGCCGCAGCGCGTGCATGATCAGGCGACGCAGTACCGTCTGCGTCAACCCCGCCGTCGTCGGATAGAGCGGCGTCAGCGACTGCGGCAGCGGCTCGTCGTCGGCAACCACCCGATAGCGCGGATGCACCATCTCGAGACCGTCAAAGCCGCAGCGGACCTCGCCGAAGAGGCGCAACCGACAGCCGCGCGCCGCTTCCAGCGCGCGCTGCTGGCTGCCGTAGAAACGCAGGAAGCGCAGATCGAGCAGGCTGTCCTCGGCACGCGCATCGCAGACCCGCAGCAGCAACTGGCGACGCGGAACCAGCCTGAGCGTTACCTCGAGGAGCCGGACCTCGAGCTGCACCGGGACGCCGAGGGGAGCGGCAGCGATGGCCGTGATCCGCGTCTCGTCCTCATAGCGCAGCGGAAGATGCAGAACGAGATCTTCTCGCCGCTCCAGGCCCAGCTTGCGCAAATGGTTCCGGATTGCCGGCGGCGCCGCGATCGCGTCCGCCGTCGGCATCAGCCGCCAAGTACCAGCACGGCATCGGCCTCGACCAATGCCCCGCGCGGCAGCGCGGCGACACCGACCGCGGCGCGGGCGGGGAACGGCTCCGAGAAATAGCACCCCATGACTTCATTGACGGTCGCGAAGTGCGCCAGATCAGTGAGGAAGACGTTGAGTTTGACGACGTCCGCCAGCGAACCGCCGGATGCCTCGGCCACCGCCTTGAGGTTATCGAAAACCCGCACGATTTGCGCATCGATACCTTCGACGAGTTGCATGCGCTCCGGGTCAAGACCGATCTGGCCCGAGAGATAAACGGTATCGCCCACTCGTACCGCCTGCGAATACGTGCCGATGGCCGCCGGCGCAAGCACAGTTGAAATGATCGTTCTTGCCATGCTGCTGTCCTCTACAATGTCTGGGATTGAAAACGGGGATGTCGAATGACCGGCACACTGATTACAAATCTCGAAAAACTGCTCGGTGGTCCGCGTGACGGCGCCCTGCTGCGCTATTCACTCGGCAGCGAGTATCTCAAGGCCGGCAACTTCGAGCAAGCGGCAGTCCGCCTGCGCGAAGCGCTCGACCGCGACGCCCGCTATTCAGCCGCCTGGAAGCTGCTCGGCAAGGCACTCAGCGAAGGCGGGCAAGCTGCCGAAGCCTTGGCCGCCTATGAACAGGGGATCAGCGTCGCCGAAGCCAGGGGAGACCTGCAGGCGGCCAGGGAAATGGGCGTTTTCGCCCGACGTCTGCGCCGGCAACTGTTGCCGACCAAGCGTTGAGCGACTTACGGCTTGCCACCCTTGCGCATCACCAACAGGGTGTCGATCCCGAGGGCCAGCATCTTTCGGCGTGCCGCGTCGGCCTCGGCGCGCGTCTTGAATAGGCCCAGTTGCAGGCGTGTTTCGATGCTTGCGGGAATCCCGTCCTGCGCAAGTTTCGCCTGCAGTTCCTCGGCTCGACGCGCATCCGGCAGGACTCCGGACAACAAGGCGGGCCCCGACAGCAGACGCGGCGGAGATGCCACCGGCGGCCCGACGATGGCATCTCCGCCGGCCGTGCTCGCGGTCGTGTCGGCGGCAGCTGTCGCGGCCGCTGCGCCGTCCCCATCCACCGCCGTCGACGGCGTGGCCAGGCGAAGCAGCCTTTCGATCGCTTCGCCGCTGGCCTGCGGCCCGGCCGCCACCTGCGGCAACGGCAGGGGTTGGGAAGGCGTCTCCGCCACGACCAATGACGGCGGCAAAGGCCGTTTTCTGACCGGCACGGGTTCGGTGAACAGCGCCCCATTCGCCGTCTGTTCGTCGGACGTACTCAATTGGTCAAACAACAGCAACCCGGCAAGAAGCGCCACGACCAGCAGCCCGGCAATGCCCATCCGCGACAGCAACTGACGCTTGAGAGTAGCGTTCCCGCCGTCGGCGTGCCCCAGGAGCAGTGCCTGTGCTGCGCGCACCGGGCGTCCTGCCGCGCCGCCACCTTCCTGACGACTGCCCATCGCCGGCCTCAACTCACAAGCCGCGCGCGCGCCGCGGGAGTCCATTCCGGGACCCGTGCGCAAGGTTCATGCTCGCCCACGCGGCAAACGGCAATGACTTCATGATCAACGCTGGCCGACACAGGCATGCGCCATGGCTCCGCTTCTACAGCCCTTCGTGGCGGTTGCGCGCCAGTGCGACGACCAGGTCCGCCTCGGCACGCGCAATGCCACAGTGATGAGCGATGGTGGTCGCATCGTGCCCCTGGATCGCCAGTTGCATGGCATCGTTGTACAACGGCGAGGCACCCTGCGCAGGACCTGCCGATTGCGCATACTGGCGCCGAAAGTCCTCACGGGTGGCCAGCAATTCGGCACGCAACTCGTCCACTTCGCAGCGCAGTTGATAAAACTCCCGCTGCAAGGCATCGATCAGCGCCTGACCAGGAATTTCCGGCGGCGGCTCGTTCCAGGCGAATTCGGGTTTGCCGGCATCGACCCGTACCGACGCCTCCACGTTGGCGGCGCTCGCGTCGTTTCCGGCTGGCGGCGCGACCGCCGCGGCGACCGGCGGCGGTTCCTGGATGGCGCTGTAGGCCGCCACTGCCGACTGCGCCGCCAGCGGCGGTATGGCGGCCATGCTGCGCTGCAGGCGCCGCATTCGGAAAAAGAGGACGACGATGTACACCACCAGCAAGGCGATGATCGCCATCAGTCCTTCGCGCCATCCGAGACTGCCCAGTAGCTCCAGATCCATTGTGCGCCTTCGTGCCCGTGTCCGGCGAACATTATGCCAGACACCTGCCTGCGCTCAAGCGGGAACTTGTGTTCCTGCCCGTTCCCCGGCCAGCCGGTAGCGAGGAAGGATGCGCAGCAGCCAACCCGGAACCCTGAAAAAGGTGGGCCCCGCCCGGAAACCCGGGCGGGGCCCATGCAGGACACCCGCAGCGATTTACTGCAGCGACTCGAACAACCCTGCCGCCCCCATGCCGGTACCGATGCACATGCTGACCATGCCGTAGCGCTGGCGGGTCCGTTGCAGGCCGTGCACCAGGGTCGCGGTGCGAATCGTGCCGGTCGCGCCGAGGGGATGACCGAGGGCGATGGCACCGCCGAGCGGATTCACCTTGGCCGGATCGAGTTCCAGCGTGCGTATCACCGCCAGCGCCTGCGCGGCAAAAGCTTCATTGAGCTCGAACCAGTCCACTTCGTCCTGCCGGATTCCAGCCCGTTTGAGGACGCGTGGAATCGCCTCGACCGGACCGATCCCCATGATTTCCGGTGCCACGCCGGCCACGGAGAAGCCGGCAAAACGCGCCAGCGGCCGAAGATCGAACTGCTTGAGGATTTTTTCCGACACGACCAGTACCGCCGCCGCACCATCGGACATCTGTGAACTGTTGCCCGCCGTGACCGAGCCACGCGCCGCAAACACCGGTCGCAGTCTGGCCAGGCCGGCAAGGCTGCTGTCCGAACGCGGTCCCTCGTCGTTCTCGGCAAGATACTCCTTGACGGTCACTTCTCCAGTCCGTAGATTCGGCACGCGTGCCTTGACGGCGTACGGCGAAATCTCGGCCTTGAAATGGCCGGCGGCGATCGCCGCGCAAGCCTTCTGGTTCGAGGCGACGGCAAACGCATCCTGGTCCTCGCGCGAGATTTTCCACTGTGCGGCAACCTTCTCGGCGGTGATGCCCATGCCGAAACCGATCGCGTAGTTCTCTGCCTTCTCGAAGATGGCCGGATTGAGGGCAATCTTGTTGCCCATCATCTGGTTCATCAGCGACATCGTTTCGGTACCGGCAGCGATCATCACCTCGGCTTCGCCGAGGCGAATGCGATCGGCGGCCATCGCCACGGTCTGCAAACCGGAGGCGCAGAAGCGGTTGACGGTCACCCCGGGGACGCTGTTCGGCAGGCCTGCCAGCAGCAGGCCGATGCGCGCGACATTCATGCCCTGCTCGGCTTCCGGCATGGCGCAGCCGACGATCACGTCCTCGACCATTGCCGGGTCAAGGCCCGGCACCTGTGCCATCACCGACCTGATGGCGTGCGCCAGCATGTCGTCCGGACGAACGTGGCCCAACATGCCCTTGCGACGGCCGACCGGCAGACGCGTGGCAGCGACGATGTACGCGTCCTGAATCTGTTTGCTCATGATCTGTTCTCCTTGCTCGCTCAGTTACGCAGCGGCTTGCCGGTTTCCAGCATGTGCTGGATACGCTGCTGGGTTTTCGGGTTCTTCAGCAGCTCGACGAAGAGCTTGCGCTCGACGCTCAGCAACCACGGCTCGTCGACCAACGATCCGGTCTCGATGTCTCCACCACACAGGGCCGTCGCGGCAGCCTTGGCCACCACATAGTCATGCGCCGAAATCATGCCGCCTTCCTTCATGTTGGCCAGCATCATTTCGCAGTTGGCGATGCCGGTGCGGCCGGCGACCTTGATCGCGCGCGGCGACAGGCGTGGGGCATAGCCCGCCTCGGCGAGACCGCGTGCCTCACGCAGCGCCACATAGAGCAGTTCGTTGGCATTGAACACGATCTTGTCGGATTCGACAGCAAAACCCAGTTCCTTCGCCTGCGCGCCGCTCTTCGACACCGTGGCCATGGCGATGGTCATGAACACCGGCTGAATGAACTCGAACGGATCGTTGCCGCCGGTCTTCGCGGCGTGTTGCGCGGCGCGGATGGCAAACTCCTTGCAACCGCCACCGGCCGGAATCAGGCCGACGCCGGCTTCGACCAGGCCGATGTAGCTCTCCAGCGCAATCACCCGCTTGGCGGCGTGCATCAGAAACTCGCAGCCGCCGCCCAGGGCCATGCCCTGTACCGCCGCGACCACCGGCACCTGGGCATACTTCAGGCACATCGAAGCGTTCTGGAACTCCGCGACATATTTTTCCAGCAGCTCGAATTCGCCGCCAGCGATCGCTTCGGCCACCTCCT
>Ga0116180_1004373_pt1 | contig 10248 bp, 4 predicted proteins | sample AD_UKC073_MetaG_FD_89804 | JGI IMG/M metagenome (GOLD analysis project Ga0116180, IMG submission 89804) | Active sludge microbial communities of municipal wastewater-treating anaerobic digesters from USA - AD_UKC073_MetaG | ecosystem: Engineered > Bioreactor > Anaerobic > Digestate | place: USA... | reverse complement strand
TTCCTGATAGTCGCCTGGCTTCTGCCGTTTCGGCAAGGTGATCTTTGGCTGCTTGACGACCTCGTACGGGATGCTGCTCAGAATATGCTTGATGATGTTCAGGCGTACGCGTTTCTTGTCGTCGGAGCGGGCGACGAACCAGTGCGCCCACTCGGTGTCTGTCGCCTTGAACATCTCGTCGCGCGCGTGCGAGTAATCGTACCAGCGGCTGTACGACTTGAGGTCCATCGGCGACAGTTTCCACTGCTTGCGCGGATCGGTGATGCGGGCCTCCAGGCGGCGCGTCTGCTCATCCATGTCGACTTCGAGCCAGTACTTGAGCAGGATGATGTTGTTGGCTTTGCCGACCACCAGCTTTTCGAAGAGGGGCGCCAGTTTGAGAAAACCCTGCACCTGCTCGTCGCTGGCAAAGCCCATGACGCGTTCGACACCGGCGCGGTTGTACCAACTGCGGTCGAAGATCACCACCTCGCCGGCCGCCGGCATGTGCGGCAGGTAACGCTGTACATACATCTGGGTCTTCTCGCGCTCGGTCGGAGCCGGCAGGGCGACAACCCGGAAGATGCGCGGGCTGACGCGCCCGGTGATCGCCTTGATAGTGCCGCCCTTGCCGGCCCCGTCACGGCCTTCGAAGAGGATCACCACCTTCAGGCCCTTCTCGATCACCCAGGTTTGCAGGTGTACGAGCTCGGCCTCGAGTTTTTCGAGTTCCTTCAGGTATGTCCGCTCGGACATTCTTTTCGCTGGCTTGCTCTGGGGCTCGCCCTCGGTCGGTTCTGACGGCGACTCGGGACCAGGGCTGATCACTTGCTCGGCCTTGACGCGCTTTGCCGACTTGCCTTTCTTGCTCATTGACTTCTCCTCTTGATACGCTTCGATGGACTGCCATGGCTGGCTGGCGACCCCACAGGCGGGCGCCGAGCAGTCAGGCATGCCAAAACACGCCGACGGGAAGACCACTGCGCCGGCACCTGCCAGGCCTACTGCGGGAGGACCTCGTCCCGCCTCACTCCTCCTGCAACGGCGACTTTCTCCGCCTCGACCACCCAGCCGCCGCCCATTGCCTTGTAGAGATTGATCATCGCCTGCAACTGGGTCTGCTGCGTCTGCGTGTACTGCAACTGGACATTGAACAAGCTACGTTCCGCATCCAGGACTTCGATATAGCTGGTGTAGCCGTTTTCGTAGCGCAGCCGCGCGGTCCCCGCGTACTGCTCCAGAGCCCCCACCTGGCGCTTCTGCGCCTGCAACTGGGCACGCGTGCGGTCCTGGTCGATCAGGGCGTCATTGACTTCGCGAAAGGCTTGCTGGATGGCCCTCTGATACGCGAACAGCGCTTGCTGCTGTTGCGCTTCCGCTGCCTGCACCTGACCGGCGATGGCGCCGGCCGTGAAGATCGGCATGCTGATCGGTGCAGCGTACTGCCAGACCTTCGACTGGCTGTCGAAAAGATTGCCAAGGCTGTTGCTGGCGTAGCCGAACAGACCGGTCAGCGAGAGGGTCGGAAAGTAAGCCGCCTTGGCCGCGCCGATCAGGGCATTGGCGGCAATCAGGCTCTGTTCCGCCTGCTGGATGTCTGGCCGTCGCTCAAGAATATCCGAGGGTAAACCGGCTGGAATGGCCGGGAGCAACAGTTGATCAATGTTCCTGCCGCGGGTAATCGGCCCGGGGTTGCGCCCGAGCAACACGCTCAGGCCATTCTCCTGTTGTACGATCGACTTCTCGATGGCCGGGATGGTGGCCAGAGCTTCCTCGTACTGGGACTGGTTCTGACTCAGTTCGAGCAACGAGATGATGCCACCCGCGTAACGCTCCTTGAAGATCTCGTACGAATCGCCGCGACTTTTCGCCGTCGCCCTGGCGATTTCCAACTGGCGATCGAGGTCGCGGAGGTTGACGTAGGCACCGGCAACGCTACCGACCAGAGAGAGGATGACCGCTCGCCGGCCGTCCTCGCTGGCCAGGAGCTGTGCCCTCGCCGCTTCGGTCTGGCGGCGGATGCGGCCCCAGATGTCGATCTCCCAACTGGCATTGAGCACCGCCTGATAGCTGTTGTAGGTCGATGAGGTCGATGCGCCCGGAACGACGCCCTTCTGTCGACTCACCTCATAGCCGGCGCCGACCTGCGGAAAGAGGGCGGAACGGACGAATCCGTATTGGCCGGCAAACTCTTCGATGCGCGCGCTGGCAATCAGCAGATCCTTGTTGGCAAGCAGGGCGGCGCTGACCAGTTCGTTGAGTACCGGGTCGCCGAACTGCTCCCACCAGGCAGTATTGGCCAGATCCCTGGCGTCCTGGTCACTCAGACGCCAGGCCGTCGGCGTGTCGATAGTTGGACGCACGTAATCGGGTCCGACCATGCAGCCACCGACCAGCAGCGCCAGCAGTGCGGCCAACAAGGGCTTACGCATGGCTATCTCCCTCCTTTCCAGCAATCGGTACCGTGGAACTCTCGGTGGCCGCGGCGACGCTCTCCCCAGCGTGGTGACCGACCCCAGTATTGCCCTTGTGACTGATCTTTTCGACCACGTAGAAAGTCACCGGAATGATGAAGATGGCAATGCAGGTAGCGGCCAGCATGCCGCCGATCACCGCGCTGCCCATCACCTGCCGCGAGATGGCGCCGGCGCCGCTGGCGATCGCCAGCGGAACGCAGCCGAGAATGAAGGCGAACGAAGTCATCAGGATCGGCCGCAGGCGCAGTTCCGCGCCTTTGAGCGTCGATTCGGCGAGCGACAGTTCGCCCTTCTCGTATTCCATCTTGGCGAACTCGACGATGAGGATCGCGTTCTTGGCCGCCAGACCGATCAGCATCACCAGGCCGATCTGCGCATAGACGTTGAGTTCCTGGCCGCGCCACAGCAGCGCGGCGAAGGCGCCGGCGACGGCGATCGGCGTACCGAGCAGGACCGAGAAAGGCAGCGACCAGCTTTCGTACTGCGCCGCCAGGATCAGGAAGACGCAGAGCAGCGAGAAACCAAAGATGACCATCGGCGAGACGCCCTGCTGAGCCTTTTGCTCCTGGAACGACATGCCCGAGTAGTCGTAACCCATTTCGCTTGGCATCGTCTCGGCGAAAACTGCTTCGAGCGCCCGCATCACCTGCACCGAACTGTAACCAGGCGCTGCCGAAGCGTTGATCTGCGCGCTGCGGTAGAGGTTGTAGCGCATCGTGAATTCCGGACCCGAGATGTTGCGGATCGAGGTCAGCGCCGAGAGCGGCACCGCTTCACCCTTGTTGTTGCGCACGTAGAAGCGCCCGACGTTCTCGATGTTGGTCCGGTATTCGCCCTCGGCCTGCACATAGACCTGCCACTGGCGTCCGAAGCGGTTGAAGTAGTTGATGAAACCGCTGCCGAGGAAGCTTTGCAGCGTCTTGTAGACATCGCTGATAATGACCCCCTGCTTCAATACCTTGTCCTGATCGACTTCGATGAAAAGCTGCGGCACGATCGGCAGGAAGGTGGTCGAAACGCTGGCCAGCTCGGGGCGCTTTTTCGCGGCTTCGATGAACTTGGTGGTGTTCGCGGCGAGGAAGGCGATGTCTTTTCCAGCGCGGTCTTCGAGAATGAACGTCGCCCCGCCGGAGGTGCCGACCCCCTGAATGGCCGGTGGCGGAAACGCAAAAGCGATGGCGCCGGGGATGCTGGCAAGCCGCTTCGTCAACTCGGCCTTGATCGCGGTGTACTGTTCGTCGGGTGCTTTGCGTTCGCCCCAGTTCTTGAGCGTGATGAAGAAGAAAGCGCTGTAGGTATTGGTCACCTGGCTCAGCATGCTGTAGCCGATGACGGTGGTCGTGTATTGGACGCCTGGCACCTTCATGATCAGATCTTCGGCTTGCGCGGCAATATCCGAGGTGCGCTGCAAGGATGAGGCATTGGGGAGCTGGATCGCGGCAAAGACGTAACCCTGGTCTTCATCCGGGAGGAAGCCGGCAGGGACGAGCTTGCCGAAGAAACCCGCCACAACCGCGACGGCCACCAGAAAAAAGAGGCTCATCACGCTGCGGCGGATGGCGAGCCGGCAGACGCCGACGTAACCGCCGGTGACCCGGCCGAAAGCGCGATTGAACCCGTCGTAGAATTTCTGCAGCGGGCCACTACCCCTGACCTTGGGTCGCAGCAGCAGCGCACAGAGCGCCGGGCTGAGCGTCAGCGCGTTGAAGGCCGAGATGATCACCGAGATGGCGATGGTCACGGCGAACTGCTGGTAGAGCTGGCCGGTGATGCCGGGAATGAAAGCCGTCGGTACGAAAACCGCCGCCAGGATGACGGCAATGGCGATCACCGGCCCGGTCACCTCGCTCATCGCCCGCAGTGTCGCGTCCTTGGGTGACAAACCATGTTCGATGTGGTGCTCGACGGCTTCGACGACGACGATCGCGTCATCGACGACGAGGCCGATGGCCAGCACCAGACCGAACAGCGACAGCGTGTTGATCGAGAAACCGAACATCGGAAAGAGCATGAAGGTGCCGACCAGCGACACCGGCACCGCCAGCAGCGGGATCAGCGTCGCCCGCCAGCCCTGCAGGAAGACGAAGACGACGATCATCACCAGCACCAGCGCTTCGATCAGCGTGTGCTCGATCTCCTTGATTCCTTCGGTGACCGACAGCGTCGTGTCGAGGGCGATGACGTATTCGAGGTCGGGCGGGAAACTCTCCTTGATCTTCTCCATCAGCTTTTTGGCGCCGTCGGCGGCGTCGAGCGCATTGGCGCCGGGCATCTGGTACAGCGCGACGAGCGCCGCCGGTTTGCCGTTCAGCCGGCCCTGCTGGCTGTAGGTCTGCGCACCGAGCTCGATTCGCGCCACGTCGGCGACGCGCACCACCGAACCGTCGGGGTTGGCGCGCAGGACGATGTTGCCGAACTCTTCGGTGCTCTGCAGCCGCCCCTGCGCGCGCACCGCGTAGGTGAACGACTGCCCCGCCGGCACCGGCTCGCCGCCGATCGTCCCGGCCGGATTGACGGTGTTCTGGTTCTGGACGGCGTTGATGATTTCCGGAACCGTGATGTTCAGCTTGGCCAACTGGTCGGGCTTGACCCACAGTCGCATCGCGTACTGGCCGGCGCCGAAAACGGTGACGCTGGCGATCCCCTTGACGCGCGTCATCTGGTCGTTGATGTTGATGTACGCGTAGTTGGCGAGAAAAACATTGTCGTAGGTGCCGTTCGGCGAGTAGAGCGCGAACATGATCAGCGGCGAAGACGTCGATTTCTGCACCGTCACGCCGTAATTGCGCACGTCCGAGGGCAGTTGCGACTCGGCCTGGCCTTCGCGCATCTGGGCGAGCAACTGGTCGGTGTTGGCGTCGGTGCCCAGCGCGAAGTTGACGTACAGGGTGGACTGGCCATTGTTGGCGTTGATCGAGTACATGTAGTCCATGTTGTCGACGCCGGACATCTGCTGCTCGATCGGCGTGGCGACCGCCTGTTCGACGGTCAGCGCGTCGGCGCCGGTGTAGGTGCTGCTGACCTGGATCTGCGGCGGAACGATGTTCGGGAACTGGGCGGTCGGCAGGCCCGACATGGCGACCAGGCCGACGATGGTCATCAGGATCGAGATGACCATGGCCACGATCGGCCGGTTAATGAAGAACTTGGACATGGTGCCTTACCCCTTGGCGGCGGGCGCAGGCGCCGCCGGCTTGTCGTCGGCCTTGGCCGGGCTGGCTGCGGCGGGCGCCGCCGGTGCGGCCGGGACAAAGGGTTTCGGATTGACGGTCATTCCCGGCCGCACCTTCTGTGTGCCTTCGGCGATCACCTGCTCGCCGGGCTGCAGCCCCTGAGTGATGATCCAGTCGGTCCCGATCCGCTCACCGACGCTGACCGGACGGATGTCGGCCTTGTTGTCCGGGCCGACGACGGCGATCAGGTATTTGCCCTGCAGTTCGGTGACCGCACGCTGCGGTACCAGCAGCGCGCCCTTCTGGACCGACATCGTGGCGCGCACCCGGCCGTACTGGCCGGGGCGCAGCAGGTTGTCCGGGTTGCCAAAGAGCGCGGCCGCCTTGAAGGTGCCGGTGCTGGTGTCCACCTGCCGGTTGAGGATCGAGAATCTGCCCGGCTGAGGGTAAACCGAGCCATCGACCAGGATCAGCGTGAGCGGCACTTTCTCCGGCCGGCTGCCGCTGGCGATCGCCGCGGTCGCCATCTTCAGGTATTCGCGTTCGCTGATGTTGAAGTAGACCTTGATCGGTTCCACGGTCGACACGGTGGTCAGTTCGGTCGCCATGCTCGGGCTCAGGAGGTCGCCGATCTGTGCCTTGGCGATGCCTGCGATGCCGGTGACCGGGGAGGTGATGCGCGTGAAACCGAGATTCAGTTTCGCGGTCTTGAGCGCCGCGTCGGCGGACTCAAGCTGCGCCTTGGCAGACTGTTCGGTGCCGGTGGAATCGTCGAGGTCCTTCTGGCTGACCGCGTTCTTGGCCGCCAGCGGCTTGACGCGGGCGAGGTTGGCACGGGCCGTTTCGTAGCGGGCCAACTGCTGGGCGCGCACGCCCTTGGCTTCGTCCACGGCGGCTTCGAAGGTGCGGGGGTCGATCTCGAAGAGCGGCTGACCTTTCTTCACCAGGTCGCCTTCGCGGTAGTTCTGCTTGACGAGGTAGCCGGTCACCTGCGGGCGGATGACGGCATTGACGTCGCCGTCGAGCGACCCGATCCATTCCATGTAAATCGGCACGTCCTGCTGCGTGACGGTGACCAACTCGACGGTTGGTGACGGCGGGGCGGCGGGCTTCTCCTTGTCGCAACCGGCAATGATCAGGAAGGCCACACCGGCCAGCCCGGCGGCCGCACGACGGCGAGTGCGAGCTGCGGATGAAACGGGGAATGGGGTAGACGTCATGACGGCTCCAGCTTGAGGAATGAAGGTGTGGCTCCAGGTTTCTACGGTCGATGGATTCCCACGGCACAAGGAAAGTGATCGACGTTACGCGGCTATTGCCTGCCCATCCCGTTGGTCAGAGCAAAATACCGGCGTTGGATGCAACCATGAAGTAGCGCATTATGCGGCAAGCAGAACGGAGAAACCAGCGTTGAACCAAACGGCTGGCACGGTGTGCAGCATCCTCGCCCGCACCGAAACACCGGTGGACCGCATCGTCCATGCCAGTCTCGAAGCGATGAAGGCCATACCATACATCTCCACTGGCAAGGCGGTGCACCGCTGCCGGGTCTGAACATCCCGCCCGGTTCGATCTGACACCGTTCTGGCTACCGGGCCCACCGACCATCTTTCGCCGATGGCCTGACGCCCCGGCGTTGAACGGCGTTTGCTACGCGGCGAAGCGCCCCACAGGTCTGCCGGTGGTCACCGTTCCAGATCATGCTCGCCGCAGAGCCGCAGCATCTCCCGACGTGTTGCATCGCGCAGGCGCACCGCCGCCGTCCAGTCTTCTCCGGTCGGTTCCAGCAGCGGCCCGATTTCGTAGGCCAAGTGGCCGCGCCGCGGCATCCACGTCCGATCGCGCAGGACTGCCCGGGTGCCCTTCAGGCCGCTCACCAACACCGGTACCCCGGCCCGCGCTGCGGCGACAAACGCCCCCATGCGAAAGGGCTTGAGACCCGCTTCACGCGAGAATGTGCCTTCGGGAAAAATCACCACATGCTGCCCTCGCTGCAGCGCAGCGACGATGCCATCAACATCCTCGACGCTTTTCGACGCCTCGAAGCGCTCGACAAACAGGGTCCCGAGCGCGCGCAGGAAAGCGTGTAGCAAGGGTTGATCGACGAACTCGCGTTTGGCCACAAAGCTGTAAGCCCGACTGGGTGGCAGGGCCGCGCACAGCAGCAGCGCGTCGAAATAGCTGCAGTGGTTAACCAGCAGGAGGTGGGGTACTGTCGGCAGATCCCTGTCCGGGATGGTGCCCACGGGCATGCCCACCAGCGCCAGAAAGATCCGGGCTGAGCGATGAACGATACGGCGCCCGATCGTCGGCGCCCGCAGGACCAGGACCGACAGCATGACCGGCACCGCCAGAAGGAGAAAGATCGTCCAGCACCAGACGCCAAAAGTCCACCGGCCAAAACGCCCCACCGACTCGGCCAGGCGTGCGCGCAGCGATGCCACGCCAAGGCGCCATAGCTGCTGTCGATCAGGGACCACTCTGGCGCCGACCAAACCGCGCTCGAAGGCTTCACGTGATGCGTTGCGGCGGATCTTGCCGCTCGATGTCTTGAGCACCGAATTCGGTGGCGCCAGCACGACCTCGTCAGCCGGCATGCCGATGGCGTCGACCGCAGCTGCGTTGATCGCCTGCCGCAGCGCCTCGCGCAGGCCGGGATCCTGCTCACGTGTTTCGGCCAGCACAACCAGCCGCTCGGTGGCATTGGCCGGATCCGTGCTGGCGAATACCGCGACGCATCCGCGCCGGACTCCCGGCAGGTTGCTGACCGCCTGCTCGAGTTCGTAGGGATAGAGATTGCGACCACCGCGGATGATCAGATCCTTGACCCTGCCGGTCAGATAGATCTCGCCGTCAACGGTATAGGCGAAATCGCCGGAGTCCAGCCAGCCATCGCGGAAAAGGGCTTGCGTCGCCAGCGGATTACGGAAATAGCCTACCGTCGCCGACGGACCGCGAAACTGCAAGCGCCCGACGCGCCGGTCGGGCAACTCGTCCCCATGCTCATCGACCAGGCGGATCTCATGCCGCGGCAGGACCCTACCACAGGCCGGCACGCGCACCAGATCGGCTTCGCCACTAGCGGCAGGGATCGCGCACTTGCGGTTGACCAGGGCTTCGCGCTCGATGTTGTCGATCCGCGGGCCGCGACCCAGTGCTGGAAAGGCCAGTCCAACCGAGCATTCGGCAAGGCCATACACCGGGGTGATCGCCTCCGCGCGCAGGCCATACGGCGAAAAACGCTCGGCAAAGGCTTCCAGGGTTGCAGGACTCACGGGCTCGGCACCATTGAGTGCCAGCCTCCAGGACGACAGATCAAGTCCCACAAGGTCAGCGTCGGCCAGTTTTCTCGCGCACAGATCGTAAGCGAAGTTCGGTGCCGGTGAAAGCGTACCGCGATGCTGCGAGATGGCCCGCAGCCAGCGCACGGGACGCGAAAGAAAGGCCAGCGGCGACATCAACACCAGACGCATGCCGAAATAGAGCGACCCGAACCAGGCGCCGATCAAGCCCATGTCATGATAGAGCGGCAGCCAGGAAACGAAAACGTCCTCGCTGCAGACTCCGACAGCCTCGCCCATGGCACGCAGGTTGGCCAACAGGTTGGCGTGGCTGAGGACCACGCCCTTGGGATCACCGGTGCTGCCCGAGGTATATTGAAGGAAGGCAATGTCGTCTGCTGTGGCGCGGTAGAGCAGGCTGATCGCCTCGATGTCGAGTTCCTCAGGGGTCAGGACTTCGCGCAACGTCGGTGCCTCGGCACGCATCAGCGCGGCAACCCCTTTCGCCTGTGGCACGGTGATGATGAACACGGCCTGGGCGTTATCCAGGATGCGCGCATGCCGGCGCAGGTGATCCTCGATCTGCGCCAGCCTTGTCGGAGGATAGATCGGGACCGGAATGCCGCCGGCCAGCATGACACCAAAAAAGCTCGTCAGATAGTCGCGTCCCGTGGGCAACATCAGGGCAACCGTCTGACGTGGCAGCAAGCCGCGTGTCACCAGGCCGGTGGCTACCCGGCGCGCCTGTTCGAGCAGTCCGCCATAGGTGATGCTTTCCGGAGCGCCCTGCTCGCCGCCACCATCGCCATAGAGCAACACATGTAGACGCTGCGGATTGCGCACGGCATGCCATTCGAGGACTTCGACCAGCGTACACGCCTGCTCGGGAAAGCTGGTCGGACCGGCGGCTGGGGCGAACTCGACGGTCGCCGCCGAAAAACCATCATCCCCAGCCCGGACAATGAACTGCAGCAGGTCCTGCGGCGTCTCTGCTTCAGCGAGTGCCGACTCGGGTAGCGACTTGCCGAACTCGCTACCCACGCGCAACAGCAGTTCGACGCGCGCCAGGCTATCCAGGCCCAGTTCACGCTCCAGATGGCTGTGCATGTGCACGCGTTCGACACGTCCCGGGCGGGTCTCCTCGACCATTACCGACACCACCCGCAAGAGTCTTGCCGAAACCTCGGACGATAGCTCCGCCGGCAGACCTTCCCCCAACTTTCCGTTCACTGTCGCAACTCCCTGTCTCCCAACTGGCTGCCGCGGATCGTGTGCGACCGACCCCTTCGCCTCCGGCTACGACGGTCGGCAGACCTTCGGGGTACCGCCGTCAGCCTT
>Ga0116180_1004372_pt1 | contig 10248 bp, 9 predicted proteins | sample AD_UKC073_MetaG_FD_89804 | JGI IMG/M metagenome (GOLD analysis project Ga0116180, IMG submission 89804) | Active sludge microbial communities of municipal wastewater-treating anaerobic digesters from USA - AD_UKC073_MetaG | ecosystem: Engineered > Bioreactor > Anaerobic > Digestate | place: USA... | reverse complement strand
GATGATGCCGCCGCGCTCTCGCCCGCCGTGCGCCGCGCGGTGCTGGAACACGGGATCGACCCGGCCAGCGTCAAGGGCACCGGCAAGGACGGGCGGATTACCAAGGAAGACGTGCTGGCCGCCGCCGCCGCCAAGAGCGCGGCTCCGGCCCCGGCTGCTGCCGCTGCCGCGCCTGCCGCCGCTCCGGCCACCGCGGGTGATCGCGGCGAGGAACGGGTCAAGATGACCCGCCTGCGCCAGACCGTCGCCAAGCGGCTGAAGAGCGCGCAGGAAACCGCCGCCCTCCTCACCACCTTCAACGATTGCGACATGAGCGCGGTTATGGACGCCCGCAATCGCTACAAGGACGTGTTCGAAAAGAAGCACGGCGTGAAGCTCGGCTTCATGTCGTTCTTCGCCAAGGCCGCCTGCCTGGCGCTGAAGGACATTCCCGGCGTCAACGCCCAGATCCAGGGCGATGAAATCGTCTATTTCCCCTACGTCGATCTGTCGGTCGCGGTTTCGGCCCCCAACGGGCTGGTCGTGCCGGTGGTTCGCAATGTCGATCAGATGGGCTTTGCCGACATCGAAAAGGCGATCGGCGATCTGGGCAAGCGGGCCAAGGACGGCACCCTGACCATGGCCGATATGCAGGGCGGCACTTTCACCATTTCCAACGGCGGGATCTTCGGCGGGCTGATGTCCACCCCGATCATCAATCCGCCGCAGTCGGCCGTGCTCGGCCTGCACAGGATCGAGGACCGCCCGGTCGTGCGCGACGGGCAGATCGTGATCCGCCCGATGATGTACCTGGCGCTGTCCTATGACCACCGCCTGATCGACGGACGCGAGGCGGTGACCGCGCTGAAGACGATCAAGGAAGCGATCGAAGATCCGACCCGGCTGCTGATCGATCTGTAAGGCAATGGTGGGCGCGGCGGACCAGGCGCTGTTTTCCTATGGGACCTTGCAGGACCCGGCGGTGCAGCGCGAACAGTTCGGGCGGACCCTGGCCGGCGAAGCAGACCGGCTTGAGGGCTGGCGGGTTGGTCTGGTCCGGATCAGCGACCCCGAAGTGGTCCGGCAAAGCAGCCTGACCCACCACAAGGCAATCGTCGCCGATCCGCAGGCACCGGATCTGGATGGAATGGTATTGATGATAACCGCAGCAGAACTGGCCGCAGCGGACGAATATGAGGCGGGCGAATACGAACGCCGGATGGTGACCCTGCAATCGGGCCGCGATGCCTGGGTCTATGTTGCAGCGCCCGGACTGGCGATGGAGTGAGAGCAATGGCTGAATACGACTATGATGTGATCTTCATCGGTGCCGGTCCCGGCGGCTATGTCGGCGCGATCCGCGCGGCGCAGCTGGGGCTGAAGACGGCCTGTGTGGAAAGCCGCGAGACGCTGGGCGGGACTTGCCTCAACGTCGGCTGCATCCCTTCGAAGGCGCTGCTGCACGGCTCGGAGAAGTATGAGGAAGCCGCCAACGGCACCCTCGCCCGCTATGGCGTAAAGCTGGGCAAGGTCGATCTCGACCTGTCCGCGTTGCAGGCTGACAAGGCCGATGCGGTCAAGGGCCTGACCGGCGGGATCGAATACCTGTTCAAGAAGAACAAGGTCGATTGGCTGAAAGGCACCGGCAGCTTCAAGGATGCGCATACCGTCACCGTCGCAGGCAAGGATTACACCGCGAAGGAAGTGGTGATTGCCACCGGAGCGAGTGTGACACCGCTGCCGGGGGTGGATGTCGATAACGACAAGGGCGTGATCGTCGATTCCACCGGCGCGCTGGCGCTGGCCAAGGTTCCTGCGCATCTGGTGGTGATCGGCGGCGGGGTGATCGGGCTGGAGCTTGGCTCGGTCTGGCGGCGGCTTGGCGCCAAGGTCACCGTGGTTGAATTCCTCGATCAATTGCTGCCGGGAATGGACGGCGACATCCGCAAGGAAGCCGCCAAGATCTTCAAGAAGCAGGGCATGGAGCTGAAGCTGGGCACCAAGGTGACCGGCGCCAGCGTCAAGGGCAAGAAGGCCACCCTCACCCTTGAACCCGCCGCAGGCGGCGCCAGCGAAACGCTGGAGGCGGACTGCGTGCTGGTCGCGATCGGTCGGCGCCCGAACGTGGCGGGGCTCAACATCGAAGGCATCGGGCTGGCGCTCAACGCCCGCGGCCAGATCGATACCGGCCACGATTTCAAGACCGCAATCGACGGTGTGCGGGCAATCGGCGACGTAATCCCCGGTCCGATGCTGGCCCACAAGGCCGAAGACGAAGGCATCGCCGTGGCCGAATACATCGCCACCGGAATCGGCATCGTCAATCACGCGGTGATCCCGGGCGTGGTCTATACCATGCCCGAATTCGCCGGGGTCGGCCTGACCGAGGAAGCCGCCAAGGAACAGGGCGAGATCAAGGTCGGCAAGTTCCCGATGATGGCCAACAGCCGCGCCAAGACCAACCACGAACCCGATGGCTTTGTGAAGGTGATCGCCGATGCCAAGACCGACAAGGTGCTGGGCGTGTGGTGCATCGCCTCGGTCGCCGGCACGATGATCGCCCAAGCTGCCCAGGCAATGGAATTCGGCGCAACCAGCGAAGACATCGCCTACACCTGCCACGCCCACCCGACCCATTCGGAAGCGGTGAAGGAAGCGGCGATGGCGGTGACCGGCAAGCCGATCCATATCTGAGCCTGTGCAACTGTCCGTCCTGACCCTGAGAGAGCTGCTGCAGCTTCACTCGGGCGTCAGTGCGCAGCTGCGCGATCGGGGATACTGCCGGACCGGTAACAACCCCGGCGGCGACATCGCCGAGCACCTCTTCAGCCAGACCTTTAACTGGCAACTGGCGGCGAATTCGAACGCCGGGTTCGATGCCGCCTGCCCGGATCGCGGGCGGGTGCAGATCAAGAGCCGCCGCCTCAACCGACCCAATGCCTCGCGCCAGGCAGGCGATATCCGCGATCTGGCGCTGCACAAGTTTGATTGGCTGGCCGGGGTGGTGTTCGACAGCGATTGGGAAATTGTGTTGGGTGTGCTCGTGCCGTTCGAGCTTGTTGCGGCCAATTCGACCTATATCAAGCACACCAACAGCAGCAGATTCTACTTGCGCGACAGCCTGATCGGGATGGAGGGTGTCGAAGACGTAACCGGCAAGCTGAAGGCGTCGTGGAACACGATGGGAGCGATTTGAAGCCATGGCCCGCCGTACCCTCATGCAGCGCTTCGTCCGCTGGCACATCTGGCTTGGCTGGTTGGTGGCACTGCCGCTGATCCTGTGGACCGCCAGCGGGCTGTTCATGACCCTGCGGCCGATCGATGAAGTGCGCGGCGCACATCTGCGGGCGGAAGGCCAGCCGATCGACGCATCGCGCGCAGTGCTGCCCGCCCTGCCGCTGCCGGTTGAGCGGCTGGAGCTGATCGACAGCGGCGGACGGTCGGTCTGGGTCGCAGCGCTGCCCGGCGGGCAGGTGCAGCGCTATCTTGCTGAAAGCGGACAACCGCTCGGTCCGGTCGGGATCGACGAGGCGCGGATCCTGGCCGAACGGGCCTTTGCCGGAGACGCGCATCTCAAGGCAATCCGCCGTTTCGCAGCAGACCGCGCGCCGCTCGATCTGCGCAAGGCGCGGCCATCGTGGCAGGGCGAATTCGATGACGGGACGCACCTTTATATCGATGCCGAAAGCGGAGAGGTGCTGGCGCTGCGCACCAGGTTCTGGCGGACCTTTGATTTCATGTGGGGGCTGCACATCATGGACCCCGTCGGGCGTGAAAATTCCAGCCATGTCCTGCTCTGGCTGTTTTCCGCCGGGGCGCTGGTAACCAGCCTGTTCGGCACGGTGCTGTTGTTCAGGCGGCGAAAGGCGGCGCGATGAACCCGGCAGACATTCCGCAAATCCCCGCCGCGCTGGACCTGGCGGGCATCGCCGTTTTCGCGCTGACCGGCGCGCTGCTTGCCGCGCAGCTGCGGCAGACGTTCGTGACCATGGCCTTCTTCGCGTTGGTCACCGGGGTCGGCGGCGGCACAGTGCGCGATCTGCTGATCGGCGCGCCGGTGTTCTGGGTGCGCGATCCCTTGGTTGCCCCGGTCTGCCTGGGGGTGGCGCTGATCGCGTGGTTCACCCCGCACCGCTGGTGGGAAGGCAAATTGCTCGACTATGCCGATGCGCTGGGCCTGGCCGCCTATGCCGTGCTGGGCACCGCCAAGGCGCTGGCCTGGGGGGTCGCGCCGGTCCCGGCGATGGTCATGGGCGTGATCACCGGCTGTGTCGGCGGGATCATCCGTGATGTCCTGGCCGGGCGCCCCTCGATCCTGATGCGGCCCGAACTCTACGTTACCGCCGCAGCCCTCACCGCCGCGCTCTGCGCGGTCGGCTCGGCGCTGGGCTTCGCGCGTGAACTGGTCTGGCCGCTGGCGGCGCTGGCCGGCTTTGCCCTGCGCGCCTCGGCGATCGCCTGGGGTCTGGCTCTGCCCGCCTATCGCAGCAAGGATGGCTAAATCCTGTTGCGCGGCTGCCCGGCTTCGCTAGGCTCGGTTGCAAGGGAGGACTGATTGCCATGAACGGTGCCGAAGCATTCATCGAAACGCTCTATGCCTGCGGGGTCGAAGTCTGCTTCGCCAATCCCGGCACGTCTGAGATGCAGCTGGTTGCGGCGGTCGATCGCCAGCACGGGATGCGCGCGATCCTGGGCCTGTTCGAAGGCGTGGTGACCGGGGCGGCCGATGGCTATGGCCGCATGGCGGAAAAACCCGCGGTGACCCTGCTCCACCTGGGGCCGGGTCTGGGCAATGGCCTGGCCAACCTCCACAACGCCAGGAAGGCCGCAACGCCGATCATCAACATGGTCGGCGATCACGCGACCTATCACCTGCACTACGACGCCCCGCTCACCTCCGATGCGGTAGGGGTCGCCCGGCCAATGTCGGACTGGGTGCGGGTATCGAAATCGAACCGCGATCTGGCCCAGACCGGGGCTGAGGCCTTTGGCGTGGCAATGGGCGGTTATCCCGGCAGGATCGCCACGGTGATCGTTCCCGCCGATCATGCCTGGAGCGAAGGATCGGCATCGGTCGCCCCGCCGGTAATTGCCCCCGCTCCGCAAAGCCCCGCTGCCGCGATCGCCGCCGCGGCTGAGGCGCTGAAATCCGCTGAAGGCCCCAAATGCCTGTTCCTGGGCGGACGCGCGCTGCGCGAGGATGCGCTGGTTCAGGCCGGTCGGATCGCCTCCGCCACCGGCTGCCGCCTGATCGCCGAAACATTTGCCGCCCGCCATCAGCGAGGCGCGGGCCGGGTGGCGGTGGAAAAGCTGCCCTATTTCGGCGAGCAGGCAGAGGCGTTTCTGGCCGAGTTCAAGACCCTGGTTTTCTGCGGCGCCGAACCGCCGGTTTCGTTCTTCGCCTATCCCGGCAAACCCAGCTGGCTTTCCCCCGAAGGCGCCGAACTGGTCCGGCTTGCTTCGCTGCGCGAAGATGCACTGGCGGCGCTGACCGCGCTGGCCGATGCGCTCGACGCACCTGCCGAACCCGCGCTGATCCAGGCGCCGACCACCTTTCCGGCCGAACCGGGCAAACTCAACAGCGCCAACCTTGGCGCGATCCTGGCAGAGCTGCTGCCCGAAGACGCGATCGTATCCGATGAAGGCGCAACCCAGGGCGGCGCATCGATGCTGATGTGCGCGGGGGCCAAAAGGCATGACTGGCTGCAACTGACCGGCGGATCGATCGGCCAGGGCCTGCCGCTGGCGGTGGGCGCGGCGGTCGCCTGTCCGGACCGCAAGGTGATCGCGTTGCACGGCGATGGCGGGGCAATGTACACCAACCAGGCCCTGTGGACGATGGCGCGCGAGAATCTCGATGTCACCACGATCATCCTCAACAACGGGTCTTACGCGATCCTCAACATCGAACTGATGCGGGTGGGGGTGCAGAACCCCGGCCCCAAGGCGCTGTCGATGCTCGACCTCAAGAACCCGGCGATCAACTGGTCGCAGCTTTCCGAGGGCATGGGCGTGCCCGCAGTCCGCGTCGATACGGCTGAGGGTTTCCGTGATGCGCTGACCGATGCGCTGGCGCACAAGGGGCCGCGCCTGATCGAAGCGCTGCTGTGATCGCTGGCTCGCTCGACCTGCTGCCCGCCTCTTATGGCGATTTCCGGCGCAAGGCCGAGCGGCGCCTGCCGCGCTTCCTGTTCGACTATATCGACGGCGGCGCCGGGGCGGAGGTAACGCTGCGCCGGAACACCGCCGATTGGGAAGCGATCCAGCTGACCCAGAAGGTTCTGCGCGATGCTTCGACGATGGATTGCTCGGTCGATCTGTTCGGCGAGCGGCTGGCCATGCCTTTGGTGCTCGCCCCGGTGGGCATGGGCGGAATGACGGCGCGGCGCGGCGAGGTGCAGGCCAAGCGCGCCGCAGATGCAGCTGGAATTCCGTTCTGTCTCTCCACCGTCGGGGTCTGCCCGATGGAAGAGGTGAGTGCGGTTTCGGAAAAACCGTTCTGGTTCCAGCTCTATATGCTGAAGGATCGCGGCGTGGTGGCCGATATCCTTGCCCGCGCCTGGGATCACGGGGTGCGGACCCTGGCCTTCACCATCGATCTGGCCGTGCTGGGAACCAGATACCGCGATATCCGCAACGGGATGACCGGCGGGCTTGGCCCCTGGGGCAAGTTGCGGGCCGGGCCGATCGACTATGCCCTGCACCCCGGTTGGCTGCTCGACGTCGGCCTGCGCGGGCGTCCGCACGGGCTCGGCAATGTCGCCAAATATGTCGCCGGGGCGGGATCGGGCAATATCGCCAACTTCATGCAGTGGATGGCCGGACAGTTTGATCCTTCGGTGACCTGGAAAGACATCGAATGGCTACGTTCGATCTGGAAGGGCAACCTGGTGCTGAAAGGCGTGCTCGATGTCGAGGACGCCCGGCAGGCGGTGGCGATCGGCGCGGACGGGATGATCGTGAGCAACCACGGTGGCCGCCAGCTTGATGGTGTCGCCTCGGGCGCGGCAATGCTGCCGCCGATTGCCGATGCGGTGGGCGGCGAAACCACCCTGCTGGTCGATGGCGGCATCCGCACCGGGCAGGATCTGGTCCGCGCCCTTGCCCTGGGCGCAAAGGCCGCACTGATCGGCCGCCCGTGGGTGATGGCGCTGGGCGCGGGCGGAGAGGCGGCACTGACCCGCTACCTCGGCCTGATGAAGCAGGATATGCGCACCGCACTGGGCCTTTCCGGTGCAATCAACGCGCGCGATGTGACCGGCGCAGTGCTGCTCTGATCAGGGCAGGACTTTGCCCGGATTGAGGATACCCTTGGGGTCCATCGCCGATTTCAGCAGCCGCATCAGCGCCAGTTCCTCTGCCGTCCGGCTAAGGTGAAGCCAACCACGCTTTTCAAGGCCGATCCCGTGTTCGGCGCTGATCGAACCACCAATCGCCTGAAGCGGGGTGAAGACCAGTTCCTCGATCCGGTGCTTCAGTTCGGGGGTAAAGGGCTGCGCGCCCAGCAGGATGTGCAGATTGCCATCACCCATGTGGCCGAACACCACCAGCTTCATCGTCTCGCCCAGCTCAGCCCGGGCCGTTTCCTCCAGCGCGGAGACATAGCCGTCCATCTCACGGATCGGCAGGCTGACATCAAAGGTTACGCTGGGCGTGGCGTAGTGGAACACCGCCTCGATATCATCGCGGATCGCCCAGATCTGCCCTGCCTGCGTCTGGCTGCTGGCCAGAACCGCATCGGCCACCACGCCGCGCTCGATCAAATCACCCAGCAGCGACTCAAAACGCAGCGGATCGCCTTCGGGATCGGTCCCGCTCAGCTCGATCAGAACATAGAACCCATGCCCGCCCGGCAGCGGCGGATTGTGCCGCCCGGTGCCAATCGCGATCGGTTCATAGAAGTTGGCCCACATCACCTCGAACGCGGTAAGCCCCGGCCCCAGCCGTTTGCCCGCTTCGACAAACAGCGCCTGCACCGCATCGAAGCTATCGAGCGCAAGCAGCGCGGTGCTGGTCGAAAGCGGCGCGGGCTGGAGTTTCAGGACCGCGCGGGTGACGATCCCCAGCGTGCCCTCGCTGCCGATGAACAAATGCTTCAGATCATAAGCGGCGTTGTTCTTGATCAGGTGGTTCATCGCGCTGATCACGGTGCCGTCGGCCAGCACCGCCTCAAGCCCCAGCACGTTGTCGCGCATCATGCCGTACCGGACCACCGAATTGCCGCCGGCATTGCTGGAAATCCCGCCGCCGATCGTGGCGCTGCCGCGCGCGCCCCAATCGACCGGAAAGATCAGCCCATGCTCCGCCGCCGCATCCTGCGCAGCCTGGACCGGGCACCCCGCCCCGACCGTCAGGGTCCGCCCGACCGGATCGAGATCCTCGATCCCGCGCATCCGCTCAAGCGAGATCTGAATATCATCAGGCTGGCAGACCGCGCCATGGACCAGCCCGGTATAGCCGCCTGCCGGGACCACCACCTGTCCGGCTGCATGGCACAGCTTCATCACCTCGGACAGTTCAGCAGTGCTGGCCGGGCGGACAATCGCCTTTGCCTGAACCCGGGTCAGCCCCATGAAGTCGGCGGCACGCCCGGAAACATCCTCTCCGGTCAGCAGCCCCTGCGGGCCAACGATCCGCGCGATCGCGTCGAGCAATTGGCTCATGGTGATCCTCTCCAAAGCAATCGCCCCGACCGTATCAGCTACGGCCGGGGCGAAAAGCGCAAAATCGGCGGACGTGTTGCAGAATCAGCCGTCAATGCGCTCGATAATGATCGCCGGGGCCATGCCGCCGGCGGCACACATCGTCACCAGGCCATAGCGCCCGCCCGAACGTTCCAGCTCGTCCAGAGCAGTGCCGATCAGGATCGAACCGGTCGCCCCGATCGGATGGCCCAGCGCCATCGCGCCGCCGTTGATGTTGACCTTTTCCCGGTCGAGCTCAAGATCGCGGATGAACTTTTCCGCGACCACGGCGAAGGCTTCGTTGATTTCCCAGACGTCGATATCTTCCTTGGTGAGACCGGCCTTGGCCAGCACCTTCTTCGCCGCCGGAACCGGGGCATTGAGCATCAGGGTCGGGTCATCGCCCTGGTTGGCATAGGCGACGATCCGCGCCCTCGGCTTGAGACCGTGCGCCTTGGCATAGTCCGGCGAAGTGATCAGCAGCGCCGCAGCGCCATCAACCACGCCCGACGAGTTACCGGCATGGTGGACCGGCTGAATCTCGACATCGGGATAGCGGCGGTTGATCTGCTTGCGGAAACTGGTGCCGCCCAGATCGAAATCCATCAGCTGGGCAAAGGCGGGTTTGAGTGAAGCCAGTCCCTCCGCAGTGGTTTCGGGGCGCGGGAACTCCTCACGGTCCAGCGCGACGCTACCGTCTTCATTGAGCACCGGGACCACGGACTTGGCGAAACGGCCTTCCTTGATCGCCACATCGGCGCGCTGCTGGCTGACCAGCGCCAGGGCATCCAGCGCCGCCCGGTCGATCCCTTCGATCGAGGCGATCGCATCACCGCAGACGCCCTGATGGCTTTGCGGATGGATCGCATCGAGCGCACGGTTGCCCGAACCCATGCCCATCGGCTTGATCCCGGCATTCGCCTCTTCCGCGCCCAGCGCGGCGGTGTAGCTCATCATTTCGGTGCCGCCAGCGATCACGCAATCTTCCATGCCCGACATGACCGAGGCCGCCGCGAAGTTGACCGAGCTGATCCCGCCGCCACAGAACCGATCCAGCGTGGTGCCGCTGGCCTTGATGTCATAACCCGCCGCCAGCGCTGCCATCCGGCCCAGATCGCCGCCCTGCTTGCCCTTCTGGGTGCTGGTTGACCAGACGATGTCATCGACCGTCGCGGTATCGAGGTGGTTGCGTTCCTTGAGCGCCTTGAGAACGGTTGCGGCGAGATGCTGGGGGTGGAGGTGCGAAAGCGCGCCCTTGCCCGGTTTGCCAACCCCGCGCGGGGTACGGACGGCATCGATGATATAGGCTTCGGCCATTGGTTCTCTCCAGTTAGGCCAGCATACCGGTCAGGCGCTGGCGAATGATGGTTTCGGTATCGGCGACGATCCGGCTGAGCAGTTCGCGGCAGGTCGGAATGTCGTGGATCAGGCCCTGGCTCTGGCCGACGGTCCAGATGCCGTCGTCGGTGTCGCCCTTGCCCATGACGTTGGTGCGGCCGCGCACGCCGGCCACCAGGTGGCGCACGTCCTCGATGGTCTTGGTCGGGTCCTGCTGGATCCGCACCACCTCTTCGGAGACGGCGTT
>Ga0116180_1004357_pt1 | contig 10275 bp, 5 predicted proteins | sample AD_UKC073_MetaG_FD_89804 | JGI IMG/M metagenome (GOLD analysis project Ga0116180, IMG submission 89804) | Active sludge microbial communities of municipal wastewater-treating anaerobic digesters from USA - AD_UKC073_MetaG | ecosystem: Engineered > Bioreactor > Anaerobic > Digestate | place: USA... | reverse complement strand
GGAGGGAAGGCATGACGAGCGACCTGCGGCCCTATCTCGAATACAAGGACTCAGGCCTGCCGTGGCTGGGGCGGATACCGGCGCACTGGAGCATAGAGCGCGCAAAGTGGCTGTACCAAAAGATGGCTCGGCCGGTGCGCGAAGAAGACGAAGTGGTCACTTGCTTCCGCGACGGGACCGTAACATTGCGAAAGAGGCGAAGGGAACTTGGGTTTACCAACTCCCTCAAAGAGATCGGGTACCAGGGCGTGCGCGAGGGGGACCTAGTCATCCACGCGATGGATGCTTTTGCGGGGGCTGTCGGCGTTTCCGATTCCGACGGCAAATGCACGCCGGTCTACGCAATCTGCACTCCGAAGATCGACATCGACAACCGGTACTATGCTTACGTCGTCCGCGAGATGGCGCGTTCAGCGTGGATACTTGCCCTTGCACGCGGCATCCGTGAACGCTCAACCGACTTCCGCTTCGACACCTTTGGCGCTCAACCGGTACCTCTTCCGCCGCGGGACGAGCAGAAGGCCATCGCCGACTACCTCGATGCCATTTCGGCGAAGGTTCGCCGCTTCATCCGCAATCGGCGGCGGCTGATCGAGGTGTTGAACGAGCAGAAGCAGGCCATCATCAACCGGGCCGTCACCCGCGGCCTCAACCCCAACGCCCCCCTCAAACCCTCCGGCATCGACTGGCTTGGCGACATCCCAGAGCACTGGGAAACACGACGCTTGCGCCATGTTGTTCGAAGCCCAATCAAGAACGGCGTTGGGGAGAGCGCCCAGCAGTATCGAGACGACTGGCCGCGATATATCCGCATAACGGACATCGCCGGCCCAACACGCTTGCGCACCGACACTCTGGCGTCGTTGCCCCCGGAGATCGCGGCGCATGCTGTTGTTGAGCCGGGCGATCTGTTATTCGCGGCTGTTGGTGCCACGTTCGGGAAAGTATATCACCATAGGCACGCCACCTCCCCGTCGTGCTTCGCGGGCTACTTGGTCAGGGCGGCACCTGATGAATCAATCTCCGGTGACTACATGTGCTATTGGGCACAGTCGCGGTTCTATTGGAGCCAAGTTCGCAGCCAAGTGATTCAGGCGACAATTCAGAACTTCAGCGCATCCCGATACAGGGACCTGTGGTTGCCTTTCCCGCCATTGGATGAGCAACACGCAATAGTGAGCCACTTGCAGGCCGAACTGGCGAGCTTAGATGGAATGATCGTGACCGCAGAGAAGGCCATCGACCTGATCCGCGAATACCGCGCGCGGCTCATCGCCGACGTGGTGACCGGCAAGGTGGACGTGCGCGGCCTCGCGCCGGACGAGCCGTCCTTGGCCGGCGAGCAGATCGACGAAGGCATCGACGACGAGGAGATGCTGGGGGACGACGAGCCCGAACTCGTCGAGGAGGCCACCGATGCCGGTGACTGACACATCAGAGAAGGGCCTGGAGGCCCTGATCATCGAGTCGCTGGTGAGCCAAGCCGGTTACGTACAGGGCCGCAGCGAGGATTACGACCGCGACCACGCCGTGGACCTGGCGCAGCTTCAGGCGTTCGTCAGCGCCACCCAGCCGGAGACGGCCGAGGCGCTGGGGCTGGGCGAGGACACGCCCAAGCGGATGCAGTTTCTCCACCGCCTCCAGGGGGAGATCGCCAAGCGCGGCGTGATTGACGTGTTGCGCCACGGCATCAAACATGGTCCGACTCACCTGGACCTGTTCTACGGCACGCCCACGCCGGGCAACGTCAAGGCTGAGGAGCGTTTTGCAGCCAACGTGTTCTCAGTCACGCGGCAACTGCGATACAGCAAGGACGAGACGCAGCTTGCCCTGGATTTGTGCATCTTCATCAACGGCCTGCCGGTGGCGACCTTCGAGCTCAAGAACCGGCTGACCAAGCAGACGGTCGAGGATGCGGTGCAGCAGTACAAGCGGGACCGCGACCCGAAGGAACTGCTCTTTCAGTTCGGCCGGTGCATGGTGCATTTCGCCGTGGATGACCAGGAAGTGCGGATGTGCACGCACCTGAAGGGCAAGGACTCGTGGTTCCTGCCGTTCAACAAGGGCTTCAATGACGGTGCGGGCAATCCGCCGAACCCCAGCGGGCTCAAGACGGCCTACCTGTGGGAGGAAGTACTGACCAAGCGCGGCCTGACGGACATCATCGAGAACTACGCCCAGGTCGTGGAGGAGAAAGACGACAAGGGCCGGAAGAAGTACAAGCAGATCTTCCCGCGCTATCACCAGCTCGACGTCGTGCGGAAATTGCTGGGCGACGCGCAGGCCAACGGCGCGGGCAAGCGATATCTGATCCAGCACTCAGCGGGCAGCGGCAAGAGCAATTCCATTGCCTGGCTGGCGCACCAGCTGATCGGGCTGGACAACGGGGGTACGCCGATCTTCGATTCGGTGATCGTCGTGACCGACCGCCGGGTACTGGACAAGCAGATCAAGGACACCATCAAACAGTTCGCCCAGGTGTCGGCAACGGTCGGGCACGCGGAGCGAAGCGGCGACCTGCGGCGGTTCCTGCGCGAGGGCAAGAAGATCATTATTTCGACGGTGCAGAAGTTCCCGTTCATCCTGGACGAGATCGGCGACGAGCACCGGGGCCGAAAATTCGCCATCATCATCGACGAGGCCCACTCCAGCCAGGGTGGGCGGACGTCGGCGAAGATGAACATCGCGCTGGCCGAGAACGGCGGCCAGGGCGAAGAGGAGGACTACGAGGACCAGATCAACCGGATCATGGAGGCGCGGAAAATGCTGGCCAACGCCAGCTATTTCGCCTTCACGGCCACGCCGAAGAACAAGACGCTGGAGATATTCGGCGAACCCGTGCCGGCCGGGGACAAGGTCCGCCACAAGCCGTTCCACAGCTACACGATGAAGCAGGCGATCCAGGAGGGGTTCATCCTGGACGTGCTGGCCAACTACACGCCGGTGGAAAGCTACTACCGGCTGATGAAGACGGTGGAGGATGATCCGGAGTTCGACACGAAGAAGGCCCGGAAGAAGCTGCGGCGGTACGTCGAAAGTCACGACCACGCGATCCGGCAGAAGGCCGAGATCATGGTGGACCACTTCCATGAGCAGGTAATCGCGCGGCGCAAGATCGGGGGGCAGGCGCGGGCGATGGTGATCTGCAGCGGCATTCAGCGGGCGATCCAATACTTCCACGCCATCTCGGCGTACCTGACCGAACGCAAGAGCCCGTACAAAGCCATCGTCGCGTTTTCCGGAGAGCACGAGGACGGTGGCCGGCAGGTGACCGAGGCGACGCTGAACGGCTTCCCCAGTGCCCAGATTGAAAAGAAGTTCCAGCAGGACCCGTACCGGTTCCTCATCGTGGCCGACAAGTTCCAGACCGGCTACGACGAGCCGCTGCTGCACACGATGTACGTGGACAAGCAGCTATCCGGCATCAAGGCGGTGCAGACACTTTCGCGCCTGAACCGGGCACACCCACAGAAGACGGACACGTTCGTGCTCGATTTCATGAACGATGCCGACACGATCACCAAGGCGTTTGCCGACTATTACCGCACCACGGTGCTCAGTGAGGAGACGGACCCGAACAAGCTGCACGACTTGAAGGCGACGCTGGACGGTTACCAGGTCTATGCCTCCGAGCAGGTGCGGCAACTGGTTGAGTTGTTCCTCGGTGGCGCGGATCGAGACAAGCTGGACCCGATCCTTGACGCCTGCGTGGGGGTTTATAACAGCGATCTCGACGAGGACGGACAGGTCGACTTCAAGGGCAAGGCCAAGGCGTTCGTGCGGACCTACCAGTTCCTGGCGTCGATCCTGCCGTACACAAACCGCGAGTGGGAAGAGCTGTCAATCTTCCTGAACTTCCTCATCCCCAAGCTGCCAGCCCCGGTGGAGGAAGATCTGTCGAAGGGCATTCTCGAAGCCATCGACATGGACAGCTACCGCAACGAGGTGAAGGAAACGTTGAAGCTGACGCTGCCCGACGAGGATGCCCAGGTCGGCCCGGTGCCCACCAGCGGCGGTGGACGCAAGCCTGAGCCGGAACTTGACCGTCTGAGCAACATCATCAAGGCGTTCAACGATCAATTCGGCAACATCGACTGGAAGGATGCCGACCGCATCCGCAAGGTGATCACCGAGGAAATACCCAGCAAGGTCGCGGCCGACAAGGCGTACCAGAACGCGATGAAGAACAGCGACAAGGCAGCGGCCAGACTGGAGCACGACAAGGTTCTAGGGAAGATCATTGTCGATTACGTCTCGGACCACACGGAGCTATACAAGCAGTTCTTCGAGAACCCCAGCTTCAAGAAGTGGCTGGCCGACACCATCTTCTCGGTGACCTATGACGATAACGCGGCATGAGACGCCGGAGGATAGCCCATGAACAACCGGCAACTACAAACAATTCAGTCCCGCCCCCCACGCGCGATCCGAACGGGTTCATCGCTGTTTGATGCAACGATTACGGGAGGTTCGTAATGACGCCCAATAAGCAACTGCTTAAGTGCCGAGATGATCATGCTCCCGTTTCGTTTTGCGCAGAAGAGGGTTGCCCTGATCAACCGAAGCAATTCAAGCTCATCGAAGGAACTACCTGCTCATGGGTCAAGTCCGATAGTCCCTTCGGTGTTGAGGTACTCCGATCACGTATTGAGCCTTGGTTGACTGCCCTCTTCCAGTCCGAGCATTTGTCCGTCTTAGTCGGATCGGGGTCGACACACGCGCTACACAAGATGGCAGCCGGGACGAGTCTTCCCGGAATGGTCCCTCAAACTATGCCTGTCTATGGACATGAGATTTCCGAAGAAGCGAAGCGGACGGCTAAGGCTATTGGGCGAGCAGATGGCAACATTGAGGATCGCATCCGTGTAGCCAACGAACTGCTTCGGGGACTAGAGATCATTGCATCGGTCACGTCTGAGAACTCTAAAGAACGCCAGCGAGTCGAGAACCTGCGTAAGGGATTGACCCAGATACTCAACGACTTCGCCGCCTCTATCCTCGAAGGGGAACGGGGGTTGGCCAATGCGCCCGTAAAACAGAGAGAGGAAACCTTCAACTATCTCGTTAGTTTCCTCATGAGTTTCGCTAGTCGGGCGGGCACTCGTGACCGTCTGCACCTGTTCACAACCAACTATGACCGATATATCGAGGCAGGGGCAGACGCTGCTGGCCTGCGTTTGGTGGACCGGTTTGTTGGAACCTTGGCTCCAATTTTCCGCGCATCCCGGCTGGACATCGACCTGCACTATAACCCACCTGGGATTCGAGGCGAACCCCGGTATCTCGAGGGAGTGGCTCGCTTCACGAAGCTGCATGGCTCAGTCGATTGGGTCGATACCGGCGGCGCGATTCGGCGGATCGGACTGCCGTTTGGAGCTTCCGATGTAAAACCCTACTTGGCTAACGCGGGCCTTGGCACTGCTGGCACAATGCAGCTCATGATCTACCCAAACGCCGCCAAGGACCGCGAAACTGCTTTATTCCCCTACGTCGAACTCTTCCGAGACTTCGCGGCCGCAACATGCCGCCCAAACAGCACCCTTGTCTGCTATGGGTACAGCTTCGGTGATGACCACATCAACCGGATTATCGAGGACATGCTGACAATTCCATCAACCCATCTCGTCATCATCTCCTTTGGTGATCCACTTGAACGAATCATCAAGACCTATACCAGATTGGGAAGAGATGCTCAGATAACACTGATGCTTGGCGATCACCTCGGAGACTTTAAAACCCTAGTAGACCACTACCTACCCAAGCCTGCGATAGATCGAACAACCTTCCGAATGGCAGAGCTACTCAAGGCGAGATGGGGCGTACGCCAAACCGATCTGGGAAGGGACGATGGGCAGTCGTTTGCATCTTCTGCGGCGGATGGAGGTCAGACCACATGAGCCAATCTCCCTTCGAGCATGCCGGGAGCTTACGGATCGGCACGGTTGAGTTTGTGTCGCCTGACGAGATCAAGGTCGCTCTCGACATCGAAGCCCCGGAATCCGTGGCACTTAATTCCGGAGGGCCTCGTCCGTTTCCGAGAGTTAATGGTTACGTCTTGATTCCAGTGGATGACAGATTCCTTGTTGGCCAAATCGAATGGATAACCATTGAGCGATCACCGTTTCCGAAGCGACGCGGCATGCAGGACTTCGGTCTTGTTGATCTACCGTATCCAGCTCGTAAACTCAGCCTAAATCCGTTGGGTACACTTTGCGCGGATCGGAGGGACAGCAGGCGATTTGTGTTTCGCCGTGGCGCAGATGCGCTCCCAACAGTTGGCGCGGCCGTTGTACTTCCAACACAGCTCCAGCTACGCTCCATTGTCGAATCTGGCGAACGACGACGAGTGAAAATCGGGACCAGCCCACTTGCCGGCGACGCCGAGGTGTGTGTTGATCCGGACCGGCTGTTCGGGCGACATCTTGCCGTCCTTGGCAACACGGGTAGCGGTAAGTCTTGTTCAGTAGCAGGCCTGATTCGCTGGAGCGTTGAGCAGGCCCAAGAGCATGGGCCAGGCCAGCCTAATGCGCGCTTCGTGGTTCTTGACCCAAACTGCGAATATTCGCGCGCATTCCACACCGACTCGTCGGCGATGAAAGCTCGTATCTTTAAAGTAGACACCAATGCTGCCGGGGAGCTCGCCTTGAAAGTGCCACTCTGGTTTTGGAATAGTGCCGAGTGGTGTTCGTTTACCCAGGCGAGCGCCAGGACCCAGCGACCGACGCTATTGCATGCACTTCGACTCGTTCGCGGTGGACACATAGAACCATCGGAGGATGCTGGACATGCAATGCGCCGATTCATCCGCACCATCGTGGCCACAATACGAGTTGAACGCAATACCGGAAGTCCATGGGCATCTTTTCCGCGCCCCAAAACGTTCTACGAGAAGTTGGAAAAATGGAAAGCTTCGCTTGAGGCCGAGTTGCACACGTTTACAGGCGATCAGAAAACAAAGCTGCAATCACTTGTGAATGACATGGAGAAGTTATGCACACCACGCCGCGAGCCGCATCCCTCATATGATTTTACCCTTCAAGAGATCGACGAGTTATTGTCTCTAGCGAGTCAGACACATTCCGCCTTTGGCGGCTCAGATTCGGATACGCTCCCAGCTGACGCTGATGCGCCTCGTCCGTACGAAGGGACGTCGCTTCTGCGCGCCATGGAGGTATCCGCTGAAGCGCTCAATGTTTCTGAACACGTGGAGACGCTGTTGGTTCGAATGCGCACTCTCCTTGCTGACCCGCGAATGAAGCGCATTCTTGCGGGCCCTTCTGAGATGACGCTAGAACAGTGGTTGAAACAATATGTTGGGGAAGACAAGGCGGCAAATGGGTGTGTGTCAGTGATCGATCTTTCACTCGTGCCGACCGAGGTGGTCCATGTAGTGACTGCTGTCATTGCTCGGATGATTTTTGAAAGCCTACAGCGTTACGTCAAGGTGAACGGAGTCGCATTGCCGACCGTGCTCGTGATGGAGGAGGCACACACCTTCATCAAGCGCTATAGAGAGGACATTGAGAACCACGACGCTGCCTGCGTATGCTGCCAGGTGTTCGAGCGGATCGCCCGTGAGGGCAGGAAGTTTGGCCTTGGCTTGGTGCTGTCCTCACAGCGACCTTCCGAGCTGTCTCCTACGGTACTCTCACAATGCAATACGTTTCTTCTGCACCGGATCAGCAATGATCGCGACCAGGAACTGATCCACCGATTGGTCCCAGATAATCTGAGGGGACTACTTCGGGAATTGCCCACATTACCTTCGCAAAGCGCAATACTGCTGGGATGGGCATCTGAACTGCCGGTTCTGGTAAGAATGAACGATCTTCCGAAATCCCAGCAACCACGGTCCGATGATCCAGAATTCTGGAGTGTGTGGACTGGCAAGGATGAGGATGGCAAGGCCGTTGAGCGTGAGTGCAACTGGAAGACGGTTGCGAATGATTGGCAGATAGGCCCGGTGGACGACGGAAACGAAGAGGCAAGCGACGTGCGGAGCTCTGCCGCGGGAGATGGAACGCATGCGTAAGGTAGATACCAATGTCAATGAACTGGTCGGAATGATCGAACGCGGCGAGCTTCGCCTCCCTGAGATGCAACGGCGGTATGTCTGGCGTGCCTCTCGCGTGCGCGATCTTCTGGACTCTCTCTATCGTGGTTATCCCAGCGGATCAATCCTTGTTTGGGAAACAGATCAGGAACAGCCCACACGAGATCTGGCGGTTGACCAGCAAGACAGTCCATTCGCCGGGCACAAGCTGTTGCTCGACGGCCAGCAGCGATTGACATCATTGTCGGCTGTGCTGCGCGGCAAGACCGTGAAGGTCCGGGGCCGCAAGCGGGAGATCGACATCCTCTTCAATCTTGAGCATCCCGACGGCCCCGGGGATTTCACCGAGGTCGTCTCCGACGAGGAGCCACAGTTCTTGGACGATGACGAAGTCGAGGAGAACGGCGATCTGTTTGAGGACGATGGCGACGAGGCGGGACTACAGGAACGACTGAATCGGATGACGTTTGTTGTCGCGAACAAGACTCTGGCTCAGAAGCCCAACTGGGTATCTGTGACCAAGGTTTTCAAGTCGAGTGACACGGAGATTCTGAAGGCTGCAGGTGTAACCGGCTTCGACGATCCGCGCTATGCCAAGTATGCCGAACGGCTCAAACGGCTGCGTAGCATCTGCGAATATCCCTATACCATGCATGTCTTACCGCGTGATCTGAGTTACGAGGAAGTCGCGGAGATATTCGTCCGGGTCAATTCCTTGGGCGTGAAGCTTCGCGGCTCGGACCTCGCGCTGGCCCAGATTACGGCACGCTGGCCAAACTCGCTGAAGCTGCTGGAAGCATTTCAGGAGGAGTGTGAAGAGTATTGGATGACGCTGGACCTCGGCCTGCTGGTTCGCGCTATGGTTGTATTCGCTTCAGGCCAGTCACGGTTCGAGGTGGTGCGAAACCTGTCGGTCAAGGCGCTGCAGGAGGGGTGGGAGAAAGCCAAGAAGGGGTTGCGTTTTGCCATCAACTTCTTGAAGACCAATGCAGACATCGAGGACGAAACATTGCTGTCATCTCCGTTGTTCTTCATCGCCATAGCCTACTTCAGCCAGGCCAGAAATGAACATCTGTCGAACGAGGATGAACGTGGCCTGCTGTACTGGCTCTACGTCGCCAACGCGAGAGGCCGCTATTCCCGTGGTTCAACGGAGACGTTGCTCGACGCTGATTTGGCGACAATCAGACGCGGCGGTGGTCCCAGGGAGTTGATCGAGACACTCCGGCAGCAGTTTGGCCGTTTGACCATCGAACCGGTGGACCTTGTCGGACGCGGTGCAGGCAGTCCCCTGTTCTCACTGGTGTTCCTGGCGATGAAACAAAACGGTGCCAAGGACTGGTCCACCGGACTTGGGCTTTCACTGACCCATCAAGGCCGGGCTCACTACATTCAGTACCATCACGTTTTTCCGAAATCGCTACTGAAGTCATTGTACGAGACGCGCGAAATCAACGAGATCGCCAATATGGCCTTCGTCGCGGGACGGACGAATCGGTCGATCAGCAACAAGGAGCCGGCGGCGTACCTGCCAAGAGTTATTGAGGAACGCGGCACGGAGGCCCTGGCCTTGCAGTGCGTGCCAACTGATCCCGGCCTTTGGACAGTCTCTAACTACCGTGCGTTCCTTGAGAAGCGTCGATCCATGATTGCATCGCTAGTGAATAGTTTTCTTCAATCGGTGCAACCAGCCGGATGGGCTGACAGCGCGATGTCAGCGGAGCTTACGGCAAGTTGAAGTGGCCTCTTGATGGCCACACTGATACTGAACATATTCCGCGGCTGGCCAAGGATACTGAGGCTGAGGGACCGCAGGATGGTTGGGACGTTCCGGGGGCGTAAACGGCTTCCTGGGAAGGAGGTTTGCATGACGCGTTTGACAACGACATCGGGGAGCGCGGCTAGTCGGCCCACCCCAGCATCTTTCGGTTCGCAGCGACTTCGCTCGATTCACATCACTGGCGGCTTTCTTGATGGGGCCGTCTTCGACCTTGCCGACGGACTGAACTGCCTGATCGGGGCGAGGGGCACCGGCAAGACCAGCGTATTGGAGCTTGTGCGCTACGCATTGGACGCGTTGCCAGCCGCCAACGATCCTGAACGTCAGCGGATTGAGAACCTGGTCAAGGCGAATCTCGGCGATGGAACAGTGGAACTGCTGGTCGAGACCCGTGACGGGCTGACCTATAAGGTCATTCGATCCTGGCAGGATGATCCGGTGG
>Ga0116180_1004348_pt1 | contig 10295 bp, 7 predicted proteins | sample AD_UKC073_MetaG_FD_89804 | JGI IMG/M metagenome (GOLD analysis project Ga0116180, IMG submission 89804) | Active sludge microbial communities of municipal wastewater-treating anaerobic digesters from USA - AD_UKC073_MetaG | ecosystem: Engineered > Bioreactor > Anaerobic > Digestate | place: USA... | reverse complement strand
GATCTTCATCATGAGGCGAGGATCAAACGGCTTCGGAATCAGGTATTCCGGGCCAAACGCCAGCTGCTGGCCCGCATAGGCCACCGCCACCACCTCGCTCTGCTCGGCCTGCGCCAGCTCGGCGATCGCGTGCACGGCCGCCAATTCCATCTCCAGCGTGATGGTGGAGGCTCCGGCGTCCAGCGCGCCGCGGAAGATGTAGGGGAAACACAGGACATTGTTGACCTGGTTCGGGAAATCGGTGCGCCCGGTGGCCATGATGGCGTCATCGCGCACGGCCTTGACGAGGTCGGGCATGATTTCCGGCGTGGGATTCGCCAGCGCAAAGATCAGCGGCCGCTCGGCCATGCCGCGCACCATGTCCTGCTTGAGCACGCCGCCGGCGGAAAGGCCCAGGAACACATCCGCGCCCTGGATCACTTCGGCCAGCGTGCGGGCCTCGGTCTTCTGCGCGAACTGGATCTTGTCCTCGTCCATCAACTCGGTGCGGCCCTCGTAGACCACGCCGGCAAGATCCGTCACCCAGATGGCTTCGCGCGGGATGCCCAGCTTGACCAGCAGGCCCAGGCAGGCCAGCGCGGCGGCGCCAGCACCGGAGGTCACCAGCTTGATCTTTTTCGGGTCCTTGCCAGCGACCTTCAGGCCATTGAGGATGGCGGCGCCCACCACGATGGCGGTGCCGTGCTGGTCGTCATGGAAGACCGGGATCTTCATGCGCTCGCGCAGCTTGCGTTCGACGTAGAAGCAGTCCGGCGCCTTGATATCTTCCAGGTTGATGCCGCCGAAGGTGGGCTCCAGCGCGGCGATGATCTCCACCAGCTTGTCCGGGTCTTTCTCGTTGATCTCGATGTCGAACACGTCGATGCCCGAGAACTTCTTGAACAGGACGCCCTTGCCTTCCATCACCGGCTTGCTCGCCAGCGGGCCGATGTCGCCCAGCCCCAGCACGGCCGTGCCGTTGGTCACCACGCCGACCAGATTACCGCGGCTGGTGTATTTGAAGGCGGTGGACGGGTCGCGGGCGATTTCCTCGCAGGGCGCGGCGACGCCGGGCGAGTACGCGAGCGCCAGGTCGTGCTGGTTGACCAGCTGCTTGGTGGCCGCGATGGAGATCTTCCCGGGGGTGGGAAACTCGTGGTATTCGAGAGCAGCGCGGCGCAACTGGGCGCGTTTTTCTTCGGCTTTTTCGTTTTCGGCGGGCATTCTTGTCTCCTGCGCAGGTGGGTCCGGGGTGGCCGGGCCGCCTGTCTTGTCGGGTTGGGGTGGCCGATTGTAGTGCCCGTCAGGGGAAAACCCTAGTAAGTGAATCTGCGTAAGCGGGTGCTCCGCTTTTGACTTTTTCGCTGGAATGCAGCCACGCCGGGCAATCCGATCGATCGCTCCGATCGCGCATGGCGCTATCGTTTTCATGGCACAAACCCACGTTTCCACGCTGGGTTATGGCCGAAATCGTCAGGATTTCGGGGCCAGGACCGCCATCGTGATGCGCGAGACGCAGGTCAGCTCGCCGGCGTCATTGGTCAACTCAATCTGCCAGACCTGGGTGGTGCGGCCCACGTGGACCGGCCTTGCAATGCCGGTGACCCAGCCGCTGGTGGCGCCGCGCAGGTGGTTGGCGTTGATATCCAGGCCGACGGCCCGGTAGCCCTCAGGCAAGGTAAAGGCGGCGCCGCAGGATCCCAGGGTTTCGGCCAGCACCACGCTCACGCCGCCGTGGAGCAGGCCATAAGGCTGGCGGGTGTGGGTGTTGACCGGCACGCGGGCGCGAATGAAGTCGTCGCCGACTTCCAGGAATTCAATGCCCAGGCGGGCCACCGCGGTGTCGACGTGAATGGCGTGAAGGACATCGATCGAGACGGCTTGTTTCCAGAGGGACATGGGAGCGCTTCCAGTTTTCAAGAATGCGCCATTGTCCCAGCCCCGCGCCTGCCGATGACCGCGAACGAGCGGCGCAGAGGCCGTCAGGCCGCCATCATGCTGCCGGTCTTCAGGTAGCCTGAGTGCCAGCCCAGCGCGTCGTCCAGCAAGTGCGGCGTGTGCTGGCCCAGGGACTCGCGCTGCGCGCGCTCCATATAGTCCAGCAGCGCGGGCCGGTAGTCCGGGTGCGCGCAGCGCTCCACGATCAGGCGCGCGCGCTGGGTCGGCGACAGGCCGCGCAGGTCGGCCAGGCCCTGCTCGGTCACGATCACCTGCACGTCATGCTCGGTGTGATCAACATGCGAGACCATGGGCACGATGCACGAGATCGAACCGCCCTTGGCCACCGAGGGCGTCATGAAGATCGACAGGTAGGCGTTGCGCGCGAAGTCGCCCGAGCCGCCGATGCCGTTCATCATGCTGGAGCCCATCACGTGGGTGGAGTTGACGTTGCCGTAGATGTCGGCCTCGATCATCGCGTTCATCGCGATCAGCCCCAGACGACGGATCAGCTCGGGGTGGTTGCTCATCTCCTGCGAGCGCAGCACGATGCGCTTTCGGTAGAACTCGATGTTGGCGTTGAACTCGTCCATCGCGTCGTCGCTGAGCGACAGCGCCGTGGCCGAGGCCATGGACAAGGTGCCGGAGCGCAGCATGTCCAGCATCCCATCCTGCAGCACCTCGGTGAAGGCGGTCAGGTTTTTGAAGGGCCCTTCGTTCAGGCCCGCCAGCACCGCGTTGGCGATGTTGCCCACGCCCGACTGCAGCGGCAACAGGTCCTTGGGCAGGCGGCCCTGCTTCACTTCGTGCTGCAGGAAATCGATGATATGGCCGGCGATACGCTGGGAGTTTTCGTCCGGCGGTGCGAACAGATTGCTGCGGTCGGGCAGGTCGGTGTGCACCACGGCAATCACCTTCTCCGGGTCGCAGCGCAGGTAGGGCTCGCCAATGCGGTCGCCGGGCTGCAGCAGCGGGATGGGAATACGGTAGGGCGGCAGCTCGGTGCCGTAATAGATGTCGTGCATGCCCTCCAGCGCCAGGTTCTGGCGCGTGTTGACCTCCAGGATGATGCGGTCGGCCTGGTCCAGCCAGGTCTTGTTGTTGCCCACGGACGACGACGGGATCAGCCGACCGTCGGGCAAGATGCCCGCCACCTCGATCACCGCCACATCCAGATGGCCCAGAAAGCCGAACCAGACGAACTGCGCCACGTGCGACAGATGGATGTCGGTGTACTGCATCTGGCCGCTGTTGATCTGCTTGCGCACGGCCGGGTCGGACTGGTAGGGCAGGCGCATCTCGACGCCATGTACCCGGGCCAGCGCGCCGTCAAGCTCGGGCGCGGTGGACGCGCCGGTCCACAGGCCGATCTGGAAATCCTCACCCGCCGCGTGCAGCCGCTCGATGCGACGAGCCAGGGCCTTGGGCACCGCCTTCGGGTAGCCGGCGCCGGTGAACCCGCTGGTGCCGACATTGGCGCCAGCCGGAATCAGCGCAGCAGCGGCCTCGGCAGGCATGATCTTGCGGAGAAGGCCCGGATGGAGCACACGATCGGACAGGGGCATGAGAGAAAGACCTTTGACGAAGCAGCGGGCGCAGCACGGGCCGCACCTCAACAAGGCTTCATCCTAGCATGACTTCGGTCAAAAATTAGGGTAAACCCTCAGTCGTCCGTTTCTGGGTCTTTAGGCGCCAATTTGGTGCATGATTTTGCCCGTTTCCCAGCGTCAAATGGCCGATATCCGCTATGAAAAGAGGACCGTTTTGAGAGGCGCCGGTCAGCCTGAACCGTTCAACCCCCGTCACGCACCACGCGGCAGGATTCGATGTCGAAGGAGACCGTGCCGACGGCCAGCGCGGTCTGGTCCCTGAACCCTTCGGCAAAGCGCACGAACCGCTCGGCGTCGGCAAAGTTGCTGGCCAGGCCGGTGGAGACGCGGATCGCGCCGGCGGTCTTGCCGCCGCGCGCCTGCATGACGTGCAGGAAGCGCTGCAGGTTGATCTCGCGGCCCGCCTGCTCAATGGCCGCGCGCATATCGCCTTCGTCCAGGTCCTCGGCCGCCTCGCCGGCGCCGGGGTTGCAGAAGCACCCCGTGCGCAGCGAGATGCGCGCCTGTGCCGCCAGTTCTTCGATGCGCCGGTAGTCCACGAGGTGCCCGTTCGGGTCGTAGAAATTCAGGGTGAGCGTGCCGCCGCGCATGTCCATGCCGGCCGGCCCGTACAGGCGCACCATGGGACGTCCGTTGCCGTGCTTCAACGCGAGCAGCTGGGTGATCAGCCAGCCCGTCAGGCACTGCACGCGCGTCTGGATCGTCTCGATGCCGACGCGCTGCAGGTGGCGCAGACCGGTTTCCACCGCCGGAATGCTGAGGTAGTTCAGCGTGCCGTCCTCAAATCCGGCCTCGCCTTCGGACAGCACATGCATGCGCCCCTGCACCGTGGCGAAGTTGACCGTGCCGCCGCCGAACCAGGGGCGCCGCAAGGTGGCGAGCGTCTCGTTGCGCACCAGCAGGCAGCCCACGCCGGTGGGGTAGCCGAACATCTTGTAGAACGACATCACCACGAAATCGGGCGACACGGAGCGCAGGTCCAGGCGGCTGGTGGGCACGAAGGCGGCGGCGTCCAGCAGCACGTGCCAGCCTTGCGCGCGCGCGGTCTCCACCAGCTCGAGCGGGTGCTTGACCCCTGAAAAATTGGACTGCGCCGGAAATGCGAACAAGTTGGACGGCCCCGCATCCGCCTGCGCAAGCAGCGCCTGCAGCGCCGGCTGGTCGATGCGCAGCTCGGGGCGGGTCAGCGGCGCGTAGTCCACCCGGGCCCCGCGGCGGTGCGCGAATTCCCGGATGCCGTTGACCGAGTTGTGGTTGTCGGCGGTCAGCAGGAGCCGGCCGCCCGGCGCAAAAGGGTAGGCCTCGCCGACCAGCTTGAGCGCGCCCGAGGCGTTGAGCGTGAAGATTGCCGTGTAGTCACCGGTGCCGCCAAAGTAGTCGAGCACCGCGGCGCGGGCCTGCTCGACCCGGCGCGTGGTCTCCATCGAGCTCGGGTTGACCGAATGCGGATTGCCCAGCACCTGCTCGGCCAGCATCGCCGCATGCTCCTGCACCTGGCTGGCGGCATACAGGCCGCCGCCGGTGTAGTCCAGGTAGACCTGGTCCTGACGGTCGAGCCGGGCGAACTGCGCGGCCCGCAGCTCGTCCAGGGCCAGCGTGGCGGCGTAGTCCGGGAAAGCGGCCAGGAAATCGTCGTAAGGCGTCATGGCCAGGGATTATCCCGGCCGCCCGCCGCCGCCAAGGCTCAGGACGCGCGGATCACCCCGCAGGCCACGCGCGGGCCAGAGTTGCCAGTCGGCTGGGTCTTGTAGTCGTCCGGGTCGCGGTGCACGATCAGGCCCTTGTCCATGATGCTGGTGGTGCCGGGCTTGAGCGTCAGGGTGGTCGATGTGAAGTCGATCTTGGCCACTCCCTGGGCATCGGCCTTCAGCGAGGGCAGGTCACCCACATGGTGCGCGCCCTGACCATGCTGGCCGTGCGCCGTGGTAGTGGGGTTGAAGTGGCCGCCGGTGCTCATGCCGTCGCCACTGGAGCAGTCGCCCTTTTCATGCACGTGAAAGCCGTGCTCTGCGCCGGGCTTCAGGCCCGTGACCTCGCCCGTGACCTGCACCTTGTCGCCGTTCTGCACGAATCGCACGGTGCCGCTGGCGGTGTTGCCGCGCGTGGACTGCAGGTTGGCCGTGGCCGATGCGTCGGGCCTTGGCGCGGCGCAGGCCACCAGGCCAAGCAACACGGCGACGGCGCCGAGCGTGCGAATCAACGGAAAGGCGGTGTGGGGATTCTGGCTCATGGGCGGCTCCTGCAGGAGAGTGGGTTGGACAACGGGAAAAGGTTCAGGCCTTGCGGTTGAGCAGGGCATACAAAAGAATCGCGCCGAAGGTGGCGGTGCCGATGCCGCCCAGCGCGAACTGGCCGAACTTCAGCGTGAAGTCGCCGGTGCCCAGAACCAGCGTGATCGCGGCGACGATCAGGTTCTTGTTCTGCGAGAAATCGACCTTGTTGTCGACCCAGATCTTGGCGCCGGCCACCGCGATCAGGCCGAACACCACGATCGAGACACCGCCCATCACCGGCAGCGGAATCACCTGGATCACCGCGCCGAACTTGGGCGAAAAACCCAGCAGAACGGCAATCAGCGCCGCCACCAGGAACACGGCGGTCGAATAGATCTTGGTCGCCGCCATCACGCCGATGTTCTCGGCGTAGGTCGTCACCCCGGTGCCGCCGGCGCTGCCCGAGACCATGGTGGCGATGCCATCGCCGATGAAGGCGCGGCCCATGTAGACGTCCAGGTTCTTGCCGGTCATCGCGGTCACGGCCTTGATGTGGCCCAGGTTCTCGGCCACCAGGATGATCGCCACCGGCGCGATCAGCAGCATGGCGTTGCCGGTGAACACGGGCGCGGTGAAGGCCGGCGCGCCGAACCAGGCGGCGTTGATCAGGCCGCTCAGGTCCATCGGCTTGCCCAGCCCCAGGCCGTTGGTCAGCACGGCGTAGATCAGGGTGGCGACGATCAGGCCCACCAGGATCAGCAGGCGCTGCACCATGCCGCGCGTGAGCACCGCCACCAGGCCCACGCTGACGAAGGTGACGAGCTGCATCCAGCTGTCGAAATTGCTGGCCGCCATGTTCTTGACCGGGATGCTGGCCAGGTTCAGGCCGATCACGGCCACCACCGCGCCGGTGACCACCGGCGGCATCCAGCGCTCGATCCAGCCCGTGCCGATCGCCTGCACCAGCACGCCGATCAGGGTGTACAACGCACCGCAGGCAATGATGCCGCCCAGCGCCACACCGATGTTGGCGTTCGGCCCCTTGCCGGCGTAGGCGCTGGCGGTGATGACCACGCCGATGAAGGCAAAGCTCGACCCCAGGTAGCTCGGCACCTTGCCGCCGGTGACGACGAAGAAGATCAGCGTGCCGATGCCGCTCATCAGGATGGCGATGTTGGGGTCAAAACCCATGAGGATGGGCGCCAGCACCGTGGCGCCGAACATCGCGATGACGTGCTGAACGCCCATCACCGCGGTCTGTGGCCACGGCAGGCGTTCGTCCGGGCCGATCACGCCGCCTTGCTGCAGCACCTCCGCGCTTTTTTCGGTCCAGTCCAACATGCCCATCGATTTCTCCGGTTTGGCGAAGCGGCCATCGTAGACGGGTTCTTGATGCAACTCAAGGACGATGGTGCCGTGAAAACCGCTCTGCTCGCCATCCCACAGTCGCCGTCATGGCGTTGCTGCTACGCTTGCCTGATGAAACCGCTTTTCAAATGGGGCGCCGCCGGGGTGGCTGTGCTGGTCGTGGCCGGGTCCGCCCTGTGGGCCAGTCAGCGCGGCAGCAAGGTACAGGTCTCACCGGTGGTACGCACCGGCATCGTGCAGTCGGTGGTGGCCACGGGCCGGCTCAACGCACCGGCGCGCATGGACATTGGCAGCGAAGTGACCGCCACCGTGCTGGAGGTGAAGGTGCGCGAGGGCGACCGGGTGAAAGCCGGCGACCTGCTCGTGCGCCTGTCGGACGCCGAGGCGCGCGCCGCCTTGTTGCAGGCCCGCGCCGCGCTGGTGGAAGCCCGCGGCCGCGCCACGCAGCAGGCCACGGTGTCGGCCCCGGTGGCCAACCAGGCCGTGGTGCAGGCCGAGGCCACCTTCAAGGCCGCCGAACGCGACTTCGAACGCACCCGCGACCTGGTGGCCAAAGGCTTCTTCTCCCAGCAGAAGCTTGACGACGCCCAGCGCCTGCTGGACACCGCGCGCAGCGCGCTGGAGTCCGCCCGGGTGCAGTCCGCCTCCAACCAGGCCAGCGGCATCGAGCCGGCCATGGCCGCCTCGCGCGTGGCGCAGGCCGAGGCCGCGGTGGAAGTGGCCACCGCCCGCCTGGCGCGGCTGCAGATCACCAGCCCGGTCGATGCGGTGGTGCTGGCGCGCAATGTGGAGCCCGGCAGCATGGCGCAGCCCGGTCGCACGCTGCTGGCGCTGGCCGCGCAAGGCAACACCCGCATCGACGCGGCCGTCGATGAAAAGCACCTGCGCCTGCTCACGCCCGGCATGGCCGCGCAGGCGGTGGCCGATGCGTTTCCGGGTCAACGCTTCGACGCCAAGCTGTATTACGTCTCCCCGGCGGTGGACCCGCAACGCGGCACGGTCGACGTGCGCCTGGAAGTGCCCAAGCCACCGGTCTTCCTGAAGCCGGACATGACCGTGTCGGTCGAGCTGCTGGCCGGCTCGAAGAAAGACGCGCTGGTGCTGCCATCGAGCGCCGTGCGCGACGCCGACCGCGACAAGCCCTGGGTGCTGGTGCTGCAGGACGGCCGCGCTGTGCGCGTGCCGGTGCGCCTGGGTCTGCGCGGCATCGGCTCGGTGGAAATACTTGAAGGCCTGAAGGAAGGCGACGAGGCCATTCCCCAGACCGAAAAGGCCCTGCCCGGCGACCGCGTGCGCCGCGGCCCGACCCTGGCCCCGGAGAAAGGCATGGAAGTGCCGTCCTTCATCTCGCGCTGAAGCGACAAACCGGGCGCCGCTTCATGATATTCAGCTTCCACCGTACCCGCCCCGCCCTCAGCTCGCAGGCGCGCTGGATGCCGTTCGAGCTGCTGGTGGCGCTGCGCTTTCTGCGCGAAGGCCGCATGCAGAGCGCGCTGATTCTGGCCGGCGTGACCGGCGGCGTGGCGGTGATCATCTTCCTCACGCAGCTCATCAACCAGTTGCAGGGCACCATCATCGACAAGGTGCTCGGCTCGCAGGCCCATGTGGTGATCAAGCCGCTGGAAGAAGCCACGCAACGCGTGGTCACGCCACGCGCCGACCAGGCCGTGGCCGCACTGGTGCAGCCGCGCGAACAGCGCCTGCGCTCCGTCGACCAGTGGGAGCGCATCGCCGCGCTGGCCGCCGCCACGCCGGGCGTGCTGGCCGTGTCGCCGGTGGTCAGTGGGCCGGCCTTTGCGGCGCGCGGCAACAGCAACAAGAGCGTGGTGCTGCTGGGCGTGGAGCCCGAGCAATACCGCCGCGTGGTGCGCATGGACGACTTCATGACGCGCGGCCGCTTCGACGTCGCCGGCACCGGCGCGCTGATCGGCACCGACCTGGCCAGCGACCTGGGCCTGACCGTGGGCGACAAGCTGCGCGTGACCAGCGCCACCGGCCGCAGCGAAACGCTGGACATCACCGGCCTGTTCGACATGGGCAACCGCGACCTGAACCGGCGCTGGGTCTTCGTCACCCTCAAGCTGGCGCAATCGCTGCTCGACCTGCCGGGCGGCGTCTCCAACATCGACCTCACCGTGCGCGACCTGTTTGGCGCCGATGCCGTGGCCAACACCCTGCGCGCGCAGACCGGCCTGACCGTGGACAGCTGGATGCAGACCAACTCCGGCCTGCTCAACGCGCTCTCCAACCAGACTGTGTCGAACAACCTGATCCGCAGCTTCGTGGTGATCATCGTGGCCTTGGGCATCTCCAGCGTGCTGGTGGTCAGCGTGGTGCAGAAGCAGCGCGAGATCGGAATCCTGCGCGCCATGGGCGCAGGAAGGCGCCGCATCATGGCCATCTTCCTTCTGCAGGGCGGGCTGGTGGGGCTGGTGGGCTCGGCGCTGGGCTCGGCGCTGGCCTATGCGCTGCTGGTGGTGTTCTCGCACGTGTTCAAGAGCCCCGACGGCAGCGCCATGTTCGCTGCGCAGCTGGACCCGATGCTGGTGCTTTTGGCCTCCCTGGTGGCCTGCGGCGTGGGGCTGGCGGCAGCGGCGATTCCGGCGCGCAGCGCGGCGCGCATGGACCCGGTGCAGGCAATCAGGGCGTGAGGGCGCGCCTTGGCAGTGCGGGGGTCTGGTGGCAGCCCTACGCGGAGAGATCAATTCACGGTACTGGTCGGGTTTCCCGACTGAGGGTCTAGCCCCGGCGACCAAGTGAAGCTAGGTGTTGCCGCCGATGCTGTTTTGACCAAGCCGGCCAAAACCGGTGATCCCTTTGGGTTCTAGAAAGCCGAGTTCGCATGTGGGCTGCAGCACTGGCGCCTTTGGTCAGTCGCAATAGATAGGGGTGGCCAAAATGGCGCCGAACGCAACACCATAGAAACCAGCCATCAATTTGCACATCTATTGCGCAGGTTTGTCGCTAAGCGCTTTCATGTTGGCTTTCAACTGCTCACTCATGGGCATGCCTAGAACCATACCTTTTGGCGGAATCGGCGCTTCAAACCATCTGGCATACAGCTTGCTGAATTCGCCCGACTTCATCAGGCGCGTAATGGTGCCATCAACGAGCTTCTTGAACTCCGGATCGTCCTTGCGCAGCATGCATCCATACGGCTCGACCTGCAGCGTATCGCCGACAACTT
>Ga0116180_1004341_pt1 | contig 10304 bp, 12 predicted proteins | sample AD_UKC073_MetaG_FD_89804 | JGI IMG/M metagenome (GOLD analysis project Ga0116180, IMG submission 89804) | Active sludge microbial communities of municipal wastewater-treating anaerobic digesters from USA - AD_UKC073_MetaG | ecosystem: Engineered > Bioreactor > Anaerobic > Digestate | place: USA... | reverse complement strand
TGCCGAGTGGTACAAGAGTGACCGGCAGTGGAACCGGTCTTACGATCTGTTCACCCGCGCCTGGGACATTGTCAGCCACGACAAGAACGGGCCTGACCGCCGGGTAGCCGCCAGATCCCTGCGCGGCATGGCGTTCAACCTGATCGAACTGGGCGATCTGGACAAGGCGGAAAAGCTGCTGAACCAATCGCTCGACTATGAACCGGAAGCCAAGGCAAAGGTCGAAAACGAACTGGCCTACATCGCCTCGATGCGTAAGCGCCGTTAGGCCGCAAGCCCCAGCCCGACCGCGCCGAGCAAGCCGAGCAGGACCACCGCGCCGAACTGGTGCTGGCGGTGATCGACCCGTTCGAACCCGGCCCAGTCCCCTGCCTCGGCATGGTCAAGCCGGACTTTGACCAGCCAGATGCAATAGAGGTTGGTCAGGATCGCGACGGCGGCGCAGGCCAGCTTCGCGTGAAACAGGCCGCCCGGCGGCATTTGCCCCAACATCGCAGCCCCTGTCGCCGCGACCAGAACCAGCAGCGGAAATTCGACCAGCTTATCGACCTTCCAGTGCAACCGCGCGAGGATCAGTTCCTTGTCGCGCCCCTGCCCCAGCAAGGCGCGCTCGAACAGCGCCTCGACCAGAACGGTGCCGATCCAGGCGCCGACCAGCAGCAAGTGGAAATAGATCAGCATCGAGTCAGCCCTTCTTTTCGGCAGCTTTCTTCTTTTTCATAGCATCATGAAAACGGTCGGCCCAGCCGGGCTTGACCAGTTGCTCGCCGCGCACGATCCGCAATTCGCCCGCCGCGACATCGCGGGTCACCGCGCTGCCTGCGCCGACGATGGCATCGGCCCCGATCTTCACCGGGGCAACCAGCGCGGAGTTGCTGCCGATGAAGGCGCGTTCGCCGATCACGGTCTTGTGCTTGAAATAGCCGTCATAATTGCAGGTGATGGTGCCCGCGCCGATGTTGGCTCCGGCCCCAACCTCGGCATCGCCGATATAGGACAGGTGGTTGGCCTTGGCGCCCTTGCCCAGCACCGCCTTCTTGACCTCAACGAAATTGCCCACCTTGGCCTTTTCCTCAAGCACCGCACCGGGGCGCAGGCGGGCATAGGGGCCAACCTCTACCCCGCTGGCCAGGCTCGCCCCTTCGATGTGGCAAAAAGCGCGGATTTTCGCGCCATCGGCGATGGTCACACCAGGCCCGAAGACAACATTGGGCTCAACCAGAACATCGCGGCCGAGCTGTGTGTCCCAGGCGAACCAGACCGTTTCCGGGGCTACCAGACTGGCGCCATCGTCCATCGCCTGTTTGCGGCGGCGCTGCTGCCAGCGGGCTTCGGCTTCGGCCAGTTCAGCGCGGGAATTGATCCCCATCACCTCGGTTTCGTCGGCTTCGACCACAGCGACTCGGGCGTTTTCGGCGATTGCGTGCATTGCCACGTCGGGCAGGTAGAACTCCTTGGCGGCGTTGTTGTCATCGACCTTCGCGAGCAGGCGCCACATATCGGCGCTGTGGGCGACGATTACCCCGGAATTGCAAAGGTTTACCGCACGTTCCTCAGCACTGGCGTCCTTGTGCTCGACCATCTTGGAGACGGTGCCATCACCGTCGGCGATGATCCGGCCATAGGCGGCGGTATCGGCTGGGCGGAAGCCAAGCACCGCAACCTTCGCGTGCACCAAAGCATCACACAAGCGCGACACCGTGGCACCTGACAGGAACGGAACGTCGCCAAAGCAGACCAGCACCAGCCCGTCAAAGCCCGCCAGCGCATCTTTCGCCATCAAAGCGGCATGGGCGGTGCCGAGTTGCGGTTCCTGCACCACCACTTCGGCCCCGCTGCCCGCCAGCGCCGCTTCGATCTGTTCGCGCCGGTCCCCCGCCACGATCACCTGCCGCGCCGGGTGCAGTTCACCCAGGCTGCCCAGCAGGTGCAGCAGCATTGGATGCCCGGCTATCGGGTGGAGGACCTTGTGCAGATCGGATTTCATGCGGGTGCCCTTGCCCGCGGCAAGGACGATGACGGCAAGCGGAGTATCGGCGGTGCTCATGGTTAACCGCCATGCCACCAAATGCTTGCCGATTCCACAACGCGCGTGCCAAGGGCCGCGACAATGACCATTCCATTCGACATCGTCGGCTTCGACCTGGACGGAACCCTGCTCGATACCGCGGGCGACCTTGGCGTTGCCCTGAACTTCGCCCTTTCAACGATCGGCAGACCGCCCGTGCCGGAAGCCGAGGTTCGCAACCTGATCGGCGGCGGATCGGGCCTGATGCTGCGCCGGGCGCTGGCCTTGACCGGCGGAGAGGACGGGATCGATTTCGAGGCGCTGCGCCTGGTCCTGGTCAGGCACTATGGCCAGAACATCGCCAATCACACCGCACTCTATCCCGGCGGCGCGGAAATGCTCGACGAGCTGGCCGCCGCGGGCAGCAGGATCGCAGTGGTGACCAACAAGCCCGAGCATCTGGCGGTGCGCCTGTTCGATGCGCTGGGGCTTTCGCCGCGCTTTGCCGTGGTAATCGGCGGCGGCACCTATCCGCTCAAGCCCGCACCAGATGCGCTGCACGCGATGGTTGCGGCCTGCGGGGGCGGCCGGGCGGCCTTTGTCGGCGACACCACTTTCGACACCCGCGCCGCCCGCGCGGCTGGACTTCCCAGCGTGGCGGTCAGCTTCGGATTCTGCGATGCGCCGGTGCACGAGCTGGGGGCAGACGCCGTGATCGATCACTTCGACCAGCTGATTCCAGCGCTCTCCCGGCTCTGACTTCCAACCGATTCGTGGCCAATGCGCCGGTGATCGCGGCAGGACGTGCGGGCCTGACGTTAGGGAACAGCAGTGCCGCGATGCAGCATATTGCCAGCCGCGCCCCGCCATGCCATGCCGCGCCCGCTTCCCCCGGGATCGAACCAATTTCGACGGAGATTTACCCATGACCATTTCGTTCAAGGATCGCGTCGCGATCGTCACCGGCGCCGGCGGCGGCCTGGGCCGGGCCTATGCGCTTGAGCTGGCCAAGCGCGGCGCCAAGGTTGTCGTCAACGATCTGGGCGGCAGCCGCGATGGCACCGGCCATTCCGATGCCGCGCTCAAGGTGGTTGAGGAAATCGAAGCACTGGGCGGCGAAGCCATGTCGAACGGCGGCTCGGTCACCGAATACGAACAGATGGTCGAAATGGTCGCCAAGGCCAAGGAAAAGTGGGGCGGCGTGCACGTCCTGATCAACAACGCCGGGATCCTGCGCGACAAGAGCTTTGCCAAGATGGACATGGCAGACTGGAAACTGGTGGTCGATGTGCACCTGAACGGCAGCGCCAACTGCACCAAGGCGGTGTGGGACCTGATGCGCGAGCAGGCCTATGGCCGCATCCTCAACACCGCCAGCAGCACCGGGCTTTACGGCAACTTCGGCCAGGCCAACTATGGCGCGGCCAAGCTGGGCCTGGCCGGCTTCACCAAGACGCTGGCGCTGGAAGGCGCGAAGTACAACGTGCGCGTCAACACCCTGGCCCCGGTGGCCGGCACCCGCATGACCGAAGACCTCGGCATGCCCGAAATGCTGTTCAACGCGCTGAAGCCCGAAAACGTTGCCCCGATGGCACTCTATCTGGTCAGCGAAGACGCCCCGACCAACATGATCTGCGGCGCGGGCGCGGGTGCCTATCACGCCGCCTATGTCACCCTGACCCCGGGCGTTGCCCTGCCCGAAGGTGAGCGCACCCCCGAAGGGATCGCGGCGCATTGGGATCAGATCATCGACCGCACCGGCGAAATCGTACCCCAGTCGGGCGGCGAACAGAGCCAGGTGGTGATGGCTGCCCTCGCCAAGATCGGCGGCCTGGGCTGATCGCTGCACCGTATTGACACACTAATACACATCGGGCATTCTCCCCCTTTCCTTAGGGGAGGATGCCCGATGTATTCCGAAGCAGATCTGCAATCGGCGGTAACCGCCGGAGCCATCAGCCACGAGGCGGCCGAAGCCTTGCGCGCCCACGCCATGGGCCTGCGCAGCGCCCCTAGCGCCGATGAAGAGCATTTCCGGCTGATCACCGGGTTCAACGACATCTTTGTTACCATCGCCGCGGTTCTGCTGCTGGTCGCGGCGGCCGGGATCGGCCACGCGATCGCGCCCGGCGTGGCGGGCCTGCTGATCGCGGGATCGGCCTGGATGCTGGCGGAATTCTTCACCGCCAAGCGGCGCATGGCCCTGCCCTCGATCGTGCTGCTGCTGGCCTTTGTCGGCGGTGTGGCCGCGATCCCGATCAATTATCTGGCGGAAACCGAGCCTCACCTCTCCAACACGGTAAGCGCGCTGATCGGCGCCGGGATTGGCCTGCTGGCCGCAGGGGCGGCGTGGCTGCACTGGCGCCGGTTCATGGTGCCGATCACGGTCGCTGCCGGTGCCGGGGCTCTGGCCGTTACCGTCATCGCGCTGATCGTTTCGGCGCTGATGGCCGGTAATCCGGACCGCAATCCCGAACCCTTCCTGCTGCCGATGGTCTTCGCCGCCGGGCTGGCGATATTCGCCTATGCGATGCGCTGGGACATGACCGATCCGCAACGCGAAACCCGCCGCAGCGACGTGGCCTTCTGGCTGCACCTGCTGGCCGCGCCGATGATCGCCCACCCGCTGTTCCACTGGCTGGGCGTCAGCGATGGAGAGAATATCGGCGCGTTTTCGGCGCTGGGCGTGCTGGCCATCTATATCCTGATGGGGCTGGTTGCCCTGGCGGTGGACCGCCGCGCCCTGCTGGTTTCGGCGCTGGCCTATGTGCTGCTAGCGCTGACTTGGCTGTTCCGCGAATTCGGCGCGGTGGAACTGAACGTGGCGCTTACAGGGCTGGTGATCGGATCGGCCCTGCTGGCGCTGTCCGCCTTCTGGACCCCGATCCGCTCGGCTCTGGTGGCCAGGCTGCCCGGCACGATGCAAAGCCGCCTGCCGGGCGGAGCCTTGCTCGCCGCTTGAGCCTGCAACCACGGGGGGAACAGGGCGAAGCGCTCTGTCCCCCCGTTCACGAACCATGGTGCCTTGACGATGACCACACTGCCGCTCTCTCGCGCGCGATCAATGCTGCGGCCTTCAAAGCTGATCATCCTCGTGCTGGCGGGCTTGCTGGTGTTCTACCATGTCACGATGCTTTACGATCTCGCCACCGGGCGCGGGCTCAGCAGCGATGCCTTCTACAATGCCGTTCAGGGCGTGTTGCGGCTGGGCATTATCGCCAGCCTGACCGCGGTTGTGCTGGGCCAACGCATCGCGCTGTGGACGATGTGGCTAAGCATCGGCGGACTGATTGCGACCCATTACTGGGCGCATTTCGGCGGCGTGCCGGTCGATTTCACGGAAGGCCGACACCCCTTGTCCTACCTCAAAGGCCTGATCATTCCCACGATCATCACCACCGCATTCCTGCGCGGCGGCAGAGCCGGTTAGATTTCTCAACGCTTCCTGACCAGGCCCCGATCCATCATGACTTAACGCGGTTAATCGCCTTGTTCCTGGTACTTGTCGCCTCCGAAAAGTCCGCTAATCTCAACGACAGGGACTTTTTTGGGGGCACCGTGTCCACACTGAAATTCGAAGACCGGCTGCGTTCGTTGCGGACCCGTTCGGTGATAACGCAGGTTGCGCTTTGGCTGTTTTTGCTGATCGCGAGTATGGTCGCCATTTTTACCGCAATGATGACCTATACCGGTTTTGCCGACGGCTATTCACGGTTCATGGTCGATGGGCCGGCCATGGCCTTCTTCCTGATGATCGGCGCGATCCCGGTGCTGATCAGCTTTTGCGCCTGAGTCTGGCGTGCCAATGCCAACCTGCGCGACGATGGGCGCGAAGGGCTCAACTACTCACCCGCCTGGGCGACTGTGACCCTGCTGATCCCGGTTGCCAATTTCTTCCTCCCCTATGGCATGATGCGCGAGTTGTGGAACCGCAGCAACGGCCTTGAATCCTGGGGGGCCAGCTATGACGCGCCGCCGGTAACATCATGGTGGGCGCTGTTCGTGCCGGGCGCCGCACTTAATGGAATGCTGCTGTTCCTGGTCATGTTCGACGTGCTGACCAATGTCGCCGTCCTGACCCCGCCCGGCGCCAACGCCCTGATGATGTTTGCCGCCACCATGCTGCTGATCGGGGCCGCGGTTCTGCTGATCCGCCTGCTGCGCGCGATCACCAGCGCCCAGCATCAGGTCACACACATTGGCGATACCTTTGCCTAATCTTCCACCAGCTTAAGCAGCTTGCGCTCCATCGGGGCCAGCACGCCGGGCAGTTCATGCCCGCGCTTCAGCACCTGCCCGGCTTCGCCGTAAAGCGCCCAGATTCCCTGCTTGCCGCGCAGGGCCGGGCGCTTTTCGATCCGGGCCATCGGGCGCTCGGCCGCGCGGCGGAAGGCGGAAAAGACGGCGGCGTCCTTGCTGAAATCCATCGCATAGTCGCGCGCCTGTCCGGCGGCGACCATTCGCCCGTAAAGATCAAGGATGCGTTGCAATTCGTCCCGGCTAAACCCCACCTGCGCGGCCCGTGCCGCAAGGGTGGGGAAAGGCGTGACCTCTGCGCTCAAGCCGATTTGGCCTTGCTCTTGCCCGGCCCGCCGCGTTTGGCGGAGCTATCCCGCTCTTCCAGAAGCTCGGTCAGGCGCTTTTGCAGGACCTGGATTTCACACTGCAGCATCTCCAGCTTCTGGGTCGCCGGATCGAACCGGTCGCTGCACGGGGTGCCATAGGGCACAAAGCATTGGGTTTCCGGCTTGACCTCAACCAGCATCGGCTTGGCCGGGATGCCGACCATGGTCGCGCCTTCGGCAACGTCCTTGGTGACAACCGCATTGGCTCCGATCCGCGCCCCGGCACCTACCTGGATCGGCCCGAGGATCGCCGCACCAAGGCTGACGATCACGTCGTCGCCCAGGGTGGGATGGCGTTTACCGCCGATGCCGTTGGTGGGGTTGGTGCCGCCCAGGGTGCTGCCCTGATACATGGTCACGTTGTCGCCGATTTCCGCCGTTTCGCCGATCACCACGAAACCGTGGTCGATAAAGAAATTGCGGCCGATCCGCGCGCCGGGGTGGATATCGATCGCGGTCATGAAGCGGCTGAAGGTGCTGACCAGCCGGGCCAGAAAGTGCAGTTCCGCCTCATACAGCCAGTGCGCGACGCGGTGCAGGCCAAGCGCCCAGATGCCGGGATAAAGCAGGACTTCCCAGCGCGAACGCGGGCTCGGATCGCGGGCGACCACGGAGTCCAGATAGCGGGTCAGCTCGTTCAGCATGGTCGGTCCATTTTCCCTCAAAGCCCGGCCTAAAGCAAGCGCGGTTCGCTCGGCCCCAGGACTTCCTCCAGAGCCTCCCGCCAGATCCCCTGGGTGGGCGGCGCCTTACGCTCAAGACTGATCCGGTCAATCGCCGCAACCAGCCGTTCCACCCCGATATGGGAACGCTCGCAGCGCGCCGCAAGATAAGCGGCCGCATCTGCCCCCAGCGCCAGTCCGCGCTGTTCGGCATGGATCAGGATCAGATCGCCCAGCATCTCATCATCCGGGGTGCCGATTTCAAGGTGCAGCGCCGCCCCCATCCTTGAGGCCAGGTCCGGCAGGGCGATCTTCCACTGCCCAACCTCGCCGCTGGCCACCAGCAGCAGCGCGGTGCGGCTTTCCTGCGCGCGGTTCCAGCGGTGGAACAGCTCGGTCTCGTCGATCCGGTCGGCATCGTCGATCGCTTCGCCCGCGCCGTTTTCGGCAAACCAGCGGGCCAGCAACGACTTGCCCGAACGCGGCGGGCCGAACAGGATCGCGGTGCGGAACGGCCAGGTCTCGGCAACGGCCAGCGCCTCAACCACGGCGCGGTTGGCGTTTCCAACCACGATCCGCGAAGGCGCACCCGTCCCGGTCACCAGCGGAAGCACGATCTGGCCCATCAGCGCTTGATCGAAAGGGCGTTGCTGCCGACCGTAACCTTCCAGCCGCGGGCGCGCAGCGCATCGGCCAGGGCGCCAATATCGCCCTCATAGCTGACCCGCATCACCGAAGTGCCGCCAACCGCAAGGCTGGTGGTGGAGGCGCCCTTGACGCCCGGGGCAGAGCGCACCGCGCCCATTGCCGCATCGACCGCCGCCGCATCGGGCGAGGCGAACTGCACGGTGAAGGTCCGCACCTCGGCCACTGGCGCCGCGGTGGGCGTAGCGCTGGCGGTGGCCGTGGGGCTGGCCGTGGGCGCCGCGCTGGGCGTGGCTTCAGGCGCGTTGCCAGCGGCGATCAGCGCGGCCAGACCGGGATCGATCCCGGTCCGCACGTTCAGCGTATTGTCGGGTTTCAGCCGCCCGTCGTTGAGCGCGCGGGTATAGATCTGATCAAAGCGCAGCACCGCCTCGTTCAGCATCTTGGGCACCCCGGCCTCGTCATTGGCGGTCAGGGTGAAGCTTTCAAGAAAGGTGTTGTCTGGGCCATAGCGCGCGGTGAAGACCCCGCGCACCGGGCCACCGGGCCATTGCCGTTCCAGCCGTGCTTCGGGCACGATCACATCGGACGCGCCGAACTGGTCGAGCACGTTGCGCCACCACACCCGGCTGCGCCGCCCCGGCTGCCCTGCGGTAAGCAGCAGCGAATCGCCGCCGCCGCCAGAGGCGCGCAGATAGTCGATCGGGCTGTTACCGGCACGATATTCGGCCCAGACCCGCTGCCACGGACCCTTTACCTCAAACACCTGCGCGGTTCCGCCCGAATAGAGCACCGGGATCACCAGCAGCGGCGAGGAGCGGGCCTTGCCGCCGTTGGTGCTGCCCAGGAACTGCCCCGACCGCGCGCGATCGAACACCACGCTGAGCGTTGCGATATAGCGGCGCGGGCCGATCTGTTCCCGCTCGATCACCACGGCGGAAACCATCGACTGGATCCGGCCATCGTCCATTCCGGGGCCACCAGCCTTGGCCCAGGCCTTGCGTGCGGCCTCTTTCCAGCCGGCGAGGCGCGCTTCCTCGGCGTTGGCGCCGGTGGTGTTGACCTCTATCCCGATCACTTCGATGTCGCTGGTGCTGGCGACCGGGACGATCCCGCGATCACCCTCGATCTGCGCCATCAGCCGGGCCGGACCCACCGCAAGGAGTGCGATTCCCAGCGCCGTGCCAAGCCCGCCCAGCAGCATGGCTGCGGGGCCTGGGCGCCAGTTGCGCAGCGAAAGAAGAGGTGTTGCGACAGCCATCGGGGAAAACCGGGGGCCTTTTGCCCAATCATCCGTGGAAATCCAAGCAGGAAAGCGCTAGGCGCGCGATCAATGTCTGAAAAGTCCTACAGCTATGAGCAGGCCGGCGTCTCGATCGCGGCTGGAAACGCGCTGGTCAAGGCGATCGGCCCGTTGGTGAAAGCAACCGCCCGGCCCGGCGCGGACGCGGAAATCGGCGGCTTTGGCGGGTTCTTCGATCCCAGGGCCGCAGGCTACAGCGATCCGCTGCTGGTTGCCGCCAACGACGGTGTGGGCACCAAGGTCAAACTGGCGATCGACCATGACCGGCACGATACGATCGGGCAGGATCTGGTCGCGATGTGCGTCAACGATCTGATCGTTCAGGGCGCTGAGCCGCTGTTCTTCCTCGATTACTTCGCCACCGGAAAGCTTGAAACCGGCGTGGCCGAACGGGTCGTCGCCAGCATCGCCGAAGGCTGCAAGCTGGCCGGCTGCGCGCTGATCGGCGGGGAAACGGCCGAAATGCCGGGGATGTACGGCACGGGCGACTATGATCTTGCAGGCTTCTGTGTCGGCGCGGTGGAGCGCGGTGAGCAGCTTACCGGAGACATGGTGGCCAGCGGCGATGTCCTGCTCGGCCTGGCAAGCTCGGGCGTCCATTCCAACGGCTATTCGCTGGTCCGGCGGCTGGCGGCGGACAAGGGCTGGAAGCTCGATCGCCCCGCCCTGTTCGATCCCGAGCGCCTGCTGATCGACCATCTGATCGAGCCGACCCGGATCTATGTGAAGAGCCTGCTGCCCGCGATCCGCGCCGGGCGGATTCATGCCCTTGCCCACATTACCGGCGGCGGCCTGCTTGAAAACGTGCCGCGCGTGCTGCCTGAAGGGCTCCACGCCCGGATCGACGCGGGGGCCTGGGACCAGCCGCGGCTGATGGCTTTCCTTCAGGCCCAGGGCAATATCGAACCGGCCGAAATGGCCCGCACTTTCAACTGCGGGATCGGCATGGTCCTGGCGGTCAGCGCCGATGAAGCCGCCAGCCTGCAGGCCGATCTGGAAGCGGCGGGAGAATGCGTCCACGTGATCGGCGCAATCGAACCCGGCCCGCGCGGCTGCACCGT
>Ga0116180_1004340_pt1 | contig 10305 bp, 9 predicted proteins | sample AD_UKC073_MetaG_FD_89804 | JGI IMG/M metagenome (GOLD analysis project Ga0116180, IMG submission 89804) | Active sludge microbial communities of municipal wastewater-treating anaerobic digesters from USA - AD_UKC073_MetaG | ecosystem: Engineered > Bioreactor > Anaerobic > Digestate | place: USA... | reverse complement strand
AATAAATAAAAATAATATGAATAAATGTATTTTCCAGTTTTGGGAAGAATCTGAGAGAGGATGGGGAATCCGTCCAGATGGATGTTCAATTCATTTAAATAAAGAAGAGTTAAATGCTTATATACAAAATATCTATAAAAATAGATTAGATGAAGTTCCTGATGAATACGATAGAATAGTTGGTTTACCAGTAGAATGTTTTATATCGGATCAATTGTATGATAAGCTAAATCAATCTGGATATTTAAGATTATTTGAGTTTGAGAAAAATAATTTAATCTTAATGGAGGAGATTTTTTTTAAACCAAATGAAGTTTTTTAGTCTACTATTTATTTTATCTACAATATACTATCTATTTAATCGTAAACATTTACTATTAAAAATTGATAATAGAACTTATAGATCAAAATCTAAAGTATTTTTTGATATAATTTACTACTTTACTGATATTTTATACCTAATTTGGATAGTAATAATGATGTTTTATAATATTAAAATGTCTTTATTATTAATATTATTAATTATTTTTAGATGGATTTTTTTAAATCCTTTTAAAAATAAACAAGACATGACTTATATTGTTTTAAAATTAATGATTTTATTTTCTATTATTATAGGTTAAATCTTTTTAGATGATCTTCTGTTATAACAATAAACTCCCATCCTTTTTTATCACAAAATTTAATCATGGTGTTCCATTTATCTCTATTTTTCTGAGCCATTTTTAAATCATACTCAAAGTTTTTTAATTTTTTTACAGTTGCTGATGATTTTGGAATTTCTAATTTTTTTTCTTGTAGTGCGATTACCATTTCGAATTCTTTTTTAGGTTTTACCTCAGCAACCACTTTTTTGACCATTCCGTCATTTAATTTCATTTCGTAGTAGAAGTCTGGATAATAACTATGGCTTTTAACTTTTATATCACCATTATCAAAATGAGTCATTTGATACGGTATTGTTATACATTCAGCACCCCATTTAGAAACTTTTTCACTATTATCTAACCAAGTCATTATTTTTAATTCCCAGGAGCTTCTATAATAAACTCCTCCTTGTGAGTTTAATTTTAGAACTTTATCTTTATTTTTGGGGATGAAATTACCTTGATGATAATTTTTATTTTTAGGCACACTGTTTAACATATTAATATATATCTTATATGGGTGCTTTGCAAGAAAGAATAGAATTAAATAAAAAAGTTTTTGGAACAGATATAGTAGATTTCTATAAGAATAATACTTTATTTATGTATGATAAATATTCAAAAACTGATGAAATGTGTGATGCTATTTCAATTTCTGAAATATCTGTTGGTAATTTTTACTTTTTTCACTATCACGATCCATCTAATTGGATGAAATATTCTCCAATTTTTTGTGTAGATTATAGAAAAGTTAAGGATATGATAATTATTTTAGGATTAAATTTTAATTTTATACCTCTAGAAATTAGAGGGACTATTTTTGATAAGTTTATATCTGAACAAGATTTTGAAAATAATTCATCATTAGAAGTTGATTTCACTGGAGTTTATACTGAGTTATTAAAATATGGATTCGAATATGCTATAGTTGAATATAATGCTATACAAATTAGCTTAGTGCATAAAATAAATTTAGAACTACTACCTAGATTTTTATATTCATCTCATCCGAAAAATAAATATGATCCGAAAAAATTAATGGAGATTTGGACTACTAAGTTGAAAACAAGAGAAAAACGTCATCAAGAAATGACATTATCTATTCTTAGTGAATTTTATGATGTTACCTCAGAAATATCTAATAAATATGATGCCTTAATTGGACACATACAGAGATTGCAAGATAGTTTTAATAAATTTAAAAATAAATAATAATATATAAATAAAATTTATTCTGTAAGTATGAAGCATTTAAAAAAATTTGAGGATCTTGAATATAAAGATTTATTGGCACAACAATCTAAACTAAGAGATGAGATGGAAAAATCTCGATTAGAAGAAGAGAAAAGAAGAAGAAGTGAACTCTCTGGTAATCACTTATCTAAATTATCATCGGATATTGAAAAAAATAAACAATTAAATAAAAATCAGGAAGAACGTCAAGAATTAACACATTTAGTTGTTCAGTCCTTGATATACTCTGAGCAAAATAAAGATGGATTTGATAATTTTAAAAATGATTTAAAACAATTATTAAATAATTATTCTTTAGATAAACTTCCTAGAAGTGGGTCTTCAATTTATAGGTAATTTTGAGGGAAATGGTCTATTTAATATATACCTAAAAATTTTTAAAATTTAATGGCATCAACCTATAATCCTTTAAATCAAACTAGTAATGTTCAATCAATGAATAGTGCTGTTGAAAATAGAGGTCTTTTTAGCAGAATACTTAGAAATTTATCTTCATGGGGTATGAATTATGATGATATGATCATGAGAAACCAAGTCGGAGTTGGTATTAATGAAGATCCATATTCACAACAGGGCAATTCTATGTATGATTTCTTTTCAAGAAGAGCAGTAGCATCTGTTTTAAATAGAAAATCAATACCTTATTTAGATAGATCCTATGCAGATAAGAGAAGAATATTGAGAGAATATTCTATAAAAGATGAAATTAGAGATTTTGTTTCTAGCGTTTGTGATGAAGCGGTTATTTATTCTGATAAAGATTTTTGTAAACCTAAAAATATATCTACTGATTATTCACAAGATATTAGAGATAAATACCAAGAATATTTTGAAACAATTTATAATAGATATGGATTTTCAGATTCAGTTTCAGCTTGGAATTTAATGAAAGATTTCCTTATCGATGGGTATGTTGCTATGGAAATTGTCTGGGATGATAAAAAGAAAAATATTATACATTTTAATAGATTAAGACCCGAGACACTTCTTCCAGCTTTTGAACCTTCTATTGGACATCTTTGGATTCAATATCCAGAAGATCCTCAACTTAGAAGAATATTTCTAGATTCACAATTAATATTCATTTCATATTCAACTCAAAATGATTATTCCGAGACTTCTTATGTTGAAGGATTGATTAAGCCTTATAATCAAATGAAGATTATAGAACAGACGAAAATTATGTTCAATATTATAAATGCAACAGTTTATCAGAAATTTACAATTCCGGTAAAGGGTCTTTCAAGACAAAAGGCAGAAGAACAAATAGGACAATTAATAAATGATTATTCGGAAGAAGTTGAGTGGGATGATTCATTAGGTACTTTACAAATAAATGGTACTAAACACTTACCATATAATAAACAAATCTGGTTTCCAGAAGGTGATGCTGGTACTCCTAATATGGAGTTGATATCACCACAAGGACATAATTTAAATGAAGATGATATTTTAAAATGGTTTTATAATATTTTAAAAAGAGCTTCTAAAATTCCTGTTCAAAGATTTGAAGGTGATAATGGCGGTGGTAATGTTTTTACAGATGCTGCTGAGATGACTAGAGATGAAGCTAAATTTTCTAATTTTATTAATAGATTGAGAGCTAATTTTAAAGAACTAATAGTTAAACCACTTAAATTACAAATGTTGGTTGAGTTTCCAGAACTTAAAGATGATGAGATTGCATTAAATCAAATTGATATTGATTTTATATCAAATCAATTATTTGAGGAGTGGAAAAAACTTGGAAATATGTCTAAAAAAATTGAAATTCTTGGATCATATACTGGAATACAAAAAGCTGATGGTACTCCATATTTTCATATTGAATATTTGATAGATAATGTTTTAAAACTAACAGCAGAGGAGAAAGAAGAAAATAAAAGATATTGGATTAATGATTCTGCTGGTGGTGGATCTTCTGAGGCTACTCCGGGAGATGGTATCTCAGATGCTGGTGCGGGTGGTGCTGGAGGAGATTTTGGAGGTGGTGCTGAAATGGGTGCTCAATCTACTACTGAATCCCCAACTCCTGAAACTCCAGCTCCTGATGCAGGTGGATCAGATTCTTCGCCAGACACTGGTGGTGAAAGTTCAGAATTTGAATTCTAAGCGGATAGTTTAGACTTACTACAAGCTTGAAATCCATTTATTTCATAATAATTATAAGAATGTAATATTACTACTCTAAAATCTATTGTATGACCAATTTCTAATAAATTTAATAGTATTTTACCATTTGGTGTTTCTAATATATTTATATCTAAATTGATCTTAATTACATTAAGATCTTTATCAACTACAAATGACATTGAGTTAATAGAAAATGTTGAATCTTTTAATCTGAATGAATATTCATCTGAGGATACCGTATCTAATCCACATATTAATGGTGGATTCATATTAGTAATATCGAATTGTGATTTATTACCTAATAGAGAATTTATTTTTATTTCTCTATAAAAAGATTTATAATCTCTATATTTTTCTAAAATGTTTTTAAAACATTCAAGATTGTGAAAATTTTCTAATTTAACATCAACTATCATATACTTTTTTCTTTTCAGAAATAGTTTGTTTCATTTTTTTAAAAATTTTCTTATTTTGAATTGGATATTCACATCCATAATTCTTTTGTAATGTTTCTTTTCTTTTAGATTCTGAGCATTTTCTACAATAATATATGCCCCAGTTATTGCCATATTTTATATAGTTTTTATAGATTACATCTTTTTTAATACCACATCCATCACATTCACATTGTATTTTATGATGAGATCCTTTTGATAATAGTTCAGTTGGGATTATTAATTCATCACCAATAGAAATGTCATATCCTAAATTTTCAAAATATGAAAAATTGGATTCAATTATTTTAATTTTAATTTCTCTAGTAAGAATCATAAAAAACCGTTAATTTTTATTTATATATCTAAATTTTCATGTCTCTGTGACGTTTTAATATCATTGAGTTTTATTTATTCTGTAAAAAATCCACCTTTAATTTTTTTAGGTTTTTTTAAGTTGATATATAACTAAAATAAAAGGTAAATTTCATGAAATCAGTTCTTATTGTTGAAAATTCAACTAATTCTTTGAGTGTATCAGAGAGTTCAATTAATAGGGATCAGCATATCTTAGGTGGTGTATTCACAGAGTTTGATGTTAAAAATCGTAACGAAAGAGTATATACAGCCGACAGATTTCTTCCTTGTTTACAAGAAATGAATGAGCGAATACAAAACATGGGCGTAGTCTATGGTGAGTTCGACCATCCGGATGTTTTCGATACTTCGTTATCGAGAGCGTCACATATAATCACAAAAGCAAGTTACATTAAAGAAAGTAATAGAGTCGAAGGTGAAATTAAATTACTTAGTACACATTGGGGTAAAGAGGCAAAGTCATTGGTAAATGATGGTTGTCCAATTTTCGTTTCGTCACGTGCTGCTGGTATTACAGAATCTGACGGTACAGTAACATTGAAGAAATTATTTACATATGATATTGTAGCAGATCCGGGTTTTGCATCTGCAAGGATGAGTGTAAAAGTTCTTAATGAGTCATTAGGCTATAAAGACCCAAAATCTAACTTTAGGATATATGAAATGTCCGATGAGTCAAAAATAAATGATTTATTCAATATGAACAATAATAATCTGGTGACAAAAACACAATTAACAGAATATTCTAAATATCTTGTTAATGAGTTGGCTTCTACAAAAAAAGAAGTTCGTAATGCAATTACCAAAGGTAATCTTAATCCAAAAAAATTGGAGCAATTGTTAGAATATTACGAAAATTTAAATGAGACAAATTCTCAAATAGTTAAATATTTAGATTATTTAGCTGAAAAAGTTCAAGTAATGGTAAATGAAAACACTTCACTTAAAACTACTGCTGAAAAACTTATTAAACATAATGACTATTTAGCTGAAAATCTTGAAAAGGCAATTAACTATACTGAATATGTTGCTGAAAATCTTGATAAAAACATTGAGTATTCAGAATATTTAGCTGAAAATCTTGATAAAAACATTTCTTATTCAGAATATATCGCTGAAAATCTTGATAAAAACATTTCTTATTCAGAATATTTAGCTGAAAATCTTGACAAGAATATTGCATATTCAGAATATATTGCTGAAAATCTTGACAAGAATATTGCATATTCAGAATATATCGCTGAAAATCTTGACAAAAATATTTCATATTCAGAATATTTGGCAGAACACCTTGATAATTCAATTGCATATTCAGAATATTTAGCTGAACATGTTGAGGGAAATATCGCATATTCAGAATATATCGCTGAAAATCTTGACGATAACATCGCATATTCAGAATATGTTGCTGAAAACTTAGATAAATCAATTTCTTATCAAGGATTGATTGTTGAAAAGTTAAATGGTGGTAGATTATTTGAATCTACTGGCGAAGAAGGTGAAATGCTTCCAACATTAAAATCTGCTGGATTCGATTCTTATGAAGAAGAGGAAGAATCAGAAGAAGAAGAGGAAGAAAACTGGAATGATTCATCTGAAGCACCTGCTGCTGATGAAACTCCAAAATTAGAATCATATGATGAAGAAGAATCTTCTGAAGATGAGTCTAGTGAAGAGTCTGACGACGACACTTATAGTGATGAGTCTAATGACGATGAATATTCTCCTGAATATGAGGGAAAATCAGACACAGAATTATCTAAATCTATTGATAAATTGATCGAAGAAGCTAAAAAACGTAAAGCTGTTGAAACATCCGATCTACACTTTTTAAAATTCTTAAACAAATCTCAGGTTGATAGTTTCTATTCATTAACAAATGAAGAACAAGAAACTGTTACACTTTACATAAGCGAAAAAAGTTTCTTATCACAACAAGACGTGTTAAGATTAGTATCTGAGGCTTTGAGTTCAAAGAATGAATCTCTTGAAGAAAGAGTAATCAGATTGATGCCTGAAAACATCAAGCCAATCTGGAACCAATTAAATGAGAATGCTAGAAAATCTATCTTATCACAAGCTAGACTTTATCCATCAGAAGTTCTTACAACAGAATCACAAGTTGATCACTTCTGGATGACTAGAAATCTCAAGAAAAATGAATCAGTTACTAAGAAATTAGTATCACATGAAAGCTTAATCCAAGAAGATAAAATATCTGAAAAGGAATTAACAGCAATCATGGAAAGATTCAAAAATCTATAATCTACAAAGTAGATAAAAAAACTAAAACTAAAATATGTCAAACATTAGAATAGACAAAATAAAAGCGGTTAAGAAGTGGTCTCCAGTATTGGAAAACATGGGTGTCGCTGGTGATAGAGTAGAATGGATGTCAGAATATGCTGAGTTTCACTCAATCAACGAAAACGCTTACGCTAACGCAACTACAGCTGGTATGGGTGCTGTTTTAAATCCAGTTATTGGTGCAAATACACCAGCTGGTACTTTAAATGGTAGCTCATGGGGCGGAACAATTGGTTCAGGTGACTTAGGTCAGAATCTTCTTCCAGTTGCTATGAAAATCGCAGCTCAAACAATCGGTCTTGACCTTGTTGCTGTTAAACCTACTCCAGGTCCAAAAATTGATTTACTTTATATTGATTTCCAATATGATGACGTAAATACAACTGATGCTAACGCAAGACCACAAGTATTTAAAATTACTGGTGCTACTAACTTATCAACAGCTGTTGGAACAGTATCAACTTATGCTACTACAACATCAGGATTCACACTTACATCTGGTGGCCTTAGAGGTGGTAGAGTATTCGCTACTATCGCTACATCATCTTCTATTTCAGGAGCTCCTGCTGCTGGTGCATTTTATACATCAGAACCAACTAATAAGAATGGTATTGTTGAATTTTTAGGTTTCTCACGTGTTGATGGATACCCTATGTTCAAAGCTTACAGACAAGTAAATGCTTTTGGATCAGGCGGATATGCATCTTTGAGTACACTTTCATACGAAGCTCAATTAAATACATTTAATGCAACTGCATCTATGACTAGTCAAATTACAAACATTGGTACTCAAGTACTTACTGGAACTGTAACTATTGACTTAGTATCTGCACTTGAAGATCACCTTCCAGGTTTCTCTGCAAATTGGGCATCTTCAACTTCATCAGGTGATTATCCAATGAGTCGTCAAGCTGATGATAATAGCTATTCAGGTATTATCGGACCTAAGGTTTCTTCTAAAACAGTTGCTGTAGGTACTATTGAAGTATCAACTGCACTTAGAAGAACAGAAATTGAAGATATTAAAGCTAATACAGGTATGGATATCGTTCAAAAGATGGAATCTATCCTTGTTAATGAATTGTCTCAAACAATTTCAAGACAAATTGTTGATAAAATCTTTTCATTGGGAACATTGAATAGAAGCACATCACCAGTTAATACTGGATTAGGTGTAACTACTGTTGGTACAACAGCATCAACAATATTCGACTTAAACACTGCTTATGTATCATCTGTTGGTGGAGAAACTACTCACGCTGTTCAACGTAAGTTGATCACTAAGATGGTTCATGCCTCTAACTTCATTGCAACTGAAGGTCGTGTTGGTCCAGCACAATTCGCTGTAACTAATGGAGGTCTTGCTGCATCTCTTATGGATATTGCAGGATACACAATCAATCCATTTAAATCAAAAATTACTGGTCAAGGTCAACTATATCCAGTTGGTCAAATTGGTGATATTTCTATCTATGTTGATCCTTATATGAAATATAATGATAACAGAATTGTAATTGGTAGAAAGAACAACCCTGATCAACCAGGTCTTATCTTCATTCCTTACTTGATGGCTCAGTCTATCAGTGTAATTTCTGAAGCGACTTTTGCTCCAAGAATGTTGTTACGTTCAAGATACGCAATTGCAGATGTTGGATTCTTCCCAGAGAAACAATATATGACAATTGTTGTTACTGATACAGCTCAATATTTAAACTAATTAATAAAGTTTATAAAACAAAAAACCCTCCTATGGAGGGTTTTTTGTTTTTTATCTTTTCCATATAAATTTAGAATTACCAGCTCCGTATATTCTGTAAATTTTCAATTCTTTTAATATTTGATGTTCTGATTTATTTTTATCATAACCCATTTTAATTAAATTACTTTTATTATAATTGTGGCGACTTAATCTTTTATTTCCTTTTATATACCAATATGATATTTTGGATTCTGAATGATAATTCATTCCAATTTTTTCATAAAATTTACCAGCCCATTCATTTGCACTGAAACTATAGATATATTCAACATCTTTATAAGTTTTAATAAAGTAATTAAATAATTTACTACCAGCTCCAATAACATTACTATTTAATTTATTGCAAAATCTATATAACTCATATGTTATTTTATCATTTTTACTTGACATATTCCCCCTTGGTTTGCCAAATGTCATGACTGATACAAGTTCATTATTATGATATAATCCTAAATTTATACTTGACTTTATTGAACCCTGTAAATGATTATTAGTTAAAAATTCATTAGTTTCTTTAAAATTTATTTCTTTGATATGACATTTTCTAGCATAAATTTTAATTTTATTTAAATGTAATAAATTTTTAATCCTACTTTTTACAATTTCTTGTTTATTTATCCATTCATCTTCATATATTTGAATTAATACTATATTATTCTTACATGACTTTTTATATTTAGAGTAATGATAATCTTTTTTTTTATTTATTTCAGAATGCCAATAGAGACCATTATATTCAAATCCTAAATTTAAATCCGGTATAAATATATCAATTTCGGTTCCTATTAATTTTCTATCATTATAAATTATTTTTCCTGTATAAATACTTTTAATAAAATTTCTAACATCAATTTCACCATTTGAGACACTAAATGAATAGCTTACACAGCTTCTCCAATCTAAACCAAGATATATTCTTTGTTCTATAACTTTTCTTTCAATTTTGTGTGTTTTTTCACATAAATCACATATAATTTCATACACATCATCTTCTGTTGTGTTTATTAGCTTCGCATCTCCTATTATTTTTATTAAATCATTAATTCTTTTATTTTTACGATTTTTAATATTTTTTGGTATTAGTGATGGATGATAAACACCATATTCTTTGAATAATGTTTCTTTAGCTAAATTTTTTGATCCAGATGAACCACAAGAATTTGAACAATATTTTTGATATCCAATTGTTTTATTTTTATATTTTACTTTTTTACCACAATTTGGACAATTTGGAGTTTCATTTATATTAAATCTTAATTTATAAGCTTTCTCACTAATAGTATCTCCATCATTTTTTAATATTTCCTCATATATATTCAAAGCATTATTTAATAACCATTTCTCAGTTGTGTATATACCTGATACATTATTATCATATAGTTCAAAATATTTT
>Ga0116180_1004337_pt1 | contig 10312 bp, 10 predicted proteins | sample AD_UKC073_MetaG_FD_89804 | JGI IMG/M metagenome (GOLD analysis project Ga0116180, IMG submission 89804) | Active sludge microbial communities of municipal wastewater-treating anaerobic digesters from USA - AD_UKC073_MetaG | ecosystem: Engineered > Bioreactor > Anaerobic > Digestate | place: USA... | reverse complement strand
TATTCTTGTGTCAGGCCTAGTTTTTCTCACTGGGTTTGCAGGGCAAATTTCCCTTGGACAAGCCGGCTTTTACGCTATAGGCGCTTATGGGACTGCTCTTTTGACAACTCGCCTTGGCCTTCCCATTCCCGTCGGCATTATTGGCGGTACCCTATTAAGCCTTGTTGCGGGCTTGATTTTGAGCGTTCCCTCCTTCACGCTTAAAGCTTTCTTTTTGTCTCTCGTTACTATTTCTTTTGGCCAAGTAGTGTGGATAATCATCATTAATGCGATACCCCTTACTGGGGGACCCGGTGGCTTGTTTGGCATCCCCCAATTTCATATAGGCGATTACTTCTTTGGTAATAAAGCCTATTATTACGTATTTCTTGCTATTCTATGTATTTCTATCCTTTTAATGTATCGTATAAAGCATTCTTACATAGGGCGGTCAATGTTTGCCATTAATGACGATGAAATCGCTGCTGAATCTTGTGGTATCAGCTCTAAAAAAGCAAAGGTCTTTGCTTTTGGGTTTTCTTCTTCTTTGGCTGGCTTAGCTGGCGCTCTTTATGCCCACTTTGCCGGTTTCCTCAGTCCAGAACCTTTTGCATTTGGAGAATCTGCTAACTTTGTTGCGATGGCTGTTATAGGGGGACTCAAACACATGAGTGGCGGAATCATTGGTGGGGTAACTCTGACATTTCTCCCGGAGCTTCTTAAGTTTAAGGGATGGGAAACTTACTATTTACTTGTAACCTCCTTAATTGCAATTTTGTTTGTAGTTTTACTTCCGGAGGGACTTGGTCCCAATCTTTCTAAACTTTTAGACAAAATTTTTGGTAGCAGGAAAGATATGACGCAGACCTTGCATCATATAAGAAAGGGATCGAACCGATGAGCGTTCTTTTAGAAACTCAAAAATTGACAAAAGCCTTTGGTGGCGTATTGGCCAATAATGAAGTGGATATAAAGATTAAGAATGGGACGATAACGGCTCTCATAGGTCCTAATGGATCAGGGAAAACGACATTTATAAACCAGGTATCAGGGGTTATGAAGCCTACCTCAGGTTGCATCGTTTTTGATGGTCGAGATATTACGAAGCTGGAAGGGTATCAGTATGCGCGTCTTGGAATAGGGAGGACTTTCCAGCGGATAAATCTTTTTAATAGCCTTTCAGTGGTGGAAAATGTACTGGCGGCTCGACTGAAATTCTTTACATCGTCTTTTTTAAATGTCTTTCTAACTACCTCCCGGCTTAAAAAAGAGGAAGAAAAACAGTTTGAATATTCCATGAAGCTTCTCAAGCTTCTGGGCCTTGAGAAAGAAGCTTTTGAGTGTCCGACATCCCTACCTTACGGGAAGCGGAGGGCTTTGGAAATCGCGAGGGCATTAGCACTAGAACCCGAGCTCCTCCTCCTTGATGAGCCAGCAGCTGGTATGACGAAGGATGAATTTAAAGGCATTATGCAGATCATGCTCCTTCTTAAAGAAAGGGGGATCACAATGCTACTTGTCGAGCACACGATGGAGTTTGTCAGAGGGGTTTCTGATTGGGTGTATGTCCTCAATTTCGGTCGTGTGATTTGTGAAGGTAAGTTTGAAGATATTGAGAAGGATCCTAACGTTATTGAGGCATACCTTGGCGAGGAAGATATGCAATGAGTCTCTTAACGGTCGAAAACTTATCTGTGACATATAATGGGATTTATGCTCTTCGAAACGTGAACATTCGAGTAGAAGAAGGCGAGGTTGTTTCCGTTCTTGGGCCCAACGGAGCTGGAAAATCCACATTACTACGAACAATCTCTGGTTTGGTTCGACCCGAGGATAGCGGTAAAATCTTCTTTAAAGGGAAATCTATTTTAGGATTACCACCTTTTAGAATAGCAAGGAAAGGTATAGCTCACGTCCCTGAAGGGCGACAGGTTTTTCCAGATCTAAGAGTTCACGAGAATCTTGAAGTGGCGTCGGCTCTCCTGAAGCCAGCGTCTAAAAGAGCATTGGCGATCGAAGAAGTTTATGAGCTCTTTCCTGAATTGAGTCGTCGTAGAAAACAACTTGCTGGAACTTTGAGTGGCGGAGAGCAGCAGATGCTTGCTATTGGCCGGGCTTTGGTTTCTGGAAATGAGCTTATCATGATTGACGAGCCTTCCATGGGGTTGGCACCCGTTATCGTTATTCGTATCTTTAAAACACTGAAAGAGATAATGGAAAAACGAAATTTTTCGCTTTTGTTGGTAGAGCAGAATGCAAAACTTTCTCTCCCTCTTAGTAATAGAATCTACATTTTGTCACAAGGATCGCTTGTTTTTGAAGGAGATGCAAAAAAACTTGAGAATCAGGAAATTCTCCAAAGCATGTACTTCGCTAAGTAATGAGGTGAAGATCAATGGAGCGGCGCTACTGTTTAAAGTATACTGATAATAAGGAGTTATCCTTTAGTCTTCCTAAAGAAGTTGTAGTTCGGGAGATGAAGAGCTGTAGCGTGGAAATTACTAAAAATCCAAAAGATATTTGTTACGCTGTTGCCCGTGCCCTTGACAATCCCTGTGGCAAATCTTTAGAGAAGGTTTTGGAAGAAAATGGAGCCCTAATACTCTTCGTTGTCGATGACCATACTCGCAGCACCCCTGTAAAAAATGTTTTGGATGTTCTTGTCCCTCGTTTGGCGAGTAGAGGGCTGAAAGATTCTGATATGAGCATTATTATTGCCAATGGAGCACATAGGGAAATGACTTCGGAGGAAATCAAAGAACGATTAGGAGAATGGGGAGAGCGTTTTAGGGTGTATCAACATAACTGTTATGCATCAGAGTCATTAGACAGCTATGGAGATATTGATTGTATTCCTCTTCAGTTGAACAAACACCTTAAAGAAGCCCAAACCATTCTTGCAATAGGTTCTATTGTTCCTCACAGGTTTTGCGGATGGGCTGGGGGTGGTAAGATTATTGTTCCAGGTTTGAGTGGATATGATACTATATTTCAAACCCACGGCCGAGCCCTTCTTTGTGAGCAAATTGAACTTGGCATGTACCCAAACTGGTTTCGTACCTTCATGGACGAGGCAGCACGAAGAGCCCGGCTGAGCTTTCTTGTAAATTTTGTTTCGGGAGCTGAAGGTTATTACGGAGTAGTGGCCGGAATCCCCGAAGATGCCTTCAAAGAAGGAATGCGTATAGGCATGGAATACTCTTGCCAAGAATTTGACGAGCGATTCGATGTAGCTATTATCTCTTCGTATCCAGCTTGTCAGGATTTATGGCAGAGTGGAAAAGGTTTTTATATCGGAGAGCGCTTGGTTCGCAACGGAGGAACGATCATCCTGGCTTCTCCTTTGATAGATGGCATTGGAAATCATCCTGAGTTTGCATCAGCTCTTCGCCTGTCTGTTAAAGAGATAGAAAGTCTTCTTGAGGGGACAGAAGTATCAGATCCTCTTGGAGTTTCTGTCTCTTGCGCTATTAGGAAAATTATGGAGACAAAGGCAATTACAATAGTTACGGATAATAGCCACGTAAAGAAAGAGCTAAATGATGTTTCTGGGTTGTTTGTCTGTTCTTCTATTGATGAGGCTCTTCAATTGACGAAACCCTCGGAAATGCATAGAGTGGCTCTTGTCCAAGATTTATATGTTTTGCCAGTAGAATGTAAAGCAAAAGTGAGGTAAAGCCATGCATTTTGCATTCATGATTGTTACCCCAGACATCCAAGGAGATCAAGTTACAGGTATTCGTGGCCCTTTTGAAGACCTATTCCCTAAGTTAAAGGAGTTAGGGTATGAGGGCGTAGAAGTGATGTTAAAAAATCCGTTCAATGTGAATTTTGTTCGAATTTATGGTCTATCTCAACGATATGATTTGCCTGTTTGTTCTCTATGTACTGGAGAAATGTACGGAGAAGACGGGGTCTCTTTAGGTGACCCAGATCCAAACATAAGGGAAGAAGCCCTTAGGCGTTTTAGAGAATTGATGAAAGCTGCTGCTCTCTTGAACGCTCATGTGGGCATAGGAAGGGCTCGGGGGAGATTTGTTTATGGCATCCCCAAGGAAGACACGCTAAGATGGGTTAAAGATGGGTTAAGGGAAATTGCAGAAATTGATCGAAAAGTACATCTTTTAATAGAACCTATCAACAGGCACTATGAGAACTTTATTATATCTACGCAGGAGGGTGTAGATTTTGTTAAAGAATTAGACATTCCCAATGTTCGTCTCATGCTTGATTACATGCATATAGTTATAGAGGAAGAAAATATTGCGGAAAGCGTAAGGCTGGTTGCTCCTTATTTAGATCATGTGCATGTGTGCGATTCCGATAGGAAACCACTTGGTCAGGGGGATTGGGACCTTGCTCCGTTCTTTTCGGCCCTGATAGATATTGATTATAAAGGTTATATATCATCAGAAGCTTTCCCCTCTGAAGATGAAGATAGAGACCTTAAAAAGACAATATATGAAATGAAAAGGCTTTTTCTAATGGGTCGTGCTCTTTTTACAGAGGGAGGGATAACAGTTGATTTAAATTTAAAAAGTAAAGAATCTCCAAACGCCATCTTTATAGACAAAAAAGATAATGTATTAACTACCTTGCGTGAGGTTCAAAAGGGAGAGGTTCTTATAGCTCGAGAGTTCGAAGGAATGCTAGTTGCTAAAGAAAAAATACCCAAGGGTTTTAAGGTAGCTATCCGCGACATTTCTAAAGGTGAGGCTGTTTATAAGTACGGAAAACCTATTGGAACAGCGACGTCTGATATTGATGCTGGGGCCGTGGTTCATGTTCATAATATTCGCAGTCATCGTGGTAAGGAATCGAAGGTTGATTAATTATGAGAGATAACAATAAAATTTTAAAGGGATATATGAGAAAAAATGGGGCTGTTGGCATTCGTAACCATGTCCTTGTCTTGCCTCTTGTCGTTTGTGCCAACTCAGTAGTTGAGGAGATAGGACGAAGATATCCTGATATTATCGCGATTTCCCATCCATACGGCTGCACTTTCGATCCGTTGAACAATAAAGAGATCACCAATATTTTCATAGGATTAGGTAGAAATCCCAACTTTGGGGCCGTCCTTCTTGTCAGTTTAGGATGCGAGACTATTAAACTTCAAGAGGTATACGAAGGCATTAGCCTTTCTGAGAAACCCATACAAACTATATCAATTCAGGGTGAAGGAGGAATGGGAAGGGCTATAGAGAAGGCTGATGTCATAGTGCGGAGCTTTATGGCTATTTTGGAAGAAGATGTAAAGGTAGAAGTTCCTCTATCCTCCCTCATTCTTGGGACGGAATGTGGTGCCTCTGATAGTTATTCAGGCATTTCGGCTAATCCGGTTGTAGGGTATACATGTGATCGTTTTGTAGATTGTGGGGCTACGGTTTTCCTTACAGAAGTTACAGAGTTTATTGGCGCAGAGGACATTCTGGTTCAGCGATGTGTTTCTGCGGAAGTGGCAGAGGATCTTATGAGATATGTTCGTGAGACAGAAGGTTTTATGGCTGAAGTGGGTCATAGTGAGATTGCCGACATAGCTCCAGGCAATATTGCTGGAGGCCTTAGCACCTTGGAAGAAAAATCGTTGGGATGTATTCGAAAGGCAGGGACTCGTCCCATACAGGAGGTTGTTCCTTATGGTAAATGTCCCATCAAAAGGGGGCTTATCGTAATGGATGCTCCCGGTCACGATGTAGAATCCATGGTGGCTATGGCTGCCGGGGGAGCGAATCTCATATTTTTTACAACTGGCCGAGGGACTCCTACTGGATGTCCAGGTGTTCCTGTTATTAAGATTTCGAGCAATACGACTACATACAACAATATGCGAGATGTCATAGATTTCAATGCTGGACCTGTTATCGACGCGGGGAAAAGTATTTCCGAGATGGGTGACGATCTTTTTGATTTCGCAATAGCTGTAGCGAATGGAACGCAAACATGTTCTGAAAAGTGGCGTTGTCGAGAGTTTGCCATTAGAAGAAGGGGCGTGAAAGCTTACATTCTTTAGGCAACACAACTAAACCCTTGAGGGAATCTCTCAAGGGTTTAGTTGTGTTGCCTAGTTGTCGTGGAAAGGGAAAAGTGGAGTCTCTTTGATCGCGTCTACGAAAAGAAACTAGAAAGGCATGTATTGCCATCGACGTATAATTGGCCCATCACTTGGTTAATAATTCTATTACGGTGCAGATTTTTGGAGATTGACTGATAAAGTCGGAATAAAAAGGGTGTAATTAAGCAATGTACTGTGTTTGGAGGGATAAATTGTGGGAAGATTCGACATATTGAAAGAAAGAGCTAAAAATCTTCAGGGACAGTTGGTAGAATGGCGACGTCATTTCCATCAATATCCTGAAGTAGGGCTTGAATTACCAGAAACTGAGAAGTTTGTTGCTGAGCGACTCAGAGAAATGGGCCTCGAGGTCAGAACTGGAGTTGGCGGTCACGGCGTAGTGGCCGTTCTTAAAGGATCAAAACCCGGTCCGACCATAGCAATTAGAGCCGATATGGACGCTTTAAACATAAAGGAAGAAGCAGGTCTTCCATTTGCTTCCAAAATCGAGGGGCGCATGCATGCCTGTGGTCACGATGCCCACATGGCCATAGCCCTAGGTGCGGCGAAATTGCTATCCAAGATCACTTCGGAGGTTGCCGGCAACATCAAGTTTATCTTTCAGCCTGCCGAAGAAGGTCCGGGTGGAGCAAAGCCGATGATAGAAGACGGTGCCCTAGAAAATCCTAAAGTAGATGCGATCATCGGCTTGCATATAGGTTGCCTTTGGGATTACGGAAAAACCGGAGAGGTCTATGTGAGTTATGGTCCAATGATGGCGTGCTTAGACAGGATCGATGTTACTATCGAGGGAAAGGGCGCCCATGGCGCGATGCCCCATAAGTCGGTTGATTCCATTTCGGTAGCTTCCCATGCCATTTCGGCCGTCCAGACGGTAGTTAGCCGTGAGGTGGATCCGCTTGAGCCCGTCGTCGTGACCATAGGTAAAATTCAGGGAGGTACAGCTTACAACATAATATCGCAGGAAGTTGCCTTCGAGGGGACTGTAAGGGCTCTAAAACAAGACGTGCGGGAACTTCTGGACGAGCGCATCGGTGGGATAATCAAAGGCGTTGCATCCGGAATGCGCGCTGAAGTGGAATATACGTACACCTATGGCTACCCGCCACTTGCAAATGATCCAGACTTAACTAAACGATTTGCAGAAGTGGCCTCGGAAGCTGTGGGTAAGGATATGGTAAAGGAGATTCCCAAGCCTTCCATGGTCGGAGAGGACATGGCCTATTTCTTAAAGGAGGTCCCCGGAACCTTCTTTTTCCTCGCCGGATGTAAGGATGTAAACGGTAAAGTATATCCCCATCATAACTCTAAGTTCGACATCGATGAAAATGTTCTATGGGAGGGTACACTACTTTTGAGTGCAATGGCAATGGATTACTTGTCGAATTAATATATACAGACTTCCCCGAACTTTCTATCCTTGCTAGAATAGAAATCCATTAAAGAATCGGTAGGTAGGCTTTTAAAGCAAAAGGTCGTTACGTCGTAGAAAACCACGTCTTCCTGGATGTTAAAGGGATCCTTTCTCACCCTTTAAGCCCTTCCTGCTCCAGGCCATTGCCCCGGAGCTTAACCTCGAGGAAAGTACGTGGCTCACGTGACATATTAGGGCTTGAACTGCCGCAGTCTTCTTCGTTTCGGATCGTAATGGATTCCCAGTTGCTGGTCACATACCCCCTGAAGTCTACTATCCTTTTTCTTTCCCTTTCATCTGAGGCATCGTTTAACATATTTAAGGTGATCCTTTTAAAGGAATTCATGTCGTTTGTCTTTATGGCCTTATATATCTTGCCTCTTTTTTCAGGTTGCCTTGCCGTGGCTTCCAAGACGGCTTTATTTAAGTGGTATTTATCGAGCACTAACTTTGGCTCGGGCAGCTAGCTTATTCCTTCCTTTATCCAATTTGCCCCGTCCCCATGGATGTATATGCGCTTTATATCTTCTACTTCGAAATCTTCGTATATCAGGTCTGCCGCTTGTAACCAAAACTCATCTGTGTCTTTTCCGCAACCGCTCATGTATATGGGATTTATACATCTGTTTTTGGATCCGTCTTTAAGGGTGCCCTCATATATGCAGATTAAAGGAACTGCCGTGCTTCTGCCGTTTTGCAGAGATGCGTGGTCCTCGTCTGCATCTATATGTAGTACCTTTACGCCTTTTCCTCCTGTATGATCTTTTATCTTTAAAGTCTCCGGGTTTAAGCTGTGGATCTTGTTTTTTACCTCTGCTTGGATATTTCACCGTCAGTTACGTTCATTGAGCTTTTGGCGTATGAGACGTCACCTGCCGTTTCTACCAGCCTTATGGCCACAGCTTCGCTCAGCCTTTCGTATTTATCCAATCCTAATGCCTCGTCCATAGGGTATACGTATTTTTTATGCTTTTTGTCGAAGTAGTAAGTCCTCTTGAAAGATATATCACCAAAGATGGTATAAACGCTTCTTTTGTCATCGCGTCTCTCTACGACTAACCCTCTTTCTTTTCGAGAAACCTTGGCGTTTAATATGGCTTCGTCTGTAATTTGAATGTAAGCTTTTATCAGCTCGCGGATAAAGGCCTTCATGATACGAGAGAGTTCGTCTTCAATCTCCGCTAATGTCCTTACCTCGGAATTACCAAAGAATTCAAGCAACTCCTTGATGAAGTTTGGTGTTTTTGTAGTAAGATATCCTTGTTCACGTTGGGACCAGGTGGGGTAAAGAATGGTCTTAACTGATAGCGTTGCATCATGAAGCTTAATATTTTGAGAGAACGTTGTCTACACCAGCTTTAATTTGACGCACCTGCGCAGATTTAAAATTGACCCACCCCAGCCTTTGCTCTGTCCTTCAGACGGTAGCTGTTTCCCCTAATGTTAATGGTGTGGGCGTGGTGCAATAATCTGTCCAGCACTGCCGTTGCAAGCACAGGATCGCCCAACAATTCTCCCTATTCCCCAAATCCCTTGTTGCTCGTAAGTATGATGCTCTCTTTTTCGTAACGGGCGCTTATCAGCTGGAAAAATAAGCTTGAACCATGGCTGTCTAAAGGCAGATATCCTAGCTTATCTACGACGAGCAGCTTTGTAGACGAATATACCTTCATCCTCTATTATTTCAGGTCATCTCCGACTGCTACGTACGAAGAAGCGTGATCATAACTACGAACCATGAGTTTAGCCGTTGGGGCAACATATTCTGCGACGAACAGATGATGGTAACGATGATAGACAGGCTAATACACCATACACCACAGCTACCTATTGATCTTCGACGGACAAAGCTACTGCATGAGACATTCGCTCATGAACATGAAGCAGTTAGGGTAAACTGAGGTAAAATTACCCACCGGTGTCTGGGGAATTCCATCTTGCTAAAAACGCTTAGTTACATGTTATGCTGTGCCAATTTGTTCCATCATTTTTTTGTTAACCCAATATTTAGGTCTGCCTTCTTTTATGGCGCACACAATTTCCTGTCCCGTCTTCCTCCTGAGTTCCAGTTCGCTTTCTTCGGAGTAAAACGCGGCATGAGGTGTTAATATTATATTGTTTAGCTCTGCCAAGGGAAACGGATATGTTGGTGGTTCGTTCTCAAGCACATCGAGCCCCGCCCCAGAGATGATACCTTCTTTTAAGGCAACATATAAATCATCTTCATTGATCAGCGGACCACGAGAAGTATTCACAATGAACGCTGTGCGTTTCATCTTTTTTAGGTTCTGTAAGTTTATTATGTGTTTAGTTTCTTCGGTGTGCGGAGCATGGATGGAAAGAAAATCGATAGATGCTAAAAAATCGTTAAAATTGTAAAACCTCTTTACGCCAAGATTGTCAAAAACCTTCTGGGAAATAAAGGGATCAAAAGAGCAAACTTCCATGCTGAAAGCTTTGGCTCTTTCTGCCACGCGCTGACCAATGCTGCCTAAACCAAAAACACCGAATAGTTTGCCTCGAAGTCGCGGTATGGGTTTTGCCTCATTTACATCCCATGACCCATCTTTTACGCGATTGTTGAGGAAAGTGACCTTGCGTACGCCACTTAAAAACAAAGCCATCGCGTGGTCAGCCACTTCATCTTGGCAATAGTCTGGGATATTAGCCACCATGATTCCTCTGCGACTTGCTGCCTCAAGGTCTATGTTGTCATATCCTATGCCGACACGTACCATTACTTTGCATTTTGCGAGGCTCTCTATAACTTCAGCGGTTATAGGTGCATAACCTATGATCATGGCATCGCAATCTTTACCTTCTCGCGCTAACGTCTTCGGGTC
>Ga0116180_1004333_pt1 | contig 10319 bp, 8 predicted proteins | sample AD_UKC073_MetaG_FD_89804 | JGI IMG/M metagenome (GOLD analysis project Ga0116180, IMG submission 89804) | Active sludge microbial communities of municipal wastewater-treating anaerobic digesters from USA - AD_UKC073_MetaG | ecosystem: Engineered > Bioreactor > Anaerobic > Digestate | place: USA... | reverse complement strand
GTGCGCATAGCGCGTGACCACCAGGCCCGCGAGCGCGGCGTCGGCGGGCCAGTGCCGCTCGACCGCCCGCGCCATGCTGGCTGCGGCCTTGCCCGCGCCGACCACGAAGGTGCGGCGGAACCCTTCGATGCGCGCGGGCGACGGCAGATGTGCCGCCAGCGTCTCGAGGGGGTCGGCCGCCGCCACGGCGGCGCGGAAGCTGTTCAGCAGGAGTTCACGGGACATCGGACATCGCGGCTGGGGTGGGTCGGACCGTCCCCGTGCGGCAGCGGCCCGGGACTCGGCGGATGCGTAGGATGCCACGCGCGCGGCGGCCAGATCGCGGCGCCGTCGTGCCCGCCCCGGCGCCTCACATGCCCGCCCGATCCGTCCCGCCGCCGCATCACGTGCGGCGGCGCCCGACGTCCCCCGCGCTCAGCGGGCCGCGGCGCCGGCCGGCTCGGGTTCGGTCACGAACCCCATCTTCGTGAGGCCCGTGCGCGCCGCCATCGCCATCACGCGGGCGACGTGTTCATACTGGGTGGCGCGATCGGCGCGGATCTGCAGCTCGGGCACCGGATCGCGGGCGGCCGCCGCGACCATCTGCATGCGCAGCGCTTCCGGCCCCAGAGGATCGGTGCCCCAGTACACCTGACCCGACGCATCGATCGACACCCTGACCGGCTCGGCCGGCTGCCGGTCGACCGTGCTCGAGGCGCGCGGCAACTGCACCTTCACGCTGTGCGACAGCAGCGGCGCCGTGACCATGAAGATCACGAGCAGCACGAGCATGACGTCGATGAAGGGCACCATGTTGATCTCGGCGGTCGGCTCACCCTCGCCGCCGCTGTCGAGTGTCGCGAAGGCCATCTCACGCTCCCTGGGTGGTGCCGCCGCCGGCGGCCGCCGCGCCGGCGCTCACGGGACGCAGGGTGCGTTCCGCCGCCACGACCGGAACACCGGACTTCGCGCCCGTGCCGAGGAACACGAACACGTCGTAGGCGAAGGACTCGAGCTCCGCGCGCATGCGCTTCGTGCCGCGCGCGAAGAAGTTGTAGGCGACCGCCGCAGGGATCGCGACCGCGAGGCCGAGACCGGTCATGATCAGTGCCTCGCCGACCGGTCCGGCCACCTTGTCGAGCCCCGCGTCGCCAGCCGCGCCGATCGCCAGCAGCGCGTGATAGATGCCCCACACGGTGCCGAGAAGTCCGATGAACGGTGCCGTCGACGCCACCGTCGCCAGGAACACCTGCCCGAACTCCAGGCGCCCGGCGCCTTCGTTGATCGCCTTCTTGAGCGCGCGGGTGACGAACTCGTCGGAGGTGCCGGCGTCGACCAGGCGGCGCGACGCATCGCGTGCACGATGCTGCTCGACGGCGGTCAGCCCCTGATGCACCAGATTGGAGAACGGATCGGCGGTGCCCGAGTCGCGCAGCCGGGCAGCGACGGCATCCAGCCCCGGCGCCTGCCAGAACGCTTCGAGGAAGCGGCGGCTGCGGCCGCGCATGCGCACGGCGAGCCCCCCCTTGTAGAGGATCAGGAACCAGGTGACGACGGACATCAGCAGCATCGCCGCGAGGATGAAGCGCGCCACGCCATCGGCATGCGCGAGGAAATGGGCGAACCCGAGTTCGGAACTCATCGAAGGCCTCTCTGCAGGATCAGAACGAATTCAGCGTGAAATTCAGGGGCACCAGCACCCAGGCGGCCACCGCCTCGTCACCGCGCTTTGCCGGGACGAACCGCCAGCGCCGCACCGCACCGAGCGCGGCGTCGTCGAGCCGCGCGAAGCCGGACGACGTCCGCAGCTCGACGTGCGACGGCTGACCGTCGGGCTCGACATGCACGCGCAGCACCACCTTGCCCTCTTCGCCGAGCCGTCGTGACAAGGGCGGATACACCGGCGCCGGATTGCTGAGGTAGGCCGCGTCGAAGCGTGGCGCGACGGTCTTCGGCGCCGGCGCGGGCGCCGTCGGCGGTGCCGACGGTCGGCTCGATGGGGGCTCGACCGCGGCAGGCGCCATCACTGCAGGCGCCGGATCGGTGCGCGGCGATGCGGGGACGACCGGCTCGGCCGTCGACGGGGCGGCTGCTTCGGCCACGAGCGTCTGCACCGGCGCGGACCGGGGAACGGGTGTCGGCGCGGCACGCCGCAGCGGTGTCGGCCGCACCTTGCGCACCGGTTCAGGCGCATGGGGCGCAACGGGCAGGGGTGTGGGAGGCACGTCGGGCGCCGCCTCCTCGACGAGCCGAACGGCCAGAGACTGCGGAGGATCGATCGGCGCAACACCCGGCAGCGCCCAGATCAGCCAGGCGGCGGCCACGTGCGCCACGACCACCAGCACCCCCAAGAGGGCAGCGATCGGGCGGTCGCCAGGGGCGGGCAAGGGCGAGAGCAGCGGCCACGGCCCGGACACCGGGCTCGGAGACAGGAAAGCGGACATGGCGAAAGGAAAGCGGACATGGCGAAAGTCTAACGCAAATGACAACGATTTGCATTTCCTTACAAATGCGATAGATTCGCAATCGCAATGAGATCCGCGCCTCGCCGCGCGGACGAACCCTCGGCGCCCCCCCGGCCATGCACGCCTCGGGATCGCGCAACACCCCGACGGTGTCTCGCGGGGTGTTCCGCCGTCAAGGTTCCCGATCCGACCTCAACCCACCTTTTCTGGAGCATCATGCGTCGCACCGCCCCCCTCCCTCCCCAAGGACCCGGCCCCGATCTCACGAGCCGCCGCCCGATCAGCCTGGCCGCCGCCGAGGGCGCACAGCTGCCGCTCGGTGCGCTGATGCTGGCCGCCTCGGTGAGCGCATGGGCGCAGAGCGGTACGGCCCCGGATGCGCCGACCCGTACGCTGCCGACCGTCGACGTGAAGGCCAGCGCACAGGCGGACGACAGCCGCACGCAGTTGAAGACGTCCACGACGTCGATCGGCAAGGGCACTCAGGACATCCGCGACGTGCCCCAGTCGATGACGGTGGTCACCGAGAAGCTGATCACCGACCGGCGACTGGACACGCTGAAGGAGGCGCTGCAGCACACCGCCGGCATCACCTTCGCGGCCACCGAGAACGGCACCGACCAGGACATCCGCCTGCGCGGCTTCCCGATCGCCACCGTGGGCGACCTGTTCATCGACGGCATGCGAGACCCATCCCAGTACGACCGCGACACCTTCAACATGGACCGCATCGAGGTGCTGCGCGGCTCCGCGTCGATGCTGTTCGGGCGCGGGTCGACCGGAGGCGTGATCAACCAGGTGTCGAAGCAGCCGATGCTGTTCGACCAGTACGACCTGACCGGCACGATCGGCTCGCGCGGCTACTGGCGCACCACGGCCGACCTCAACAAGCAGACCGGCGAGAACTCGGCGTTCCGGCTCAACCTGATGGTCAACAAGGCCGACAACGGCGGCGCCACGATCGACAAGTACGGCATCGCGCCGACGTTCCGCTGGGGCATCGGCACGCGCGACGAGTTCTCCGTCGGCCTGTTCCACCTGAACGTCGACAACGTGCCGTTTCCGGGCGTGCGCTGGCTCGAAGGCCGCGTGGCGCCGCTCGAGCCGGGCAAGTTCTACGGGCTGGCCAGCGACGTGCTGCTGGGCAAGGCCACCTATGGCACGGTGTCGCACACCCATCGGTTCGACGACGGCGGCAAGCTGCGCACCCAGTTGCGCACCGGCACCTTCGACCGCACGTTCTGGGGTTCGGTCGTGGGCTTTCCGCAGGGCACGACCGCGGCGAGCCTGAACGCCAATACCATCCTGACCCGCAACGGCCTGAATCCGCGACAGGACGTCTACAAGACCACGTACCTGCAGTCGGACTACACCAACAAGTTCGACTGGGGCGGGCGCCGTCACGAGATCACGGCCGGCGTCGACCTGGCGCACGAAGCCGCGGATCGCGACAACGCCGTGCAAGGCACCGTGCCCGCCCAGAACACGCGGCCGACCACCACGATCGGCACCCCCGACGACGGGCTGGGCATCGCCAACACGATCCAGTGGCGCCAGACGGAGGGCTACAAGGCCCGCTCGATGGGCGTGTACGTGCAGGACCTGATCCAGATCGCACCGCACTGGAAGTTCCTCGCCGGCCTGCGCTGGGATTCGTTCAAGGGCGGGTTCGACAGCTACCCGGCGAACGCGAGCCCGGTCCGTACCTCCCTGTCGAATTCCCTGTTCAGCTACCGCACCGGCGTGCTCTACCAGCCGACCGCCAGCAGCTCGTTCCACTTCTCGTACGGCACCTCGTTCAACACGTCGGCCGACACCTACCGCTACACCAACCAGACGAACGCGAACACGCCACCCGAGAAGAGCCGCAATATCGAGCTCGGCGGCAAGCTCGACTGGCTGAACGGCAACCTCTCGACCCGCTTCGCCATCTTCCGCACCGAGAAGTACAACGAGCGCAACACCGACGTCGACACCGCCGCCAACCAGTACCTGCTGTCGGGCGCGCGTCACAGCGACGGCGTCGAGATCGACCTCGCCGGCCGGCTGTCGCGCGACTGGGAGGTCTACGTGTCGTTCGCACACATCTGGACCGCGGTGATCGACGAGGCGGCGTCCACCGCACAGGCACAGGCGCAGATCGGGCAGCGCGCGGGCCTGACGCCGAAGAACAGCGGCAGCGTGTGGCTCAGCTACCAGGCGACGCCGCAGCTGCGGATCGCCGCCGGCATCAACGGCCGCTCGCGCAACTATCCGCTGGCGGTGGCCGGCGCCAACAGTGCACGCGGCTACGTGGTCGGCGACCTGATGGCCGAATACAAGTTCACCCGCGACACCTACGCCCAGCTGAACGTGATCAACGTCGGCAACAAGCTGTACGGCGACCAGCTCTATCCGGGCTTCGTCGTCACCGGCCTGCCGCGCACGGTGAAGCTCACGGTGGGCACCCGCTTCTTCTGACGCGCGCACGTCGTTCGAGGCTGCCGACATCCACGCCGGCACGCACCGCCGTGCGTGCCGGCACGAGGATCCCCATGCTCCTGCACATCAACGATCTGCTGACCCCCGAGGAAGTGCATCGGGCCCGCGCCATCCTGGCCGTCGCGCCCTGGCAGGACGGGCGCGCCACGTCCGGCGAGCAGGCCGCCCTGGCCAAGAACAACGAGCAGCTGCCCGAGGGCTGCGAAGAGGCCCGCCTGCTGCAGGAACTCGTGCTGCGCGGGCTCGAGCGGCACGAGGTGTTCTTCTCGGCCAGCCTGCCGCGGCAGGTGTCGCCACCGCTGTTCAACCGCTACGGCGGCGCCGCCAACACCTTCGGCAACCACGTCGACAGTGCGGTGCGCTTCCTGCGCAACGGCGCGGGCCGGGTGCGCACGGACATCTCGTGCACGCTGTTCCTGGCCGACCCCGACGAGTACGACGGCGGCGAGCTCGTGGTCGAGGACACCTACGGCGACAAGCGCGTGAAGCTTCCCGCCGGCGACCTGGTGCTGTACCCGGGCACCAGCGTGCACCGCGTCGAGCCCGTCACGCGCGGACACCGGCTCGCCTGCTTCTTCTGGATCCAGAGCATGGTGCGCAGCGACGAGCAGCGCCGCCTGCTGTTCGACATGGACATGCACCTGCGCCGGCTGCGCAGCGGTGCGGGCGACGCCGACCCGGCCGTGGTCGGACTCACCGGCACGTATCACAACCTGCTGCGCATGTGGGTCGACACATGAGCCCGGATCCCGACACCAACGCCGGCACCGACCTCTCACGCACCGGCGCCGGCATCGGCACCGTGACCGGGCCCCGCCACGTGCCGGCACTCGAAGCCGTGCCACCCGGACTGGTCACGCTGGCCGACCACGCAGCGCATGCCCGCACCCGGCTCGACGCGGTCGCGTGGGCGTACTTCGACGGCGGCGCCGCGGACGAACACACGGTGCACGCCAATCGCGGCGCGTGGGACGGGCTGCGTCTCGTGCCGCGCATGCTGCGGCCCTTGTCGGGCGGCCATGCCGGCACCACGCTGTTCGGGCGCGCGCTGGCCCTGCCCGTACTGCTCGCGCCGGTCGCCTATCAGCGCATGGCGCATCCGGACGGCGAACTCGCCTCGGCGTGGGCCGCGGCGGCCCAGGGGGCCGGGATGGTGCTCAGCACGCTGTCCAGCACGCGCCTGGAGGACGTCGCCGCAGCCGTGCGCCACGACCCCGACCGCGGACCGCTGTGGTCGCAGCTGTACCTGCAGCACGACCGCGGCGTGACCCGCGCGCTGGTGCAGCGTGCCGAAGCGGCCGGCTACGAGGCGCTGGTGCTGACGATCGACGCCCCCGTCAGCGGCGCGCGCGACCGCGAGCGGCGCGCCGGCTTCCGGCTCCCGGCGGGCGTGTTCGCGGCCAACCTCACCGACCTGCCGCCCCGCGCCCCCGCCACGCGGGCGGCGGGCCGGAGCGCGCTGTTCGACGACCTGCTGCGCGACGCGCCGACCTGGGACGACGTCGCCTGGCTGCGCGCCCAGACCCGCCTGCCGCTGCTGCTCAAAGGCGTGCTGCATCCCGACGACGCCCGCCAGGCGGCCGCACTGGGCGCCGACGGACTGATCGTCTCCAACCACGGCGGCCGCACGCTCGACACGGCCGTGGCGACTGCGCGCGCGCTGCCGCGCATCGTCGATGCGGTGGGCGACCGCCTGCCCGTGCTGGTCGACGGCGGCATCCGCCGCGGCACCGACGTGCTCAAGGCGATCGCACTGGGCGCCCGCGCCGTGCTGCTGGGCCGGCCGTACGTATACGGCCTGGCCAACGCCGGTGCAGCGGGCGTAGCCCACGTGCTGCGCCTGCTGCGCGACGAGTTCGAGATCGCGATGGCGCTGTGCGGGTGCGCGCACGTCGATGCGATCGACCCGGCGCTGCTCGACACCGACCCACCCTTCCCGAACGGACCTCGAACCGCCCCATGAACCCGCTGAACACCTTGGCCGGCCGTCTGGCCGTTGCCGCCGCGCTCGCCACCGCCGCTGCCGTCACCCCTGCCCTCGCCCATGCCCAGGAGCCGGTGCTGAACCTCTATTCGGCCCGCCACTACGCGGCGGACGAGGCGCTGTACGCCGACTTCACGAAGCGCACCGGCATCCGCATCCGGCGCATCGAAGGACGCGAGGAGGAGCTGATCGAGCGCATCCGCAACGAAGGGGCCGAGAGTCCCGCCGACGTGTTCATCACGGTCGACGCCGCGCGCCTGTCGCGCGCCGTGTCGCTGGGCCTGCTGGCGCCGGTGAAGTCGCCGGTGCTGGAGTCGCGCATTCCCGCCCACCTGCACGGCCCCGACTGGTTCGCGTTCTCGCTGCGGGTGCGCATGATCGTCACGAACAAGCTCGAGGTGAAGCCGGGCGAGGTGCGCACCTACGAGGACCTGGCCGCGCCGCGCTTCAAGGGCCGCGTGTGCGCGCGCTCCGGCCTGCACCCGTACAACCTGTCGCTGGTGTCGTCGATGATCGCGCACCGCGGCGAAGCCGCCGCCGAAGCCTGGACGAAGGGCCTCGTCGCCAACTTCGCACGCACACCACGCGGCGGCGACATCGACCAGATCCGGGCCGTGGCGGTCGGCGAGTGCGCGGTTGCGCTGGTCAACAGCTACTACCTGGTGCGCATGCAGCGGTCGACGATGCCGGAGGACCGCGAGGCGATGGAGCGCGTCGGCATCGTGCGTCCGAACCAGGACGACGTCGGCACCCACGTGAACATCTCGGGCGGCGGCGTGCTGAAGACCGCGCGCAACCGGGACGCCGCGATCCGGTTCCTCGAGTACCTGGTGTCCGACGACGCCCAGGCCTACTTCGCCGACGGCAACAACGAGTGGCCGGTGGTGCCCGCGCTCGCCGGACGCAACCGGATGCTCGCGGCGCTGGGCACGGTGCGCATGGACGCGCTGCCCGTGTCGAAGCTGCTGGAACACACACCGGCAGCGCAGCGCCTCGTGGACCGGGCCGGCTGGCGCTGAGGCGGGCGGCGGCTCGGGCCGGCGATCGCGGGGCGCTCCTGGCGCCGGGGCGGAGATCGCGCTTCGCGGTGCGCGCGCCGGGCGACGCAGGCTGCGCCGTGGCGGCGCGTCAAACGCTCGGGCGCAGGCGCAAACGAAAACGCCCGGCAGATGCCGGGCGCTCAGGGGGGTGCCGGGACGGGACCGTCAGTCGGCGTAGACGCCGGCCTTCTTGATCACCGGCCCCCACTTGTCGATCTCGGACTTCAGGTGCTTTGCGAGCCCTTCGGGGGTCTGCATCGACACCGGATAGATGACCGAGCCGAGGTCGGCGAAGCGCTTCTGCAGATCCGGATTGGTGAGCGCCGTCTGCAGCGCCGACACGAGCTTGTCCACCACGGGCTTGGGCGTGCCCTTGGGCGCGTACATCGCGTGCCAGATGCCCAGCTCCATGCCCTGCAGCCCGCCTTCGGCCGCCGTGGGCAGATCTTTCAGCGAATCGAGCCGCTTGCTCGCGGTCAGTGCGAACGCCTTCACCTTGCCGGCCTTGATCTGCTGCGTGGTGTTGGTGGTCTGGTCGCACAGGATGTCGACCTGGCCGCCGATCAGGTCGGTGATCGCCGGCGCCGTGCCCTTGTACGGCACGGTGGTGAGGTCGGTGGCGATCGCCTGCTGGAACATCAGGCCGCACAGGTGCGAGGCCGCGCCCAGTCCGGCGTTGGCCAGCGTCACCTTGGACTGGTTGGCCTTCGCGTAGGCGACGAGTTCCTTCAGGTCCTTGGCCGGCAGGTCGCTGCGCGCCAGGATCGTCATCGGCACGTCGTTGATCAGGCCGATGTATTCGAAGTCCTTGAGCGGATCGAACGACAGGCGGCGATACAGCGCCGGTGCGGTCGACATGCCGATGTGCCACACCAGCAGCCGATAGCCGTCGGGCTGTGCACGTGCGACCTCGGCGGCGCCGAGCGTGCCGCCCGCACCCGGCTTGTTCTCGACGACCACGGGCTGGCCGAGTGTCTTCTCCATGGCCTGGCCGACCTGGCGGGCCACCGTGTCGGTGGGGCCGCCGGCCGCGAAGGGCACGACGATCGACACCGGCTTCGTCGGGTAGGTCTGCGCGTTCGCCGCGCCGATGGTGAGCGCGGTCAGCGCCGTGGCGGCCACGCCGAAAGCGAACCGCTTGAGCGAATCGGTCATCCTCGCACCTTCATGTACGAACTGTGGGACGCCGCATTTTACGCCCCGATGACGACCGATCGCGTCGAAGACCGCACGAAGCGCTGCCGCACACGCGGGCACTGCACCGGGCGTGCGGCCCATTCGCCCATCCGCCCGCGCCCGCGGACCACGGGCGTTACCCGAGCGCCGCCTCGATCGCCCTGCCGACGTCGGCGGTGCGCGCCGTGCCGCCCATGTCGGGCGTGCGCGGACCGTGCGCGGTCACCTGCTCGATCGCCGCCAGGATCGCGTCGTGTGCCTTCGGGTAGCCCAGGTGCGCCAGCATCATCGCCCCGCACCAGATCTGCCCGATCGGGTTGGCGATGCCCTTGCCCGCGATGTCGGGCGCCGAACCGTGCACGGGCTCGAACAGCGACGGGAACTTGCGCTCGGGATTGATGTTGGCCGAGGGCGCGATGCCGATCGTGCCGGTGCATGCCGGACCGAGGTCGGACAGGATGTCGCCGAACAGGTTCGACGCCACCACCACGTCGAACCAGTCGGGGTTGCGCACGAAGTGGGCGGTCAGGATGTCGATGTGGAACTTGTCGACCTTCACGTCCGGATACTGCGCCTGCATCTCGGCGACGCGTTCGTCCCAGTACGGCATCGAGATGAAGATGCCGTTCGACTTGGTGGCCGAGGTCAGGTGCTTCTTCGGACGCTGGCGCGCGAGTTCGAACGCGTAGCGCAGCACGCGGTCGACGCCGGTGCGGGTGAAGATCGACTCCTGCAGCACGAACTCGCGGTCGGTGCCCGGGAACATGCGCCCGCCCACCGACGAATACTCGCCCTCGGTGTTCTCGCGCACCACGTAGAAGTCGATGTCGCCGGGCTTGCGGTTGGCCAGCGGGCACGGCACGCCCGGCATCAGGCGCACGGGGCGAAGGTTGATGTACTGGTCGAACTCGCGCCGGAACAGCAGCAGCGACCCCCACAGCGACACGTGGTCGGCGATCTTGTCGGGCCAGCCCACCGCCCCGAAATAGAGGGCATCGTGGCCGCCGATCTGCTGCTTCCAGTCTTCGGGCAGCATGCGGCCGTGCTTCTCGTAGTAGGCCCAGCTGGAGAAGTCGAAGTGGTCGAACGCGAGGTCGATGCCGAAGCGCTTCGCGGCGGCTTCGAGCACGCGCACGCCCTCGGGCATCACCTCGGTGCCGATGCCGTCGCCGGCAATGACTGCAATCCTGTGTC
>Ga0116180_1004329_pt1 | contig 10322 bp, 11 predicted proteins | sample AD_UKC073_MetaG_FD_89804 | JGI IMG/M metagenome (GOLD analysis project Ga0116180, IMG submission 89804) | Active sludge microbial communities of municipal wastewater-treating anaerobic digesters from USA - AD_UKC073_MetaG | ecosystem: Engineered > Bioreactor > Anaerobic > Digestate | place: USA... | reverse complement strand
TTCTGGATACGCTATAACAATTAAAAAATCAGGTGGAACTGGCGTTGCGGTAACAAATGCAAAAACAGTGTTGGTTATCCACAATGGAACTGATTATACTGCTTTAACAGCAGAATTATAAGGAGGTTAAATAATGGCTATCATTAACAAAAAGATTACATTTACGGTGCAGGAAATTACTGATAAGGGTGAAACTGTTTTGATTAAGTTTGTACCAACCATGCCCGATGGTGTCGTGTGGGGTTCTCCTAGCGACCCGCTTTTTGTGACTGTGAATAAAGAGGAAAACTATCTTGCGGTAGGAGATACCTTTGATGGGCCGGTGGTTGCTAAGTATGATGATGGAGTGCTAGAAGAATAGCTTATTAAGCTATCGGAATAGCTATAGTGCGTTATAAGACCGCTCCATTAGGGGCGGTTCTTCGTTTATTTAAAAGGAGTGAATTGCAATGAACTGGCTTAAACGGGCTGAGATTGAGGACCGCATAAGCGGCAAATCATACCTTCGGGTGATTGAAACCAGCGCCCAGAGAATCCCGGAAAGGCTGCACGAATATGACCCCAAGATGTTTATATGCTACAATTCCCTTTTGGGCGAATATGAGGTGCACAGCCTGAGAAACCGGGAAGGCGATACATTTGCCCTGTCTATTCCCTATCGTACCCTGGATACCCGCCTGCTTGATCTGGTGGCCAGGCGCGACCAGAACAGACGGCCGTTAAAGGCCATACTCCGGGAAATCGAAGAACACAATGCAGCTATAGACCGGGCCAAAGAAAAACGCCGTCAGGATGAACTGCACATGATAGCCAAAGACAGCGCCAATCGGCTGTTTAAAAAGCACTACGCAATGTAATTTCCCCAAGAAAGGGGGCTGAATATATTGCCCATGACATTAGGAGAACTCAAAGCTGAGGTAATGAGCACGGTAGGAGCCGATTATACCGCCGATATTGTACGGTATCTGAACAAGGGGCTATTGGAGCTATCCGCAAAATCCCAGGTTATTACCCGAGCCGATGTTAGTGTCGTGGAGGGCTCATTCGCCATACCGGATAACTGTTTAGTGGTCAAAGATGTATTTTATGAAGGCGCCCCCCTGGTCCGCTATCCGCAGCGGGATTTACCCGAAGATGCTACCGGCACCCCGTTATACTGGTTCCGGGATGGCAACAATATCAAACTCTATCCCCGTCCTAACGGTACCGTCTCAGCCAGGCTTGCCTATGTGAAGAAGGAAACTACAATGGAAGCGGAGGAAGATACCCATACCCTTGAACATGCAGACGACTTCCTGATCGCTTTCGCCAAGTGGAAGGTATTGATAGACACCCGGGGAGTAAGCGAAGAAGCCATGTATTGGAAGAATGAGTCTCAAGAAGAAATGGAGAAGTGGAGAAAATTAAACTTTGCGCAGCACCAAAGACCGCGCAAGGTTAGGGCAGGCAGGTGGTATTAATGCTGTGGGAAGAAATTATAAGCCTGGTGGAAAAGCAGTCTGACGAGGATTACGATGCCGCAGACTGGACCGAACTTATAAACCTGCTCCAGGAAGAATTGACCCCCCTGGCTAAAATGCCGGGCAGCAAGGAAGGCGTATCTGTTACCGTAACCGGGGGCAAAGCCGAGATAACATTAGCTGATGATGCTGACCTGGCCACCGCATACATGATACGGCATGTTTTCTACACCCCGACAGTGGAAGGCGGCAAAGAGGTGCAACTGCGCAGGCTGCAGCCGTTCCATTCTATTAAGGGATGGAAACAGGACGATGCCAAGATATATCTGCAGGGTTTGGGTACAGAAGCGGCCGGCACGGTGAGAGTTGAATTCTACAAGCGGCTATCCCAGGTGGTATATGCAGAAGGACCACCTGAAACCTTTACCCCTACCGGCCCTGAGATACCCGAAGAATTCCATTACATCTATGTACCCGGGCTGTGCATGAAAAGCCAGCAGCGCGAGGAAGAACCCGAGGACAAAAGAGACTTTGAAGCCGAATACAAAGAGGCCAAACAAGCCTTTGCGGTGGCCCGCATCGCTCAGATGGAGCCCTGGAATATCAAGTACCTGCAAGGTGGTGGGAGTTAATGTCTGACTGGCAGCCCTTTAGAATAACTGACTTCACCCACGGCTATATCGACAAGATAGATGACACCGAACTGCCAGCCGGGGCCTTCAAGAATTGCAGAAATGTCATATCCCGGCAGATAGGCAAGATCAAGGCTCGGGGCGGGCAGGTAAAGCTCAATGACACTGAATTGGGCGAGAATACTCCCATCCAGGGGATGAAAGCCTTTTATCTGAACGGGCTCAAATACCTAATCGTGGCTGCAGGCGGTACGGTCTATTACTGTAACCCTCCCATAGGTACCATGACACAGATCAAGACCGGACTTGATGCCACCGCACCGATTATGTTTGTCACAGCAGTAATAGATGGTGTAAACCAGATCATAGGATTCAACGGCGTGGATGCACCATTCAAGTGGGATGGCACCACGGTTGCAGATTTAAACGATTACCGCATAGTCACCCGGGAGAAACCGACCTCATCTGACTACACAACGTACACACTGGCCCATAAGCCGGTCCGGGCAGCGGATAAAACATTCGTATTCGCCAACAGTAACTTGGTGGATGCTGCAGACTACACCCTGGACCTGAGCAACGGGACAATAACCTTCAATAATGCCCGGGTAAACACGGTATCGGACAGACTGAGCGCCGAAGCTGCGACAGTGACATATCCGCTAAACGGGCGAATAGAGTCAGTGCATCCTTACATGGCGGGATGCACCGTCACGGTTTACGATAAGAATGGCATAGTCATGAAAGTATTAACCAATGAAGCAGAAACAGACGGGTGGAAGGCCGACTATGGCGCGGGCGTGGTCTATGCTCCAACAGTCATAGATGGCAAAGACCTCTATACCTACATGCCGATTACCACCACCTATCAATGGGTAGATGAAATCCGGGTGGACTATCAGTACAGCAACGGCATATTGTCCTCTCAATTCCGCTATCCTATTACCCACAAAGGCCGTATATTTGTCATGGGTAATGATGAACGTATTTACTGGTCAGACATAACCGAGAACGGTAGCGAATACGAGTGCTGGCCGCCTATTAATAACTGGCCGGTTTGTGTTGGTTCTGGGCAAAATGATGGCTGCTTAATCTCAATGATGGGTGAACTATTTATTTTTATGGATCGGTCAATCTACCGGTTCCGGGGCAATGATCTTACCGACTATAGACTGGAAGTGGTGGAGCCCAATGTGGGATGCTCAGGACCCCGCGCAGCCTGCCTGGAGAACGACAAAATCTATTTCATATCGGAGCAGGGGCTATACCAATTTAACGGCGTATCAGCGACCAATATAAGCCGGAATAGGATACCCCTGTTATGGGATAGGGTGAACAAGGCGGCATTGGGCCAGGCGGCGGTATATGCCTGGCATGGTCTGATCTTATTTGCCCTGCCGATAGATGATAGCACGGTCAATAACCTGGTCATTGCCTGTGACCCTGCTGTACCTGCCTTATGGCCTTGGGACGGTATGAACATAGCCATGTGGGAGGAAATCGCCACCACCAGCGGCACCAAGCTATATGCAGGACTGTCCACGCAGGGTTTTGTAATGGAGCAGGATGTTGGTACGGACGATGCCGGGACGAATATTACCGCCTTCTTTGAACTCCCCACAATCGATATTGGGGCAGCTGACAAGAAGAAGAAGGCCCGCTATATCTATGTGGAATACGCACCTAGCCAGGAAACTTTCGGCAGCGTGTTTGTTGCCATAGACAATAATGACTACCAGGAGATAACAGCCCGGAACGCAGAAAACAATATGCGCAAATTCGCACTCCGGCCTACTATACGGGATAAATGGCGGTACATGAATATCAAAGTACACCATGATACCGCAGACGGTTTTGAGGTAAGAAGTATCCTAATGCCATTCAAAATCAAGGAGAAATCCAGTGTTAAGGGGGAGGTCTAGTTGGCTGATTCTCTAAGGGTGCTGGAACTTCCAAATAGAATCCGAGTCTTTGACGAAGAAATAACTCCCTTGCAGATAGATCAGAACTTCGAGGAGATTGCTTATGCGGTATCTTTAATGCAGAAATTCATAAATGATAATATATTCAGCATAACCGGAGAAAGCACCAGCGATTTTGAACTGAACGCTATTACGCATGGGCCTGGTGATCCGGTTGATGAATAAAAGCGGGGTGACGTAAATGGGAACTCTGCCTAGTCTTGCGCAGGTTGGAAAACCAGTATGGGTAAACAAGGTTATCACTTGGAAAGATGTGCCCAACGCAGAATTTTACTGCGTAAGACTTTATGACGAGGATTTGCAGGTCCTTGCTACCCAAAGAGTTGCTAAAGGCATTCAGCGGTATGATTTTACTGATCTGATAGAAAACTATCTCCCGGCAGGGAGATATTATTGCACAGTACAAGCACTGGGGCAGGATGCCTACAATTGGCAAACTCCCGTAACCATATTGGACCTGGAGACCGATGTTTCCCGTCCGTCCAACTGGGTGGCGACCGAGGACGGCAAAATCCTACTGGCATACTACGATGCGGTTCAGGGGCATATGCGCCTTTCCTCAGTTATGGAAGCGGACATATGGGCTGGTACTGCCGATATTGCCGGAAATTCATGGCTTGTCTATGTGCCGTCCGGCGACAGTAACATTACGTTTCTCAAGATGCCGGATAAATCTATACTGATGTTCATTTGGGATGGAGGAACAGCACCGCCTAGCACGAGCACGACAAAGGTATATCGAAGTGCTGACGGAATGGGGAGGTTCTGGTCGCTACTCAGCACCATCGCCACCGTGCCAATTAGTTATAATGGGGGAACAAAATTTGTTGGTATTCCCTTGCTGCTTCCATCTGGAAGAATTGTTGTAACGTTTCCCGGCCCATATAAATGGTTTGGATATTACGACACCACTGGGCTATATGTAGCCACCAGCGACGATGAGGGCGCATCGTGGAGCACAACCTTTCTCACCTCTCCAGGGGTACCAGAAACCCCATACGCGAAAGGGCTTATGTACTTCAACAGCCCAGGCGGTTCGCAGCTAATAATTGGATTGCATTTCGATGGAGGAGGCGCGTCATACTACCGCTTTATTTATAGCCTTGATGAAGGAACAACCTGGCATCATATTGAAGACGGGCAATCTAAATTAAACCTTACCGATAAAATAAGCAGGAGTTATATGCACGATAGCTATACAAATGTCCTTTATGGTGGTGATGGGTACAACTACTACCGCAGATGGGGACATGAACCTTTGTTGGGACTGCCTGGAGCCCTTTTTAGGTACAAGGTTTTTCGGCGTCCGCAAAATCAATTACTGCCACTGGACGGACAAAGCCCATTCGATGAAACCGTCACATGGGAGTCTATAAGCGATTGGACGCGCGTAGGTTATGGTAGCAATATGTTTTTCATGTCGCCTGCAGGGTATATAACCTGGGTGGAGGGGGGCTATGGGGGCTATCCGAGCGATGGCAATCTATGGGCCATTCACGCCACAAGGGATAGACCTGGCCTAGAATCAGATTTTTCTAATCCATTAGTTATACGGGCTTTTATTTTAAACATGGAGACACCGACAGGCGATGGTTCTGTAGTGCCGGATGTAGGGCAGCATACCTATATGGAGGGCACAGTAGTTATTTTGGTGGCCTCACCAGCTGCAGGAAGCAAGTTTAAGACCTGGCAAGGCGATGAGGTGGAGGACCAGGACAATAAATTTACCCGCATAGTTATGGACGATGATAAGAGCATCAAGGCCATTTTCGAGGAAACTGTTGAATTAACCATCGTGGCTACCGGAGGAGGTTCAACCATCCCGCCAGCGGGCAATGTCATTCAGGTAGCTAAAAACGAGGTAATAACCTTAAAGGCTGTACCCAACGATGGTTTTGAGTTCCAGGGATGGTCTGGGGATATTACTGATACGGCTGATACCATCCATCTTACTATGGATGCTGACAAACTGGTGGGGGCAACCTTTGCCGAGCAAGAAACCGAAGCAACCAATAACAAGAAACTGTACTATGCCACGGTCAATGAGAGGGCTTTTTGGAACATAGACGGCAAATGGACGTTCTTTGCCTCCCCGCGCCACAGCCAGCTTAAAGAGCTGAACCAGGACAATCACCCTCAATACCATAACGATGCTCGGGGTGATCTGCGGTATTATACCAAGGCTGAGATAGATGAAATGGTAGGGGGCAAACCTCTTGCCACTGAGGTAGCGTTTGTTAATCAAGCTGTATGGACGGTGGAGCATAACCTGGGGCGACTGCCGGTAATGGCAATATGGGAGGAAACTGCATCAGCGATAGTATTCGGTTCGCAACCTTTTGGAACATCGCCATTTGGGGGGGCTGCGGCTATCCTTGCAGAGAATACCAAAACTCCGACTATAACTCAGCAAGGGCTTAATACAACGATTATAACCTGGGAGAGCGCTAAAACCGGGAAGGTGGTATATATATGAGTGAATTGACAACCAGACTTGGGTTGAGTAAGCCCGCAGACGGCGATACGGATTGGGGTGACGAGATACGCGGGGCATTAGATATAATCGACAAAGCTTTGATAAGCCATTACTTCGGGGAAAACGCCGCTAGCCACAGCGGCTTAAATTTTGCCTATCTTGGCGGGGTATACCGGAATAACACAACTATAGCCACGATTGCAGCAGGGAGCATAGCCCTGACTGACGATGCCACCAATTACATCTTTGTGGATGTATCCGCAGGGGCGATAGCCGCAAATACTACCGGGTTTACATCCGGGGACATTCCGCTTTTCACGGTTATAACGGCAGCAGGGGCTATTACCAACGTAACTGACAACCGGACATTGCTATCAGCTGACGTAACCCTAGCTCATAACCACGATGCCAGTTATGCTGCGTTGGGGCACAATCATGACTCTGCTTATGCCACAGCCACCCATAACCACGATTCGGACTATTCAGCACTAGGCCACGACCATAATGCTGACTATTACACGGAAACGGAATTAGGCAGCGTTGTCGATGGAGCGGCGGGGGCTGACCTAATTGGCGCTACTCCAATCACTTCGCTCGGGGAAGCCAATACAGTGCAGGGAATTTTGGAGGCGTTGGCGGCAGCAGGGGGCGGGGAAGTTGAATTACCAATGGCTGCTGATCCGTTTAAACCAGGTGTCCACTCCGGCCTTGATTTTTCCTACGGAGTAGGCATTGTCCGGGAGGACAATGTGGTGGCGCGAGTTAATGCGGGTACGGTAACTCTCGCCGATGATGCCACTAATTATGTGGAGGTCACAACCGCCGGGGTAGTATCGGCCAACACCACGGGGTATACCGCCGGGCGCATCCCGCTGTATAAGGTTACTACCAGCGGCGGAGCCATTGCTGCTGTGCAGGACGACCGCTGTTTTTTTAACGTGGCCGCCCCTGCTAGTAGTGGAGGCGGTTTTATAGGACTAACGAACATCAGTATTGCCCTGGTCGATACTGGAATAGCAGTACCCGCCTAAGGAGGAGGTATGAATCATGGCATCATATACAGCGATTAATTTAAGTTCGGTTATTGCGGATATTAAGGCAGCATTAAATGCCAAAGGTTTAATTGGCACTTTGCATTACGAGTCTGACTCTAACCTCATATTCTCTACCGGGATATGTAGCAAGGTTATCCGCATTAATTGGTATTCAGCGCGCCAGTTAGACCTATACTATGGGGATGCCTGGAAATCGGGCACTACTATAACTAACTCAGTTACTTTTTCCACGCAAGCATATAGTGCCGCCAATACGGGCATGCATTGCGTAGCAGACACCACGTTCTTTTTCCTCTTGGCCGAATCTAGTAGTTACCTTACCTGTGCATATGTAGGTGCATTATCTAATGGTGATGAATTGGTTTTTGGTTTAATTGCAAACAGCAGCTCCTCATACTACAATAATAACCTTTGCAAGAATTTAACTGATGCGGTCGACCTAGCGCCCATAACCTTCAATCGGGGGTTTAGTGATAGTAATAATTTAATGTCGCAGCCTTTGATGTGGTGCAATTCCAGCTCCAGACAGATTGAAAAGGATGGTGCAAATGCTGCGGGCACTGTGGGGGTGAAAAACGTGTCTTTTGAAGCAGCGGCGGGCCAGGTGATAGTCGGGACAACAGGATTAATCACCCCCGGACTGCTGTATTCGCAAACCGCAGGGGGGGTGGCCACGCGAACGTCTCTACTAGTCGAATTCAGTTAGGAGGTACACAATGGCAAAAATAACAATCAAAGATGTCGCTCAAGCAATGGGAGAAATCCGTTAAGATAATGCTCTCTATATAAAATTTAAGGAGGTGCATACATGTCTACATACGACTTTGCTTCATACCTGGCACAGGTTCCAACCTACCGCAGGAAGGACGATGCTACACTGCAGCAGAGGGCCGATACCAGTGCCAATCTAATATTTGACCCGCAGAGGGCCGAAATCGAAAGGCAGCGCCAATGGCAGGAAGCGCAACACATAAACAACATGCAGAAACTCAAAGCATCACAGGCCGGGGTAGAAGAAACCCTGGCATATAACGAGGCTAAGGCAAAGAAAGCTAATGCCATTCGTGCGGCAGCTTCCGGCGCCATCGGTTCATCCGGGTTGAATGATTACTTAAATAATGAAATCGATAAGGCATTGCAAGGGCAGAGGTTAAACATTGCGGCAACATTGGCGGCTAACCGTGACGCCGAAATAGGCAACTATTTGCTGACTGATAAGCAAAGCCTGGACAAATTGTCTGAAATAGAAAGGCTCAGGGGACAGACCAAATCAAGCCTGTTCCAGGACCTATTGGCCAATGAAGATGCGCGGCAGACTGCCTGGGATGCCAATGCGCTCCAAGTAGCCCTGGGCATTGGCTCCGGTGAGTTGCAGGCTAGAGATTTGGCTTTCAGGAAACAGAACGCCAAAGATCAGATAGAACTGCAAAGATACCTGGCCGAACTGCCGTATAACAACATGACCAAATACCAGCAGGCTACCGAGGACCGCTTAACCAAGGAAATGATGGGTGGCATACCCGCTGACCCGAATACCGCAACCGGGTTAAGATCATACATCGAGAAACATGGCGGCTATGTCGATTGGGACGAAAAGACCGGCAATGTAAATGTGAACGGCACGATCTATACGCCTGACCAGTTAGGGCAGATCGGCAAACTTGTAAACGGGCGCTGGGTGTTGCCGCTGTCTAAGGTACAGCAAATGATGATAATGAAATAGCACTACCGGCCAAGGAGGTTAAGCATATGGCAATCAAGGACATACCGGTTGATATTGTCTCGGACGAGGAATTCAACAAACGGTGGGGCACCCAAGAAGATGGCTCCTGGCGCGGTTATGCGGCTGGCACTCAGACCGAACGGCGCAGAGCGAATGAGGCAGATGAACTTGCCGCTGCCCTGGCGCTGGAGGAAGAAAAGAGACATAACACCCTTGCGGAAACCCTGGCGCAGAAGCAGTTTGAGGCTGATGAAAAATATCGCTGGGCGGCCTTAGCAAAAAGCGGTTCTAGAGGTGGCGGTGGTGGACTTACCGCCTATCAACAGTATCAGATCATGAGGGACCTTAATCGTGATGCCAATGACACCAAGAAATGGATACTTGCGCAAGCTGCCGAAAGAGCCAAGAACGACTCACGGTTGGAGGGCCGCAAGATAGAAGTGCCTGCAGAGCATGGTTTGGGCACCATGACCATAACCAGTAAGGCAGACGGAGCAAATGTATTTACCTATCAGCAACTCTATGATGCGCACTTGAGAGACTTGATAAATCAATACGGGCTCGACTTGGCTGATTTTGGACTACAACCGCTTAACGCACCCAATGGCGGTAACATCCCAAGAAACTTTAGAGATTTTGAGGAGTTGTCCATTAATCAGGCCAAAAGATGGTAATAGGAGTTGATGACGCATGGGCAAAGCATGGGATTTAGGTGTTAGGACCCCGTATGATCTATTCATAGCTGTTAATTCCGGCCAATTAGGGTATGAAGAATTAACCGAAGAAGGCAAACTAATATATGATGCCGCGAAAAGGAATTATAGACCACAAGCCAGCACCCCACCGGTAGCAAGCTCTGGCTACAGAGATCAAGACGCACTCCTGGCTGCACTGGAACCATCCCAAGAACAATCACTTATCCAGAAATTGGAGCAATCCAAAGCCTGGCGTACCGTTATCGGCAATCCTGAGGAAGGTTATGGCGTTGGGGATA
>Ga0116180_1004316_pt1 | contig 10340 bp, 10 predicted proteins | sample AD_UKC073_MetaG_FD_89804 | JGI IMG/M metagenome (GOLD analysis project Ga0116180, IMG submission 89804) | Active sludge microbial communities of municipal wastewater-treating anaerobic digesters from USA - AD_UKC073_MetaG | ecosystem: Engineered > Bioreactor > Anaerobic > Digestate | place: USA... | reverse complement strand
GTCATGTCCTCTCTGGAACTGCGCAAGGCGATCAAGCGCATGGCCCATGAAGAAGGGTGTACTGTGATCATGACTACTCATCAGATGGATGTGGCAGAGGATGTATGTGATAGAGTATGTATCCTAAATGAAGGCAGGGTGTTGGCGCTCGATACAGTCAGGCGCCTTCTGGACGTCTTCGCTTTCAGAGCTTATACCTTGACCCTAGCAGGGTCATTGACCGAAGAGGTTCGAACCGCTTTGAGCGGTTTGGGGCAGGTACAGGTGAGGGAAGAATGGCTGGATGGCTTCGGTGTCAGCCATTCCGGATACACGGTGATCGATATCGATGTTCCTGACGAGCGTGGATTCTTCGATGTTATGGGGGTGTTGGAGTTGGCAGCAGTGGGGGTCGAGTCTGTAACCAGGCGAGAACCTTGTCTGGAGTCTGTGTTTCTGAAACTTGCCGGAAAAGAAGATGTCTCTTTTCGCCAACCTTCCTACGCCTGAAGCCGGGGCATATGCGCCTTAGACACTGCGGGTGATGGCCAAAGAGTTCGATGGGCAACTTGCTGCGAGAGGACGAAGCATGCGGATACTCGTCAAAATCATGGAGCCCTTAATGATTCAGCCCAAGAAAGGCAAGGGTTCTGTTGGCTCAGGGGAAGTGGTGAAGCAAGACAGTTTATGCTCTTCAGGGTGGATGCAGGGCCACAAACGACTGGCATCTCTGGTGCAACCTATGGCTAGATCCTATTTGAAGCAGAGGTCGTAGATACCGAAAGAACTGAAACCTGATGGATGGCTTGCTCCGTCGGTACAGAGCAAGTTAGGCACTCGCCTCAAGGTAGTTGCGGCCCGCTTCTGATAACCAGCATTACCACGGATGGCGCAGAAAGGGTCTGCCACGATGTGGCGTGCATGGGAACAATGCTGCAGGAGTTATATCCAAGTGTTTACGGAGGCCTATGGGTACATCACCAAGCAGCGAGCGCAGGAGAGCTGGGTATATTCACGGGTTTGGCCTGTTTTGCAAGGTTGGGTATAAAGGCTAGGAGTGCTTTATCTTTGGAAATACATGTTACAGGCTGTTTTAACCTGCGCAACTTGGATGGCAAAAGGATCTCGGCATCGGCCAATGCTGTGCGAGAGGAGGGAAAACGCTACTTCCCCCTGTAATTGAAGGCGAAGGAGGGGGTTTACGTAGCGTGATATCTGATGAATGTGCAAGCGGTATGGGTTGAGATCAAGAAGGGACTGATCCGAAAGATCAGAAGTCCTGTGGAACTGATTACTGAGACCCTGGCAGCATATGTCTTTCTGACTGTGGCGATTATGGCCGCCTCGGGACGGGCTGTTACCTCCGGGGACGCTGCCGATGAGCTCCTGTTTTCCCTTGCATGCGTCTTTTTTTGTATGGGGGCCTTGCAGGGAGTGGTGCGAATTGTCACGGAGGAGCCGGGGTCAGGCGTGGTTGAGCAGCTCAGTTCATCTAGTATTCCACTTTGGCGTATTGCCCTTATACGGGATATTGCGTCGCTGGCGAATTTCCTGCCCAATATCGCCGTCATAATACTGGCGGTGTCTCTTACAACAGGCGCCCGCATGCCCCCTCCAAAACTGTCTGCGCTCGTGCCGCTGATCCTGATGCGCTTAGGAATGCTGGGAATAGGCTATGTTCTGGGCGGGATCGCCCTCCTAGCAAAAAGAATAGGGGGACTTGTCAACTTGATCTCTATGGGTCTGTTCGCTGTGGCATTTGTCCCGGTGGATGCGAAGAAGGGTTCAGTAGCTGCAGTCAGCAGATTCCTGCCATACGGGGGATGCTACTACATGGCTCGCGAAATAACTTTCGGCGGAGTCGGCCTTGGAGAATTCGTGGCTGGAGGGGATTTGGCGTCCGCGGCAATTCTTGCGGGAGTATACTTCGTGATAGGCGTTTTCGCTTTCAACAAGGCTTTTGAGGCGGCGCTAGATGGCGGGTTCCTCGGCAAGTCGTAGTTATGGAGGGAACTACGCTGCGTTGTCGAAAGATATTAGGTACGTCTGCCCGCAACAAGGGGAGGATAACCATGGAGAGTTCGATAAGGGTAACCCTGCCGGACGGCAGCGAGCACAACGTGGCTTCAGGCATTTCTCTTGAGGAACTGGCGAAGATCATTCCCCATGGACTTCGCTGGCCTGTGATGGCTGCTAAGGTCGACAATAACCTTAAGGAACTGACGTATGTCCTTGACACGGACGCGCATGTGGAGTTTGTTGACATGGGCGATTCAGATGGCATGAGGGTGTACACCCGGACTGGAATCCTCGTGTTGGTGATGGCCGCCCGTGAAGTGCTCAAGGATTGCCGCGTAATCATACAGCATTCGCTCTCGAACGGCCTGTATGGCGAGATCAAATGGACAAGGCCGCTTACTGAGGCGCACGTTCGCGCGATTGAACAGCGGATGCGGGAGATTGTTGAGGCCGACAAGCCTATAAACAGAAAGCGTATGCTCGTGGAAGATGCCATAGAGCTATTCAGAGTAGATGGACAGATGGACAAGGCTCGGTTGCTTCGGTATCGGAAGGCCGACACGGTCAACATATACGAATGCGGTTGGCTAAGCGATTACCTATATGGGTACATGGCGCCTAGCACGGGATATTTCGGCACTTTCAGACTTCGACATTATTTGCCAGGGTTTATCTTGGAACTGCCGAGAAGGAGCAATCCGCTGGAATTGCCCGAGTACGTTGAGCAGGGTAAGCTTGCCAATGTTTACTTTGAGGCGGAGAAATGGGGGCGGGTCCTTGGAGTAAACGATGTGGCATCCCTCAATGACGTGATCCGCGCGGGCAATATCGATGCTTTAATTCAAATCGTGGAGGCGCTCCACGAGAAAAAGGTTGCCCAGATTGCCGACGTTATTGCTCAGAACCGGGACAGGATAGCGGTAGTGCTCATTGCCGGCCCTTCATCCTCGGGAAAGACCACTTTCGCTCAACGCCTGTGGGTCCAGTTGAGAGTGAATGGGCTGAACCCTGTTCCACTCTCTCTCGACGACTACTTCGTCGATCGCGCGAATACCCCCGTCGACGAAGAGGGCGAATACGACTTCGAGACCATAGAGGCAATCGATATTCCGTTGCTCAATGAGCACATTACCCGCCTGATTCAGGGCGAAGAGGTCGAAGTTCCTGTCTTTGATTTTATCGAAGGCAAGCGGTCCTCGAAGGGTCGTCCCATCAAACTTGGACAGGATCAGATGCTCATCATTGAGGGGATACACGGGCTCAACGATGAGTTGACTAGATCTATTCCGATGGGCCGAAAATTCAAGATATATGCATCGGCCCTTACTCATCTCAATATTGATGATCACAACCGGATACCAACGACTGATGTGAGGATCCTGAGGAGGCTGGTGAGGGACAATCTCTTCCGTGGGCACAGCGCGAAGGACACCATAAGGATGTGGCCTAAGGTTAGGGCTGGAGAGGAAAGGAACATTTTCCCTTTCCAAGAGACTGCCGATGTGATGTTCAATACGGCGTTAGCCTATGAGCTTGCGGTGTTGAAGCCATATGCCGATCCGCTGTTGGCCGCGATTGGACAGGAGGATCCCGAGTATATAGAGGCTAAGCGTTTGCGCAAGTTCCTTGCGTACATCCTTCCGGTAGAGAGGGCTGACATTCCTCCTAATTCCATCATGCGGGAGTTTCTTGGAGGGTCCTGTTTTGGAAGAATGCGTGACGCCTGATGTAGTGTTTTATTCTTCTGTAGGATCGTGGAAATGGATAAAGAAATGAGCAACCCTTCGTTAGGACGAGGCTTGCGAGTAGACAACGAGAAGGTGCAGGTTGTATGAGAATTGGCATAGTGGGCATGCCGGGAGCGGGGAAGACGACCCTATTTCGTCTCCTGACCGGAGTTGCCCCGTCGCGCAAACAGGATGCGAGCATCGGGATGGCTCGAGTTCCGGATGCTCGTATCGATCTTTTGAGCAAGATGTATCAGCCTAAGAAGACTACTTATGCACAGCTAGAGGTAGTGGACTTGGCAGGAGGGGCATCATCTGGATCAACGTTCGACGATTTTAGCTCGAACAAACGTGGAATTGCACGGGGGTTAACACTGCTCATCAACCATATGAGGAATGTTGACGCTCTTGTAAACGTAGTCCGCACATTCGACTCCTTGGAGCTGGGAGAACCCAATCCCCTTGCAGATGCGTCGGCGCTGACCGACGAGCTAATCCTGGCTGACATGGCTATTGCAGAAGCCCGGATAGAGCGGTTGAATTCCTCAAAAAAGCGTACAGAAGAGGAAGATAAGGAATTGGCCCTCATGGAGCGATTGGACGAGGAGTTTGGCGCTGGGCGCAGCCTCAGGGATATCCAGCTCGAGCCGGAGGAAGCTGCGGGACTTCGAGGATACGGACTGCTGTCGGTGAAGCCCATTGTGGTAGTTGCCAACATGAGTGAAGAGCAATTCAGAGAAGGAAAGTTTCCTCGAGACAGTCAACTTCAAGAGTATTGTTGCGAACGAAGCATACCCCTGATCAGATTGGCGGCGGAGATAGAGGCGGAAATTGCGGAGCTCGATTCTGACGACAAAGATCTGTTCATGGCTGCTTACGGAATAGAGGTTAGCGGTATTGAGCAGGTATCGCGCGCAGTCTATGATAGCCTGGGACTTGTCTCTTTCTTCACTGTCGGTGAAGATGAGGTTCGCGCGTGGCCGATTGAGAACGGGACCACAGCAAAGCGTGCGGCGGGGAAGATTCATTCCGACATTGAACGAGGTTTTATCCGGGCGGAAGTCGTTGCGTGCGACGACCTCATGTCAGCCGGATCTCTAGCCGATGCCAGATCAGCCGGGAGTGTGAGGCTTGAGGGCAAGGAATATGTGATGGCCGATGGCGACATTGTCAACTTTCGTTTCAGTCCTGCCCACTAGCATACTGATGGTCCAACGAATACCCATGCCCCAGTCGCGGGATGATACGTATAGCGATACGTCCGTTATTCCATCGGAAGGGGGTGCGGGATTGGTTCAACAGCAAGGGCTGACGCCTCGCGAGGTCTTGTATGCTCAAGACCAGCTCAGCAAGGAGCAGCTGTGTTTGAAGAAGTGTAGCATCTATTCGAACCAGATCCAAGATCCGCAGCTGAAGGGTAGCGTTCAGAGGATGATGGAGTCATGCCAACGCCATGTCAATGCCCTTTCGGGGCTTGTGGGTCAGTCAGGACAGATGCCAATGCAATGATCTTAGAATGGTCCGAAACCGAAAGGAGGAGAACTATGGACCAGAACAGGCTGAGCGACAGGGATATTGCTGCTGATCTGTTGAGTGACCTCAAGGAGTTGGCGCTGGGATATCACATGGCTACAGTGGAGGCGTCAAACCAGAGCGTGCGCGAAACCTTCAAGAACAGTCATGATGACTGGATGAATGAGCAACGCGGGCTCTGGCAGACTATGTATTCAAAAGGCTGGTATCAATTACCTCAGACCGGACCAGGCAAGGGAATGTAGTCTCAATTTCAAGGCGGACTGAGTGTGACGGAATCGGGCTGCATTGATGTGTGCAGTATCTGAATATGTAAATGGCGGCCGGAGAAATATCCGGCCGCCGATTCACTCAGGCGCATAAGGGCTTTTCAGATCGACGCGCAATCAGTTGATGGAGACGGAGTGTGGGTGAAGGATGGGCATGAAGCTAATAGCGTTTGACATGGACGGTACCCTGACACAGGAACCAAGCTCGTGGGAGTACGTACATCGTCGCTTTGGGCTATGGACAGGCCGTGCTGAGGCGCATATGATGCGCTTTCTGTCAGGGGAAATCACATATGAGGAGTTTTCTATCCTGGATGCGCAGGAATGGAAGGGGATGTTGCATGCGGAGATCGAGCGCACGCTCGGCGAGATTCACTATGCTAGATGTGCGCAGGAGGTAGTAGATGCCGCACGATCTCATGGAGCATTCACGGCTTTGATATCGTCTGGCATCTTAGCGCTTGCTCGACGCGTCGCCAGTGATCTTGGCATAGATCGCGTTTTCGCAAACGAGCTGGTGGCAAGGGAGGGTGTGATGACAGGTGATGTAGTGATAAATGTTTCAATTGATGAACCGCATATGACAAAAGGTGCTGTCTTGAGAAGGCTCAAAATGGAGCTCGGAGCCGATACAGACGAGACGTGGGCTGTCGGTGACAACTGGGGGGACATAGGCATGTTCCGCGAAGCAGGGACTGCCGTATTGGTGGCGCCTACACCCGAGGATAGGGAGAAGGTCGTCGTGGCAGTCCCGAACGTCGTATGTGTGCCAAGCTTATGCCATGTCGTCAGTCTTATCAGCCGAATCGGAGCTGGCGATTCCTGCAGTCCTGGCGCAACCGGCGGCTGAGGTGTCCTGCATATCCAATTCGGGCTCTGGCATGAGTTCGTCCTTGTATTGGAGGCGGTAAAGATCATAGTATAGCCCTCGCTTGGCGAGGAGTTCCTGGTGGGTGCCTTCCTCTCGAATGCGGCCTTTATGGATCACGATGATCTTGTCGGCGTGTTGGATCGTCGACAGTCTGTGGGCGACCACGATCGTTGTGCGGCCTGCGATCAGCTTTGGCAAAGCGTCTTGTATGAGCAGCTCAGTCTCGGTATCGATATTTGCTGTCGCCTCGTCGAGAACGAGTATTGACGGATCAGAGGCGAGGGCTCGAGCGAACGCAAGCAACTGTCTTTGGCCGGCAGACAGTGTCGAGCCGCGCTCAGTGACGGGCTCGTCGTAGCCATTGGGCAATTTGGAGATGAAATGGTCGGCATTTACGTAGCGCGCCACTTCTTTGATTTTTTCATCTGAGATATCCACGTTGTTCAGCCTGATGTTGCTCTTTATGTCTCCAGCGAACAGGAACACGTCTTGGAGCACTGCTGCGATATTGCGCCGAAGGTCTGCGACCCTGTAACTGCGAATATCGACTCCGTCTATGAGTATTTGCCCTTTCTGGATATCATAGAGCCGGTTTATCAAGCTTGTTATTGAGGTTTTGCCTGCGCCGGTAGCGCCAACGAACGCCACTACTTCGCCTGGTTCGATGGTGAAGTTGATGTCGCGAAGCACCCAATCGGCATCGTTGTAGGCAAACCACACATTCTTAAACTCTATTCGACCGTCCAACCGATCAACAGAAACGGGATTCTCGGGGTCTTTTACCATGATCTCGGTGTCCATCAGCTGGAATAGGCGTTCAGATGCTGCCATCGCCGCTTGCATGAGATTGTATTTCTCGGTCAGATCGTTTATAGGGCCGAAGAACATGCTGACGTAATTGATGAAGGCATAAACCATGCCAAACTGCATAGTCCCTGAGATGACGTTCCTGCCGCCGTACCATACGACCAGAGCTAGCGCGCCCGTTCCTATGAGCTCCATTATGGGTCTGAATATCGCATATACCATCATCTCACCAATGCCCGCGCGATAGTATTCGCGATTGACATTTACGAAATCGTCATAGTTCCTTTGCTGCCGATTGAAGATCTGAACGATCTTCATGCCAGAGATGTTCTCAGCCAATGTCGAGTTGATCCGCGCCAGCGCAGTTCGGACTTGCCTGTATGCCTGTCTGGCCCTGGTACGGAAGATGATGGTCGAGACGATTATCAGGGGCAAGGCTGCAAGGGACAGGAGAGCGAGCTGCGTATCGAGACGGAACATCACAACGATTATCCCGACCAGCATGAACACGTCCTTGAAGAGGTTAACGATTACGCTGGTATACATCTCATTGAGAGTCTCGGTATCATTTGTCACCCTGGTCACCAGGCGGCCCACGGGATTCGTGTCGAAGAACGCTACATCCATGTGCTGAAGATGTGTGAATACCTCTTCGCGAATTTCATATATTATCCGTTGGCCGGCTCGTTGCAGCAGGACTGTTTGCCCGTAGTTGAGGACGAATGCCAGGGCGCCGACTAGGAGCAGAATAATGGCTAATCTTGATACTGCGGCAAGGTCTTGCTCCCGAAAGATGCCGATATTCTCGTGGCCTTCGATTATTTGGGCCGGGTGTTCGACCTCGTCTACGATGAGCACTAGGCCTGAATCCGTTGTTGCCAATTGAGCGGGGCCGTGATCCGGCGGGAGCGCTCCAGATATGAGAACATACTGATCGGAGATGTTCAGAAGCTGGAAAAGGGCTTCCGGCTCGTATTCATCCGCATGGTTGCTGGGCAAGTCTTTGATGCGGACGTAGACGTGCCCATTGTAATGTATCATGCGATTATCTCGAATACCTGCGGGAACCGCCTCAGGTTCATAGCGAGCCATAGGGGCATCGTATCCAGAGATGTAATCGTCCATAGCAGTCTTGATAAGGTATGGCCTGACTAGATCTGTTCCCGCGATTATCATGATAACTATTATTCCTAGCACGAACGTTTTGCGGTATGGTGCGGCGTACGACATTAGTCGCCGTATAAGCTGTGAATCGTACACTTTTCCGATGATTTGTTCCTCTTCCTCATAACCGTTCACTTACATCTCACCTCTCCCCCGGTCAGCTTCTGCTGGCCAGCTCCTCTTCCAGCAGCTGTTTCTCATAGATCTCACTGTAAAGCCCTGCCTGGGCCAGCAAGGACGCGTGGGTTCCACGTTCGATTATTTTGCCGTCATCAAGCACTATTATCTCGTCAGCATCCTTTACAGTGGAGATGCGGTGAGAGATGATTATGCTTGTTCTATCATGCATGAATTCGCTAAGCCCACGAAGTATACTCTCCTCTGTCTGAGTGTCTACGGCTGACAACGAGTCATCAAGAATGAGGATCTTAGGCTCTGTTATAAGGGCCCGCGCTATGGAGATCCGTTGCTTCTGACCGCCTGACAGCGTTACTCCGCGTTCGCCGACTTTTGTGTCGAAGCCTTCAGGGAAGCCCATTATGTCATCGTATACATGTGCTATCTTTGCGTAGTGGCATATCTCCTCGGGCGAGAAGTCCCTATCTGCGAAGGCGATGTTTTCCCCAATCGTGCAGGAGAACAGGAACGTGTCTTGCGGCACACATCCGATCTGGTTGCGGAGCGAGCTCAGTGTAACGTTGCGGATGTCGTGACCGTCTATGAATACTGAACCTTCAGGTGGATTGTAGAGTCTGGTCAATAAGTTGACTATAGTCGTCTTGCCGCTTCCGGTCCGGCCCACTACTGCCAGGGTCTTTCCTGCGTCTATCTTGAAGGAAATATCGGAGAGCGCCGGAGGCACCCCGTCTCGGTAGGAGAAGGTCAGATTCCTGAACTCAATGGTTCCTGTGACGTCCTCTAGCTCAATTGCGCCGGGCTCATCCGCAACCTCCGGGACCTCGTTCAGCACGGCGTTAAGCCTGTCGAGGGCGGTGAACCCGCGCTCCATGACGTTTATGACCCATCCAAGCGCTATCATTGGCCATACCAGCATGGCCAGGTAGCTCGTGAAAGCTACAAAATCTCCGAGAGAGATCTGTTGGTACATTATCATTGACGAACCATATCGAAGGACAACTGCGTAGGCGAGCGCAGTTGCCAGGCCGCTCAAAGGCGACATGAGCCCCCATATCTTCACAAGGTCTATGTTTGCGTCAACATTCTTCTGGGCTACAGCCATGAATTTCGCAATCTCAGCGTCTTCCTGCACAAAAGATTTTGTGACCCGTATGCCTGCTATGCTCTCTTGAGCTCGATCCGAGAGTTCTCCAAAGGCCTCGTGCACAGCTAGATGCCGTGGATTTATGATCTTGCTAAAAGCCGCGGTAGACACAGCCAACAGCGGAAATGGAAGCAAAGCGAAGATTGCCAGACGAATGGGGACCGTTCTGAACAGGATTATCAGTGTCGCCGTGGTCATGAATATGGAGTCGGTAATGAGTATGAAGCCTTGCCCGAAGGCTTGCCTCACCGATGGGATATCGTTCGTTGCATGTGCCATGAGCTCGCCGGTCTTGTGCTCGGTGTAGTAGCGGGCGGGCAGCTTCTGAAGGTGGGCGAAGAGCTTATTGCGTAGCTCGAAATCGAGCAACCTTGCAGTGCCCATAATGAAGATGCGCCACAGGAATCTTCCTATTGCTATGCCGCACGCTATTGCAAGAATAATGAGAACATGTTTTTTGAGGCCTTCCGGTGTAAGGGAACCTTCGCGGAGTGCATCAGTAACATTTCCGAGGATCTTTGGAACCACAAGCTGCAGAGCGTCGACGATAATAAGAGTGAGTATTCCTAAGACATAGCGCCACCAGTACTTGGCAAAGAAATCCTTCAAGTGTTCTGTCCGCTTCAAATGGGCTTCCCCCCCGACTCTTGAAGCTCATAAATAGAATACCATACCATTATACTCTACAG
>Ga0116180_1004313_pt1 | contig 10346 bp, 8 predicted proteins | sample AD_UKC073_MetaG_FD_89804 | JGI IMG/M metagenome (GOLD analysis project Ga0116180, IMG submission 89804) | Active sludge microbial communities of municipal wastewater-treating anaerobic digesters from USA - AD_UKC073_MetaG | ecosystem: Engineered > Bioreactor > Anaerobic > Digestate | place: USA... | reverse complement strand
CTACGGCGGCACCACCGCTATGCCTTACAATTTCCCTTGTAGCCTCTTTCCCGTCCGGTTGAGAAACTTTTAGTACATCCACCCCTATTATATTTCCGTCAAATACATTCTCTTTTGACATCGTTTTTTCTTCGTACTCCATTTAAAAGTCCCCCTTTTTTATCCTTTTCCACTTTTCCTGGCTTTCTTGGTGCATTCTTCCATAGCGTCTATTATGGCATTCCTGAATTCATGATTTTGTAAAGTTTTTACTGCCTATATAGTGGTACCTGCAGGGGAGCAAACCTGGTCTTTCAGCTCTCCCGGATGCTTCCCTGTTTCCAAAACCAGTTTTGCAGAACCTAAAACAGCCTGGGCAGCGAGTTTATAGGAAAGGTCTCTTGGAAGTCCTGACAAAACAGCCGCATCTGCCATCGCTTCAATGAACATAAATACATAAGCAGGGCTGCTTCCTGTAACCGCCGTTACCTCGTTCATAAGTTTTTCATCTAAAACTTCCACCTTTCCAAAACATTCAAATATTTTTTTTACTTTTGAAAACTCTTCTCCAGATAAAATATTCTCATCATAACACATAAGCGTCATCCCTTCACCCACTAAAGCAGGTGTATTTGGCATTGTACGGACTATCTTTTTATCATTTCCTATAATATCTTGATAAAATTTTATAGGAATGCCTACAGCAACAGAAACCAGTATTTTTTTATCATCAAAGGCATCTTTATTAGCTTCAAGTACATTTTTAACCATATTTGGTTTTACAGCCAGGATGATAATATCAGATTTTTCAATAACCCCTCCACTGTCATTTAGAATGGTAACACCTGTCTCTGATTTAAGATTTGACAGTTTCCCTTTGTCAATATCATAAACAAAAATATCTTCCTTTTTAATAAATTTAGAATTTACAATGCTTTTTATCATAGCACATCCCATATTTCCCGCACCTATAAAACCTACCTTTAAATCCATATAAACTCCTCCTTATTTCTTGTGCCAATATCTATATTATCACAAATTAAAACAAAATCCTTTTAAATTTTAAAAAATTTTATCCTTACCCATTGACATAGACAAATACCTGTTGTATACTAACAAGTGTCCTACAAGTTTAATATACACCGAAGGGGTATAGCTCAATTGGTAGAGTAGCGGTCTCCAAAACCGTTGGTTGCGGGTTCGATTCCTGCTGCCCCTGCCAAAAACCCCAAGGGTTTTTGCCCTTGGGGTTTTAGTTATTCAATGTCTTTTAACAGGTTTTTTTCTTTTTATATTTGCAAAAATGAGTAAGATTATAGTTAGCCCGAAGGAAATGGTCCAACTCCAGTTCCTATCGTATTTTGCTTCAAAACTAATTACATCCATAAGCCTTTCAGGAATTATACTGATGCTAAAACAGATAACACCTAAAGGGAATAAAAGAGGTCTGTAATATTTTAAATTAAATGTTTTTTTAAACACATGGGCAGAAAAGAAAAATACAGTGCTAAGGTGCATAAATCCAATTGTGGACCAGGTTATTATTAAAATCGATTCAAGTCTTTTAAAAAACCTCCCATAGTCAATTGTTCTTCCTAACTGATATGCAGGCAGCAATACTTCCCTGGCCACAGGATTCGGGTACATGCTTATAAAAATTAATGTGATACTTAAAAAAACCACTCCGGATATAAAAATTGAAATAAGTCCGCTTTTTTTAAAATTTTCATGGGTTTTCATAAAGGGAGCTATTAAAAATAAAAATAACACTTCAGAAAAACAAGATACTTTTGATGAACCTTTAACAAAAATTTCATAAGCCCCGTTGCCAAGCAAGGGAAAAATATTGTTTATATCTCCTAAAGGTGCCAGTGCAAATATAAATATTAAAAAGCTTACCACAGAGACAGGTACAAGTATTGCCATGAATCTTACGATGGACTCTATTCCTATATAAGCAGCAAAAAAAACTCCCACAAAAAAAAACAGCATTAAAAAACTTGGCGGTGTCGTTGGAAAACCCATACTTTTTATGAGTTCACCAAATAATCTTAATGAAGTAATCATCATGAATGTTAAATATACCCAAATTACTGTACCTGTTATAATTTTTACAGGTTTGCCCCCAAGGCTTTCCCCAATATCCAAGATATCTTTACCGGGAAAACCTTTATAAAGCTTATTTATTATCCAAAAACCAATTAATGCAAGGAAAGATATATATGCAGAAAGAATCCATCCGGCAACACCTGCACTTTCCATCATTACTCTGGGAAAACCCAATACAGCTTTGGTTGCAATCATCGTTATAAGAAGGCAGGTACCTTCCCATCTTCCAAAAACCATTTCATTGTTCATATGTTTTCAACCACCTTTAATATCTGAAAAACATAGTATATACAGGAATAATTAATGAGGCGATTGCCACAAAGTATATGGCTATGGCACCAAGCCTGTTCTTTTTATCCCATGTCCATTTTCCATAGCTTATAGTTCTTATAAAAACCCACAGCAGTATGATAATTAGTATAATTCTGTCAAATGTCAAAATTAACCCTCCTTAGTCTGAATCTGGAAATGGTACCGTCCTTACTATAAGTCCGGATCTTCTTATTACTACATCCACGTTTACATTAAAAACAGAGTCTTTATACCTGGTAAGCCAATCAAAATTTTCCCACTCATCCCATGTAAGGAATTTGCTTTTCATCAATTGCCCGAACCCACTTACATCCACACCGTATTCTATAGTTTTTTTAAGATATCTCATTATTTCTTCTTCAAAAAACTCTGCTACTGCCTTTTCTAAAATTTTTAAATTTTCACCTTCTTCGTAGTTTATGCCGCTTTGTATAGACTGTATATTTCCTTCTAAAAAAATATCTATATTTATGTTAGGAACACCATCTACCATTTCAACTTTCTTTTTAGGTGCTCTTCCCTGTTCAATACCTAAAAGTACAAAATAGCCCTCCTTCATTGGATCCGGTAAAGTGGAAAAGCTGTATTTAAAATCACCTTTAACTAATAGGTGAGCCATAGTATCAGCTCCGTCTAATACACCTACCATTTTTGCACCGTCAAAAACAGCAAGTCCCATTATCTCTGCCTTTACATCACCCGTCTTAGGCATATCCCCTGCGATAAAATCACCCTCTAGGGGAACTTGCCTTCCCTTTTCCCTGTATGTGGACTTTTCACCACTTATTTCACTGGATTTTTCAAACCTACCTATGGAAGCTAATACGGCATATGCCTGACTGCTTGTGCTCTTTAGGTTGTTGTAAAATTTATAAAATCTGGTGTCTGCTGTAAACGCAGTATAATCAAATGCCCTTAACTTCATCTCATAGTACTTTGCGGGGTTGGTTTCTAAAGCAGGCTCTACAGCACGTATATATTCTTCTGCCGAACCTACTGCAACCACTACAAACATACTGGGCCTAAACTCCCTCCCCCTTGCAATGGCAGTAAGATACTTATCTATTCCTTCCTTTGCAAGTTCCTCTGAAAATATAATAACCTTTACGTGAGAAAGATTTATCTGCTTACTTATAAAAGTATTTGCCATGTTAAGCCCTGAGAATATTGCAGGAACTTCTAATGTCACTATACTGGAAGTTTTGCCACCTCCCCCGGGAGCTCCTTCACCGCCTCCTCCGGCTATTGCAACAGGCAGTGCCAGCTGAAGGGTCATTTTGAGCAAATTATTATCCCCCTTATCAAATCCAATAGCCATAGGGTAAGCTAAGTCATCCACTTCTCTTGCATCAAAACATCCTGTCATTCCGGTTAATAAAGTTACTAAAATAACTATAATACCTACACTTTTAACTGTTCTTTTCATTTGGAACTGCCCCTTTCTTTTTTTTAATCAACAATGCAGCCATTAAAAGAATTATTGGCATACCAAAAGTAACTATCCAGGCATAAGCCCTGAAAATCTGGCTTTCCAACTGAAAAACCCTCATCATGCTTTCAGGTATTAAAGCAAATGCAAAAACCAGTACAGACACAGGTAAAATAAGGGGTGTATAATACTCTAGTCTGAAAGTCTTTTTAAAAACATATACTATAAAAAATAAAAAAATGCTGAGGTAAATAAAGGCAGATGCAGCCCATACAAATACAAAAATAGATTCAATTCTTGTAAAAAACCTTCCCCAATCAATGGTCCTGGCCAATGTGTACATGGGCATGGTAAATTCAGTGGATGCAGGGTATGGGATTGAAAGTGTATAAATTAATGCACCTACGGTTAAGAAAAAACCTGATAAAAGTATGCTGTAAAACCCGGTTTTTCTAAAACAATCATAACTATTTAAAAAAGGCGGCAAAATAAAAAGTATGCTGATCCCTGAAAAAATTGATACATTTGGTATTCCTTTTATAAAAATATTATTTACACCACTACCCATAAGGGGAAATAAATTGGTTAAGTTAAAGTTGGGTATTATTCCTATTATTATAAGTATAAAAGCCGCTGCTACAATTGGAACAATAATAGCAGAAAACCTGGTGATTGGCTCTATTCCATAAAATGCAGCAGTTATCATTCCAATAAGAAAAAAAAGCATAACAAAACCTATGGGGGTTTTATCCAGTGTAATTATTTTAACTCTGTCGCTAAACTCCCTTAATACACCTGGAGCTATAAACATATAATCAATTATAATTATCAATCCAATTAAAATTCTTCCTATATTGCCTCCTACATATTCACCTATATCTATAATATCTTTTCCCTGAAAATTTTTGTACATTTTTGATATAATTGTAAAAAGGAAAAGTGAAAGAACCGTTAAATATACTATTAAAATCCACCCTGCCGTACCTGCTTTTTCTGCTACAAAACGCGGAAAACTTATAAACAGCTGAGTTGTCATTACAATTATTAAAAGTGATGTTGTTTCTACTTTCCCAAATACAATTTTACTTTCCACTATAATCCTCCACTTTCTTATATATTTGATGCCTTTAACGCTTCTTTTTTTCTCTCTCTGCCCATTCCCTTGAAATTTTAGGCTGTTTTCTTTGTTTCTGTACATTAAGATAATCCGGTCGATTTTCCTGTTTCCAAATGGGACTTCTTAAAAGCTTATCTGTAACCCCGTCACTTGTTCTAGGACCTAGTGGTGCCATAAAAGGCACACCAAAGGATTTTGAACTCACCAGTATTATCCCATGTACAAAAATGCCCAAAGTAATTCCTAAAAATCCTGTAAGTGCGGCCAATATAATGTATACAAACCTTAATATCCTGAATGAAAAAGCATGGGCAAAATTAGGTACTGCAAAAGACCCTATTCCTGTAACAGCAACTATAATTATAAGTATTGGGCTTACAATATTTGCAGCAACTGCAGCTTGACCTAAAATTAATGCACCGATAATACCAAGGGTAGGACCTATAGGACCTGGAATTCTAATACCCGCCTCTCTTATAAGTTCAAAGGCAAACTCCATTATAAGAATTTCCATAACAGAGGGAAAGGGTACTGCCTCCCTTGATGACTCAATAGCAATTAAAAGGTCTGTTGGAATCATTTCATGGTGAAAATTAGTTATTGCAACATAAAGACCGGGTAAAAGCAGGGACAGTATAACTGCAACAAATCTTACAATCCTGAAAAGGTTAGAATAGGGAAACCTTACATATGCATCTTCCGGTGAGTGAAGAAGGTCACTGTTGGTTATAGGCATTATAAGGGCAAAGGGACTTCCATGCATAAGAATAGCCAGCCTCCCCTGGGCAATCATATTTGCAGTTCTGTCAGGTCTCTCTGTTGACAACATTTGAGGCTGGGGTAAAAATGTACTGTCTTCTAAAAGCTGTTCTAGCTCTCCTGAATCAAAAATGAAATCTACATTTATATTATTAAGCCTTCTCCTGGCTTCTTCAACTAAGGACTCATTGGCAATATCCTTAATATACATAAGGGCACATGGAGTTTTACTTCTTCTGCCAACTTTAAAATTTTCAACCACCAGATTCTCATCCTTCAAAGTCTTTCTTACAAGGGCGGTATTTATTCTCAAACCCTCTGTAAATGCTTCCTGAGGACCTCTTATAACAATTTCTGTTATAGGTTTGTCCACCTGCCTCTGTACCCACCCCTTTACATCACATGCAAAGGCACAGTCTATTTCATCGATAAAAAGCCCTGCTCCCCCGAAGTTTACCTCCTCTATGACATCATTCATTTTTTTTGTCATTTTTACTTGGCTGTGAGAAATCAGGTGATTATTTATATACTGGGCCAAATCCTTTTCTTTTCCCTTCACTTCAACATTTGAAAGAAGCATAAGGGGTTTTAAAATGTGAGAATCCACTATATTTGAATCAACCATCCCGTCAAATAAAACTATAAATGCATCGAGATTCTTATCCTTTGCCACCACTTTAAATTCTCTTATTATAAGATCCCCGTTATCAGGATAGTTGTACGTTTTTTTTATATATTCCAAATTCTTATTTATATCCTTGCTTACTTCCTCTAATTCATCAGATTCATCTTCTTTTTTGCCTTTAGGTGAAAAAAAACTGCTTATTATTCCCCCTTTTTTACTATCGGTACTTCTAAGTTCTTCTTTTTCTTGCCTTGTTTCTTCTATAAGTTCTTCTTTTTCTTGCCTTGTCTCTTCTAAAATAAAGGCTTCTTTTTCTTCAGGTTCTTTAAATAAAAAAACATTTTGCAGGAATTTTTTTAAATCCGCCAAACACTCCACTCCTTTTTCCCGTCTTCACGGTTATTTTATGTATAACAGGTGCTTTTTTAGCAACTAATCATATTATGGATTTATCAGGACAGAAATATGCAAATTAAAATTTAATAAAAAAACACTTTTTCGTATTTACATATTTAAAAAAATGTGCTATAATTACTAATTGCATCGGGGTGTAGCTCAGTTTGGTATGAGTGCTTGCTTGGGGTGCAAGAGGTCGCTGGTTCAAATCCAGTCACTCCGACCACAGTGATAAAGCGTGTTACAGAGAATTTGTAACACGCTTTTTCCTTTCCGTTTGTACCTAGTTTGTACCTAATTTGCAACATTATAAATAAATATCAGTTAGACAATTCCTTAGAATTACTTTCTGGATTTTTTAATGAATAAAATTATAAAAATATGTTGATAATTAAAATAGGAAATTCAGACTATTTTAAGGAGGATAATAATATGTCAAATGATGAGGCATCATTAAGCGGGCCTCTAAGGCGCAGTAGAAAGCACCGGTTTTTTAAAAGGTTTTTGACGTATTTTTTGTTTGCAGCTGTAGGTATTCTTACGGTAATTAATTTAAGTATATACAGCTGGTATAGCGAAACTAAAAAAAATTATCAGGAAGCTTTTTTAAAGGCGGAGAATGCATCTTATGAAAACAGCAATTTAACAGCTGAAAATGAAGCTTTAAAAAATGACTACAATCTCTTAAAGAAAGAATACGAAAAAATTTTAAAGCAAAATGAAGAAATATCAGAACTTATACAAGAATTGAAAGATAAAAATGAGGAATTAGAAAAAATCAATAAGGAACTTGTTGAGGACAATATAGAACTTCAAAATTCTCTAAAAACCGCTGCCTCAATTGGCATTAAACCTCAAAGCTACACAAATTTTGAAGGAATAAGTACCAGAGGCAGTATAGAAAGAGGGGAGTATATAGGAAAATTCCTTGGCACTTTCTATACGCCAAGTGCAGCAGAATGCGGCAACAATAAAGGTATCACCAGATCAGGGCACCCTATAATACCAGGAATATCCGTTGCAATTGATGAAGAATACTGGCCCTTTGGAACAATCTTTTATATTAAAGGTTTGGGATATGCAGTGGCTATGGACACCGGAAGCGCCATAAAGGGAAAATATAGGTTTGATTTTGCGGTATTTGATAAAGACTTTGCAAATAAAATGGGAAAATCCTATTGGGATGTTTACCTAGTTAAATTAGGAAATGGTAAAATAGAAGACATTTCCTTTTAAATATCACTTATTTTTTCTTCTCCTTAAGCAGCAGTTTTTGTACTTTTTACCACTTCCGCAAGAACACAGCTCATTTAGCTGTTCCTTGCTGCATTTAACAAAAGGTATGCTGATTAATTTATCACAATACTCTTCTTCAAATTCTTCCCCGCAGTCAAATCCGCCTTCCTCAATTTCTTCATCTTCTATATAATGCATTCCTTCATTTCTAAGCCATTCTTCATCCGGGAATTGTGAAAATTTATAAAATTCATCATCATAATAATCATTGGCATAATACTCATCATTATCATCATACTCATCATTTAAAATAAATCCGCCAATCCATTCTTCCAATGAAAGAACATCTTCTTTATCAATAAAAAAATATTTTTTTTCCTCTTTAAGCTCCCTTAATACTTCCCTGGAAGTCTTTTTTAAATTATTGTCTAATAAATCCCAATCCACCAAAAAACCATCTATTTTCCTATCCCTTATTGCCTGTTCAATATCGCCAATAAGTCCCTTAGGGTGAATTAACCCGCAGCAGTAAGGTAAAACTTCCCATATATAACTGTAGTCTTTTTCAAGCTTCCCATTCATAAGTTCTTTAAAATAAAAAACCAGTTCTTCTCTTTTTAATTCTTCTTCATTTAACAATACTAAAAGGGCTTCTAATGCTTCACATCTGATAAACTCATCAATCATGGAGTTTTCAATTATTCCTTTTAATGGATTTATATCCCCATCACACACCGATGCCAAAATGTTTTTCAGCTCCTCTGTCACTATATCCCCAAGCAGCCCGTAAACAACTTCATCCCTGAAGCTTAGAAGCTGTATAATCCCTTTATATGCCCTTTTTTCACGAAAATACGCCAGCAAGTAAATGGCTGGAAAGTGAATTAAGTATTTATTATCTTTATATAGTTTCTCTGCATTATTTACAGTGTACTCCAGTATATATAGAAGTTCCGGTATTGCTTCATCCTTGTGTTCTAAAGCATATTTTACTTGTTCAGAAGGATAGAGGTCATCAAACCTTTCATATCCTTTGAATATTTTTAGCTCCATAATACATCTCCTTTTATAACTTAAAACTCTATAAAATTGAAGGTGATTTTAAACACCTCTAAATATTTTACATTATACCATCTGTAATAACAATATAAATTTATTTTCTAAAGCTGTCTCTTATAAGTGTCTATTATGCTAACTGCATCTTTGTATATTTCATAGTTAAGTTTTGATTTCATTAATTTTACAAAAGATAAAAACCCCACCAGATATATATGAATTTTCATCTCCGTTTCACTGGTATATAAAATCAGCTCCAATGTTTTTTGGTTAAAAATTACTCTTTTTATATCCTTCCACATAATTTGTTTTTTTCTTCTCAGTATATTATAATAAGTTATTTTCTCTTCATCTGCCATAATACAGACATTAACCGATAATAAAAAAAGAATCCCCCCTAATATTAAAAATATCACAGGCAGTGCAATGGTCTTAATTTCTTCGCTAAATTCTCCGGTTTTTAAGCCTGAAATTATAATAATTGCCATAGAAACTAAAACAATAAAAAAGCCTGCCACACCATAAATTTTATTCATCTTTAAAACTATAGCACCATCTTTAACTGCTGCTTTTTTCTCGGTGCCTGACATTAAATATCTCACTAAAAACAAAGCCACCACAGCCATCATCATGACTATTTTTGCATAATTCATGAAAAATCCTCCATTTCCCAACATTCAATTACAGACCAAAATTTTTTAAAACAATTTTATTATAATAATATAATACTTTAAAATCCAGCTTTTTAGCAAGTTTGACCAATAATTTTTTAAAAAAAGCAAGTCATATTATTACATTTTATGATATAATAGATTGTGTACAACAAAATACATTATAAAATATATTTTATTTGCAATGTAATCTTATTGTTATTGGGGATAAAACTTTTGTCTATATTCCAAAAGTAAACTTATTTAGCTTAAAGTTAATACAGGGTTTATATATAATTAACCTGTATTGTCTGCAAATAAAAACAGCATTTTGTATTTTAATTTATAAAAGATAATTTTAAAAAACAGGATAGTTTATATCTTTTGGTTTAAACATATTCTTTTTCTTTTTTATACCCATTAACATGAGATTATATTTGTTGTATAAAAATTTAGGGGTGAAAGGATGTTGATAATGGAAATGCAATGTAGAAGCAAAAGAGAATTTGCCTTAAAAAGGGCTGAGGAACTTAAAGAACGTATTAAAGACTATAATGATGTAAAAGACACAATACCTCGTGGAATGTCTCCTTTCCAGGAAGAAAAAATATTAGAAAAAAAGAAAAAAATCCTCTCTCTTTTAAATGCAACTGAAGAGGATTGGAACAACTGGAAATG
>Ga0116180_1004310_pt1 | contig 10348 bp, 7 predicted proteins | sample AD_UKC073_MetaG_FD_89804 | JGI IMG/M metagenome (GOLD analysis project Ga0116180, IMG submission 89804) | Active sludge microbial communities of municipal wastewater-treating anaerobic digesters from USA - AD_UKC073_MetaG | ecosystem: Engineered > Bioreactor > Anaerobic > Digestate | place: USA... | reverse complement strand
CCTTAGCTCGCGCAAACGGCAGCCCGAGCCGCGTCACAGCACGCTCGAACCCCAGATTGCTCATCAGGGTACCCACAACTCCATTCGCTTTTCCAGCAAGGCTGGCGGCCTTGGCAATGACGTACAACAACTTGTCGCCATCGTAGATCTCGCCATCAGCATCGACCATGACGATGCGATCACCATCCCCGTCAAGAGCAATCCCTAGATCCGCACCACTGTCAAGTACTGCAGCCCGAAGCGACTGGGGCGAAGTCGCACCGACCTTCTCGTTGATATTCAGCCCGTTTGGCTCTACGCCAACAAGCACCAATTCGGCACCAAGCTCATGGAACACCTTTGGCGCGACCATGTAGGCCGCTCCATTCGCACAATCAAGGGCAATCTTCAGCCCCCGTAGATCGAGCTCGTTAGGAAAGGAGCTCTTGCAGAACTCGACGTAGCGCCCCCTCGCATCATCAATGCGCTGCGCCTTCCCAAGGCTGGCGGACGGCTCACACCCCATCGGTTCGTCGAGACGCCCCTCGATCTCCAGTTCGACGGAGTCCGGCAGCTTTGTGCCCTTGGCAGAGAAAAACTTGATTCCGTTGTCCTGAAACGGATTGTGCGATGCGGAGATGACAACTCCCGCCTGCAGGCGTAACGCACGCGTCAGGTAGGCAATGGCCGGGGTCGGCAGTGGTCCGGCCAGATAGACATCCACACCTGCAGCAGAAAAACCGGCCTCGAGCGTTGACTCAAGCATGTAACCAGAAATCCGGGTGTCCTTACCAATAATCACCGCCGGGTGCTCACCCGCTCGCAGACGCTCATGGGCAACGAGAGTCTTACCTGCCGCGTATCCAAGACGCAAACAGAAATCCGGCGTAATGGGCGCCTCACCGACACAACCACGCACACCATCTGTTCCAAAGTACCGTCGAGACATTTTTCCCTCACTGAAGCCCAAGATATATCGTACACATGATTATTCCGGAGAAGCCTCACCACCCGCAGCCTCAAGCGCTAACCAGATGCGGACTGCATCACGTGTCGCAGCAACATCGTGAGTTCTGACAATTCGCGCACCATTCTGAATCGCCAGCATGGCCGCAAGAGCCCCTGCCACGACACGATCTGCAACATCCCGCCCCGTAGCCGCACCAAGCATTGACTTCCTGGACATTCCGACGAGCACGGGGTAACCAAGCACAGCGAGATGACGCAAGCCTTTGAGAAGAGAAAAGTTATGCTCAACGGTCTTGCCAAATCCAAACCCGGGGTCCACGAGAATTCTGTCTGAAGACACCCCAGCCTCAACAAGCGATTGCACCCTACCGGCCAGAAAACTCTCCACTTCCGACAGAACCCTATCGTAACGAGGAGCAAGCTGCATTGTCTCCGGAATCCCCTTCATGTGCATGACACACAAAGCTACATCGGAATTCTTTACAGCATCCACAGCCCCTTCCGCTTGAAACGCAGCAATATCGTTGATGATATCTGCCCCCGCAAGAATGGATTCTCGCATCACGGCAGGCTTGACCGTATCGACCGACAGCGGAACACCGAACTGGGTAAGCGCTTCGACCACCGGCACAACTCGATCAATCTCTTCCTGCACACCCACAGCCTGAGCCCCCGGCCTTGAGGACTCACCGCCAATATCCAGGATCTCAGCCCCCTCAGCGATCAAGGACTCCGCGGCCCGTACGGCTGCATCAAGGCTAGCGAAGCCGTCTCCAGAAAATGAATCTGGCGTTACATTTATGATGGCCATAATCCGCGGCACCGATAGATCCAGGCAATATCGACCGCAACGCAACAAAGGAAGCATCGTTGAAAATTCAAATTGAAAACCGATAGAAAACCAGGCCGGCGCTCTCACTAAGCAGCTACCCGGCGGCACCACTCGGCTCTGGAGATACGCGGAGATGGACGCCGCGCCTGACAACGCTCAAGGCAAGCAGGAATGGAATCCAGAAGCAGACAAGTTCACGCAGCCGACGTAACAAGAAAGGCCGGTCACAAGGACCGGCCCTAAAACAATTATGAGGACATCAAGCCGCGGGAGCCGTTGCAGTTGGCTCAGCCCCCGGAGGCGCGTCGTCTCCCGAACGTCGCGGAACGATTGACGACGGCTTTGGAGGCCGGGGAGCCTTGCCAGCCATGATGTCATTGATCTGATCCGCATCAATCGTCTCAAGCTCAAGAAGCGCAGCGGTCATCGCCTCTACCTTGTCCCGATTGTCTTCAAGGAGGCGCCGAGCAAGCGCGTACTGCTGGTCAAGAATTCTACGAATTTCCGCATCAACCTTTTGAAGCGTTGCTTCAGACATGTTCTTGTGGGTCGTTACAGAACGCCCCAAAAACACTTCGCCCTCTTCCTCGCCATAGACCATCGGCCCCAAATTGTCCGACATACCCCATTGAGTCACCATTCGACGAGCAAGATCCGTAGCGCGCTGAAAATCATTCGAGGCCCCCGTAGTCATCTGATTCATGAACACCTCCTCTGCGATCCGCCCACCAAAGAGGACGGCAATCGTTTGAAGAAGACGTTCCCTGTCCTGACTATACCTATCCTGCTCAGGCAACTGCATCGTCACCCCGAGCGCCCTGCCACGAGGAATGATTGTCACTTTATGAACGGGGTCCGTCTTGCTCAGGCATTTAGCCACGACTGCATGGCCAGACTCATGGTAGGCCGTATTACGGCGCTCCTCCTCGGGCATGACCATCGAGCGCCGCTCCGCGCCCATCATGATCTTGTCCTTGGCCCGCTCAAAATCATCCATATCAACTAGTCGCTTGTTGCCGCGTGCCGCAAACAACGCCGCCTCATTGACCAGATTGGCCAGATCCGCACCGGCAAACCCTGGGCAACCACGGGCAAGAATCATCGCATCGACATCAGGAGCGATCGGCACCTTGCGCATGTGCACACGAAGAATCTGCTCTCTACCGCGGATGTCAGGCAAGGGCACAACGACCTGCCGATCAAACCGACCGGGGCGCAAGAGCGCCGGGTCAAGCACATCCGGCCGGTTGGTCGCCGCAATCACGATGACCCCCGAGACCCCCTCGAACCCGTCCATCTCGACGAGCAACTGATTGAGCGTCTGCTCCCGTTCATCATTCCCGCCCCCAAGGCCGGCACCACGCTGGCGACCAACAGCATCGATCTCGTCGATGAAAATAATGCAGGGCGCCTGCTTCTTTGCTTGCTCGAACATATCTCGAACACGCGCCGCACCGACACCGACGAACATCTCTACAAAATCAGACCCCGAGATCGAGAAGAACGGCACCTTCGCTTCACCAGCAATAGCCTTGGCCAGCAAAGTCTTACCAGTACCAGGAGAGCCGACCATCAACACACCCTTCGGGATGTGCCCACCCAGCTTTTGAAACTTCGAGGGATCCCGGAGGAACTCTACCAGCTCCCCGACCTCCTCTTTTGCCTCATCACAGCCCGCCACGTCTGCAAAGGTGACAGTATTCGCGGACTCATCGAGCATCTTCGCCTTGGACTTGCCAAAGGAGAACGCGCCCCCGCGCCCGCCGCCCTGCATCTGCCGCATGAAGAACACCCAAACGCCGATCAGCAGGATCATCGGGAACCAGGACACGAAAATATTCATGAGGAAGGACTGCTCCTCCTCAGGCTTGGCAGCAGTAACCTTCACGCCATACCGCATCAGGTCACCAACCATCCAGATATCCTGGACGCCAGGCGTATAAACCGTAACCTGACGCCCATCCTGCGTGGTCGCGCGGACGGTACGCCCATCCACGATAGCCTTGGCGATCTTGCCCTGCTTCGCGTCCTCCATGAACTGGGAGTACTCGACAGAGTTCTGCGCAGCCTGGCGGTTGTTGAACTGGTTGAAAACGGTCATCAGTACGACGCCGATCACGAGCCAGATCGCGAGATTCTTGAATAGATTGTTCAAAACGATTCCTTGAAGGCCCGACAGGGGCCACAGCCTAGTGGACTGATTCTATGTCTGATCGTTCGCTGGATCAAATTATGATCGCCATGCAGAAAAACGATCGGCAACGGTACCCAAACTACCCTTTCAACCCCGCACCGATCAGATAGACCTCGGAACTACGCCCTCTCGAGGCCTGGGGCTTGCGGACCAGCACCGACTTGAAAGCAGCCTCCATGGCTTTGCGAAACTCGTCGAACCCCTGACCTTGGAACACCTTCACCACGAACTTGCCTGTCGACGCGAGATGCTGACAGGCAAAATCCAGGGCGAGCTCCGCGAGATAGATCGAACGAGCCTGATCGCTTGTCGGGATACCGGAGATATTGGGGGCGATATCCGACATTACAAGGTCTACCGACCTTTCTCCAAGCAAGGCCTCAAACTCGGCTACAAACACTTCGTCGTGAAAGTCTCCTTGCATGAACGCCACACCCTTGATGGGATCCATGGGCAGCAGATCGAGCGCAAAAACCTGCCCCCCCGCCCCAACCCGTGAAACAGCCACCTGACTCCATGAGCCGGGTGCAGCCCCCAGATCGACGACAACCATGCCAGGCCGAATCAGGCGATCCCTGTCGTCGATCTCCATGAGTTTGTAAGCGGCGCGGGCGCGAAAGCCCTCGGTCTTTGCACGCTGGACGAAGGGATCATTGACATGTTCCGTCATCCAGGATTTGCTGGTCTTGGTGCGCTTCATCGCGGTACAATAACGCCCTTTTTTCAAAGAGTTGTAAAATGATTGAACTCACGCCCACACAACGGCGAGCGTTTCGTGCGCAAGCCCACCATCTGCACCCCGTGGTGAGCGTGGCCGGCAATGGTCTGACGCCTGCCGTGCTCAAGGAAATCGACAACGCACTCCAATCCCATGAGCTCATCAAGATCAGGGTTTATGGTGAGGATCGTGCGCAACGCGAGCAGATTCTGACAACGGTATGCAGCGAACTTGGCGCTGCCTCGGTCCAGCATATCGGGAAAACGCTGATCGTATGGCGGGAAAAAACACAAACCGAGGCCAGCACCAGCAGCACTCCGGCCGATAGACCGAAACGGGCTGCTGCAAAGGCAAAATCTGCCAAGCTACTGTCGGCCCGTCGCGGCATTTCCTCACTGAACAAGGCTGCGGACAAAAAGCCTCGCTGGTTCCCTGCTCCGCCCAAGCCTTCCCGCGGCTCGGACCGCTGATCCACCCAATTCAGCGCAGGCCGCGCCCCTGCAGAATTACGAGCAGGATGCCAAGGACGCTCTGAATCAGGTAAACCACGCTGGAAACGCCATGCCAGACCATGAAACGGTCACGCAGGGCGCTTTCCATCACTTCGCGCGGCAGAGAATCGGCCTTGAGCTGGGCAAGAATCGGCTGAACGCCAAACTGCCCCGCTACCGTCAGCAGCAGCATGAGAAAAACCAGCCAGAAGACGCTGCTTCTGAATGCAGCACCGTTCTTCCGCAAAGCAAGGAAGACCAGCAGATAGGCTGCAACGACGATTCCCAGCCACCCCACGTAGGTAAACATCTCACCTGCAACCCGCCCCGCAAGCGCCCGGTCACCCAGGACGCGAAACAGGGTGGGTGCAGCAAGATAGCCTATCGCCCAGAGGGCCCCGACCCACAGTGAGATGAAAACCGAGTAAAGATGTTCGGCAAAACGATGCATCTGACCAGAATCAAACGTAGCGAACGTCGATCAATTCCAGCTCACGTACCCCACCGGGCGCCTGCACCTCAGCAACGTCACCCGCAAACTTCCCGATCAGGGCACGGGCGATCGGTGAGCTGATCGCAATCTTCCCATCCTTGATATCAGCCTCGTCATCCCCGACGATCTGGTATGTCACCGTATCGCCTGTATCCAGATCCTCAAGCTCGACGGTCGCACCGAACACACAACGTCCATCGGCATCAAGCAGCTTGGGGTCGATGATCTGACCGTTGGACAGCTTGCCTTCAACTTCCCGGATACGCCCTTCGATAAAGCCCTGACGCTCTTTGGCTGCATCGTACTCAGCGTTTTCGGAGAGGTCTCCATGGGAGCGAGCCTCCGCAATCGCCGCGATTACATTGGGACGCTCCACGGTCTTCAGGCGATGGAGCTCCTGCTTCAGCTTTTCCGCACCGGCGACAGTAAGTGGAACCTTGCTCATGCCTTCACCAGTTCACCATGAAGATCCTGCAGCGAATAGGCCTCGAGACCAGAGAGATGGCGCATTCCCATGCAGGCCGCACGAGCACCCTCAATGGTCGTGTAGACCGTAACCTTTGCCGCCAGCGCACTAGTGCGAATGGAGCGCGAGTCAGTCACGGCCTGCCGCTTCTCTTCAACAGTATTGATAACCAGACTGATCTCGTTGTTCTTGATCATGTCAACAACGTGGGGGCGCCCTTCATTGACCTTGTTCACCGCCGAAACCGGCAGGCCCGCAGCCGCAATCGCGCTAGCAGTACCCCGCGTCGCCACAACGGAGAACCCCAGATCGACCAGCTCGCGGGCGACCTCGATGGCCTTCGGACGATCTGCGTGCTTGACGCTGATGAAGGCCTTGCCCGAAGTCGGAAGACGGACGCCAGCGCCGAGTTGGCTCTTAACGAAGGCTTCGGCAAAAGTACGGCCTACACCCATCACTTCGCCCGTGGACTTCATTTCAGGCCCGAGGATCGTATCAACACCCGGGAACTTGACGAAGGGGAAGACGGCTTCCTTGACTGAGTAATACGGCGGCACGACTTCCCCAACGACCCCTTGATCATCGAGGCTGCGACCGGCCATGCACCTGGCAGCGATCTTGGCCAGCGGCAGACTGCAGGCCTTGGAGACGAAGGGCACCGTACGCGACGCCCGGGGATTGACCTCGAGCACATAGACCACGGCGTCGTCACCCTCGCCCTGGATGGCGAACTGGACATTCATGAGGCCGCAAACGTTGAGGGCACGCGCCATTGCTTCAGTCTGACGACGCAGCTCATCCTGCAGCTTGGGCGACAGGGTGTAAGGAGGCAGGGAACAGGCCGAGTCACCGGAGTGCACGCCAGCCTGCTCGATGTGCTCCATGATCCCGCCGATCATCACGCGCTTGCCATCCGACAGCGCATCGACGTCCACCTCGGTGGCATCGTTGAGGAAGCGGTCGAGAAGCACGGGGGAATCGTTGGAAACCTTGACGGCTTCGCGCATGTAGCGCTCGAGATCCTTCTGCTCGTGGACGATTTCCATCGCCCGCCCGCCCAGCACGTAACTGGGACGCACGACCAGCGGGTAGCCAATCTCGGCAGCCAGACGAACGGCATCCTCGGGCGTACGCGCCGTGCGGTTGGGAGGCTGTTTCAGGCCCAGTTCGAACAGCAGCTTCTGGAAACGTTCACGGTCTTCAGCAGCATCGATCATGTCCGGGCTGGTGCCGATAATGGGCACGCCATTGGCTTCCAGCTCCCGCGCCCTCTTCAGGGGGGTCTGACCGCCAAACTGGACGATGACGCCGACAGGCTTTTCGACAGCGACGATCTCGAGGATGTCTTCCAGGGTCAGCGGCTCGAAATACAGACGATCAGAGGTGTCGTAGTCAGTGGAGACGGTCTCGGGATTGCAGTTGACCATGATGGTCTCAAAACCGTCTTCGCGCAGGGCGAGCGCCGCATGAACACAACAATAATCGAACTCAATACCTTGGCCGATCCGGTTCGGACCGCCACCCAGCACCATGATCTTCTTGTTGCCAGTCGGCAGCGCCTCGCACTCGTCCTCGTAGGAGGAATACAGATAGGCGGTAGATGTCGCGAACTCGGCCGCGCAGGTATCCACGCGCTTGAACACCGGACGGACACCTGCCGCATGACGGTGCAGGCGAACCGAGGTCTCGTCGGTATTCAGCAGCTTGGCCAGACGACGATCGGCAAAACCCTTGCGCTTGAGCTCCCGCAGTTCAGCTGCAGAGATACCCTTGAGGGACCGGCCGGTCAGGGACTTCTCGGTCTTGACGATATCTTCGATCTGGATCAGGAACCAGGGGTCAATGCGGGTCAGGGCATGAACCTGGTCCAGGCTCATGCCTTCACGGAAGGCCTGCCCCACGTACCAGATGCGCTGCGCGCCCGGATCACCAAGTTCCCGCTCGAGATCATCCTGATCCGCTTCCACCTCATCCAGGCCATAGGCGCCGGTTTCAAGCCCGCGCAGTGCCTTCTGGAAAGACTCTTGGAAGGTACGCCCCATGGCCATGACTTCACCCACGGACTTCATCTGAGTGGTCAGGCGGTCATTGGCCTGCGGAAACTTCTCGAACGCGAAACGCGGGATCTTGGTTACCACGTAGTCGATCGACGGCTCGAAGGAGGCCGGCGTCGCACCACCCGTGATGTCGTTCTTCAGCTCATCAAGAGTGAAACCCACGGCCAGCTTGGCCGCGATCTTGGCAATCGGGAAGCCCGTCGCCTTCGACGCCAGCGCAGACGAACGGGACACGCGCGGGTTCATCTCGATGACGATCATGCGACCATCCTTCGGATTGATCGCGAACTGAACGTTCGAACCACCGGTATCCACGCCAATCTCGCGCAACACGGCGATCGAGGCATTGCGGAGAATCTGGTATTCCTTGTCGGTCAGGGTCTGGGCCGGAGCGACGGTAATCGAGTCACCCGTGTGCACACCCATGGGATCGAGGTTCTCGATGGAACAGACAATGATGCAGTTGTCGGCCGTATCCCGGACAACCTCCATCTCGTATTCCTTCCAGCCGATCAGCGACTCCTCGATCAGGAGCTCGTTGGTCAGGCTGGCCTCAAGACCGCGCTTGCAGATCTCGACAAACTCTTCCGGATTGTAGGCAATACCGCCACCCGTTCCACCCAGCGTGAATGACGGGCGGATGATGACTGGAAAGCCGATCTCGGTCTGAACCTGGTGCGCTTCATCAAGGGTGTGTGCAACGCCAGAACGCGCCGAGCCAAGACCAATCTTGGTCATCGCATCCTTGAACTTCATGCGGTCTTCGGCCTTGTCGATAGCCTCTTCCTTGGCCCCGATCAATTCCACGCCGTACTTGACGAGAACGCCGTGCTTGGCGAGATCGAGGGCGCAGTTAAGGGCCGTCTGGCCACCCATGGTCGGCAGCACCGCGTCAGGGCGCTCCTTCTCGATGATCCGTTCGACCACCTGCCAGGTAATGGGCTCGATGTAGGTGACATCCGCCGTTCCCGGATCAGTCATGATGGTTGCCGGGTTGGAGTTCACCAGCACGACCTTGTAACCCTCTTCACGCAGGGCCTTGCAGGCCTGGGCGCCGGAGTAGTCGAATTCACAGGCCTGGCCGATGATGATCGGGCCGGCGCCGATGATGAGAATGGTCTTGATATCTGTACGTTTGGGCATGGTTCTTCAGAGACTGGAAAGCTGACGGTTCAGGGGTGGCATCTCGACGGATGCCCTCACAGCTATCGGCTTCAGCCCCTCGCCTCCATCAGCGAAATAAATCGATCGAACAGGTAGGCCACATCGTGGGGACCGGGGCTCGCTTCAGGGTGCCCCTGGAAACAGAAGGCCGGAACATCGGTCCGGGCAAGGCCCTGCAGACTGCCGTCAAAGAGAGACACATGGGTTGCCCGGAGATTGGTCGGCAAGCTAGCCGCATCGACGGCAAAACCATGGTTCTGGCTAGTAATCAGGACCTGACCGGAATCGAGATCCTTGACCGGATGATTGGCGCCATGATGACCAAACTTCATCTTCATGGTCTTAGCGCCGGACGCGAGAGCCAGGAGCTGATGCCCCAGACAGATGCCGAAAGTCGGAACACCCTTGGCGAGAATCGCGCGGATCGCTTCAATCGCGTAGTCACAGGGCTCGGGATCTCCAGGCCCATTTGACAGGAAGACACCATCCGGATTGAGCGCAAGCACTTCTTCGGCAGAGGTCTGCGCCGGCACCACGGTGAGACGGCACCCACGCTCGGCAAGCATGCGGAGGATGTTGCGCTTGACACCGTAGTCAAAGGCCACCACATGGAAGCGGGCGCTCTGCTGGGGCACATAGCCCTTTTCGAGTTGCCACTCGCCTTCAGTCCAGGGGTAGGCTGCCGGAGCAGAGACCACCTTGGCCAGATCCATGCCGGCGAGCCCCGGGAACGCGCGGGCCTGGGCAAGCGCTGCTTCCACGTTGAGCTCGGCAGCGCTTGCCGCAGTAAGGATACAGCCGCTCTGCGCGCCTTTCTCCCGGAGGATACGGGTCAGTTTGCGGGTATCGATACCTGCAATGGCGACGATGTTCTCGGACTTGAGGTAGGCATCCAGCGTCTGCTCGCAGCGCCAGTTGGACGCCAGCATGGGCAGATCGCGAATGACCAGGCCCGCTGCGTAGACCTTGTCGGCCTCACAATCTT
>Ga0116180_1004308_pt1 | contig 10352 bp, 11 predicted proteins | sample AD_UKC073_MetaG_FD_89804 | JGI IMG/M metagenome (GOLD analysis project Ga0116180, IMG submission 89804) | Active sludge microbial communities of municipal wastewater-treating anaerobic digesters from USA - AD_UKC073_MetaG | ecosystem: Engineered > Bioreactor > Anaerobic > Digestate | place: USA... | reverse complement strand
GATCGGCAAGTACGTGCTGAACCACTCGTTCATGATTCCCGGCCTGGTGGCCACCACGGTGGCGGTGTTCACCGGCCTGGTGATTGCGCGGATGATCTTCTAGGTCCGGGGCCGTTCAAGGGTCAGGGGTTGGCTTCTGGTGTTTCTGCCAGGGCCAGCGCCCGCTGACTTCGAGCTCCAGCGCAAAGCTCAGCAGTGTGCGAATGGCCACGATCACGGCCAGCACGCCCAGGTTTTGCAGTGTGGGCTCGATGGCCACCGTGCCGATGATGTCGGCAATCACCAGAAACTCCAGCCCCAGCAGGATGGCCCGGCCCAGGTCGGCCCGCAGCGCGTGGTAAGCCTCCTGGTGCGGCGTGTGGCGCAGCACCCGTCGGCCATAGGCCAGCGAGGCGACCAGCGCGCCGGCCAGCATCACCACCACGCCGGTGAGTTCCACCACCCGCGCGACCGCAACAACAAAGTGCTCGTAGTCCATGGTTCGGCGATCCGTCAAACAGCGGCCATTATGGCGGCTGAGGCGCCGGCAGGGCTGCCTCAGGTCGCGGGCACCAGCGTCAGCAGCGTGATCTCCGAGGGCGCGCCAAAACGCTTGGGCGGGCCCCAGTAGCCGGTGCCTCGGCTGGTGTAGACCCACAGGTCCTGCAGCCGGTGCAGCCCGGCGGTGAAGGGCTGCTGAAAGCGCACGAACAGGTTCCAGGGCCAGAACTGTCCGCCATGCGTGTGGCCTGACAGCTGCACATCAAACCCCGCCTCGCTGGCTTTTGCGGCGCTGCGCGGCTGGTGGGCCAGCAGCAGGCGCACCCCTGCGTCGGGCGGCGCCCCGGCGATGGCGGCGTGCGGATCGCTGCGATGGGCTTCGTCGAAATGGTGCGCGCTCCAGTCGGCCACGCCGGCCACCACCAGGGACGCTGCCTGTCCGTCACCCTCGTGGTGCAGCACCACATGCTCGTTCATCAGCACCGTCAGGCCCAGGCGGCGCAGCGCCTCGATCCAGGCGTGTGCGCCGGAGTAGTACTCGTGGTTGCCCGTCACAAAGAAGGTGCCATGGCGCGAGCGCAGCCCGGCCAGCGGCGCCACATGGGCGCCCAGCTGCGCCACCGAGCCGTCGACCAGGTCGCCGGTCACGGCCACCATGTCGGCTCCCAGGCGGTTCACGGTGTCCACAATGCGCTGCAGGTAGCCGTGGCGGATCGTGGGCCCGACATGGACATCGCTGATCTGCGCCACGGTGAAGCCGTGCAGCGCCGGGGGCAGCCCGGCCACCGGCACCTTCACGGGCACGACGGCCGCCGTGCGCCGAGCGTTCAGAAAGCCCAGCGCGGTCACCAGCGTCGCGGCCAGCAGCACCGCAAGCGCGCTGGCTTGCTGCAAGGGGGCGCCCTGCCAGGGTGCGGCGCCGTGGGCGAGGGACAGCACACCGATCAGCGCGTCGGCCAGGCCGGCCAGCAGCCACAGCGCGTCTCGCGCCAGCGTCAGCACGAACAGCGAGGAAAACAGCCCCATGCACAGCAGGCCGGCCCAGACCAGCGCGGGGCCAAGGTGCCGGTGGCGCCGGCGTGCCAGCAGCGCCGTCGGCGTCAGCCAGGCGGAGGCCGCCAGCAGCCCGCCCAGCGCCCAGGCCGGGTCGGCGGGCAGGGCCGGCAACAGGCGCCAGCCGACATAGGCATGCAGAAGCGCGGAAACCAGAAGCAAGGGAGCCACAGCCGGGAGACCTTTCAGCAATCGATGGCCGCGCAGACCTTCTGCGCGCACCCCGAGGGCTGAACGTGCGCCCGAAGGCGCCGGCTTCAAGGGGCGTGCGCGCCGATCCCCGCACCGACCGCCGCGGAGGGCTTGCCACATACCCGCTGATGTTGACAATCCGCGCTTGATCTGTGTCAATTTGTTTCACGGTCGCCTTCCTCATCCTTGCACTGGAGCTGCCCATGAAGCCCATCCTGCGAACCCTTGCCTTTGGTGCCTTGCTCACGACCCTCGCCGGCCCCTCCCTGGCCCAGAAGCAGACCCCGCTGGAGCGCGGCAAGTACTTGATGGACAGCATCGTGGCCTGCGGCAACTGCCACCTGCAGCGGGGCGCGCAGGGCGAGCCGCTGTTTGAGAAAGGGTTGTCGGGCGGCATGGTGTTCGACGAGCCGCCCTTCAAGGCCTATGCCGCCAACATCACGCCCGACGCGGCCACCGGCATCGGCAAATGGACCGACGCCCAGCTGGCCAAAGCCATCCGCGAGGGCGTGCGGCCGGACAAATCCATCATCGGCCCGCCGATGCCGATCGAGTTCTACCGCCACCTGTCCGACGCCGACCTGGCGGCCATCATCGCCTACCTGCGCGCACAGCCTGCGGTGGCCAACGCCGTGCCGAAATCCAAATACAACATCCCCTTGCCGCCCAGCTACGGACCCGCCGTGAAGAACGTCAAGGCGCCGCCGGCCACCGACCAGCTCAAGTACGGCGAGTACCTGGCGCAGATCGGTCACTGCATGGAGTGCCACACGCCGCGTGACGACAAGGGCGCACCGAAGACCGGCCAGCTCGGTGCCGGTGGCATGGTGTTCAAGGGCCCCTGGGGCGAAAGCGTCTCGCGCAACCTCACGCCGCATGAGAGTGGCCTGAAGAACTGGACCGACGCGCAGATCGCCAAGGCCATCCGCGAAGGCGCGGACCGGGACGGCAAGCCCTACAAGCCGCCCATGGCCTTTACGTTTTACAGGAACATCAACGACGCCGACATGGCCGCGCTGATCGCCTACCTGCGTTCATTGAAGCCGCAGGCCTGGGCGGCCAAATAAAGGCCGACGCGCCACGGCGGGCGGTGGCTCAGCCGGACTGCGCGTCGCGCGCCTTGTCCGCCGAGCCCTCCAGCCCGGCCAGCAGCGCGCGGCTGTTGCCCGGGATCACCATCCGGAACTGGTTGTCCACGTAGGTGTAGTCGAAGTAGCCCATGCGCGCCAGCGGCTGGATCTTCAGCACGTCGACCAGCCCCTCGGGCGTGATCACGGCGTCGTCGATGTGCACCGCCACCACGCGGCCGAACACCACATCGGCCGTGCCCATGGGCGGCACACCGGGGAAGCGCAGCGTGTTCAGGTACACGCACTCGAACTGGATCGGCGAGCCGCCCACCCGTGCCGGCTTCACCTGGCGCGAGGGCAGCTTCACCAGCCCGGCGCGCTCGAATTCGTCCACGCCGTGCGGCAGCTCCTCGGCCGAGAGGTTGACCGCCTCGCGCTGCGCGTAGGTGGCCATGTTCCAGACGAATTCGCCGGTTTCCTCGGCGTTGCGCACCGAATCCTTGCGCTGGCCGCCGGTGTCCTGGTTGGCCGAGAACATCACGATCGGCGGGTTGAAGGTCACGTTCTGGAACTGGCTGTAGGGCGCCAGGTTGTGCCGGCCCTGGCGGTCCACCGTCGAGATCCAGCCGATGGGTCGGGGGATCACGCAGGACTTGAACGGATCATGAGGCAGGCCGTGCGGGGTGAGGCCGGGTTCGTAGTACATGGCGGAAGCGGTCTCCGGTTGGTATGAAAACAATAGCAGTCAGTGACCGATCCACGCCGGGATGGGGTGGTTTTTGATAGAAAAACCCGGCTTTCATTGCCAAGAAGGGTCGCGCGCCGTACGATTTTCCCCAGCGGAGCACGATTTGAAATACCCACAAACCCCGCCGGCCATGCGCCCAGGCATTCCGGTCCCGGTCCTGGTGCTGTTGATGAGCCTGGCCGCCTGCAGCCCCCCGGCGCAGCCCCCGGCGGCCCCGCCGGCCTTGGCGGCGAGTGCGGCCGCTCCCGGGCAGGCGCTGCATTTCACCGGCACCGGCTCCGTCACCGGCAAACGCCAGACGCTGGCCATGGGCGCAACCCACCCTGCCGAGGTGTTCCGCCTGGGTGGTTCGCTGATGCTCTCCGGCGACCGCCGGCCGGGTCTGGCCTTTCGCGCGGACCTGATCGGCTATCACGACGGTCGACGTGGCATGGTGGGCAGTGGCGTGTGGACCGACGAGCAAGGGGATCAGGTGTTCAGCGAGCTGCGAGGTTCGGGAACGGCGGGGGCGCTGATCGAGGGGCGCAACACCGGCGGCACCGGCCGCTTTGTGGCGGCCAGCGGCACCTACCGCCTGCACTGGCGGGCCCTGGTCGAATCGGAAGACGGCAGCGTGAGCGGCCGCCTGACCGACCTCGAAGGCTGGGCCCGCCTTGAGCCCCCGGCCCTGCCAAGCAGCGGAGCCCGGCCATGAGCGCCCATCCGCCGCCCGACGCGCGTCCCACAAAGCTTGCCGATTCGCGTCTGCTGCCCCTGCTGAAAGCGGCGGCGCCGTTCGTGCTGGGCATCGGCATCTGGCTGGCGCCGATTCCCCAGGGGCTGACGCGCGAGGCCTGGCACCTGTTTGCCATCTTTGCCGCGGCCATCTTCGCCGTCATCCTCAACGCCTACCCCTTGCTGACCGCCGCGCTGCTGGCCGGTTCCATCGCCGTGCTGAGCAACACCTTGGACGCGGGCCGCGCCTTTGCCGGTTTTGCCAACCCCAGCGTGCTGCTGGTGGTGGTGGCTTTCCTGGTGGCGCAGGCGGTCGTCAAGTGCGGCCTCGGGCGGCGCCTCAGCCTGCATGTGGTCAAGCGGTTCGGCAAGTCCACGCTGGGCCTGGCCTACAGCATCTTCATCACCGACGCGCTGATCGCGCCAGGCTTTCCGAGCAACACCTCGCGCGGCGGCGTGCTGTACCCGATCATCCTGGCGCTGGCACAGAGCAGCGGCTCGGTGCCGGGGGATGAGCCCCATCGGCGCCTGGGCGGCTACCTGATGTTCTGCGGCATGGCCAGCCTGGCGATCTCGTCGGCCCTGTGGCTCACCGCCACGTCGGCCAATCCGATCGGCGTCTCGCTCGCGGCCGAGCACGGGCTGAAGGTCGGTTTCGGCACTTGGCTGATGGTGGCCTCGGTGCCGTGCCTGGTGGTCATCGCGCTGCTGCCGCGCCTGCTGTTTCGCATCTTTCCGCCCGGCGTGACGGATACGCCCGGCGCACCCGAGGCTGCCCGACAGCAGCTGCGCGAGATGGGCCCGCTGTCGCGCGACGAATGGGTGACGGCGGGGGTTTTCTCCGTGATGGTGGGTGCCTGGGTGCTGGCCGGGGTCTTCAAGCTCAACCTGACCGCCGTGGCCTTGGCCGGGCTGGGCACCCTGCTGGCCACCCGGGTGCTGACGCTGCAGGACATCGACACCCAGGGCAGCACGCTGGCCACCTTCCTGTGGCTGGCGGTGCTGTTCGCGCTCAGCGGCCAGCTCAACGAGCTGGGCTTCATGGGGTATGTGGGGGAACGCCTGGCCAACCTGCTGGGCGGCGTGGCGTGGCCGGTGGCCTATGTGTCGCTGCTGGCGCTGTACGTGCTGATGCACTACCTGTTCGTGAGCCAGTCGGCGCAGGTGCTGGCGCTGCTGGGCGTGTTTCTCAATGTCGGCATCCAGAGCGGCGTGCCGCTGCCCCTCATGGGCTATGCGCTGCTGTTCGCCAGCAGCTACTTCTCCACGCTCACCCCGCAGGGCGGCAGCCAGAACGTCATCTTCGCGGCCAGCGGTTACCTGACCCAGCGTGAGCTCTACCGGCTGGGGCTGATCACCACCGTGTTCTGCACGCTGGTGTTCCTGGTGGTCGGCACGCCGTGGATTCTGTGGGTGGGGTGAGCCCGGAGAAGTCCTGAAACCATAGCGCCTGTCGACCATTTGGCGCCGGGAATGGCCGAATTTTTCTCGAAATCCGGGGCTGGCCCCTGCCGGCCAGGCGATTCCGGCGGCGCAGCCAGCCCGGGCGTGCGCCCGCGCACGCACACAAATGTTGTATCTGTGCTACATTCCCCCATCGCTTTTGGCGACAGGCCGCCTCACCGCCCCCCGCAGTGAGGCCCACACCCCCGGCAGAGGGGCCGCCTGTCCAGCCCTTCAATGGCGAGCCGGCTGACTCTTCTCACGACGCAGCGGCACTTTTCCCTTCTGATCACGAGGCCCCTGCTGTGGCGCGTGCCCTGGTTCCAGCCCTGACCGGCTCGCCAGGGGGTTCAGGCGGGCACCCCGGCGCTTTGGGCTGCCAATCAACCCGCTTTCGGACGCTTGTTTTCCTTCCCCGGCCCGGCGCGCTCGCGCGCCCCGCCCCGCGTCCCGGACCTTCTTTTCTCCTGATTCCATGATTCAAAACTACAACAACATGACCACCCCGACCCCTTCTTCTTCGTCGATCTCGCCCATCACCATGGGCAAGTACCGCATCGCCGCCTGCCCCAGCCCGCTGGCGTGCGGGCGCTTTGCCGCGCAGGTGTCCATCGCCAGCGGCAGCGGCCGCGGCACCACCGACCGCGTGATGCGCTTTCACGACCTCTTCCCCACGCACGACGCGGCGGCCCACTACGCGCTGGCGCAGGGCATTGTCTGGGTGCATGAGACCACCCGCATGCAATGAACCGGTCCCCGAACCCTCCCACCGAAAGAACCCCGCCATGGCCAAGGAAGAACTGATCGAAATGATGGGCATCGCCAATGAGGTGCTGCCCGACTCGCGCTACCGCGTGACGCTGGACAACGGCCATCAGCTGATCGCCTACGCCGGCGGCAAGATGCGCAAGAACCACATCCGCATCCTCGCGGGCGACCGCGTCTCGCTGGAGCTCTCGCCCTACGACCTGAGCAAGGGCCGCATCACCTTCCGCCACATCGAAGGCCGCGGCCCGATGGTGCGCCGCACGCGCTGAGCCTGCCGCACTTCGGCCTGCGGGTGCCACAATGCCCGCATGATTGTTTTCAAGGACAAGGGCATGGTGATCACCGGGGCCGCCTCCGGCATCGGTGAGGCGCTGGCGCGAAACCTGGCCGCGCAAGGCGCTCGGCTGCTGCTGGCCGACGTGGACACGGGGCGGCTCGACGCCGTGGTCGCCGATCTGCGCGCCGGCGGCACCGACTGCCTGGCACAGGCCTGCGACGTGGCCGATGCCGCGGCCGTCCAGGCACTGGCCGACACCGCGTGGCAGGCCTGGGGCGGCGCCGACGTGGTGGTCAACAACGCCGGCGTGGGCCTCGTGGCCCCGGTGCAGAGCCTGGATCTGGCCGACGCGCACTGGCTCATGGCCATCAACTTCTGGGGCGTGGTGCACGGCTGCCGCGCCTTCATCCCGCAGCTGAAGGCACGCCCCGGGGCCGTGATCGTGAACATCTCCAGCATCTTCGCCATGGTGTCGATGCCCACCCAGTCCATCTACAACGCCAGCAAGGCAGCGGTGCGCGGTTTTTCCGACGCGCTGCGCGAGGAGTTGCGACCCAGCGGCGTGCGCGTGCTGTGCGTGCACCCCGGTGGCATCCAGACCCGCATCGCGCAGCAGGCGCGCCTGGGCGACATCTCCGCCGTGGCCGACACGCCGCAGGCCTTGCACGCCCAGTTCGACCAGGCCGCGCGCACCACCGCGCCGCAGGCTGCACAGGCCATCGTGAAGGCGCTGCAATCCGGGCGCACGCGGCTGCTGATCGGCGCCGACGCGAAGCTCGGAGACCTGCTGTACCGCCTCTGGCCCACGCGCGTTGCGCCCTGGCTGTCGGCCCTGGCGCGGCGCCTGCGCCAACGCCGCCAGCGCAGTGAACGGACCCCGTCAAATGGCACCCGGTAGACGGCTGGCGCCTGGGCCGGCATGCCGATGAACGCAGCCATGCGCCATATCTCGGTCAACTTCATCCGCCCGTCGGCCGACCGCACGGCGGGTTTTGCCGCGCTGACGGAATCAACCTGGCTTCTGGAGAACGCGGAACATCTGCGCCGGGTGCATGCCCGGTCGAAAGACAAGCTGAACATCCTGCTGGTCGGCCAGGTCGATGCGATTCCTGAAAACGTGCTCGAATCGCTGCGTTCGAGCTGTGTCGTCCAGGACGTCACCCAGGCGTACGACGCGCTCGCTGCGGAGTTCCCACAGGTCATGAACCGCTTCGGAGGGCCGTACTCGACCTTCGGTTTTGGATTCCTGAGGTGGTTGCTGATCGATCGCGTCTTTCCCGGCGAGCCGGTGCTTTGCTACGACGGCGATGTCGTGCACAACGTGGCGCTCGACGAGCTCGCGCAGGCCTTCCAGGGCATCACCCGCACGGCGACGTCAACCTGTTTCGCATCCGTTGCCGACCCCGAGTGGTTCCGGGCCTGGCGTCAACATCTGGGACGGCTCAATTCTGATTTTGCGGGTTTCATGGACCGGTACCTGCCGGGCTTGACCTACGGTTTCGACCAGATGCGCTCCTCTCCGGAAGAGTACTTTGCCAAGTTCCTGATCGAGGCCGGAGAACTCCCGCATCAGGAGCTGGATGATGCCTTCCCGTACTGGATCGTGCCGCAGCCGCAGACCCTGCCGCGCCTGTTCAACTTCGTGCGAATCAAGGGCGTCGAACGCATCCCGACACCGATGCACTACACCCGCACCGAGGGGATTGACCGCATCAACGGTCGGCCGGTGGCTTTCTGGCACCTGCAAAAGCCGTTCATGAGCCAGCTGTCCGCGTTGGCGATTCTGTCCCGCAGCCCACCGACGACCGTCCCTGGCGCCATCCCGCCGCTGATCTTCTACGGCAATCGCCCCTCGGCGTCCGATTACCTGATGAATGATCCGTACCACCACCTCGGCGGAACGCCCACCGTTCCCTGGAATCTGTATGGTTTTGCCCACTGGCTCCTCAAACAGCAGCAGTCCCTGCGCGACGCCCGCGGCCGGCCGGCGGACAACCCCTTCCACCCGGCCTTTCTTTACGACTTCTACTTCAGGTCGCACGACTTCTCGCCGATCTTCAACCGCGCGCGCTGGCCGATCGCCGACGCGTGGGCCACTTGAAACCCACGACGCCTCCTCGGTGACAACCAATCCCATTCATGGACATTGACTACCTCGTTGTCGGAGCCGGGCTGACGGGGGCCACCCTTGCGCGAAGGCTGACCGACGCCGGGCATCGCGTGCTGGTCGTCGACCGTCGGCCGCATGTGGCCGGCGTGGCCCATGACCATGTGCATCCGAGCGGCATCCGCGTCCACACCTACGGGCCCCACCAGTTCCGCACCGACGACGAAGCCATCTGGCGCTTCGTCAACCGTTTCGCGACCTTCTTTCGCTACGAGCCGTCGATCAAGACCCTGGTCGACGGACAGCTCGAACACTGGCCGGTCGTCGCCAGCTACATCCGGCGCACGGTCGGCGACGACTGGAAGCCGGAATTCACGGGCACCCCGGGCAATTTCGAGGAGGCCGCGCTGGCACTCATGCCGCGCGTCGTCTACGAGAAATTCGTCAAGGGGTACACCGAGAAGCAATGGGGCGTGCGCGCGGTGACGCTGGCCGCGAACCTGGTGCGGCGCTTCGACGTGCGCGAAGACGACGAGCCTCGACTGGTCCGGCACAAGCACCAGGGCATTCCCGCCGACGGCTACGAGGCCCTGGTCGTGGCCATGCTCAAGGGCATTCCGACGCTGCTCAATCTCGATTACCTGAAGGCAGGACGCTGGCTCAAGCCCCGGCGCAAGCTCATCTTCACCGGGCCGATCGACGAGTATTTTGATTTCGACCTGGGCCGCCTGCGTTACCGGGGCCAGCGGCGGGTGCACGAGTACCACGCCGACGTCGACTGGCTGCAACCCTGCGGCCAGGTGAACAACCCCGATCCGCACACCGGCGAGCATGTCCGGACGCTGGAGTGGAAGCACATGATGGACCCCCGGTATGCGCAGCGGATTCACGGCACCCTGCTGACGCGGGAGATTCCGTACTCGCCGCAGAACCCGGACGACTACGAGTACCCCTTCCCGGACGATGGCAACGACGCGCTTTTCCAGCGCTACCGTCAGCGCTTGGCGGCCTTGCCGGATGTGCTCGTCTGCGGCCGCCTGGGCGACTACCGCTACTACGACATGGACCAGGCCATCGCCCGCGCGCTGGTGCTGGCCGACGAACTGCTCGCCGGGCACGGCTCGCGGTAAGGGACAGGCCTGGGTGATCCCGCCCGGGGCTCAGCCATCAACCCGGTCGGTGCAGCCATTCGCATGAGGCGTTCAGGCCCTCGTGTGCGCGTTCAGGCCGCGGCGCGGCTGCACCGCTGCCGCCAACCCCTGCAGCACCGGCACCGTCTGCGCCAGGCTGATGCAGGCGTCCGTGACGGACACGCCGTGTCTGAGCGGCTGGCCCGGCACGATGTCCTGGCGGCCTTCTTCGAGGTGGCTTTCGATCATCACGCCGGTGATGCGGCGGTCGCCGGCGGCGATCTCGGCGGCCACTTCGGCGGCCACAGGGATCTGGCGCTGGTGCTGCTTGCTGCTGTTGGCGTGCGAGACATCGATCATCACCTGCTCG
>Ga0116180_1004301_pt1 | contig 10371 bp, 7 predicted proteins | sample AD_UKC073_MetaG_FD_89804 | JGI IMG/M metagenome (GOLD analysis project Ga0116180, IMG submission 89804) | Active sludge microbial communities of municipal wastewater-treating anaerobic digesters from USA - AD_UKC073_MetaG | ecosystem: Engineered > Bioreactor > Anaerobic > Digestate | place: USA... | reverse complement strand
GAACCACAACCGGCAGCATGGATGCTGACGGCGCTGGTCCCGAGCCATGGACGGCGAGTGACCTGCGCCCTCATTGGAGCATGTGAGCCAGCCAATAGCTGTCCACGAAGCAGCCTGAATGCTGATCGGCCATCCGCCCCCTCACTCTTCGATCAGTTCATCTATAGGCGCACCAGGCGGCACTATAGGAAATACCTTCTCATCCTTATCTATCACAAAATCTATCAGCACCGGCCTGTCCTTCGATGCCAGCGCCCTCTCGAATGCAGCATCCACTTCCTCCGGCTTCGTCACTCTTATGCCAACAGCACCGAAAGCCTCGGCAAGGGCAACAAAATCCGTACCCCTGTCAATGGTGGTAGCTGAATACCTTCCGCCATAGAACAACTGCTGCCACTGTCTGACCATCCCAAGCACACTGTTGTTCAGTATGGCTATGACCACGGGCAGCTTGTACTCCACTGCTGTGGCAATCTCGGTGCAATTCATGCGGAAGCTGCCGTCTCCAGCTATATTTATGACCTTGGCATCCGGTCTTCCGATCTGAGCTCCTATGCACGCTCCCAGGCCGTAGCCCATTGTACCGAGCCCGCCGGATGAAATGAACTGCCTCGGTTTGCTATATTTGTAGTATTGCGCTGCCCAGAGCTGATTCTGCCCTACCTCGGTGGTTATGATCGCCTCGCCCTTCGTGATCTCGTACAAACGCTCCACTATATAATGAGGCTTAAGCGTGCCATTCTCTTCATACCTCAGAGGGTACTGCTCCTTCCACTCATCTATCTTTCTGTTCCAGTCGGTATCTCTGCGGGCTTCCACCTTTTCGGCAAGGAGCCTGAGTATTTCCTTGATATTGCCCACGAGTGGATAATGGACAGTTATGTTTTTCCCTATTTCAGCCGGGTCTATGTCGATATGCATGATCCTGGCATTGGGTGCGAATCTGCTGACATTACTGATGACCCTGTCGCTGAATCTCGCGCCGATGGCGATAAACAAATCCGCTTCGGAAACAGCCGTATTGGATGTCCTGGTGCCGTGCATCCCCACCAGGCCCATGAACAGCCTGTGGTCTCCGGGGAATGAACCCAGTCCCATCAATGTGGTCGACACAGGTATCCCTGCTTTCTCTGCCAGTGCCTGAAGTTCCCTGTTCGCTCCTGATATGGATACGCCCCCTCCGGACAGTATCACAGGTCTTTTGGCCGAGTTGATGGCGGCCGCCGCTTCCTCCAGATCCGATTCCTTCACAGATAGCGGTACGGCTTCACCCATGACTGGCTCCCTGGGCTCGTACTCAGCAAAGGCAGCGGTCACATCCTTGCATATGTCTATGAGGACTGGTCCCGGCCTGCCCGAGGATGCTATCCTGAATGCATCCCGCACTGTATCCGCCAGTTTGTTTACATCCTTTACGATATAATTGTGCTTTGTTATGGGCATTGTGATCCCCGTTATGTCAACTTCCTGGAAAGAATCCTTCCCAAGCAGTGACGTTGCCACCTGGCCTGTTATCGCCACCATCGGCACCGAATCCATGTAAGCCGTAGCTATACCGGTCACCAGGTTCGTGGCACCAGGCCCCGAAGTAGCTATGCAGACACCTGTCTTCCCGGTTGCGCGGGCATACCCGTCAGCCGCATGAGATGCTCCCTGTTCATGCGAAGTGAGTATATGCCTGATCTCATCCTTCGCCTTATACAGTGCGTCATAAATATTGAGCACGGCACCGCCCGGAAATCCGAAAATAGTGTCCACTCCCTGCTCCTTCAGGCACTCTATCAATATTTCAGCTCCTGTCAGTCTCATATGCTACCTCCATCTATACTTCCTGATTTGTCCGCTGCTGCGGTTTCCCGGCTGTCTGTACGACCCGGGACAGACCGTTACTTCAGTACCGCACCGGTACTTGCCGATGTCACCATCCTCGCATACCTGCCCAGATAGCCGGTCGTGACTCTGGGCTGCGGTGGTTTCCACTCAGCCATCCTTCTTTCCAGTTCTTCCTCCGGCACTTCGGCATTGAGCCTTCCTGCGGGTATGTCAATGCTGATGATGTCTCCGTCCCGGACAGCCGCTATCATACCGCCTTCCATCGCTTCAGGGGACACATGTCCTATGGATGCTCCCCTGGATGCTCCGGAAAACCTTCCGTCTGTTATCAGGGCCACTGTTGTGTCGAGGCCCATGCCAGCTATGGCAGAAGTCGGGCTGAGCATCTCCCGCATCCCCGGTCCGCCCTTCGGCCCTTCATATCTGATAATGACCACATCACCGGACCTGATCTGTCCCTCATAGATGGCTTTTATGGCATCTTCTTCGGAATCGAATACTCTGGCCGGTCCCCTGTGAACCAGCATCTCATCAGCTACAGCAGATCGCTTGACGACTGCACCATCCTTTGCTATATTGCCCCGCAGTACAGCGATACCGCCTGTGGCACTGTACGGTTCATCTATGCTCCTGATCACATTGGTATCAGTCACTCTGGCATCCTTGATATTTTCCCATATCGTCTTGCCTGTGACAGTGATGAGGTCAGTATGCAGCAGGTTCTTCTTCGAAAGTTCATTCATGACAGCCTGGACGCCGCCTGCCATGTAAAGATCCTGCACATGATGAGGTCCGGCAGGTGCCAGCCTGCACAGGTTGGGTACTCTCGCGCTGATCTCATTGACTATGTCCAGATTGATCTTTATCCCGGCCTCATTGGCTATAGCGGGCAGATGCAGGACCGAGTTGGTGGAGCATCCCAGTGCCATGTCCACTGTCAGGGCATTTTCGAATGCCTTTTCCGTCAATATGTCCGAAGGTCTGATCCCCTTTTCGACAAGCTCCATCACTTTCATCCCGGCCTGCTTAGCAAGCCTGATCCTCTCGGCATAAACCGCAGGTATTGTCCCGTTGCCCGGCAATCCCATTCCGAGCACTTCAGTCAGGCAGTTCATGGAGTTGGCTGTGAACATCCCGGAACAGGAGCCGCAGCCCGGACATGCTATATCCTCGTATTCAAAGACTTCCTCCTCCGTCATCGTTCCGGCCTTATAAGCGCCAACGGCTTCGAAAACGCTGTTCAGATCCAGATACACATCATTTTTTTTCAGCGACAGCATCGGGCCTCCGCTGATCACGATACAGGGCACATCAATCCTCGCCGCAGCCATCAGCATGCCAGGCACGATCTTGTCGCAGTTGGGTATGAAGACCATACCATCGAAGCTGTGGGCAAGTCCCATTGCTTCACATGAATCGGCGATCAGCTCCCTGGATGCCAGTGAATATTTCATCCCTATATGTCCCATGGCGATGCCGTCGCAAATGCCTATGCTCCCAAATTCCACCGGAGTACCGCCTGCCATCCTGATGCCTGCCTTGACAGCTTCGGCTATCCTGTCCAGATGCATATGCCCCGGGACAATCTCATTCTTTGAATTGACCACGCCGATCAGCGGCCTTCTGATCTCCTCGTCCGTATATCCCATTGCCTTGAAAAGCGCCCTGTGCGGTGCCCTTTCAATTCCTTTCTTGACTATGTCACTTTTCATGATAACTACCTGCCTTTCTATCAGAAAAACACCACAACGGTATTCCATTAGTTTATTAAAATAGCCGGAATGCGCTATCCCGGCTGTTTAATAAAGATATTGTACTACTTTGACCTATATTATGTCTATAAATTAATACAAAAAGGTCAGAAGCGTTCATTTTTTTATATGTGGAGGTACAATATACGTTAACCGCGCTGGTATGCTGCAGTGTATGCGCCAACGCTCCCTCCGTCCTCTGCCGCCGCAGTATCAGATGCGATTTACGCTGCCACCGGAGGGAACAACAGACTGATTATGAAATTGTTCCTGTAAAACCCTGATGCGATCAGCGACGACTCTATCCCATTGAAAACAGGCGCGAAACCCGGGTTCGAATTGAAGAGAGTCAATACCGCAAACAATATGTAGACTGCAAGTATGCCCTGAAACGCTCCCAATATCAGACCGCCGATCTTATTCACCTGCTTGAAGACGGGCAATTGGGCTATGCCGCGCAGCAGCCTTCCTATGATGATAAACACGAATTTGAGTATGATGAAAACAATGATCAGGCTCAAAACAGAAACGATAAGGCCTGTCAGCCTATGCCCCACAGCTTCCAGCATACTGGTGACATCCAGTATCTCGGACGGCGGCGGCAGGCTGCTCAGCACTGATGACCTGAAAATCTCCGGAAGCGGGATCGCCCCCAGCATCTGTTCCGCCCCCTGAGCACCGGCTTCTGTGATCTGCGGAGATGACAAGGCATTCCGGCTCCAGACTTCAAGATTGTTTACGATGGCTCCCTTGATGGTCCCGAATAGTGGTGTTTTTTCAAGCAAGCCTGCCAGCACAGGTGCCAGCTTGATGGATAAGAATAAACATGCCACATACGATACAAGCCTGTAGACAGACATGATAAAACCCTTGAAGAGTCCGATGAGCGCAAACACTCCGATGATGCCTATTACGACAAAGTCACTCCAGTTCATATCTTTACCGCCTTTCTGTTCCCGGGGAACTTGTTTGTCAGTCTATAGCTATGACAGTGATCTCGCCTGCAGTGATCACTGCTGCCTGTTTCCTGTCAAAAAGGTGTACATGCTGTATTTTTTCGCCCGCATTGTATATATGGGTGTTGATCCCCCGCTCATTGAAAAAATATACCATATCGTCAGTGTAGACGGAAACCATCCCCCTGACGCCATCCAGACCTTTGGGAATACCCTGCAGCTTCACCGAGACATCCTTTTTGCCATCTGCAGTGTAAATGTTCAGCACTGCGCCATCATCCTCATGTGCAGCCACCGCGAGGCGACCGTCTCCGACGGTGCTTGCACCTGCTACGCTTCTGAACTGTTCCTTCCATCTCACTTTCCCGGCAGGGTCAATGCAGGCGGCGGCACTGTCTCCAACTGCAAATATGCTGTCATCCCTGTTGAACCAGAAAAGGGGCAGAAGCTCGCCGGAGGAATCGAATGAAACCTCTGCCAGTTCTTTCCCTTCCATGTCGTAAAACTTGTATCGTGAATATGGCCCGGCAGCGCCCGTAGCAACCGCCGACAGCACAAGGTGCTTCTTTGATGGTGATACGCCTGCAGAGACAGCGAAGTCAGCGGCTATTATCTTGCGGAAAAGCTCGACGCCATGTGATTCGTACACCCTTATCACATTATTGTCCCTTTTGGCCGATGTAATCACTGTCACATACCCGCCATCGCTTATATCCGCATTAAGGATGGCAGTGTCCGTTTTGTCCTGCCAGCGTATCGAATCGCCGTCCATGACACATATCTCCGTGGAGCCGGCATTGGCAAGAAGGACCCTCGATCCGCTGGTCCTTACTATGGGGTCCTCAAACTCGATACCTTCTGACCTCAATATCCCGCCTTTCTTATCAAGGAACAGGACTCCGCTTCTGCTGCACTTCACGATATTTCCCCTGTGCAGAGTAAAAACGGGCTTATCTCTTATGTCAAACACGAAGGAGTACAGGACCTCAGCAACCTTTGCCTCTCTTTCCTCCGAACCTGTGAGCCTGAGCATCATTTCCCGCGGATCGATGGACGGGTCCAGACTGCGCTGCCAGCTGAAAACCGCTACAGCAACAATACACAGGAACAGCATCAGTGCCGATATGATGCCGGCTGTACGTTCCCGCGGCGCCGGCCTGTCCTGCTCGGGGATATATTTCAAGAGACCACCTCAGCTTTGCACTCCCAATGACTTTGTTACAAACCATTTTACCATATAAATCAAGCCATTGAAAGACAGACCAATGCTGTAGCGACCTATCCTCTGCCGACCGGGAAGCGCCTGTCCGCCCGTCTGCCCTCACGGCTCACCGGTCCGGACAACAGCCCCTGCAGTCCTGTGACGAGTATCACGATAATCATGAACAGGCCAAGCCAGCCGAAAGCAGGGTATATCAGAGATATGAGCCTGGAAAACCCAAGTGTCGACAGAGGCACTGCACAGGCACACAGAAGCATGGCGACGATCCTTATATCGACTCTGAACAGGTTGCCGGCCCTGTCTGAGAAGCAGAAACCGGAAGTTACAGCAGACACCAGCATCGCAAGCCATAGCAGTACACTGTAGAGCCATCCCGCCGATGAACTGATACTGTGCAGTATATCCAGCAGCGGTATTTCCCTGTCAGCCGCTGAAGGATAGAACAGAAAAATGACGGTGTTGATCACAATTGCTGCCACCGTCAGTACAACTCCCCCAAGTATGCCTGCCGCGAATGCTGTCCTGCGTGTCTTCAGATACGGCAGCATGCTGCACAACATCATGACAGAGAGTATGCTGTTGTAGCTGACGTAGAGGAGCGATGAAAAGAACCAGTTCTTCGTGATGCGCGAAATGTATACTGTAATGCTGAAAACCGGGGATTCCTTCATGATGATGATATAGAGGCCTGTAAGGATGATCCCTGCTGTGAGCACAGGTGTGAGTACTGAACTGAAAACGGAGATGCCTTTTATGTTCGTCATTATCAAAAAAGTACAGAAGATCCCCATTATCAACACTGCACTTTTGAATTTTATCCCGGTCAACTGTGCCAGTATCTGCCCCGAGCCTGCAGTCATGATGCTGTACATGCAGAAAACGAACACAGTCGCTGCTGTTTCGATGATCCAGCCCAGCCGCCATCCAAAAACAGGGAATATGAATTCCTCATAGTTTCTTATCCGCTCACTGTAGACCTTGTCGAGAACGATACAGCCTACTGCGCTGAAAAGAATGCCTGCCAGCAATATCCCCCAGAACCCGCCTGTCTTATAAACAGAGAAAAACTGCATGATCTCCTGCCCCGATGCAAATCCCGCACCTATTATGCCCGCCGCATATATGCCCGCGACCCTGAGTGTATTCCTGAGCTCATCACGCATAAAAAACAGCTCCGGCCATAGAATCCATCAGTTCATTCTATGTCGGAGCCGCTTTTCAAATTACTTTATTATTCAGCTATTTCTCCTGCTCAGCCAGGAAATCCATCAGGGTATCCAATGCCTGCTTCATTCCCTCGATGCCGAAGTCCACCTTATTCTTTCTCTTTACAAGCACTCCTGCGTATTCGCCATTCCTTACCACGTAGTAGAAGTTTTCATCCCGAGGTATGAATTCCACCTTCATGGTTCCGTCCTTGAGTGTGTAGACCACCGTTATGTCAGCCCCTTTACCTGACGGGTCGCCGTCTGTATCGATTTCGTCGATACTGATGCCAATAAGCGCCTGATAGAATTTCCTGAACGGTTGTTTGCCGTCTTCGTCCTTGCCGCTGGCATCGATGCCATCCACATAGAATTTGTCTTTGTCATTGTCGGAATTGCCCTCTTCGTCCATATATACATCAAGCTCCATGTGGGTGGTTTTCCCGTCCATAGTCAGATCGATCTTTTCCACCTGGTTGATATTCACAATATAGGCAAAGACACTGACGATTTCCTTCAGAGGCTTGTCGAGGAAGGTAAACGGAGTTATGTCTATGGTGAATACTTCGTCGTTTCCTTCGAGCTTTGCGAATATCGCCGACCGGTTCCTGTCCTCACGGCCCATCTGAAGCTTTACCTCACCGGTGACTTCTGTGCTGAACACCAGCTCATATGTCGGTTTGTCCAGCCCGTATACTGAAAGATCCGCGGGTTTGTCCTCGACGAATTCCACGATCGTAGTGTCAGCAATGGCTTCAAGCATCGGGTAGAAGGATGTTTCATTCAGATTTCCGCTTATCGGTGTCAGCATATTCCATGTATCCCCATCCTTTTCGGACATAAATACAGTCTGACCCTTTCTGTTCATGCCGAAGCTGTCTATATCATCTACGGTTATATCAAACAGCTGTTTGGTCCTCATGCTGTTTCTTCCCGAAACGAGCTTATCGCCGGTATAGCTGCCTATCACACATACTCTGTTCGTTCCACTGGCCTTAACATAGTATCCGCCTCCGGTAGGTGTCTTGCTGCCGATCTCTATTGTCACAGAGGTACCGTCCTTCGCCTTTATCGTGGCAAAGGCAGGATCGTCAAGCCCATATATGGAAAGGTCCTGTGCATCCTCTTCCACAACCTTGTCGACAACGATAGAGGCAGAATTGATAACGATGCTGCTCAATGCCGACGGATCGTATCTCAGGTCCGTGGGAACAGAAAGAGCCCATTCATCATCCTTCCTGATGATCACGAAGGTGCCTTCCTTGTTTTCCAGCGTAACAGACTCTATATCGGTGGAGATATAATCTGCCAGCTTCTCATATTCCCTGGGCTGACTCAACGGCTCATTGGCCTTTTTATTTCTGATCAGAAAGTATGCACCGGCAAGAAGCGCAACTATGACCAACAGAATAATCGCATTCCTGTAAAACTTCATAAATGACGCCTCCTCAAATATACCATCAGACCTGTACCGAATATCAGAAGCGGGAACACTACCACAAGCACCCCTGACATTACAGAAACCTGCCGCTGCGTAATGTTGAACCTGTTTACATCAAAGCTCTTGGTAGGCACTATTATCTCATCTTTGATCTCTACCATCCAGCTTATGGCCGACATGAAGAAGTTGATGTTGCTGAAGTAAAAGTCGCCATAAACCTGGTAGGCGTAATCGTTGACAAAAGTGGAGTTGCCCATGACGATTATTTTCGAGGGCTTCTCTCCGCCCTTATAGTCCACCGCCACCGCCAGTTCAAGAGGCCCTGGCAGATCGTCTCCACGTGACTTGTTGACCATCTCGCCTACTGCGCTGTCACTGGTGCTTATCAGCGAAGTATGTGTAATATACTGTTTCTCGTTCTTCAAAATGCTTATGCTCCTGCAGTTGGTCAAAAAGGGTACGATGGAGCTGGACTTCACATCCACCACCAACGTATACGGATCCTGGGGCAGATGCCTGCTCTCATCGGTTTCCCTGACCTTGTCATAATTGAGCTCAAGGTTGAACTTATTGAGCAGCTTGTTCAGTTCCTCGAATGAGGGATCGTTTTCAAGATAGTCGAACATGAAAATGGCCTTGCCCCCATTGTGGAAGTAGTTTTCCAGCACATCCCTCTCAGAGTACGAAAAGTCTCTTCTGGGCGACGCAACAACCACAAGCTCTGCATCTTCAGGTACCTGTTCCACTGTCATGAGATTGATCTTTTTCACGAGGATATTGTTCTTTTCCAGGTATTCCTTCAGATTGCTGTATTGGAAGTCCACATCGCTTTCATCATGACCTTCCGTGAAGTAAATGACGGGAGTATACTCCGACGTCACATATTTGATCGCACCGGTAAATCCCTGCTCAGCATTGGAACCGGTAATGTACTGGCTGAATGAGTACTGATCGAATTCCATCTGGAAAAGGTCATAGTAATCCAGTTTCTTTTTCTTTTCGACGCCGTTGACCACGCTTTTGACAACGAAGTTCGTTGAGCGAAGGTTCATTGTGTTGTCAGGATCCAACTGATTGATTATCCCCGGATTCCTGTCCGGATCTATATATCTGACCGTGACACGCGGACTTTTGGCGTACAGGCTCAGCAGATCCGTCACCTGCTTGTACTCACTGCCGGAGGATACGACTGCATCATCGAACAGGCCGATGATCTCCACATCACTATCCAGTTCCTTCAGTATGTTCTCAGTGGTTTCTGAAAGAGAGAACAGTTTGTTTGGCGTCAGATCCAGCTTCAGATCCAGCAGCCCCACAAGAAGATTCAGTACGATAGCCATAACTATGACTGCGGCTGTTATGATGGCTGCATTCGTGCCGTATTTCAGGCTTTTTTTATTTAAAAGATTTTTGATTTTGTTCTTATCTGTTTTTGCCATTTATATCACCCCTGACTCCAGCGTCTTTTTTCGATTACTCTTATCGTAAGGAACAGAAATACTGCGGTAAAGCTCAGGTAGTAAACTACAGGGCTGAGACCCAGTATGCCCCTGTTGAAATCCTCGTATCTCGACAGGATCGAGAACCAGCTCAGCAGCTTCGATGCGAAACCGCCTACTACATTGCTCATACTGTCCGCCAGCCACATTATCAGGAGTGATGCATAGCTGATGATAACAGCTATGACCTGATTCTCAGTCAGTGAGGAGGCAAAAACACCGACAGCGATATATGTTGCCCCCAGGAGCATGAATCCGATGTAACCGCCTATCAGCTGCACCGTGAATTTGGCACCAAATGCCAGCTGCACTATCGGATATACGAAAGTGAGCACGGTCATCACTGCGAATACAAAATATACGGCAAGGAATTTCCCTATGACCATCGAAGTGATGTTCACGGGCGAAGTTATCAGCAGCACCTCCGTGCCGTTTTTTCTGTCTTCGGCCAGGATCCTCATGGT
>Ga0116180_1004299_pt1 | contig 10373 bp, 9 predicted proteins | sample AD_UKC073_MetaG_FD_89804 | JGI IMG/M metagenome (GOLD analysis project Ga0116180, IMG submission 89804) | Active sludge microbial communities of municipal wastewater-treating anaerobic digesters from USA - AD_UKC073_MetaG | ecosystem: Engineered > Bioreactor > Anaerobic > Digestate | place: USA... | reverse complement strand
TGGCCGCGGGCGCCTTCGGCGAACACGGTTTATTTGCCCAGCAACTCCATGCCGAGCTGGAAGTTCTCGGTAGGCTCGCCGTCTTTGCCCACACCCATATTGCCGGTGGCCACGCCTTTGACGGAACCATCTTCGTTGTACAGCACTTCGGCGGCGGTGAAACCGGGGAAAATTTCCACACCGAGTGCTTCGGCCTGTTCAGCCATCCACTTGGTCACAGCACCCAGGCTGACGATGTAGTTGCCATGGTTGTGCGCAAAAGGCGGCAGGAACATATTGGGCACGCGTGCGCCCGAGTTCTCACTCAGAAAGATATAGGCATCGTCGGTGACCGGCTGGTTCAGCGGGGCACCGAGTTCCTTCCAGTTGGGAAAGAGTTCGGTCAGCGCCTTGGGGTCCATGATGGCACCCGACAGAATGTGTGCGCCGGGTTCCGAACCTTTTTCCAGAACCACCACGGAGACATCCGTGCCCTTTTCTGCGGCCAGCTGCTTCAGGCGAATGGCTGTTGCCAGCCCACCGGGGCCTCCACCTACGACGACCACGTCGTATTCCATGGCCTCGCGGGGGCCAAATTGGGTCAGAATTTCCTCGTTGGTCATGGGTGTCTCGCTTGATAATGGGGTTCAGTCGATTGTGCCAACAATCACGCGTGGATCCGGTCAGCTTTGGGACAGATTCTATGCGTGGAATAGGTAAAAAAGAACGATCGTTCGTATTTGATTCGTGGAGACTCTCTAAATGGCATACACCATCGATTTATCCGGCCGCGTGGCCTTCATTACCGGGGCCTCCAGTGGCTTGGGGGCGCAGTTCGCCCGAACGCTGGCGGGTGCCGGTGCGGCCGTGGTGCTGGCCAGTCGCCGCGTGGACAAGCTCAAGGAACTGCGCGCCACCATTGAAGGCGAGGGCGGTGATGCCCATGTGGTGGAACTGGATGTGACCGACCATGACTCCATCAAATCGGCAGTGGCCCATGCCGAAACCGAAGTGGGCTCCATTGACATCCTGATCAACAACTCGGGCGTGAGCACGACCCAGCGCCTGCAGGATGTTTCGCCCGATGACTATGACTTCATGTTCAGCACCAACGTCAAGGGGGCCTTCTTTGTGGCCCAGGAAGTGGGTAAGCGCATGCTGGCGCGCGCCAAGGGTTCTGCGCCGGGCAACTACACCGGTGGACGCATTGTGAACATCGCATCGATGGCGGGCCTGCGCGTGTTGCCGCAAATTGGTGTGTACTGCATGAGCAAGGCTGCGGTGATCCAGATGACCAAGGCCATGGCGCTGGAGTGGGGCAAGTTTGGCATCAACGTCAATGCGCTGTGCCCCGGCTATATCGACACCGAAATCAACCACCACCACTGGCAGACGGAAGGTGGTCAGAAGCTGGTGCAGATGCTGCCGCGCAAGCGCGTGGGTAACCCCAAGGATCTGGATGCGCTGCTGGTGATGTTGTGCTCGGACCAGAGCCACTTTATCAATGGCGCAGTGATTGCTGCGGACGACGGCTTTGGCATTTAAGTTCTCCGGTTTCTTGTGCTGACGGGGATACTGACCGGATTTCTTGCCTGGTATTTGCTGGGTACGGAGCTAAATATGCTGCTAGCTCAGGAGAATGCTGCGTAGTCTGCTATGGTTTGTGTAGCGGTAGGAGCGGGATCGGCATGGATGCCAGCCTGCTGTGAAATATTACAAGCCAATTGGTGGCTGGTACTGTGCTTGTACTGGGCATCCTGGCTTCCATTCGCGCGCACAGGTAGCAAGGCCCCCAAGAGCCGCCGCTCCGTTGGTACGGCGGCTCGTTGGTGCCCGGGTACTTACTTCGGTGCCAGGCGGATGGCGCCGTCCAGGCGGATCACTTCGCCGTTGAGCATGTCGTTTTCAAAGATGTGTTGTGCCAGTTTGGCGTAATCCTGAGGGGTGCCCAGGCGGGAAGGGAAAGGCACCGCAGCGGCCAGAGAGTCCTGCACTTCCTTGGGCATGCCGAACATCATGGGCGTGCCAAAAATGCCGGGAGCAATCGTCATGTTGCGAATGCCGTTGCGCGCCAGATCACGGGCGATGGGCAAGGTCATGCCTACTATGCCACCCTTGGATGCGCTGTACGCTGCCTGACCAATCTGGCCGTCGTACGCAGCAACGGAGGCGGTGGAGATCATCACGCCACGCTCGCCCGTAGCCTCGGGTTCGTTTTTGCACATGGCATCAGCCGCCAGGCGGATCATGTTGAAGCTGCCCACCAGATTCACTGTGATGCATTTTGTGAAGGTGGACAGCGCATGCGCGCCGTTCTTGCCCACCGTCTTTTCACCGGGAGCAATGCCGGCACAGTTGACCAGACCCATGAGCTTGCCCATAGAAACGGCCTTGGCGACGACGGCCTGACCGTCCGTTTCATTGCTCACGTCACATTTGACAAATGCGCCGCCGATTTCCTTCGCGATGGCTTCGCCTTTTTCAGCCTGCATGTCTGCAATGACCACCTTGCCGCCCTTGGCGGCGAGCATGCGTGCTGTGCCTTCGCCCAGACCCGATGCGCCACCGGTGACGATGAATACTTTTCCTGCGATTTCCATGAAATGCTCCTAGTGTGAAGTGATGGTGGGAATTGACGTTTACGTTAACGTCAATTATCACCGACCACGAAGGTGCGCACTCATACGGATGAAAATTTCAGGAGGCCCATTGTTTACTGCTATACTCTGCGCTCTCGAATATGTAGGCGCATAGCTCAGCTGGTTAGAGCACCACCTTGACATGGTGGGGGTCGTTGGTTCGAGTCCAATTGCGCCTACCAACATATTCCTGAAGCAACGGCACCATGTGGTGCCGTTTTTGTTTCTGGGTTCGTGTCTTGACGGACCTGTTGCCACTAGGGTAAACCTAGGTCATTGCACTGGTACCGGTCTCTACAATGTGCTGCACTGCAATACATACTCGGTAGCAATGGCTGCCCAATCCGGACGCAATGCAACGCAAACCATTCAAAGACAGTAAATCGGCTGAACGGGTCATCAAGAAATACCCGAATCGCCGTCTGTATGACACTGACACTTCGAGTTACATCACCTTGGCAGAGATCAAACAGCTTGTGATGGACAGTGAGCCGTTTGTGGTGCGCGATGCCAAGACGGGCGACGATCTGACGCGCAGCATCCTCCTGCAAATCATTCTGGAAGAGGAGGCCCACGGATCCCCGATGTTTACGGCGCCAGTGCTGTCCAACATCATTCGTTTCTATGGCCATGCCATGCAGGGCATGATGGGTGGGTACCTCGAAAAGAACATGCAGGCGCTGATGGATTTACAGGCACCCATGGTCCAAGGCGTCATGGGCAACAACGTGTTCCAGCAGATGCAGGAGCATATGCAGAAGCAGACAGAACAGTTTCTGGGTACTTTTGGCATCAAGCGATAAGCGTTGTGCACTTCCCGGCTGGAATGCTGGGACAATCGGTGCATGAGTGAAGCAAAACCAACCACCAGTGCATCAGCCCCTAAAGTGGGCTTTGTCAGTCTGGGTTGCCCCAAGGCACTGACCGACTCCGAACTGATATTGACCCAATTGAGTGCGGAGGGCTACCAGACCTCCAAAACCTTCCAGGGTGCCGATATCGTGATCGTCAACACCTGTGGGTTCATTGATGATGCGGTCAAGGAAAGCCTGGACACCATTGGAGAAGCGCTCGCCGAAAATGGCCGGGTCATTGTGACCGGCTGTTTGGGTGCCAAGCAATCTGAAGGGGGAGAGAACCTGATCCGTCAGGTGCATCCCAAAGTGCTGGCGGTGACCGGGCCGCACGCTACGCAGGAAGTGATGGATGCTGTCCACCTGAACCTTCCCAAGCCCCATGACCCTTTCATTGATCTGGTTCCCAATGCCTTCGGGGTGGCGGGTATCAAACTGACACCGCGCCATTACGCCTATTTGAAAATCAGCGAAGGCTGCAACCACCGTTGCACCTTTTGCATCATCCCTTCGATGCGAGGCGATTTGGTTTCGCGCCCGGTGGGAGATGTGCTGTCGGAAGCGCGTGCCTTATTTGAAGGGGGTGTCAAGGAATTGCTGGTGATCAGCCAGGACACTTCGGCGTACGGAGTTGACGTGAAGTACCGCACCGGGTTCTGGGATGGCAAGCCGGTCAAGACACGCATGCTGGAGTTGGTGGCAACACTCGGTGAGATTGCAGAGTCCTACGGCGCGTGGGTTCGTTTGCATTACGTTTACCCGTATCCCAGTGTGGACGAGATCATCCCGTTGATGGCGTCCGGGCGGATCCTTCCGTACCTGGATGTACCGTTGCAGCACAGCCATCCGGATGTACTCAAGCGCATGAAACGTCCAGCCAGCGGTGAGAAAAATCTCGAACGTATTCAGCAGTGGCGACAGGCTTGCCCCCAGTTGGTGGTGCGCAGCACCTTTATCGCCGGCTTTCCGGGGGAAACCGAGGAGGAATTCAGTCACTTGCTGGATTTCATGCAGGAGGCGCAGATCGACCGGGCCGGGTGTTTTGCCTACAGCCCCGTGAGCGGTGCTGCAGCCAACGATTTGCCTGGCATGCTTCCCACAGAAGTGCGTGAGGAGCGCCGCGCACGGTTCATGGCAGTGGCAGAGCAAATTTCGGCGGAGCGTTTGCAGCGCCGGGTGGGGTCTGTCATGCAGGTGCTGGTGGATTCCGCGCCAGCAATGGGTCGTAAAGGCGGAGTAGGGCGGAGTTATGCAGATGCGCCAGAAATTGATGGTGTCGTGCGTTTGTTGCCGCCAGAAAAGATCAGCAAGACGCTAAAGGTCGGAGAGTTCACCAAGGCGCGTATCGTTAGCGCGCAAGGTCACGACCTCGTGGCTTTACCCATCTGATCACAAGGCCACGGACTCATGCAAATCACCGTCCGTGGCATGAATCAAACAGACAAAAAAAAGCCGCTGTGTTTACAGCGGCTTTTCAATATCTACATTACCATTGTTGGTGCCCAGAAGAGGACTCGAACCTCCACGATGTTACTCGCTAGTACCTGAAACTAGTGCGTCTACCAATTCCGCCACCTGGGCATCTCAGGAAAGAGAGAAGTATATCAAAAATTTGAGCCAAAACAGCGGAATGCTGGATGAAGTTGAAGGAATTGTTCAGGGACATCGCGATGGCCACGGATTCGTGTCCCGCGACGATGGTGCTCCGAACATTTATTTGCCCCCGAACGAAATGCGGGCAGTGCTGCACAAGGACCGTGTCAAAGTGCGCATCGTGCGCAGTGACCGCAAGGGACGCCCTGAAGGGCGCGTTGTGGAAATCATTGAGCGATCGTCCCAACCGATCATTGGTCGCCTGCTGCAGGAAAGTGGCGTGTGGCTGGTGGCGCCCGAAGACAAACGGTATGGGCAGGACGTCCTGATTCCCAAAGGCGCCACCAGTGTTGCCAAGCCCGGGCAGGTTGTCGTTGTGGAACTGGTAGAACCCCCAGCTCTTTTCGGACAACCGGTGGGTCGCATCAAGGAAGTGCTGGGGGAAGTTGACGATCCCGGCATGGAGATTGAAATTGCGGTTCGCAAATACAGCGTGCCGCATGAGTTTTCAGAAGCGTGCATTGCGCTGGCCAGAACCCTGCCGGACAAAGTCCGGCCACACGACCATGCCAATCGCGTCGATCTGACCGATATTCCTCTGGTCACCATTGATGGGGAAGATGCGCGAGACTTTGACGATGCGGTGTATTGCGAACCCGCCACCAAGGGTAGAGGGAAATCAGCGACCAAGGGCTGGCGACTGCTCGTAGCCATTGCCGATGTGAGCCACTACGTGGAAAAAGGTTCTGCGATTGACGTTGATGCCTACGACAGGGCTACCAGCGTCTATTTTCCGCGTCGAGTTATTCCCATGCTGCCGGAAAAGCTCTCCAACGGACTGTGTTCGCTCAACCCTGAGGTCGAGCGACTGTGCATGGTGTGCGATATGTTCGTCACGGAGATGGGTGATGTAGAGGCATACCAGTTCTATCCCGCTGTGATGTGGAGCCATGCCCGATTTACCTACACTGAAGTCGCGGCAATTCTTGGCAACACCCGTGGGCCCGAGGCTGTTCGGCGTAAAGACCGCGTGGGCGATTTACTCAATCTGCACGGTGTTTTTCAAGCGCTGTCGAAGTCACGGCAAAAGCGTGGTGCGGTTGATTTCGAAACAACGGAAACGCAAATCATCTGCGATGAAAACGGACGCATTGAGAAGATCGTTCCCCGCACACGCAATGTGGCACATCGGGTGATCGAGGAGGCGATGCTGGCTGCCAATGTCTGCAGTGCAGATTTCATTGCGCAAAGCAAGCACCCGGGGCTGTTTCGTGTGCACGAAGGACCTACGCCAGAGAAGAAGGAAATTCTGCGCAATTATTTGAAAGCCACTGGTATTGGCATGAGCATCAGTGACGATCCGTCTCCCGGAGAGTTTCAGGCGATTGCCAATGCAACCAAGGATCGTCCCGACGCGCAGCAGATCCATTCCATGTTGTTGCGATCCATGCAGCAGGCTATCTACACCCCGATCAACAGCGGGCATTTCGGACTCGCGTTTGACGCCTATACCCATTTCACCAGTCCGATCCGTCGCTATCCCGATTTGCTGGTGCACCGTGTCATCAAGGCGATTCTTGCGAAGTCCAGGTACCAGTTGCCGACATTACCTACACCGGGTGAAGCGCATGCCAAACTGGCGCGCCGTCTGGAGAAGGGACTGGCGTCCAAGGTGAGTGCACCCTCGCTGAAGCCCCAGAAAACGAATGCAGAGGGTATGGCCTGGCAGGCAGCTGGCTTGCATTGCAGCGCCAATGAACGGCGTGCAGACGAAGCCAGTCGTGATGTGGAAGCGTGGCTCAAGTGCAAATACATGCGTGAGCATTTGGGCGAAGAATATGGTGGCGTAGTAACCGCTGCGACTTCATTCGGTATCTTTGTGACCCTGGATGCTATGTACGTGGAGGGGCTGGTCCACATTACCGAGTTGGGCGGTGAGTATTTCCGCTTTGATGAAGCGCGTCAGGAATTGCGTGGCGAGCGGACCGGTACGCGCTACGCCATTGGAACCAGAGTACGGATTCAGGTGAGTCGCGTGGATCTGGATGGGCGCAAGATAGATTTCCGGCTTGTCCACGAAGGTGAGGGCGGCGGTACCAGGTCCTTGCCGGTCAAGGGCGACGCACGGGAGTCTGGTGGGCCGGCAGGAGCCGAACGGTTTGCGCTGTCAGAAACGTCCCGCCAGGGATTGGCCAAGCCGGATAAACGCAAGCGCAGTAGCGAAAAGTCCGCGGTCCGGCCCAAGGGCGGTTCGGCCATTAACTCTGGCGCTGCTCCGACCAAGAAGGGTGCACGCAAACGGCGGTAACCTGTTTAGAGGGATTCCATCAGACGGTGTGCGGTGAGGGTTGTGGCTGTCTGCCACTGGTCCGCCATTTCGCCGTGGTGGAACACTGCGCTGCAGGCCGCATCAAAAGCGCTGTCACCATTTGCCAGACGCGCACCGATAAGGCCAGCCAGGACATCCCCTGTGCCCGCTGTAGCGAGGCGCGCATTGCCCGAGGCATTGATTCGAGGAGTGTGTTCGTCGTTGACAATGATCGTTCCTGATCCCTTCAGGACCACGGTACAGCGAAATTTATGCGCCAGTGACTGCGTGGATTCCAGACGGTGGGACTGGACCTCAGCGGTGCTGCACCCCAGAATGCGGGCAGCTTCCAACGGGTGGGGGGTCATCACCGTGGAGTCATGAGGTCGCGATTGGACTGCGGCTTGAAGAGATGGCGAGGCAGCGATTGCATTGAGAGCATCTGCGTCGAGGACAAGTCTCTGTGCGGATTGGAGGATGGTGTCGAGACGGACTCCAATAGCCTCACCACCGCCACATCCGGCGACCACGGTGTGTAATCGCAAATCAACTTCAGTAAAGTTACGCACCATCAAGTCGGGTTGGGTTGGATCCAGATGGAGTGCTTCCTGGTCCAATAGCACAATGAAAACCCGGCCAGCTCCACCACGCAATGCTGCGCCACCAGCCAGCAATGCCGCCCCGGTCATTCCTGGTGCTCCCCCAATGACGGTCACATCGCCAAAACTGCCCTTGTGTGAGTTATGGGGTCTCTTGCATTGACTTGGTGCAACGTTGATTTGTGCGCATGCATCCGCAGAAACCTCCACGCCCAGTGAGTTAAACCAGATTTCTCCACTGGCATCTCGGCCATCGGCAGTGAAGAGTCCTGTTTTTAACGTGAGCAGGCTTAATGTGGCGCTGGCCAGCACATGTGTCGTGGCTGCGACTCCAGAGTCTGCGTGCAGGCCGGAGGGCACATCCACAGAAACCACGGGCACTTCGCTTTGATTGATATGTTGCACCCACGTCGCGCTCTGGCCGCGGATAGGGCGCGAACTGCCAATACCAAAGATGGCATCAATGCAAGCGTCATAGCTCTCGGGAATCTCGTTCTGAAAGTGGATGCCAGCAATCTTGGCTTTTTCCATGGCGACCATGGCGTCGACAGGCTGTGCTGCTCTCTCCTGCAGTAGGGTGACGATAGGTGTCTTGCCCCAGGCCTGCAGATGGCGCGCGGCGACCAATCCGTCTCCGCCGTTGTTCCCGGGACCGCAGGGTATCCAGACGGTTCTCGCATGCGGAGCCATTGCCAGAAGCAGGTGCGCGACCTCTAATCCTGCACGCTCCATTAGTGTGTGTGGAGGTAGCAGGCTGGAAGCATTCGCCTCCAGGCGCCGGGTTGCAGCGCTGTTGTGCAGGATTCGGATTCGCGCTGACCGCAAACCATCCGGGCCAACGATGCGTTCAGAACTCGTAGACATCACCCTCTCGCGCCAGGCGAATGTCCAGGCCCTGTGTTTCTGCTGCGTTGGTCTTGACGGCGGCGTCGAAGGCTGCCTCCAATGCGTCGTCGCTGCGCGTAGGTTCGTGGTGGGTACAAAACAGCACTTTGACCCCTGCCTTTTGGGCGCTAAGCATGCTGGACTTGAAGGTCCCGTGTCCCCAGCCAATCTTGGCCGGATACTCATCTTCTGTGTATGAGCAATCTGCGATCAGGACATCAACCCCGGACAGAATTGCATCAATCGCGGCATTTTTTTCGTCGACAAACACCTGGTATTCATCGTAGCCATCGTCTTCAGGCGCATAGATGTTGTAGGGAGGTTCATGGTCTCCGGTAAAAAATACGGACTTCCCATTGCATTCAATACGATAGCCAAAGTTGATCACCGGATGATTCAGCAAGCATGGCGTAACCGTGGCGGAGCCAATCTGAATCGTCTCGTTCGGTGCAAGGGTCACATACTCAATGCGCGCTTTCATCTCGGCTTCCCGTACGGGGAAGTAGCTGTATTGCAGTTGCACGGACATGACCTGTTCCACCCCTTTGCCAGAGACCGGGTCAAAACTGCCGTGAAGGCGGAGCGTATTGCCCGGAATGAAATTAGGGATGAAGAATGGCAGGCCCTGAATGTGATCCCAGTGGGAATGTGTAATCAGCACATTGGCTGTGACGGGGAGCTCCGCCAGGAGCGTTTGTGACAGAGGGAAAATGCCAGTGCCAGCATCCAGAATGATCAGTTCGTTATTGTCTGTGCGTATCTCGATACAGGTTGTGTTTCCACCATAACGAACGGTCTTGGGACCCGGAGAGGCGATGGAGCCGCGAACACCCCAAAACTTTACTTTCATGTGTTACTCCTGCTACAGCTTGGCAAATAGCTTGGCTTCTTCAAATAACGGGTTGAGGTCTCCCATAGACGCAATGACCTCATCCAGAGTGCCACCCAGGCGCTTCTGCACGGATGCCGGAAATTCGTCCACACTCGTATTGCCGCCGAAACCAAATTTCAGTTTTTTGCTGATTTGATTTCCGCCAAATACACAAGCAATCATCTCGGTATCTTTGAAGTTCGACGGATGCTGGTACCGGATAGTCTCAATCAGTTTTGGTGCAAATCGCCATTTTTCGACCAGCATGGCACCAACAACAAAATGGTCTGTGCCAATGGCATCCTGTAGTGCAACATGAAGAGGAACATTGTTGCTCTGGCAGTGCTGGAGGGCCCGACGGAATTCCTGGGGCATAAATTGTGCAAACACCACTTTGCCAAAATCATGCAAGAGTCCACCAATGAAGCAGTCCATTGGATCAACATCGTCCATCTTGAGTGCCAACTGCTTTGCCAGCCCAGCTGTAGCCAGGGAGTGGAGAAGGTATTGTTGAACATCAAATCCTGAAGCGTTGTCCTTGGGCATCATGCCAATGGCTGCGATACTCAGAGCCAGGTTCTTGATGGTATTGAAACCCAGGTAAACAACGGCGTGTCCGATCGATGTGATTTGTTTGGGCAGGCT
>Ga0116180_1004297_pt1 | contig 10377 bp, 9 predicted proteins | sample AD_UKC073_MetaG_FD_89804 | JGI IMG/M metagenome (GOLD analysis project Ga0116180, IMG submission 89804) | Active sludge microbial communities of municipal wastewater-treating anaerobic digesters from USA - AD_UKC073_MetaG | ecosystem: Engineered > Bioreactor > Anaerobic > Digestate | place: USA... | reverse complement strand
GGCGAGACCAAGTTCGCCGCCACCCAGGCCGAGCATGACACCTACGTTGCGCAGTTCCAAGCCTGGTGCAACGCGGCGGAGAACCAGGGGAAATGCTCTCGATGAGGTCTGTGGTGCACAACCGATGCGGGGTTCGGGGTTCGCCCATCGAACACTCCCTGTCACCGGTGCTGCACCGCGCGGCATACCGAGCGTTGGGGCTCGGCGATTGGAGCTACGACCGGATCTGGGTCGAGGCCGACGAGTTGGCGACCCACGTGGCCGCCCTCGACGAGACCTGGCGCGGGCTGTCGCTGACCATGCCGCTCAAGGAGGCCGCCTTCGACGTCGTGCATACGGCGTCGGACCTGGCCGTCCAGGTGGGTGCCATCAACACGTTGGTGCGTGACGAGGCGGGCTGGTCGGGGCACAACACCGACGTCTACGGCATCGTCGAGGCGCTGCGGGAAGCCGGCGTGGGGCACGTCCGTTCGGCCGTCCTCGTCGGAGCGGGCGCCACCGCTCGCTCGGCCTTGGCTGCGCTGGCCGACCTCGGTGCGGCGCAGGTGAGCTTCATGGTCCGGGACGCCGTGCGTCCCGGCACCCTCGCGTTCGCTCGCGATCTGGGTCTCGATGCCGTGACCGTGCCGATGGGGCATTGGCCCTACGGCACGGACGTCATCGTCAGCACCATCCCCGCGACGGCGTATGCCGGTCTGCTCGGTGCCCTGCCGGAGGCCCACCCCGGGTCGGCGGTCCTGGACTGCGTCTACGGCGACGGCCCGAGCCCGCTGCTCGGGGTCGCCCAGGAGATCGGGTATGCCGTCGTCGGCGGGACCGACATGTTGCTGCACCAGGCGCGAGAGCAGGTGCGACTGATGACCTCCCGCGATGCTCCGACCGAGGCGATGCGGGCGGCCCTGCTGGCCGCCGCCGACGTGTGATGGCACCGCAGCCAGGGGACCTCCAATGACCGTCTTCACCCAGACCGGCCCCTGGTGGCTCGTCCTCGCGGCTGTGGTGGTCGGGTCTGCCCTCGGCGGCTGGCTGCGTCGGGAGTTGGTTACCGGCGGCTATCGCCTGGACGACGAATGGGACCGGCCGGTGCTGCGCCGACCGTGGCTGCTCGTCGCCCTCGTGCCCCTCGTCTGGGGCCTGCTCGCGTGGCGGGTCGGAGGGCCAGGCACCCTGACCTTGCTGCCGGCCTTGTTGCTTGTCGGGTTCGCCGGGGTGGCGTTGTCGTGGATCGATATCGACGTCCACCGGCTCCCGCACGGGCTGACCTATCCGCTGGGTGCGGGCGTGCTGGGGATCGTCCTGGTCGCCGGCGCCGTGTCCGGGAGTTGGACGCTCCCCGTCCGCGCGCTCGTCAGCGGCGTGGCGGCATACGTCGTCCTGCTCGTCCTCGCCCTCATCTCGCGGGGCCAGTTCGGCCTCGGTGACGTGACGGTCGGGGGCATCCTCGGGATAGCCCTGGGCAGCGTCGACGGACGCCTGCCGTGGTGGGGGTTGATGCTCGCGTTCGTCATCAGCGGCCTGGTCTCGGTGGTGGGGTTGGCGACCCGGCGGCTCACCATGCGCACGGACCTGGCCTTCGGGCCGTATCTGCTCGTCGGGGCGCTGGTGGCTGTCCTGCTCGGGTGACGTCTTGCCATCCGGGTCGTCGGGCCGGTGGCCCAGGCTGCGTGGGAGGATGCCAGCATGCTGCGTTGGCTCACCGCCGGGGAGTCCCACGGGCCCGCCCTCATCGCCATCCTCGAAGGCCTGCCCGCGGGGGTGTCGGTGTCCCGTGCCGACCTGGGCCGGGCTCTGGCCCGGCGCCGTCTGGGGTTCGGGCGAGGGGCCCGGATGGCCTTCGAGCAGGACGACGTGGAGTTTCTCGGCGGCGTCCGGCACGGGTTCACCCTCGGCTCGCCGATCGCCGTCCGGGTCGGCAACTCCGAGTGGCCCAAATGGCAGACGGTGATGAGCCCCGAGCCGGTCGATCCCGACGCGTATGCCGCCGCGAACGACGTCAACGCCGAGAAGGAGATCGCTCGCAATCGGCCGCTCACTCGGCCGCGCCCCGGCCATGCCGATCTCGTCGGCATGCAGAAGTACGGCTTCGACGATGCCCGTCCGATCCTCGAACGCGCCTCGGCCAGGGAGACCGCGGCACGGGTCGCGTTGGGCGAGGTCGCCGCGAGGTTCCTTGAGCAGACGGTCGGGATCCGGTTGGTGTCGCACACCGTCGCCATCGGCACGGCCGCGGTCGCAGACACGGCCGCGTTGCCCCATCCCGACGACGTCGACCGCCTCGACGCCGACCCGGTCCGCACCCTCGACGCCGAAGGTTCGGCGGCCATGGTCGCCGAGGTCGAGGCGGCCCGGCGCGACGGTGACACCCTCGGTGGGGTCGTCGAGGTACTCGCCTACGGCGTGCCGCCGGGCCTGGGCTCCCACGTCCACTGGGACCGGCGCCTCGATGCGCGGCTGGCGGGGGCCCTCATGGGCATCCAGGCGATCAAGGGTGTCGAGGTCGGAGACGGCTTCGAGACGGCCAAACGACGCGGCTCGGCCGCCCACGACGAGATGGCCCGCCGCGACGACGGTGTCATCGAGCGGCGCACCGGTCGGGCAGGGGGCACCGAGGGCGGCATGTCGACCGGCCAGATCCTGCGGGTCCGCGCCGCGATGAAGCCGATCTCGACTGTCCCGCGCTCGCTTGACACCATCGACGTGGCCTCCGACGAGCCGGCCAAGGCCATCCACCAACGATCCGATGTCTGCGCGGTCCCAGCGGCGGGAGTCGTCGCCGAGGCGATGGTCGCCCTCGTGCTCGCCGAAGCGGTCGTGGAGAAGTTCGGCGGTGACTCTGTCGCCGAGACGGCACGCAACCACGCGGCATACCTCGCGGCCGTCCCCGAGCGGATGCGGACCTGGTGAGGAGGCTCGTGCGGTGATCGTCGTCGTCGGATTCATGGGAGCGGGCAAGACCACGGTCGGCCGCCTCATCGCTGAACGCCTCGGGCTGCCGTTCGTCGACAGTGACCTGGTCATCGAGCACCAGCAGCGGCGCTCGATCAAGGACATCTTCGCCGCGGAGGGGGAGTCGGGCTTCCGCGACGTCGAAGCGGCCACCATCGCCGAGTTGCTCGACGGACCTGCCTGCGTGTTGTCCCTCGGCGGCGGCGCCTGTGGGCGAGCCGAGACTCGGGAGCGGCTGCGTGGTCACACGGTCATCTATCTGCACGTCGAGTTGGACGAGGCCCTGGCTCGGGTCGGGCGGGACGAATACCGCCCGCTCCTGCACGACGCCGGCCTGCCCGCCCTGTATGCCGCCCGCCTGGACATCTACGCGGCGACGGCCACCATCACCTCGCGCACGACCGGCCGGCGGGTCGAGGACATCGGGCTCGAGATCATCGACGCGATCACCGGCACGGCTGCCCTCGACGGGACGGCAGGGGTCCTCGTGGCCCCCGGTGGCGGGTCCTATCGGGTCCACGTCGGTCGCGGCATCCGTTCGCAGATCGCCGCGCTGCTGCCGCCGATGCCCGATGCCGAGCAGATCGTCATCCTGGCAACGGCCGACGAGGGTGAGGCGGCTGCCGAGATCGTCGCGCAACTGCGCACGCTGGCGATCCCCGTGCGTCGGGTGACCCTCCCGTCGGGGAGCACTGCCAAGACCCTCGATGCGGTCGGCCTCGCCGCCTCCGCGCTCGCGGAGTTGTCGGTGCACCGGGGAGACCTGCTCGTCGGCGTCGGCGGGGAGGCGACCTGCGACGTCACCGGCTTCCTCGCGGCGACCTACAACCGGGGGATGGCACACGCCCTGGTTCCGACCACCCTTGAGGCACAGGCCGACTCGGCGATCGGCGGCAAGTGCTCGATCGACCTGCCCCACGGCGCCAACCTCCTGGGCACGATCCACCAGCCCGTCCTCGTCGTGTGCGACATCGAGTTGGCGGTCCTGTCGGCGACCTACGGCGATGCCGACTATCGCGCCGGGCTGGCCGAGATCGTCAAGCACGCCCTCCTGGAAGATCCCGCCCTGCTCGACACGCTCCGCGAGCGCCGGGACGCGATCGTCGCTCGCGACGGTCAGACCCTCGTCGAGATCGTGCGGCGCAGTGTCGAGATCAAGGCGGCCGTGGTCACGGCCGACGAACGTGAGCAGGGTGGGCGAGTCCACCTCAACTACGGACACACCTTCTCACGGGCGTTCGCGCGGGTGCCTGACCCGCAGGTTGTCGACGGCGCCCTGGCCCTGGGGTTGATGGCGGCCGCTCACCTGTCCCACCGCTTGGGCCGCCTGGACGCCGACGGCGTTGCCGCCCACCGCGACACGTTGGCGGCCCTGGGTCTGCCCACGAGCGCCCGGATCTCCTTGGACGACCTCGTCGATGCGCTCGCGCGCGACAAGAAATACCGCAAGGGTTGGCGGTTCGTCCTGCTGGACGCCCTTGGCCGGGCCCAAGCCGGGGTGTCACCGGACGTCGAGCAACTCGCCGGCGCGCTGGACGATCTGGCCGTCGGGGCGTCCGAGCATGGCTGATCTCGTCCGCGTCGGTGTCGGCGACGACTATGACGTTCTCGTCGGCCAGGGGATCGCCACCTTCGCCGTCGACCTGCTGGCCGACTGGGTCGCGAAGGTGCTTGTCGTCCACGCCCCGACTGGGCGCGACCTGGCCGCTCTGCTCGCCGCGCGGATCGAGGCCGGTGGGCGGACGGCATACCTGCACGAGGTCCCCGACGCGGAGGCGGCCAAGACGCCCATCGTCGCCGCGCAGGCCTGGGGGGTGCTCGGTCAGGCCGGGTTCACCCGCTCCGATGCGGTCATCGGGGTCGGCGGGGGAGCTGTGACCGACGTGGCGGGCTTTATCGCGGCCACCTGGCTGCGGGGGGTCGCTGTCGTCCAGGTGCCGACCTCGCTCGTCGGGATGGTCGATGCCGCGGTGGGCGGCAAGACCGGCATCAACACCGCCGAGGGCAAGAACCTCGTCGGCTCCTTCCACCCCCCGGCCGGGGTGGTCTGCGACATCGCCACCTTGAACACCCTGCCGCGCGCCGAACTCGTCGCGGGAATGGGCGAGGTCGTCAAGCACGGTTTCATCGCTGACCCCCGCACGCTCGAGCTCATCGAGGCGGACCCCGCTGCCGCGCTGGATCCCGCCGGCGACGTCCTGGCCGAGTTGGTGGAGCGCTCGATCCGGGTCAAGGCCGCCGTCGTCGCCGCCGACCTGCGCGAGTCGTCGCTGCGCGAGATCCTCAACTACGGGCACACCTTCGCGCACGCGGTCGAGCAGGTCGATGGCTACTCGTGGCGGCACGGCAACGCGGTGTCGGTCGGGCTGGTGTATGCCGCGGCGCTGGGTCGCCTGGCCGGGCGGACGCCCGCTGACGTGGCGGCACGGCATACCGAGATCCTCACCTCGCTCGGGCTGCCGGTGACCTACCCGAGCGCAGGCGGGCAGGCCTGGCCGCGGTTGCTCACGGCGATGCGCCGCGATAAGAAGAGCCGGGGAGCGCTGCTGCGGTTCGTCGTGCTCGATGACCTGGCCACGCCTGGGCGCCTCGAAGGGCCCGACGAAGCACTGCTGGAAGCCGCCTTCGCCGAGCTCGCCTCCTGAAGGCGGCCCCGCACCCGACCCGATCTGTAGACCCCGCCAACGCACGACACCGAGGAGAACGCCATGTCGGTCCTGCTCATCAACGGCCCGAACCTCAACATGCTCGGGACTCGCCAGCCCGAGATCTACGGCAGCACGACGCTGGCCGACGTCGAGGCCGCGGTGCGGGCTCAAGGTGAGGCCGCCGGGGTGAGCGTCGAGTGCTTCCAGAGCAACTACGAGGGCGCCATCGTCGAGCGGCTGCACGCCGCCCGCACCGACGGGACGGCGTTCATCATCATCAACCCGGACGCTTTCACCCACACGAGCGTGGCGATCCGCGACGCGTTCGCCGCCGCCGAGGTGCCGTTCGCCGAGGTGCACATCTCGAACGTCCACAAGCGGGAGCCGTTCCGCCACCACTCCTACCTCTCGGACATCGCCGTCGGGGTGATGGCCGGCTTCGGCACGCTCGGTTACAACCTGGCGATGACCTTCGCCCTGCAGGAGCTCAAGACGGCGTGACGCACGGCCCGGCCCCGAGGGTGGCACGCAGGTCCTCGTGCAGTTCCAGCCAGACCCCATGGGCCGAGTCCGGTCCGACCCGATCCACCCAGGAGCGCTCGCCGTCGGCCACTCGGGCCATCGCGGCGGCATACCGCTGTGGGTAACCCTCGAATCGGCTCAGGGCCGCTGCCAGCGGGTCGCAGACCGGGGCGAGGAGCTCGCCGATCCGGGTGAGCTCACGCAGCACCCGGTCATCCCAGCGATGGTCGGTGTGGTCATTCGCGGCCAGCCGGTCCCACGGTTGGGGCCGCAACTGCCAGTCGGTGATCGCCGTGAGCAGTCGCGCGTTGAGACCGACGAAGTCGTCGGCGCCGGCCTGCACCACCGGGCGGGCCCCAGTCAGCGCGAGCTCGGCGGCCAGGCGGCGCTCGTCCTCGGTGCGCCCGGACTCGGTGAGGGTCCATCCCGCCAGATCCACGAACTCGACCCGGCGGACATAACCGCGGGCCCGGTCGTCCTCGAGCAACTCGTGCGCCTCGGCCTGGGGGAGTCCGTAACGCGCGGCGGCCCGCTCGGTGGATGCCATGCCGGTCACTCGGACGGCATGCAGCGCCAGCAGGGCAGCGGACGACTGGTGCGACATGGGCTCGACCCTAACCGGACGAGGCATGTGACACAGATCACATTATTGGTAACTAACTAGATAGTGCATAAATCTCCTGGGTCCTCCACACTGAAGGGGAGCCGCTCCAACGCAGGGACGCCCAGGGACCCAGCCGGACGGCATACCCCATAGCTCGTCCGGGACATCCCGTAGCCGTCCGTTTCCCCGAACACCCCGCGCCGGAGGCATCACCATGGCTGACAAGAAGGAACTCACCGCCGATCAGCAGGCCGAACTGGACGAGATCTTCGCCCGCGCCCGCGCCGCGCTCGCCATCATCGAGACCTACGACCAGGCGCGCGTCGACCGGCTCTGCCAGGCGGTCGCCTGGGCCGTGTCCAACAAGGTGACCTTCACCCGGTTGGTGGCCGAAGGCATCGAGGAGTCCGGCCTCGGCGACCCGGTGAGCCGGATGGGCAAGCGGATGAAGATCCGGGGCGTGCTGCGTGATGCCCTGCGCCAGAAGAGCGTCGGCATCATCGAGGAGATCCCCGAGAAGGGCCTGGTGAAGTACGGCAAGCCGGCCGGCATCATCGGCTGCATCGTCCCGACGACCAACCCCGACCTCACCCCGGCGGGCAACGCGATCTATGCCATCAAGGCGCGCGACGTCGTCATCTTCTCGCCGCACCCGCGGTCGAAGAAGACCACCTTCGAGACGGTCCGGCTCATGCGTGAGGCGCTCGAGCGCGAGGGCGCTCCGGCCGACATCCTGCAGTGCATCACCCTGCCGAGCATCCCCGTGTCGCAGGCCCTCATGGCCCGCTCCGACCTGGTCATCGCGACCGGCGGACAGCCGATGGTCCGAGCGGCCTACAGCTCGGGGACACCCGCCTACGGCGTCGGCGCCGGCAACTCGACGATGATCATCGACGAGACCGCAGACGTGGCGATCGCCGCGCGAAACTCCCGGATCTCCAAGACCTCGGACTTCGGCTCGGGCTGCTCTGCCGACGGCAACCTCATCATCCACGAGTCGATCTGGGACGAGATGATCACGGCCCTGCAGGCCGAGGGCGGCTACCTCGCCGAGGGCTCCGAGCGTGACGCGCTGGCCGCAGTCATGTGGGATGCCGAGAAGCACCGGCTGCCCGACTCGGTGGCGGTCGCCCCGCAGAAGCTCGCCCGACTGGCCGGCTTCGAGATCCCCACCGACCGGACCTTCATCTTCGTCAAGGGTGACGGGATCAGCCGTGAGCACGTCTTCTCGATGGAGAAGCTCACCACCCTGCTCGCCGTCCATCGCTACGAGGGTGAGTTCGAGAACGCGCTGGACGCCATGCGGGCCATCTACGAGGTGGGCGGCAAGGGGCACTCGTGCGGCATCTACTCCCATGACGCCGACCACATCCACCGCCTCGGGCTGGCTGCGCCGGTGAGCCGGATCATGGTCCGTCAGCCCCAGTCCAAGGCCAACGCCGGCGCCTTCAACAACGGGATGCCGATGACCTCCTCGATGGGCTGTGGCACATGGGGCGGCAACGTCACCTCGGAGAACGTCCACCTCAAGCACTACCTCAACACCACGTGGGTGTCGGTGCCGATCCCCGAGGACAAGCCCAGCGACGAGGAGCTCTTCGGGGACTTCTACGACGCGACGCTCGAGCCTGAGGGCGAAGTCATCACCTCCTGACCGCTGCGCACCACGCGCGGCACGGCACGGCATACCCCTGATCGACGTCACCCCCCTAAACGAGAGGTTGGAGAGTCGGATGAGCGAACGCACCGCGCAACAACTCGAAGCGGTGGTCGAGTCCGCCCAGGACTGGTGGTCCACGGACATCGTCGACATCCACCCGGGCTACATCGCCATGCGCGGGTATCCCATCGAAGAGCTCATCGGCCACGTCACCTTCCCCGAGATGATCTGGCTGATGTTGCGCGGCGAGTTGCCGACCCGGCCCCAGGCCCGGCTCATGGAGGCGGCCCTCGTGTCGGCTGTCGACCACGGCCCGCACGCCCCGTCGATCGCCATCTCGCGGATGGCGATGACGTGTGGGGTTCCGCTCAACGGCGCGATGGCCTCGGCCATCAACGTCCTGGACGACGTCCACGGCGGTGCCGGACAGCAATGCATGGAGCTCTACTCCGAGATCGCCGCGAGGGTCGATGGGGGAGCGGCCCTCGCGACAGCAACGGCCGAGGTCCTGGGGGAGTGGCGCACTCAGGGGGTGCGCTACGTCCCTGGCTTCGGACATCGCTGGCACCCGTTGGACCCTCGGGCTCCGCGGCTGCTCGGCCTGGTCGATGACGCCGTGGCCGCAGGGGACGTCAGCGGCCGGTATGCCGCCATCGGCCGCGCCGTGGAGGACGCTATCAGCGCCGGCCGACCGGCCCGGATCCCGATGAACATCGACGGGGCGACGGCCGTGATCTACAGCGAGTTGGGGTTCGCCACCGAGCTCGGGCGGGGGATCTTCATCCTCTCCCGCTCGGTGGGGATCCTCGCCCATGCCTGGGAACAGCACAGCCAAGGCGGACGGATCAAGGGCCCGATGCCCAAGACCATCCCCTATCGCTACACCGGGCCCGCGCGTCGTGCGGTTCCCGACCTTGACCTGACTGAACCGACCGCCGACAAGGAGTCTCGATGACCACGGATCTCGTCTCCCACCAACTGGTCCGCTACCTTGAGCACCGCGGTGTTCGGCACGTCTTCGGACTGTGCGGCCACACCAACATCGCCGTCCTCGCGGCGTTGTCGCGTAGCACCCAGATCGAGTTCGTCAACACCCGGCACGAGCAGATCGCCTCGCACGCCGTTGACGGCTACGCCCGGGCGACCAAGAAGGCCTCGGTCGTGCTCTCGCACCTGGGCCCCGGCCTCACCAACGCCGCTACCGGGGTGGCCAATGCCGCGCTCGACTCGATCCCCATGGTCGTCATCGCGGGCGACGTGCCGAGCCACTACTACGGCAAGCACCCCCACCAGGAGGTCAACCTCCACGCCGACGCCGATCAGTGGCAGATCTACCGGCCGTTCGTCAAGCGGGCCTGGCGGGTCGACTCGGCACACCTGTTCCCCGAGATCCTCGACAAGGCGTTCGCCCTTGCCGAGAGCGGCCGCCCCGGCCCGGTGCTCGTGGACGTGCCGATGGACATCTTCTCGGCACAGATCGACGTCGCCCTCATGGACCGCGTGATGACCGGCACCCACGAGCTCGTCCGCCCGTCGCTCGACGAGGCGACCGCTGAGACGATCGTCGGCAACCTCCTCGCCGCCGAGCGCCCGCTGCTCTACATCGGCGGCGGGGTCGTCCTCGCCGACGCCACCGACGAACTCGCCGAGCTCGTCGACCACCTGCAGATCCCGGTCGCCCACACCCTCATGGGCAAGGGCGCGGTCGCCGACGACAACCCGTGCGTGCTGTGGATGACCGGTTTCTGGGGGACCGAGTTCATCAACGACATGACCCGCAACGCCGACTGGATCCTCGCCCTGGGCACCCGGTTCTCCGAGGCCGACTCCAGCTCGTGGGAGGAGGCTTACACCTTCCGTATGCCGCCCACTCGCCTCATGCACATCGACATCGACCCGGCGGAGCTGGGCCGCAACTACCCGCTGGCGCTCGGTGCCGTGGCTGACCTCAAGCCGGCGCTGGCCGCGCTCGTTCGAGCGGCCAAGAAGCTGGCTCC
>Ga0116180_1004294_pt1 | contig 10384 bp, 5 predicted proteins | sample AD_UKC073_MetaG_FD_89804 | JGI IMG/M metagenome (GOLD analysis project Ga0116180, IMG submission 89804) | Active sludge microbial communities of municipal wastewater-treating anaerobic digesters from USA - AD_UKC073_MetaG | ecosystem: Engineered > Bioreactor > Anaerobic > Digestate | place: USA... | reverse complement strand
GATAGAGACCGAACTGTCTCACGACGTTCTGAACCCAGCTCGCGTGCCACTTTAATGGGCGAACAGCCCAACCCTTGGGACCTTCTCCAGCCCCAGGATGTGACGAGCCGACATCGAGGTGCCGAACCTCCCCGTCGATGTGAGCTCTTGGGGGAGACTAGCCTGTTATCCCCGGAGTACCTTTTATCCTATGAGCGATGGCCCTTCCATGCGGAACCACCGGATCACTATGTCCTGCTTTCGCACCTGATCGACTTGTAGGTCTCACAGTCAAGCACCCTTATGCCATTACACTCTGCGCACGGTTACCAAGCGTGCTGAGGGTACCTTTGAAAGCCTCCGTTACTCTTTTGGAGGCGACCACCCCAGTCAAACTACCCACCACGCAGTGTCCTTCCCTTAGGAAGTTAGGCTCCAAGTAAACAAAGGGTGGTATTTCAACGTCGGCTCCACCGACACTAGCGTGCCGGCTTCAAAGCCTCCCACCTATCCTACACATTGTTTACTCAAAGTCAATACGAAGTTATAGTAAAGGTTCACAGGGTCTTTTCGTCCCATTGCGGGTAATCGGCATCTTCACCGATACTACAATTTCACCGAGCTCGTGGCTGAGACAGTGCCCAGATCGTTACACCATTCGTGCAGGTCGGAACTTACCCGACAAGGAATTTCGCTACCTTAGGACCGTTATAGTTACGGCCGCCGTTTACTGGGGCTTCAGTCAAAAGCTTCGCTTGCGCTAACTTCCTTCCTTAACCTTCCAGCACCGGGCAGGTGTCAGACCCTATACAGCATCTTTCGATTTAGCAGAGTCCTGTGTTTTTGATAAACAGTCGCCTGGGCCTCTTTACTGAGGCCTCCCCTGGGGGAGGCGTCCCTTCTTCCGAAGTTACGAGACTATTTTGCCTAGTTCCTTAGCCACGACTCACTCGAGCACCTTAGGATTCTCTCCTCGACTACCTGTGTCGGTTTTGGTACGGGTTGCTTCACTTCGGCTTTTCTTGGAAGCGCTTTCCCTGCAGCAGCTTCGCCCGGAGGCTAGGCCTTGACTATTCCGTCAGTCTCCAGCAGGTACGGCGCTCCGTCCCCTTTTTAGTGTGAGCAAGTACGGGAATATTAACCCGCTGTCCATCCACTTCCCCTCTCGGGTACGCGTTAGGTCCCGACTAACCCTCAGCTGATTAGCATGGCTGAGGAAACCTTAGTCTTTCGGTGAGGGGGTTTCTCGCCCCCTTTATCGTTACTTATGCCTACATTTTCTTTTCTGTCCGCTCCACAATGCCTCGCGACACTGCTTCGGCGCAGACAGAATGCTCCCCTACCAGATATATCCTACGATATAAATCCATAGCTTCGGTACTATACTTATGCCCGATTATTATCCATGCCGGACCGCTCGACTAGTGAGCTGTTACGCACTCTTTAAATGAATGGCTGCTTCCAAGCCAACATCCTAGCTGTCAATGCAGTCCAACCGCGTTGTTTCAACTTAGTATAGATTTGGGGACCTTAGCTGTTGGTCCGGGTTCTTTCCCTTTCGGACATGGACCTTAGCACCCATGCCCTCACTGCCGACGAACATTTATTAGCATTCGGAGTTTGTCAGGAATTGGTAGGCGATGAAACCCCCGCATCCAATCAGTAGCTCTACCTCTAATAAACTTATCGCGACGCTGCACCTAAATGCATTTCGGGGAGTACGAGCTATCTCCCAGTTTGATTGGCCTTTCACCCCTACCCACAGGTCATCCGAAGACTTTTCAACGTCAACCGGTTCGGTCCTCCACTTTGTGTTACCAAAGCTTCAACCTGCCCATGGGTAGATCACAAGGTTTCGCGTCTAATCCTGCCAACTAAGCGCCCTATTCAGACTCGCTTTCGCTCCGCCTCCGCACCTGAAGTGCTTAAGCTCGCTGGCAAAATTAACTCGTAGGCTCATTATGCAAAAGGCACGCCGTCACCCAACTTGTGGGCTCCGACCGCTTGTAGGCGTACGGTTTCAGGTTCTCTTTCACCCTCCTATTCGGAGTGCTTTTCACCTTTCCTTCACAGTACTTGTTCACTATCGGTCTTTCAGGAGTATTTAGCCTTGGAGGATGGTCCCCCCATATTCAGACAGGATTTCACGTGTCCCGCCCTACTCATTTATCACTTATGTATGCCTTTCATATACGGGGCTATCACCCTCTATGGCTGTTCTTTCCAGAACATTCTATTAAACATATAAAAGCTTTTGGGCTAATCCGCTTTCGCTCGCCACTACTTACGGAATCTCTTCGATTTCTTTTCCTCCGGGTACTTAGATGTTTCAGTTCTCCGGGTTTGCTTCCCTTGCGGGATAATACATCTTCAATGTATTGGGTTGCCCCATTCGGACATCCGCGGATCAATTCGTGTGTGCCGATCCCCGCGGCTTTTCGCAGCTTACCACGTCCTTCTTCGCCTCTGAAAGCCTAGGCATCCGCCATACGCCCTTAACGATTTCCTTCCTAATTGTTATATTAGTATATTTTTATACTCGGCGCCCGAAGGCGCTCGGTTTTCTCTTTGTGATGTCTTTACCGTTAATGTCAATGATCTTAATGTCTTTTCTTCGTCCTGATGAACAGATGTTGTTTTTGGCTCCATCCGTAACCTTTAAACCAGGCCCCCGAAACTGTGGAGAATAAGGGAGTCGAACCCTTGACCTCCTGCGTGCAAGGCAGGCGCTCTAGCCAGCTGAGCTAATTCCCCTCTATCAATTAGTAGTCTCGGGCAGGCTCGAACTGCCGACCTCTACATTATCAGTGTAGCGCTCTAACCAGCTGAGCTACGAGACTGCTTGCTATTAATCTCTTCCCTGTACTAATTTCTAGTGGGTTTATTTTTAAATACCAACCAAAGTAAAAAAACTAAAGCGAACTTCAAGCAAGTTCTTTCGTGCCGAGGCACTTGTCTGTTTAACGTCGAACGACGCTCTAAAATGAGATGTTCCAGCCGCACCTTCCGGTACGGCTACCTTGTTACGACTTAGCCCTAGTTACCTGTTTTACCCTAGGCAGCTCCTTTTACGGTCACCGACTTCAGGTACCCCAGACTTCCATGGCTTGACGGGCGGTGTGTACAAGGCCCGGGAACGTATTCACCGCGCCATGGCTGATGCGCGATTACTAGCGATTCCAGCTTCATAGAGTCGAGTTGCAGACTCCAATCCGAACTGAGACCGGCTTTCGAGATTCGCATCCACTCGCGTGGTAGCTGCCCTCTGTACCGGCCATTGTATTACGTGTGTGGCCCAAGACGTAAGGGCCGTGATGATTTGACGTCATCCCCACCTTCCTCTCTACTTGCGTAGGCAGTCTCACTAGAGTCCCCAACCGAATGATGGCAACTAGTGACAGGGGTTGCGCTCGTTGCAGGACTTAACCTAACACCTCACGGCACGAGCTGACGACAACCATGCAGCACCTTGAAAATTGCCCGAAGGAGGATCTATTTCTAAATCTGTCAATTCCCATTTAAGTCTTGGTAAGGTTCCTCGCGTATCATCGAATTAAACCACATAATCCACCGCTTGTGCGGGCCCCCGTCAATTCCTTTGAGTTTCATCCTTGCGGACGTACTCCCCAGGTGGCTAACTTATCACTTTCGCTTGGTCTCCGAGCCTTGCGGCCCGAAAACGAGTTAGCATCGTTTACGGCGTGGACTACCAGGGTATCTAATCCTGTTCGCTCCCCACGCTTTCGTCCCTCAGCGTCAGTTGAATCTTAGTGACCTGCCTTCGCAATCGGTGTTCTAAGTAATATCTATGCATTTCACCGCTACACTACTTATTCCAGCCACTTCAAATTCACTCAAGACCCGCAGTATCAATGGCAGTTTCGCAGTTAAGCTGCGAGATTTCACCACTGACTTACGGGCCCGCCTACGGACCCTTTAAACCCAATAAATCCGGATAACGCTTGCACCCTCCGTATTACCGCGGCTGCTGGCACGGAGTTAGCCGGTGCTTATTCGTACAGTACCTTCAGCTCCCCTCACGAGGGGAGGTTTATCCCTGTACAAAAGAAGTTTACAACCCATAGGGCCGTCGTCCTTCACGCGGGATGGCTGGATCAGGCTTCCACCCATTGTCCAATATTCCTCACTGCTGCCTCCCGTAGGAGTCTGGTCCGTGTCTCAGTACCAGTGTGGGGGATCTCCCTCTCAGGACCCCTAAAGATCATCGACTTGGTGGGCCGTTACCCCACCAACTATCTAATCTTGCGCGTGCCCATCTCTATCCACCGGAGTTTTCAATAATAATTGATGCCAATCATTATATTATGGGGTATTAATCTCCCTTTCGGAAGGCTATCCCCCAGATAGAGGCAGGTTGCACACGTGTTACGCACCCGTACGCCGCTCTCAAGTCTCCGAAGAGACCCTACCGCTCGGCTTGCATGTGTTAGGCCTCCCGCTAGCGTTCATCCTGAGCCAGGATCAAACTCTCCATTGTATGTTTGTCTTGACTCGCTCAAAGTTGTTTACGCCTTAGTTTTTTCCTTACTTTTTTGGTTGTTATTTGTATGTCAATGAACTTGTATTCTCTTCGCGCCCCGGAAACTTTCTCTGTCGTTTGTTCCGATTTGCGAGTGCAAAAGTATGAACTATTTTTGATGTGGCAAAATTTTTTGGAGAAAAATTTAAAATATTTTCTAACTGCTTAAAATTCAGTGCGAAAAATTTCAGAGATTTTAACCCCTACCAAATTTATAACCAAATCCTCTACTCCGCTACCCCAAAATCTACCGATTAGGGACTGCAAAGATAATAAGATTTTTCAATACACCAAAACTTTTTTTAAAAAGTTGCCGAGGTTCTTTGCTCAACAAATTTTCTTTGTTTATGTTTTCTACTTCGCTACCACTATATCTCAAATGGTGGGTGCAAAAGTATGTTAATTGACTATTAACTTCCAAATGGAACTAAAGTAAATTTTTGGGATGTGTAAAAATGCGTTCGTAAAATATTGGTTTTAAGTACGGTATGATCGCTTCAAAAGTTATCCACATTATCAAATTAGCGTAAAACCGCGGTAGGGATAGAAGTGGAAACCCCGCAGTTGCATGGAAATTTGGCAGTGGCACGAGGAGTTGCAACGAATAGCCCGACCCGAGTTGAGGGAAAATTTTGATTAAGTTGGTAAGCATTGGCCAGGGAACCGCCCAAAAAAATATTTATAAATTGATTGCTTTAATCTTTTGAAAGACAAAATACCCGATGAGAACTCCTATTGTATCTGCGACCAAATCGAGCCCTTCCAAAGACCTGCCTAAAGCCATCTCTTCCTGTAGGATTTCGGTGAGAATGCCGTAACAGAGCATGATCTGAATGTAAATGATGAATTTTGTTCTTGGGAATGCTGCCATAAAACAGAATCCCAATAACGCGAAGATGCTTAAATGCAAAATTTTGTCGATTCCTTGGAACATGAAGGGATATTCCATGTTTTCCACGCCGGGTTTGAGGAGCATATAAGTAAGAAATGCCCAATAAATGGGCAAAATCTTCGTAAATATTTTTGATATTTTATCCAAGTGATGCTTGGTATTGCTCTGCTGAAAGGAGTTGTGAGGTATCTGCACCTTCGCCGATGTCTAATTTGATAATCCATCCGTTTCCGTACGGGTCTGTGTTTAGTAGTTCCGGCTCGTCTTCAATCTTTGTATTAAATTCTACAACTTTTCCTGATAATGGCAAGAATAAGTCGGAAACGGTCTTCACAGCTTCCACGCTTCCGAAAACGTCTCCCGCAGAAAGTTCGTCATCCACAGTATCTACATCCACGAAAACGATGTCGCCCAACTCGCTTTGTGCAAAATCGGTGATTCCGATGGTTGCGATGTTTCCTTCAATTCTAACCCATTCGTGGTCTTTGGTGTACTTTAATTCAGACGGTGTGTTCATTTTTTATCTGTTTTTATTATTTTTTCAAAATTAAAGAAAATATTCGATTTCTACCTAAAATAGTAGATATTTAAAATATTTTTTTTATTTAATACTTTGGGCTTTATGCAAAAGTATTCAAAAAATCAAGACTGGATTTTTTGTTAAAAAAAATAAAATTTCTTGCAAGAAAATTTGAAAAACTCGGGCGGAAAGTTAAGTTTTGAATGGTAAGAAAATGAATTGCCGCCACTCAAACAATGGAAATTTTTATTTAGTTATAATTTAGTGAATTACCGCTGAAAGAAATTTCAATTTTTCTTAACGCAAAAATCTCCTAGGTCGAAATGAACTCCATTTAAGATATTTCATTTATCATTGAAAGTTCGATATATATAAATTGGCAAACAATTCGCTGATTTTGTTCATCAATGTTTTCAAAAGAGAATTTATTGGTTTTCAAAAAGTGCTTTGCATCGTTTTTGCTATATTTGTTCATATCACTTTTACACTCTATATATAATAAGGTCAAAAATTCCAAACAATGAATTTACAATCTAAATTAAGTGCCGCTCAAAAAAGTTTTGAGAGTTGGAAGAAAGTCCCTTTTTCAAATAGACAGAAACTTCTGCTGAAATTAGCCGATAAACTTGAAAAGAATTCAGAGTCTTTAGGTAAAATTATTACCAAAGAAATGAACAAACCCATTTCACAATCTATTGCCGAAATTAAAAAATGTGCTTTAATGTGCAGTTATTATGCGAACGCAGAAAATATTTTGAAACCCGAAAAAATAAAAACCGAATATCGAATTTCCGAAATCCATTATGTTCCGAAAGGGGTTATTCTTGGAGTGATGCCGTGGAATTTTCCGTTTTGGCAAGTTTTAAGGTTTGCAGTTCCTGCGATTCTTGCAGGTAATGCGGTGGTTTTGAAACACGCTTCAATTTGTTTTGGAAGTGGAAACCGAATTGAAAAGCTATTTCTTGAAGCAGGTTTCCCAAAAGGAATTTTTCAAAATCTGGAAATCGGTCATGAAGAGGTGAAGAAAGTTTTAGAAAATCCCATTGTTCGTGGAGTAAGTTTAACAGGAAGTGAAAAAGCCGGTGCTGAAGTCGCAGCAACTGCAGGAAGAAATATTAAAAAATCTCTTTTGGAATTAGGAGGAAGCGACGCATTCATTGTTTTGGATGACGCTAATTTCAAAAAAGCGGCGGAAAGTGGCGCTAAAGCAAGACTTCAAAATTGCGGACAAGCGTGTAATGCCGGAAAACGATTCATCATCCAAAAGAATATTGAGAAAGAATTCTTGCCGATTTTCATTAAAGAATATCAAAAATACATTCCCGGAAAACCCTTGAAAAAAGACACTTTGATTGCAGGAATGGCTCGTCCCGATTTGGCGGATGAATTGGAAAAGCAATATAAGAAAGCTCTCAAGAACGGAGCGGAAGTTATTTTGCCGTTGAAAAGAATTTCACCCAATGAATTTATGCCGGGTTTAATTAAAGTAAAATCAGGAAACCCGATTTTGGAAGAGGAACTTTTTGGTCCGCTTGGAATGGTGATGATTGCTAAAAATGATGAAGAAGCGCTGAAATTGGCGAACGATATTCCTTTCGGACTTTCAAATTCTGTTTGGACAAAGGATAAAAAAAGACAGCAGTTTTTTATTGAAAACTTGGAATCTGGAACGGTGAGTGTAAACAAGGAATCGAGTTCTGACCCGCGATTGCCATTTGGCGGAACAAAATCTTCGGGTTACGGAACGGAGCTTTCGCTGATTGCTTTGAAGGAGTTTGTGACGGTGAAGACGGTTGTGGGAAATTAATCAGGAGCCAAATTATTTTGGCGTGTTGTGGTGAGTAATAATTCGCAAATTCTTTACTCACTCTCCTCTACTTCATGCTTTAATTGCGCTTTGTACAAAGTTGAGTAATAGCCATTTTTGTGGAGGAGTTCCATGTGTTTACCTTCTTCCACGATTTTGCCGTGTTCCATGACGATGATTTTATCGGCTTTTTCGATGGTGGAAAGTCGATGTGCAATGATGATGGAAGTTCGGTTTTTGGTGATTTTTTCTGTCGCTCTTTGAATCAGTTTCTCACTCTCGTGGTCGATGGAAGAAGTAGCTTCGTCGAGAATCAGAATTTTCGGGTCAGAAAGATAAGCTCTTAAAAATGATAAAAGCTGTCTTTGTCCCAGAGAAATGGAGGAACCTCTTTCACGAACAACATACTCGTAACCTCCCGGAAGTGATTCAATGAAATCATCCACTTCTATTTCTTTCGCAATTTTCCTGATTTTTTCTAAAGTTATCGTGTCATCGCCAAAAGAAAGGTTTTCAAAAATACTTCCGTGGAATAAGAAAACATCCTGCAAAACAACTCCAATGTGACTTCTTAAATTATAGAGTTCATAATCTTTTAAATCCACATCATCCAACAAAATTTTTCCAGAATTGATGTCGTAAAGTCGCGTAATCAAACTGATAATCGTTGATTTCCCTGCTCCTGTTGCACCAACAATTGCCACGGTTTCGCCGGGATTTACCTTAAAACTGATTCCTTTTAAAACTTCCTGTTTTTCATCGTAGGCAAAATGAACGTTCTGAAATTCAATTTTTCCGTCGAAGTGGTTTTTAACGATTTCTCCTTGATTCGGTAATGTGAAATCTTCATCCATCACACCCAAAACTCTTTCTGCACCAACAATTCCTCTTTGAATATTGTTGAATCGGTCCGCGATTTGTCTTAAAGGACGGATCAACATCGAAATATATTGAATGAAGGCAATCACCGCTCCTGCTTTGATGGTAATAAATCCGCCGTAAAGCAAGATAAATCCAAGGAAAAGTGAAGAAATTAATTCAACAACAGGAAAAAACAATGAGAAAATGAAAACCGTTCTTAATAAAGCCGATTTTAAGGTAATGTTGATTTCATCAAACTTTTTGAACTCCGCCTGTTGACGGTTAAAAACCTGAATTAAAGTCATTCCAGAAAGTCGCTCCTGAACGAAAGAATTCTGATTTGCCGTCCAAGTTCTTTCATCACCAAAAGCTTTCTTTAATCTTTTCTGAAAAAATCTCGTGATAATCACCATTAACGGAAGAATCGCCAATGAAATGTAACTCAAATGAACATCAACTTGAAACATCGCGACCAAAACGAAAATGATTCGAAGAATATCCCCGAAAACCATCAAAAATCCATCGGTATAAACCGTCGCAATGGTTTCTACATCTCCCACTGCTCTGGTGACGAGTTGACCAATTGCCGTTTTGTCAAAAAATGAAGTTCGGAAATAGATGAGTTTATGATAAAGCCGTTCCCGAATATCACGAATTACATTTTGAGAAATAAAGTTTGAAAAATAAACCAAGAAAAAGTTCAAAACCGTTTCCCCAAAAACCAAAGCCACCAAAATATAGATGTGTTTCATCATCAACTCTTTGTCTTTGAGCTGAATGATGTCAACGTCCACAATCTGCATCGTTAGATACGGTCGGTACGTGGAAATTACTGAAAGTACAATGGAAATGATTAGCGTAACAATAAACCACGACCGTAATTTCATCCCAATCACAAAAAGCCTCCTAATAATATCCCAAGTCGTTTGTTTCTTCATTTAAATTCTAGAAAATTGCTGTGCAAAAATAAGGAAAAGTTGCGAGGTTCGAGATACGGGGTTCGATATGCGATTTTCGGTAAACGAGATTGTGTAGAGATGTTTATTTCCTTTCAAACGCTCAAACTCTCAAACAAAATCATAACCCACGTCGACCAAAAACAAACCTTGCGGTGGTGCGGAAGTTCCTGCGGAACTGCGGTTTTTTTCTGCTATGATTCTTCGTAAATCTTCGGGTTGAAGTTTGCCGTTGCCAATTTCAACCATGGTTCCAACAATCGATCGAACCATATTTCTCAAAAATCTGTCGGCTGAAATGGTGAACTTCAATTCGGTTCCGTTTTGTTTCCAAAATGCCTTGTAAATCTTGCAGTTATTGGTTTTATTGTCGGTGTGAAGTTTGGCAAAACTTGTGAAATCCTCAAATTCAAAAAATATTTTGCAGGCTTCATTCATTTTATCTATATCTAAATTCCGCTTCCAAATTTGCCAGGAAGAATCTTGAGTAAAAGGATTTTTATCTAAAGAAATATAATATTCATAAGTTCGGAAAGTTGCATCAAATCTTGCATGGAAATCATCTTTGACTTTAAAAATTGTCTTCACCGAAATATCGGGTGGAAGAAAACTGTTGAGTTTGTGTGGAAGATTTTCATCTAAAATCTGTTCGGTATCAAAATGCGCAAACATTTTTTTGGCGTGAACTCCGGTGTCGGTTCTCCCCGCTCCTGTCGTTTTGATTTCTTCGCGAAGGATTGTAGACAAAGCTTTTTCAAGTTCTTCCTGAACCGAAATTTCTCTTGGCTGAATTTGATAGCCGAAATAATTTTTACCGTGGTATGAAAAT
>Ga0116180_1004293_pt1 | contig 10388 bp, 12 predicted proteins | sample AD_UKC073_MetaG_FD_89804 | JGI IMG/M metagenome (GOLD analysis project Ga0116180, IMG submission 89804) | Active sludge microbial communities of municipal wastewater-treating anaerobic digesters from USA - AD_UKC073_MetaG | ecosystem: Engineered > Bioreactor > Anaerobic > Digestate | place: USA... | reverse complement strand
CTACTTTTTTTGGAGAAATTAAGACGCGCTTTAGAAGGTCCAATTCTTCCAGGACCTTTCCTGTACCCATGGCAACGCAATTCATGGGTTCCTCGGCGATATGAACGGGCATTCCCGTCTCGCTGTTTACCCTCTTATCCAGGCCTGATAGCAAAGAACCTCCACCGGTCATCACAATTCCACGGTCCATGATATCGGCAGCCAATTCCGGCGGCGTCTTCTCTAAAGTCACCTTGATTGCTTCTACGATATTGTTTACTGGCTCGGCCAAAGCGGAATGGATTTCATCGGCGGTAATTGTAATGGTTTTAGGCAGGCCTGTTACCAAGTCCCGCCCCCTAATATCCATGGATTCCTCTTTTACACCGGGTGCAGCAGAGCCTATGTTAATCTTTATTTGTTCCGCCGTTCTTTCACCTATCATCAGGTTATATTCTTTCTTAATGTAGTAAGAAATGGCATCATCCATTTCGTCGCCACCGACACGAATCGATTTGCTGGTAACAATGCCCCCCAATGAGATAATAGCAACTTCCGTGGTCCCACCACCTATATCCACTACCATGTTTCCGGCTGGTTCGTGAACTTCAAGGCCAGCTCCTATGGCTGCTGCCATCGGTTCTTCAATTAAATAAGCTTCCCTAGCTCCCGCTTGCAAAGTAGCATCAATGACAGCTCTCTTTTCAACTTCAGTTACTCCGGAAGGGACGCCAACTACAACCCTTGGTTTAATAAAAGGCCTGCTCCTGAGTGCCCGCGATATAAAGTATTTGAGCATGCTTTCGGTGACATCGAAATCCGCTATAACGCCATCCCTCATCGGTCGTATAGCAACGATATTACCAGGGGTACGGCCTATCATCTGCTTTGCCTCTTCCCCAACTGCCAAAATAGCACCATTGTCTCGGGATATAGCGACAACGGATGGTTCTTTTAGAACGATGCCCTTCCCTTTCACGTACACCAATGTATTAGCTGAGCCTAAATCAATTCCCATGTCCTTTGAAAATATATTCAAAAATCTCATCAATGTTTCCCCTTTCTGCTGCCTCAGTTTTTCAGCATGTGCTTTGTCTTACATAAGACCCTGTTCCTTAAGGCTGAGAATAGAATTGTTCCCAATAATCACATGGTCCAGCACAGCAATTCCAAGAACATTGCCTGCATTAACCAACCTAGAAGTAACTTCAATATCTTCCCTGCTGGGAGTTGGATCACCGCTGGGATGATTGTGAACCAATATGACAGATGCGCTACTGCGTTTTATGGCTGGTTTAAAAACCTCCCGGGGATGGACTATGGAGGAGTTGAGACTCCCTATAGATATATCTTCGATTGATATCACGTGATTTTTGGTATTTAATAAAATAGCCTTGAAATGTTCTTTTTCCAAAAATCTCATTTCCTCCATGAGGAGATCTTTTACGTCCAAAGGGCTCGTTATCGTTACTTGCTGACGTCCGCGATAAGATGAAATCCTTCGGCCCAGTTCTACTGCCGCTTTGATTTGAACAGCTTTAGCCGTGCCGATACCCTTGATCTTTGAAAGTTCCTCTACAGTAGCATCAATCACATAAGTTAGCCCACTTTTTCCTCCATCACCTTTTAAAATTCGCTGAGCAAGAACCAATGCTGACTCCGAGCGCGTCCCGGTTCTTATTAAAACGGCTAATAGTTCCGCATCACTTAAAACTTGAGCTCCATATCTCAGCAGGCGTTCACGAGGTCGTTCCTCCTGCGGTATATCTTTTATCAAGATATTGTTGCCCAACAACAGCAACCCCCTGTACTTAAAGGATTGTTATGTCAAAATGCTTCAACATTTGACTTAATTTAAAAAGAGGCAATCCAACAATATTATAATAATCACCCTCGATTTTCTCAATAAACAGGGCACCCTTGCCCTGGATTCCGTAGGCACCGGCTTTGTCCATAGGCTCACCGGTTTTTATATAGTTTTGTATCTCTAAACTGCTTAGGACTTTGAACTTAACCCGGCTCTCTTCAAATTCCTTTATATGGCGCTTTGTGGCAGCATCAACCAGGGATACTCCTGTGAACACCTTATGCCAACGGCCGCTAAGATTCCTTAACATTTCTTCAGCTTCCTCAAAAGTGCCAGGCTTGCCTAATATCCTGTCATCCAAAACCACGATGGTATCAGCGCCTATAACCAGACCTTCATCGTGCTTGCTGGCAACGGCCATGGCTTTACTATGGGCCATTTTGGCTGCTAAAGGGCCAAAGTCCATTGTAGTGTCCGGGTTTTCATCAAGGTAGCTTGGTTCCACAGAGAACTTGAGGCCTAGTTGCAATAAAAGCTGCTGCCTTCTAGGAGAAGCCGAGGCTAAAATAATAGGTCTTTCCATATCTCAAAACCTCACTACATACGCTGATAAAAGATAATTGCTATGATAAGCCCTAGGGCCCCAGCTAAATTTAAACTCACATTAAAACCGAAGGTGACATTGATAATTCCTAAATCCAGATTGGTTGTGGACAAACCTATACTGCTGCCCTGATTTAAAATAGGGGCATAACTGCCTAATACCTGGCCTAACACACTTCCAATTACTAGACCTACTAATAATATTATAACCAATACAAGTGGACTGCGATAACTACGTTTCATTTGATTTTATCCTCCCTCAATATACCCAGTTTTATAAGAGTGGTATCAAGATTTTGTTTTACAAACTGAGCTGCCAGGCCGGTGAATAGGCCGGTAAATAAGCCGATAATCATTAAAAAAGGCAGGTAAATGTACAGCCCTAAAGTGGAAAGGGCAAGGCTGGCCACCGTAACCTGCGTTATGTTGTGTGTTACCCCGCCTAAAAAGCTTATTCCCACCAAACTAAAAACATTGCCGAAGCGCTTATATGCAAAAGCCATAATAATAGTGCTCATAATAGCACCTGATAAGCTATATATCAGACTTGAAAGGGAACCTGCCAGCAAGGTCCCTATGATACTCCGCAGGACACTTACCATAAGCCCTTCTCTCAAACCGTAAAAACTTATGGCAATTAGAGAAATAATGTTGGCAAGGCCAAGTTTGGCTCCCGGCACCGGAAAAGGCACTGGAATCATATTTTCAATGATGTGCAGCACTATGCCAAAAGACACGAGCAGCGAAAGAAATATTATTTTGCGGTGCTTTAGCAAAATCATTCATCCTTTAAGCGAGGAAATTAAAAGGTTACATCATCTATATCATCACTTATATATTTGTCACTTTGTATAGCTATGACCATTTTATTTGGAAGGCACACGATCATCTGACCAGGGCGGCTGATCCATCCCTGTCTCAGGCAATCTCCGTCCGGGCACTCTGCATATAGCATTCTTACACGGTCTGCGTCAACTTCAACAACATTCTCACCAGTAGTCACGGGAACCGGTATTGTTAGATTTGGCCCATCCCTTCCCAGTAAGACCTTTTGATAAAGTTTTCCGTTTACCTCTATTAAAAGGTAAGTTTTGCCATTTGCAAAACCGTAAACTTGAAAAGCTGTGAACATTATTAGAGATAAAAGTACAATAGAAAAAAATAGTATTTTATCACCTTTGGTAATCATGGAAAATCCTCGCTCGGCTTGAATCTACACAATTAGTGTAACATTTTATTCCATCCAAAACAAGTGGAAAATTTGACTATAAAAATAGGTAAAGAGCCCTTCACAATTACACATTTTTGTTGCAAAGGGCTCTTTACCTTAAAGGGAATTCTTTTTAATTATCGATATATTCTCTTTTGTGCTCAAACGAGGGATAGGGCTTCTTTGGCTCATTAAGAATCTTACCCTTCAACATCATATCCTGCATCTTCTATCGCCTGTTTTATATCGTCAATGCTTACTTCTTGAGGATTATAGGATATTTCTACTTTGCTTTCTTCTACATTTGCTTCAACCTTTGAAACGCCGGGCAGTGCACCAACTGCTTTTTCCACGGCTGCTTTGCAATGGCCGCATGACATACCGGAAACGTTCAGGATAATATCTGAATTACAATTATCGCAGCATCCGGCCATGTATCTATACCTCCTTCACTATTAGCGTCCTGTTAATACGATTCCTAGATTAGATATGAACTCCGGAGCAATAGCTTTAGTCTTCAGTCTTTTGCTCGGCCTTTTCTTCTTGTATTTCTTCAGGTTTTATAACTCTTTCAACGACAATGTCAACTTTTTCTACAGAATAGCCCGTCAATGTCTCCACATCACTGATGATTTTTTCCCTGGCTTTATCTGCAACTTCCGGTATCTTTACTCCGTATACCACGCTGATTTTGACCTCGAACGCGACGCTGCCAGCTGTTTCTTCAAATTCTGCTGGATCGGTTTTCTTTACCGATATCTGGGGTGTGAACCTGTCTACAAACATCCTGGTAAAACCTGCGAGGCCGCCCTTTTTCTCCTGTTTATAAACTTCCTCAACTTTGCGCATAGCTTCCTTAGCTATGTCAACAAATACCGATTCACTGATAAAAGTTTTGCCGCTCATAAACACCCTCCTCTTAATAAAATATCGTTAAAATATATATTCTATGTTTGGAGCAAAAAAACCTTCCTTTTTTCTCCTTATAAATGATTTTTATAAAAGGATTTTTACTATTTATAGAGAATGTATAATAAAATATACAACTTAAAAGGAGATGCCATAGCTGTGAAGTATATAGATTTAAGAAGTGACACGGTAACTTTACCTACAAAACAAATGCGTGATGCTATTTATAATGCCCAAGTTGGCGACGACGTATACGGGGAAGACCCCTCCATCAATCGCCTGGAAGAGATGGCTGCCCAAATGTTGGGAAAGGAAGCAGCCCTGTTTGTTACAAGTGGTACCCAGGGCAATCAAATCTGTGTAATGACCCATACTCAGCCGGGAGATGAGGTCATTCTAGAGGAAAAAAGTCATATCATAACTTACGAGGTTGGCGGCATAGGAAGGCTGGCCGGTGTGCAGGCCAAGCTCATAGCCGGAAAACATGGCATAATGGACCCAGCAGACATAGAAGCTGCTATACGTGATGAGGATATCCACTTGCCAAAGACCAGCCTCATCTGCTTGGAAAATACCCACAACCGTGCCGGCGGTACAGTAATCCCTCTGGACATACTCAAAAGTACTTATGAAATTGCAAAAAGACATGATATCCCGGTCCACATGGACGGAGCCAGGATTTTCAATGCAGCTACTTATCTCAATATCCCCGTCAAAGAAATTGCAAAGCACGCAGATTCAGTCATGTTTTGCTTATCAAAGGGCCTATGTGCCCCGGTCGGGTCAGTAATTGTAGGAACGAGTGATTTTATAGCGAGAGCCCGTAAATTTAGAAAAATGTTAGGGGGCGGGATGAGACAGGCGGGCTTTTTGGCGGCAGCGGGAATTGTGGCATTGGAAAAGATGACTTCAAGACTTGCCGAAGACCACGAAAATGCCAGGTTTCTGGCTCAAGGACTGTCCGAGATACCAGGCATTACTATAGATATGGATACGGTCCAGACAAATATCGTCATATGTGATATTAGCGGCCTTAAAATGACTGCCGGTGAATTTGCCGCAAAGCTTTATGAGAAAGGGATTCGTGTAAATGGGGGAAGCTCACCGATAGTGAGATTTGTAACCCATTATTGGATAAAAGGGGAAGACGTAGAGGCTACAATAGAAGCCGTTAAGTCGCTTCTGTAAGGGGCCCCGGCTCCTGCCCTGATGCAGGGGTCTCTATCATAAAGTCAAAATATTTTAACGAAAGGAGGCGCATTGATACGAACTGGTATTTACAATGCCTGTTTGTATTCTGTGGGTATAAATGTTTATAATAGCTAGCCTTATCTTTTTGGGAGTACTCTTTACGACACTTTGGCAACTTGGGCTGATGAACCCTAGCTACATCATTATCTCACTCTTGATTATTGCATTCTACATGGCCATATACCTGATCGATAGAAAAAGGGAAAATGACAAACTTACCAAGCTGGTAAGCCGCCTCAAGGAATTTAACGAGGGGGTCTTGGGTCAAGTATTTGATGACATAAAAGGCAGTATTGTCGGCAATCTCAGCCAGGAAATTGCCAATGTGACGCAAAACACGAGGCATCTTGTGGGAGAACTGTCAATCGCTTCAGAACAATTAAAAGAGCTATGTCAAAAGTTTTATTCTGAAACCGATGCATCGGCCAAATCTTCCCAGGAAATTGCCGAAACCATCAGCCACATAGCTGAACGGACGGAAGACCAGGTGAGCGCATGCAGCGATGCTGTGACGGAGATTGTAAAGCTCAGCGACCTTTCCAACCTGATCGCCTCCGAAACCGCAAAGGTGGTTTCGGGCAATATTGAAGTGCAAAAATCACTGCAGGAAAGCTCCCAATTGATAGAAAAGCTGGTGAATTCCATCGAACTTACTTCCCAGCAAAACAGCGTCACTGCTGTGGAAGTAGATGCATTGGTAAAAGAAGCTGAAAAGGTAAGCGGAATTATCAGCTCGGTAGAAACTATTGCCCAGCAAACAAATCTGCTTTCATTAAATGCTGCGATAGAAGCCGCTCGAGCCGGTGACATGGGAAGGCAATTTGCAGTTGTAGCAGATGAAATACGCAAACTTTCAATGAACGCTCAAATTGCGGCCAGTGAAATAAAAGACACGGTGCAAAATATCAGCGACAGAATAGTCAAATTATCCGAAGAAATAGTAGATGGTTTTATCAAGGTTCAAGTTGAAGCACAGCATGCAAAAATTGCAAAACAATCTCTAGAGACAACCTCACAGGTAATTGAAGATACCCTTGAATCTATGGACCACATAAATAATCTCACCAATGATGAGGCCGTAGCTGCCAACAATATCAAGAAAACAATTGAAGACTTTTCATCCCTCACACAGGACATATCTGCAGCTTTCCAGGAAACTGCCGCAGTCTCGGAAGAACAAGCTGCAGTAATGCACAACATAAACGCGACTACCGCAAGTCTCATGAAAGTAGCTGATGAAATATATAGCTATGTAGAAAAAGTTTTAAAAGATTCGCAATACGACGTCTCCTCAGAAATAAAGACAAAAGTATTGAATTTACTAAAACATTGGGTAAAATCCAAAGAAATTCTGTCAATGGACAAAGAGCAACACCATAAGGTTTTCGACAAACTGAAAAAAGAATTTCCCAACTTTACAGGAATAATCACGGTGGACCATACCGGAAGGAGTATCGCAAATTCTAATCCTTCAAATGTAACTGACTTTTCATTTAGGGATTGGTTTAAGGCAACCAAAAGCGGCCAAGATTATACATCTAAAATGCATATTTCGGCCCTTACGGGACTGCCAACAATAACGGTGGCAACACCGATTTTTAAAGACAATGAATTTATAGGCGCAATGAGCGCAGGAATACGCCTAAGGTAGGCAGTATGCTTCCTTGTATTATGCAAGGGAGCTTTTTTATATAAACATTTTTCTCACTATATATACAGAGGCTACAAAACTTGCAAAATCTGCGAGTAATCCGAGGGGGATGGCGTAGCGGGTTTTCCTGACACCTACGGAACCAAAGTATACCGCAATGATGTAAAAGGTGGTATCGCTTGACCCCAGCATGGTAGATGCCAGTCTCCCTATAAAAGAATCGGGCCCATGCTTATCGAAAATTTCCATGGTCATGCTCAGTGCCGCCGGTCCGGAGAGGCTCCTTACAATCAACAAAAGCAAGGCATCGGTAGGCGCTTTAATTACCCTCAAGATGGGAGATAGTAGCGTCACAAGTATGTCTACAGCTCCTGAATCTCTAAAAATCCCAATTGCAACATATATGCCGATGAGATAGGGTATTAGCTTTATGGCCATCATGAAACCTTCATGTGCCCCCTCTACAAAAACTTCAAATACTTTTACCTCCCTCAAATGACCGTATAAAAAAACTACAAAAATCAACCCGGGAATAAACCATGAAAAGCCCTGCCCCAACATTTCTGCTGTCAATACGAACGCCTCCTGCGATACAGATTTCTAATTACAATATCGCCTAAAATTGCCGCCATGGTTGAGCAGGTCGTGGCAAACAAAACTGCTCCCATTATTTCAGAGGGATTTTGTGAACCTGTCGACGCCCTCAATGCTATTAACGTAGCGGGAACTATTGTGACACTGGATGTATTTATAGCTAAAAATGTGCACATGGCCTCCGTGGCAGTATCCGGTTTGTCATTTAGTCGCTGTAATTCCTGCATGGCTTTCAGGCCGAAGGGTGTTGCAGCATTCCCAAAACCCAACATATTGGCACTTAAGTTCATTAAGATGCAGCCCAAGGCGGGATGACCTTTTGGAATTGACGGAAAAAGCCAGCGAAATAGGGGGGCTATCAGCCGGCTCAAAATATTGATTAGGCCAGATTCCTCGGCAACCCTCGCTATACCCAACCATAAGCTAATGATGCCAATTAGGGTAATGGCCCGTTGCACTGCATTTGCTGCTGAAGTCATGGCAGCGGTTGTAATAATATCTATTCTTCCATTTGCTGCAGCCACGATTATTCCTGTTAAGATGAATAAGGAAAAAATAAAGTTCACGATTGCTTACCTCCCTGCATCAGTCGTGTATAATCACCAGTGTCCCGCTGGGGACGGTTTCATAAAACCATTTTGCATCTTCGTCTTTAAGTCTTACACAGCCGTGGCTGGCAGGAATGCCCAGCTTTTTAAATTCTTCCTCAATTATTTCATTGTCTTTATCTCGTGGCACCGAATGAATTAAATAATTGTCTGTTATTCTCACCCAGTAAAGGCCCCCTTCCTGTATCCTCTCAGTCCAAAAGTATTCTCTTCTATCTTTTAAGGTGAAAAAGCCCCGGGGAGTTCGATTTTCCTCATCTGGAAGGCCCGCTGAAGCTATCATGGATTTGACAATTTTATTGCCTCGAAAAACGGTCACCTTTTGAATGGGCCTTAAGTTAATTTCCACCCACCATTTATCTCCCATATCCACGGTAGTAAACTCAAAGCTGTAGGGGGCCATTGCCTCGCCAAAGGTGGATTTGCCTGTTACCCTTACACGGTATGTTGTATTGGGGACAAATACGGTATGAGGCTTAAAAGCGGCGGTCTTGCCTTCAAGTTTTATATCGCCCGACATTTTTTCAATCTCTATATCAACTTCTTTCATATCTTCATCAAATTCAACTAAAACCTGGTCGTAGAGTTTAACATCCCTCTCACTGTCTTGGGGCTGTGTTCTAACTACTTTCGGCACATCGGCAACTGTAAAAATCCTGTGAAAAGCTGTTTTGCTTGCACCATCGGTATAGTTTGACAAAAGCCCATCGAATTTTACTTCATACTGCTTCCCCGGGACAAGAGGCTCCTTGGGCACTAGTTCAAAGCTGCTACAGTCTTTAAATACCTTTCCGTTTTCGTCTATAAGGTACCTTTCCCTTAAGACATAATCAAAATCGGCAACAAGGCCTTTTCTTAAATCCTGTATTTTTATCGGCGTGGAAAAGTCCAGTTCAATGGGGCCCGTGCTGGCGGCAATGGACGACATGCCGGTTAGAAATGGTGAAATCTCTGCACTAAAATTAACCTTAACCAGCTTATATAAACCGGGTATGGATGTCTTTAACGGACCTACTTTCAATTCTGTATTAAAGCCTTTTGGAAGGGCTTTTTCCATGGCAAGTATCTCTAAGGTCGTATCATCAATCCATATAAGATTTTTTATGATTTCAGTGCCCGGCCTTTCGGAAGAAAGTTTTATCTTATCCTCTATGCTTTCCTGCTCTACCTGAATGTAAAAATTGATAGTAATCTTCACGGTGCCCAGATCGTCTAGCTGCCTAATAGTGACCCTACTAAATCGAGAAAATAAAATCCACATGATGAGGATTGAAATTAAGAAAAGTAAAATTATATGTTTTCTTTTCATGTATTTCCCTCCCCTAGATATTTATGAAAAAAAAACTGGAACTTTCCTATTTTTATAAATCAAGGGTTGTGAGCTTTGTCACATTAAATCTTTTTCTTCCTGCTATAATTGTTGTAGATGACTAAGAAAGGAGAAATACTATGGCAGTAAGGAGTATAGTTCATATTGATGAAGATAAATGCAATGGCTGCGGCCTATGTATTCCATCATGTGCGGAAGGAGCAATTAAAATTATAGACGGCAAGGCCCGCCTGGTTGCAGACAAGTACTGCGATGGCCTTGGAGCATGTCTTGGCTCATGCCCTCAGGGTGCCATCACAATTATTGAACGTGAAGCGGAAGAATTTGATGAAGAGGCTGTAGAAGAATACCTGAAAAGCTCGGGAGAAGATTTTGATGAGGAGGGCTTTTCCTGCCCCGGAAGTAGCCAAGTTTTTAGCTGCCCCGGCTCAAGAGCTATCGACATG
>Ga0116180_1004291_pt1 | contig 10392 bp, 6 predicted proteins | sample AD_UKC073_MetaG_FD_89804 | JGI IMG/M metagenome (GOLD analysis project Ga0116180, IMG submission 89804) | Active sludge microbial communities of municipal wastewater-treating anaerobic digesters from USA - AD_UKC073_MetaG | ecosystem: Engineered > Bioreactor > Anaerobic > Digestate | place: USA... | reverse complement strand
CAGTTGTAAGGTCGCGCGCTGAATAAGGCGTTTCCGGCCTTGATCTAGAAGACGGCGCACTGCGGTGCGCCGTTTTTGTTTTGATGATGTGACGGCTGAGGGTGGGCTAGCGACATGAATAAACGGATTCTGCGGTTAAAGTCGTTGTTGGGAATGGTGTTGCTACTGGGGGCTGTTACCCAGGCGATGGCTGGTACCGACTCTGTGACGCCGCCGCCGACCGTTTCGAATCAGGCGGAGCCAGCTGCGACATCTACCCCAACCGTTTCAAATCAGGCGGAGCCGGTCGCGGCATCCGGTCCAGCTATGGCAGCGGAGCCAGCAAAGCCAACGATGGATCTGACTAAAGGCCATCCGACCGAATCAGCTCCCGTTTGGAGTGCACCGGAAAATCGTTATACCGAATTCCTGGTGGATAGCGGCGCTTTTCATGTCCTGGCGGCTGATTTGAGCGGTACTGGTCGGAAAGATCTGGCTTTCACCTCGCACAGCGGCGATATCGTTCGGGTTTACCGCCAGACAGCGCCCCGCCAGTTCGTCGCTGTTGACCCGCAGGATATTGTCGGGTTCCATCCTAACGATATCATCGTTTTATCGAACAGCCCCAAGCGTTACTTGCTCAATGCCGAAGGGGCCGGTGAGCTGCGCGTCGCGGAGGTCAATGCCGAAGGTCGTTTCAAGCAGTTGGCGAAATATCCTCTGGGGAATGTCTTGAGCAGCACGCCGTTCTCTTGGCCGGGTTGGGGTCCGATCAGCTTGGCGGTGGCTCCATACACGGGTACAGCCATCACGCTGTTGCGGGATTTCAATCCTGAAACGGCGGAGGTCAAGGATGTGTTGACCCTCCCGGTTGGGCGTGATCCCAAGAGGGTGCAGGTAGTAGATATCGATAAGGATGGTACGCCGGAATTGATACTTCCCTCGTTTTGGGACAATCAGATTTGGGCGATCAGTTACGCCGGACCGGATCAGCCGCCGAAAGTACAAGTGCTGGCCTCGTTCAAGCGTGGTTGGCCACGTCAAGTCCTTCCTCTGGATGTCAATCACGATGGCGCTATGGATCTTTTGGTGCCGATGTCGACCCGAGAGCGTATCGCGGTCTTGTTGAATGATGGGCAGGGCCACTTTCATGAAGGGGAGTCGATCCCCTATCCGGGCAAGACCGGTATCCATACTTTGGCGAGTGGCAAGGATGGCGAGGGGCGTTATCTGCTGGCGGGAGGTTCCGGCGCACTGGTGTTGTACCGTGAACGCCAGAATACGCCCGGTCAGTTCGAAACGTTGTTGGCGCCGATCCAGAACTGGCCCAACTGGGTCGAACTGGTCGATGTCGATGGCGATGGTTCGTTGGATGCAGTGATCGCTAGTCAGGACGCGCAGGAATCGCGAGTCATTTACGGACCGCTGTGGAAAGCGTTTAGCCAGTTGGCTGGGCAGCCGAACGAGTCGAAGCAACAAGAGTCGAAGCAGCAGGATGCAACCAAAGCGGCCAAACAGGCCAGCGAGGAGGAAAAAAAGTGACGAGAAACGCGAAGATCCTTGTAGCGCTCGGTATGGTGTCCGGCGTTGCCCTATCGATAGCGCCTTGGGCCGGCCAAGCAGCGGAAACGGCTCCAACCCCGACTCCAGCCCCGACCGCCCATGCCGCCGAGCCGGGTGCTACGCCGGCTGCTGCCGACTTGGCGACGGCTAGGGCAGCAGCGCAAAAGGAAGTCGTATTGGCTCAGGTGGGTGACCTGAAAATCACCGCCGAGCAGTTCATGCAGTATATCAAGCGGGATACCCAGTTGGTGCTGAAGTCGACGACCGACGAGGGCCGGGCAGAAGTCTTGCACGAGATGATCGTGGATCGTCTGCTGCAGGAGGGCATGCAACGGGAAGGATTGTTGCCCAAGGATCACACGCCCACTCAGAAGGACTACGTCGAAGCCTACCAAAGCTTGGCCAAGCGTTATTTCCCCAAGAGTAAGGAAGTGCCTTCCGAGGAGGTATTGTACAAGTACTATCAGGAACACCAGGAATCCTTTGGCATTCCCGCGATGGTTCGCATCAGCCAGATTCAGTTCCGGGTGCCGGTCGACGCCGATGAAAAAACACGCGCTGAGATCAAGGCTAAGGCTGACGGAGCGCTCAAGCGTTTGAAAGCAGGCGAATCCTTTTCAACCCTGGCCAGCGAGCTGACCGAAAATCCGCAGGCGAAGGTTGCCGGAGGCGATTTGGGTTTCTTGCAATCCAGCAAGTATCCATGGTTGCAGAAATCCGTTGCCGGTTTGCAGGTCGGCGAGGTTTCCGTCGTATTGGAGTCACCGGTGGGCTACGAAATCCTGCTGCTGCAGGACAAGCGGGATGCCATGTTGGCCCCTTACGCCAATGTGCGCGACAATGTGATTGGCATCCTGCAACAGGAAGCGCAGGCCAAGGCGCGCGAACAGTATGCCTGGAAACTGGCCAAGGAGGTGGGGGTCACAGTAGAGCAGCCAGAGCTGAAAAGCGCTGTTCCCGCGACCCTGCCCTGAGCAAGTGGCAAATCGATCCTGAAGGAAATCATGGCGATGTTTAATCGATTACCGTGGATTCACCGATCCCTGTCCGTAGCGATGCTGGGCGTGCTGTTGTCAGCTCCTGGCGTCCGAGCGGAAGAACCGCAAGCAGCCAAGCCGGCCACTGCTGCGCCTGAAACCAGCGCGCCGAGCGCACCAACGGTCGCTGCGCCGACGGGTTCCGAGACCAAGCCGTCTGATCCTCAGCCCCAGGCAACTCCGGCTGCTCCTGAAACCAATGCGACAACATCGTCTTCCTCGCAGGCAACCGGCCAAGCTGTGGAGGAAAACGAGAAGCAAAAGGCGCTGCGCCAGCGCGCCGAGAGCTATTGGGCCGCGCGGCAGGCGCGCGATGTGAAGACCGTGTTCGAAATGGAATCGGAAGCGCGGCCTGGCGGACGCTTGAAGCTCGAACATGCGATGTCGCTGCAGGGCTTGCCGTTGCGTAAGACCAAAGTCGGCGAAATCAAGATCGAGGGTGATCGGGCTATCATTGACGTCAAGGCGGACGTCTTGGTGGGTACGCTCGGCTGGATGCCGCAAACGACGACCCTGGATCGTTGGATTTTGCTGGACGGGCAGTGGTATCACGAGACGGCGAAAGACTTCTGACACAGGCGGTAGATGGTGCTCGATACATGGCTTGCGCAGGCAGATCGCCTGAAAACGGATGGGCGACTACAAGAAGCCTGTGACTTGTACGAGCAGGCATGTCGCCTGGCACCGTATCGCGCCGTCGGCTGGTTGAAGCTGGCCGAAGCCCGTTACGACCTCGATCAGATACCCCAATGCTTGCAGGCTTTGGAGTATGCGCTGCGGTTGAATGCCCGTGAGCCGTGCGCCTTGTCGCTGGCAGCGGCGGCCCTGATCGAGGCGGGTGGTTACGAGAAGGCCGTGCAGATGGCCGATGCAGCCTTGTCGCTGCCATCAGGCGACCGGCTGGCACCATTGGTCAACAAAAGCACGGCCCTGCTGCGCTTGGCCCGCCACGCTGAAGCGCTGGCGGCGGCCGAGGCCGCCCTGGTCCTGAATCCGGAGCAGGTGACGGCGCGTTCGAACCGTGCGGCGGCCCTGTTTGGCTTGGGACGACATCAGGAAGCGTTGGCGGAATTCGACCGGGTTCTCGTCTTGCAGCCGAATCACGCCGTCGCGCTCACCAATCGAGCGCCGATCTTGCGGGCGTTGCATCGGTCCGGCGAAGCGCTGGTCGCCGCCGATGCGGCTTTGGCGGCATGGCCGGAATCGGCAGTGGCATTGCTGAACCGTGCTGCCGTGCTGCTGAGCTTGGGAAGACCCGCCAAGGCTCTGGCCGATCTCGATCGACTTCTCCTGCGCCAGCCCGATCATCACAAAGCCCTGCTCAATCGTAGCGTCGCTTTGCTGTTGCTGGGGCGAAACGAAGAAGCTCTGGCCGTGGCGGATCGGGCGCTGACGTTGGATTCGGCCAGTCGGCCGGCCTTGATGGCGCGGTTGCGGGCGCTGTTGGCGCTGGGTCGCTGCAGCGAGGTGTTGGATGTATTGGCGACCTTGTCGGCTGCCGATCATGCACGACCGGACCCCGAGCTGGCGGCCATGCGGATTCGCGCCTTGCTCAAGCTGCAACGCCCTGCTGAGGCCCTGGTTGCGGCCAATCGGCTGCTCGAAACCGAAGTAGTCGATATCGATGCGATTCTGGCGTGCGGCGAAGCCCTGCTTTGGAACGGCATGGCCAGCAAGGCTCTGCCCTTGGTCGAACAGGGTTTGACGCGCTATCCGGATTCCCTGGAGCTGTTGCGGGATCACAGTGTGATCCTGCTGGCCATGGGGCAGCGCCGCAAGGCTTTGCAGACGGCCTATCGCTTGCGGGAATTGGCCTCGGCCGAATACCTGGAAGGACAGCTGGTCTTGGCGGGGGCCTTGAACGCCAATGGATCGTTCCAGGAGGCGCTGGCTTTATTGGAACGCTTACCGCTGTCGGCCCAGGACAATTGGCAATTCCACGCCAAGCGTGGCGAAGCGCTGGCCGGTTTGCAGCGTTTCTCCGAGGCGAAAACCGCGCTGGCCCAGGCCGAGCGCTGGGCGCCCCAAGCGCTGTGGGCCTCCTACTGCAATGGCCTGTTTCATTCCGGGCCGAGCGATTCGCTGGCGGTTTCGCTCACGCCCGAGCAAGTCTGGACCAGCTTTCAATTTCGCCGCCTAAGCTATGGGGACTGGGACGATTACGGCGCGCGAATCACCCGAATCCAGGAACTGGTCGAGCAGAGTCTCGCCCGCCATGAACCTTCGCCGCTGGCGCCGTTTCACGCCCTGTTTCTGCCGATCCGGTCCGAGTTGCGGTTTCGGATCGCGCAGAGCGAGGCGGGACGGCTGGCCGCAGCGGCGGGGCCGATCGTCGCTGCAACACCAGAGCCGGCCAATGCCGTGACTCCCTTGCGGATCGGCTATGTCTCGGCCGACTTTCGCGAACACCCAACCGCACATCTGATGCGTGGCCTGTTTCGCACGCATGACCGTCGTCGGATCGAGGTTTACGGTTACGCTTTGCAAGGGGACGATGGCAGCGCCTATTACCAACGGATCAAGGACGATTGTGACGTTTTCGTCGATCTGACCGGGCTGGACAATGTTGCCGCCGCGCGCCGGATTCGGTCGGATGGCATTCATATCCTGGTGGATTTGATGGTGTATACCGATTATGCGCGTCCGGAGATCTTCGCGTTGCGTCCCGCTCCCATTCAGGTGAATTGGCTGGGCTATCCCGGTAGCGGCGGGGCCGCCTTCCTCGATTATTGGCTGGTCGATCCAGTCGTGCTGCCGGCCGGACAAGGCCAAGATCGTCAAGAACAACCGGTCGTCTTGCCAGAATGCTACCAGATCAACGATCGCTGGCAGGAAATCGCCGATACTGGCATCCGCCGGGCCGATCAAGGACTGCCGGAGCCAGGCTTGGTGTTTTGCTGTTTCAACCAGATCCAGAAACTGGAGCCGGTCATGTTCGCGATCTGGATGCGCATCCTTGGACGCGTGCCGGATTCGGTATTGTGGTTGTACGCCAAGGAGGACGAGGCGCAGGATCGGTTGCGGGCGACGGCCGCTGCCCATGGCATCGACGGAGAGCGCCTGATCTTTGCGAAGTATCTGCCCAAGGATCGGCATCTCGAGCGCCATCGGCTGGCCGATCTGTTTCTCGATACCCGCATCTACAATGCCCATACCACGGCTAGCGATGCCCTGTGGGCCGGGCTGCCGGTGGTGACCTGTCTGGGCGACGCCTTCCCGGCGCGAGTCGCCGCCAGTTTGCTGCACGCGATCGGGTTGCCGGAATTGGTGACCCAATCTCTCGAGGAATATGAGGAGTTGGCGGTGCGCCTGGCTACCCATCCGACCGAACTGGCGGCATTACGAGATAAGCTGGCGGCCAGCCGGCTCCAGACCCCGCTGTTCGACACCGAGCGCTTCGCCCGCCACTTGGAGCAAGCCTACGAGGCGATGTGGCAACGGCACATTCGAGGCTTGCCGCCGACCGCGTTGTCGGTGCCGCCACTACCGCAAATGGTTGATTGATCGATGTCCGACCCTATGGCGGTAGAACCGGATCAACGAGCGTCGAGCTGCGGTCCGCAGCTGGAAAATCGACGGGTGATTTGCTTGCCGGTGGGTGCGGACACCGTGGGATTGTTGGGTCATACGCTCAGCAGTTTGCTGCGCAACAGCTCACCCGATGTCGAGATCGTCGTATTGCCGCTCGGTATCGAACAGGCGCAGTTGCAAGCGGTGATGCGCGAGCGGGCGGAAGCGAAGCCGGTAGTCCTGGCAGATACCGTCGCAGGCGATTCCCTCTGGCAGGCCCTGCTGTTTGGAATACCGCCGGCCTATCGCAATCACGATCTGGTATTGGTGCGGCCTGGACTGGCAGTTCCGAAGGGTTGGGACGATCGACTGGCGCTGGCGGTCTATGGTCAGGAACCGGGTATCGCTGCCGTCGTGCCGCTGTGCGATAGCACGGCGCTGTTCGCGCTGCTGGAAGGGAACGACAGCGAGCGGACTGCGCTGGAGGCTGTTGACAACGTGCTCCTGACGCTTGGGCAGCGCCATAATTTCGAGATGCCGGCGTTGTTCAGCGGTTGCTGCTATCTGCGCCGCGCCGCGCTGCGGGACATCGAACCGCATTGGCATGACATGGCCTGGGAAGAAGCGCCGGTATCGTTGGCGCAGCGGTTCCGAGAGCAGGGCTGGCATGTGGTCTGTTGCGATCATGTCTATGTTCAGGATCGGGATGGCCAGCGCCGCCGCCTGGAGATGCAGGGCGTCGAACAGTTGGAAGAGACGCGCCAGATCGAACAGGCTCATCCCCTGACGGGCTTGCGATTTGCGGTCGGCGACATTCTACGGCGGGGCGTGATGAAGGATTCCGCCCCGTCGATGCCCCGGCCGGTGCAATTGCATATTGCCCATAGCTGGGGCGGTGGTTTGAACCGCTGGGTGCAGCAATATTGCGAGCACGATCGCGAGCGCGACAATCTGGTACTGCGCTCGATCGGCACCTGGGGCGCATTTGGCCAGCGCATCGCCCTGTATCGCTCGGCCCATATGGATCAGCCCCTGCGTTATTGGGATCTGACCTATCCGATTCGCGCCACCGCGATCGCCCATCTGAAATATCGCATGATCCTGGAAGAGGTGATCGCCGATTTCCGCATCGAGGTCATCCTGATTTCTTCGCTGATCGGCCATGCCTTGGATGCGCTGGCGACCGGATTGCCGACGATCTTCGTCGCCCATGACTATTACCCGTTTTGTCCGGCGGTGGTCATTCAGTTTGGCGAGGTATGCGAACAGTGCGAACTGCCGCGATTGACGCGCTGTTTCGCCGAAAACGAGCAGAATCGCTTCTTTCGCAACGTCACTGCGCACGAATGGCTCAGCCTCCGGCAACGGTTCGTCGATCTGGTCAACCACAGGCAAACGGCATTCGTCGCACCATCGGAATCGGTGGCGCGGTATTGGCGAACGTTATTGCCAGCAGCCTTTGACGAAGAACGCTTTACCGTCATTCCGCACGGGGTCGATTTCGCACCGGACAAATTGCCGTCGCCGCCCGCCCACGACAAATTGCGGGTGGTGATATTGGGCAGCCTCGCGCCACAAAAGGGCCGGGCGCTATTGGAGACGATCTGGCCCAGCGTCATGGACCGGGTGGAGTTGTATCTGATCGGCTGCGATGAAGACGGCGCCATCTTCGACGGCAAACCGGGCATGACCGTGATGCAGCGCTATAACCATGCGGAACTGGCCAATATCATGGCGGATATCCAGCCGGAGTTGGGGGTGTTGCTGTCGATCTGGCCGGAAACCTTCAGCTATACCTTGAGCGAGTTATGGCTGTTCGGCATTCCGGTATTGGCGACCGCGATGGGCAGTTTCGCCGATCGCATCGAAGAGGGGACCAACGGCTTTCTCTGTCCACCCCAGGCGGAAGCGATCGCCGACAAGTTGCGCTGGATCGCCGCCCATCGGGACTGCCTGCACGCGCCACGCGCCTGGCTGGCCCATTTCCATCATCGCCGCATCGATGACATGGTGGCGGACTACCACGCCTTGACGCCATTGCCGGCCTTCGCTGCGCCGCGTTATTTCGCCGCATCGCCGGCGCTGGCACCGTTGCCGAACGCGAATACGCCGGCGCGGGTGGTGTATATCGATGTCCAAGCGCCATTTTCGCAAGCGCTCGAAGAATTCGGCCATTATGCCGGCCAGAAACTGGCAGCCACGCCACGCCTGCGCACTTGGCAGAAACGCTGGCTGCGAGCCATCCTTGGCTATGGATTGCGCGGGGCCAAAGCGTTGGCGACCTTGCGCCGGCGAAGATGAACGCGGCGTTTCCCGCTGCGGGACAGGCGTCGGCTTCAGGCGCGGCGCAACCGTTTGAAGATCCGGGCGAAGACCTGCGCTAGCCGCCAACTGCGCGAGCGATAGATCAGATCCAGTTCGCGGCGAGCGTCCATCCACTGGGCGCGCAGCGTGGCGTCGGTTTCCAGAGAATCGTCGTTGTCGCCAGCGGTATTGGCCCGATACCAGTGATAGTACGACCGGTCGATATCGCCCGTGCGATAGGGATTGGGAAAAGCTCGTTGCAAATCAACTCGGGAGCGATAGAGAACCCGCTGCAGCTTGGTGATGCGCTCGCCGTTGTCGAAGGTGTCGTAGCGACAGCGACGCTTGCCCAGTTCCTCCTGTCCCAGGCGTTGGCATTCTTCGATGTACCAGCGCCGTAAATCGAACAGGACCGAATGGGCCGGGGCGTATTTCTTCAGCATGATTTCCTGAGCGCCGCCGTCGAAGCCGGAGAAATGGTAGAAGCTCAGCGGCTGGCCATTGATGGTGATGCCCTGTTGCAACGAGCCGGCAGCTTGGCGATGGGTGAGATTCCAGGTCGCCACGTTATAGATCGGCTCGCGCAGGATGGCGATCTTTTCGAAGAAAGCCGGAGCTAGATCGATCCAGCGCTGATCGGTAAACAGCCCGCCGGGAATATCGTCGTGGCAGAAATAGCGCAGTCGCTCGGCCCACCACTGCAGGAATTGCAAGCCCTCGCCATCGGTGCGCGCACCCAGGAAGCCCAAGTTGAACACACCGTGCTTGAGGCTGCAGATTTCATTGTCGACCACCGCATCCAGCGACTGTTCCGGTTTGGTCTGGTGCGGGGTCAGCAGAATGGCATCGTGGTCCAGTCGCTCGATCAAGCGATCCAGACCGGACATGATGGCCATGTCCGGATCGAAGTAGAACACCTTTTCCGCATGGAAACGGCGAGCGATTTCCAGGAATCCCATCGCCTTGACGGCGGTGCACATCTCTACGACCGTATGCCCGAACAACCAGGATTCGAGGTTAGCGACCGGTAGTTCGGTGACATTGATGATGGAATCGAATGGCTCGGCGGCTGGATCCAATTCGGCCGGATAGTCGTCGCATAGCAATAAGTGAAAGCGAATATCGGCAGGTTGTCGTTTGGCGGACTGGGCGAGCACGCGCGCCTTGGGTAGATAGTTGGCCGTGATGCTCGTGAATAAATGGGCGGGTTGACTCATGTTCCTCTGAATGCTCTGGCAATGACCAAGAATGCTGGTTTTAGGGGAAAGACAAATCATTCCTGATCATACAATAATTTAGCCGGATTGGGCTGCGCGGGATCCTCACTTCGGTCGTGGTTTCGCGCTACACTCGCCGTCGCACGACGCGCGAACCGGCGCCACGCTCGAGCGATTCTTCCCCAACTTTCAAGACGACAGCGCGGTGGTGGGAGTGGGCATTCGATATGGATGGAATTCAGGACGCCGACCGGCCCACGGTGGCGGTGATCATCGTCAACTTCAACGGCGGGGTATTGCTGGCCGATTGTCTGCGTCACCTGCGGGCCCAAACCCGGCGGCCGGATCGGGTGATCGTGGTCGACAACGCCAGTCAGGATGGTTCCACCGATGTCCTGGAACAGCACTATCCGGCAGTCGAACTGGTCTGCCTGCCGTGCAATGTGGGCTTCGCCGCCGCCAACAACGTGGCCGCGCGCCAGGCCGATGGCATGACTTGGCTGCTGCTGCTCAATCCCGATGCGTTCCTGGCCCCGGACGCGCTGGAACGCTTGCTGGCGGCGGCGGCGGCTCATCCCGAATGCGCCAGTTTCGGCGCTCGCCTGGTGGATGCCAACGATCCTGATCGGCTGGATGGCACCGGCGATGTTTACCATGTCAGCGGCCTAGCCTGGCGGCGCGATCATGGTCGGGCGGTGGCGGAAGGGACGCAGGAGGCCGGCGTTATCTTCGGCCCTTGCGCGGCGGCGGCCCTATATCGTCGCCAAATCTTCTGTGAGGTG
>Ga0116180_1004289_pt1 | contig 10392 bp, 9 predicted proteins | sample AD_UKC073_MetaG_FD_89804 | JGI IMG/M metagenome (GOLD analysis project Ga0116180, IMG submission 89804) | Active sludge microbial communities of municipal wastewater-treating anaerobic digesters from USA - AD_UKC073_MetaG | ecosystem: Engineered > Bioreactor > Anaerobic > Digestate | place: USA... | reverse complement strand
GTGAGGTCTTGCGCGCCGCCCTGGCTGGAGCGATGTGGTCGCGGCAGTCCTACCGCTACGACGTGAGCCGCTGGCTGGCCGGCGACCCGGGCGCCCCCGTTCCGTTTGGGCGCTCAGTAGGGCGTAACCATGACTGGGCCCACGTGGATCTGGACGCGGTGATGGCGATGCCCGACCCGTGGGAATACCCCTGGTTCGCCGCCTGGGACAGCGGCTTCCAGGCCGTCACTGCGGCCCTGCTCGACCCCGAGTTCGCAAAGGAACAAGTACTGCTGCTGCTCGGCAACACCGCGCAACACCCCAACGGGCAGTTACCGGCATACGAGTGGGACTTCGGCGACGGCAATCCCCCGGTCATCGCCTGGTCCGCTTGGCGGATCGCCCAGTTGGACGCCCGGGGGACGGGCACGCTTGACCGAGCTTTCCTCGAACGCGTCTTCCACAAGCTGCTGCTGACGTTCACCTGGTGGGTCAACCGTCGAGACTCCGACGGGCGCAACGTCTTCCAGGGCGGCTTTCTCGGGTTGGACAACATCGGGGTCTTCGACCGGAGCAGGCCGATCCCCGGAGGGGGTCTGCTGGAGCAGACCGACGCTACGGCGTGGATGGGGTTCTTCTCGCTGGCGATGATGCGGATCGCGCTGGAACTCGCGAGTGCCAACGAGACCTATGAGGACCTCGCGGTGACATTCTTCGAACACTTCCTCTCCATCGCGGGCGCCATCCATGACATCGCGGGCGAGGGCATCAGCCTCTGGGATGAGGAGACCGGGTTCTTCACCGACCTCATCCGCCACCCCGACGGGTCGCACGTCAGGGTGGCGGTGCGCTCCCTCGTCGGGCTGATCCCGCTGCTGGCGGTGGACAGCCTCGAACCGGAGGTGGTCGCCTCGCTCCCCCGGTTCGCAGCGGCGAAAGACGACTTCCTGGCGCGGCACCCCGACCTGGCGGCGCTTGTGCCGGAGAGCGATCGCGACGGCCAAGGCGGCCGCCGGCTGCTCACCCTGGCCCCCAGACACCGGCTCGAGCCACTGCTGCGGGCGGTGTTGTCGCAGGACGAGTTCCTCTCCGACCACGGGATCAGGTCGCTGAGCCGTCGGCACGCGGCCGACCCGTTCGTCATGGAACTCGGGGGGGAGCGGCACGTCGTCGGCTACGAGCCGGGCGACTCGCAGAGCGCCCTGTTCGGAGGGAACTCCAACTGGCGCGGGCCGGTGTGGATGCCGATCAACTACCTGCTGATCCACGCCTTGGAACGCTACGACACCTACTACGGGGATGAGTTGACCGTCGAACTCCCCACCGGCAGTGGCCAATTGCGCACCTTGGGCGACGTCGCCCACGAGATGCGTGACCGGCTGGCCGGGCTCTTCCTGCCAGGGCCGGACGGCATACCTCCGGCGGTGGTTCGTGAGCTGCCAACCGCGGGAGGCGACCCGTGGGCGGGGTGGCACCTGTTCCACGAGTACTTCCACGGCGATACCGGTGCAGGCATGGGCGCCAGCCATCAGACCGGCTGGACGGCACTCATCGCGAACCTCATCGTCGAGCGCTTCCCCACGGCCGAGCACCCGCAGGGCCCGGTCCCGAAGGGGGAGGACCCGGTCAGCGAGCGCGGCGGTCCTTGATCCCGAGCAGTTCACGGGCCTGAGTCGTCGTGAGCGCGGGCCGCTGCATGAGCCCCGCGATCGTCGCCGCCCGCTCGACGAACTCGACGTTGTGCGCGGCGAGTCGGCCACGGGCGATGAAGAGGTTGTCCTCCATGCCGACCCGCAGGTGCCCGCCGGCGGCGAGGGCGGCGCCGAGGATCGGCAGGTGGGCCCGACCGATGCCGGTCGCCGACCAACTCGTCACCTCGGCGGGCAGCATCGCGACGCCGGCAAGCAGCGCCTCGACGGTCCCGGGCATCGCGCCGGGCACCCCCGTGACGAAGTCGACGTGCACCTTGCCGCCGAACGGCAGCCCGCAGGTGTCGATGAGCCGGCGCAGCGCGTGGACGTGCCCGAGCTCGAACAACTCGAACTCCGGCACCACCTCGCGCTCCTGGGCGAGCCGGTAGAGGTCGACCATGAACCCCCACGGGTTGAGGAACACGTCGTCGCCGAAGTTGGTGGTCCCACAGGTGAGCGAGCACGAGTCGAGGTCGGCGTCGAGCACGGTGAGCCGCTTCTCGAGCGGGTCGTGCACGGAGCCGCCGGTTGAGAGCTGGACGATCAGGTCGGTCGCCTCCCGCACGGCCACGACCGCGTCCCGCAGGTATGCCGCGTCGAGGGTGGGGCGGTGCTCCCGGTCGCGCACGTGGATGTGGATCAGACCGGCGCCCGCGGCCTCGCAGCGCTGTGCGGTCTCGACGAGCTCGTCCAGGGTCGTGGGCAGCTGAGGCACATCGGACTTGGCCGTCTCGGCGCCGGTGGGAGCGACGGTGATGAGCGTGCCGGAGGCAGCGGAAGCGGCGATCATGCTGTCATTCTTCCATTAGGCCGAAGAATTTTCATCTGACTGCCCTTCTCGCCGGACGGGTTGCCCATCGCGCCCGACAGGTTGCCCTTCTGCGCCCGACAGGTTGCCCATCGCGCCCGACGCTCTGACCCCTCAGGGCGCGACGATGACCTCTTGCGAGGCCGAGATCCCCGGCCCTTGGGCCCCGTCGGCGACGACCAGCGGCGCGTCGACGGGCAGCGAGCGCTTGACCAGGGCGAGCGCGATCGGCCCGGTCTCGAAGTGCCGCGCCACCGACGTGACGAAGCCGACCGGCCGACCGGCGTTGGGCCCGGTCCCCCCGCCAGCAACGGTCACGTCCGCGCCGCGCGGCGGCAGGACATGCCCCGAGCCGTCCAAGTGAAGGAACACCAAGCGCCGAGGCGGCTTGCCGAGGTTGTGCACCCGCGCCACGGCCTCCTGCCCGCGGTAGCACCCCTTGTGCAGATGCACCGCCGAACGCAGCCAGTCGACCTCGTGGACCAGCGTCCGGTGGTCGGTCTCGAAGCCGAGCCTCGGTCGCCACGCCGCCACCCGTAGTGCCTCGGCCGCGAGCACCCCGGCCAGCGGCCGGTCATCGACGTAGGCCGCCAGTCCCTCCCGCGGCACCATCACCTCGCGCCAGCGTCGCCCCTGCGCCGGGTGGCCGTCCACCGGCCCGTATGCCGCGATCCGCCCCGCCCGCCCGGTCGGTGTCAGGTCGACGACTCCTGGCCACGGGTCGACCCAGGCAACCGGCTCCCCAGGCGCTGCGGGAGTACCGAACGGCTCGCCGACTACGGCATACCGATCGGAGACGTCGGCGACCTCGACGCGCAGCATGAAGCGCATCCGCTCCAGCCAGGCCACCAGGTCGGCTGCGGTCCCGGGCTCGACGGTGATCCACGTGGTGGTCCCGTCATCAACCAGATGCAGGGCGTGCTCGACGTGCCCGTGCGGGTCGAGGACCAGCGATTCGGTCCCGACGCCGGGCTCGAGCCCGGTCAGCGCCTGAGTCGTCATCGAGTGCAACCACGAGAGCCGGTCGGGTCCGGTGACCGTCACGACCCCGCGGTTGGACAGGTCGACGGCGGCGAGGCCCTCGGTGAGCAACCGTTGCTCACGCATCGGGTCGCCGTAGTGCCCCGCGACCCCGGCATCGACACCCTCAGCCGCGACGGCACCAGGGCCGGCGAGCAGGGGTGAGGGAACGGCATACCCGGTCATCGGGGACCTCCGCATGAGGAGCACCAGCCGTGGACAGCCATGTGCGTGACGTCTGCGCGGAAGCCGCGGGCGGCCGCCATCCCGGCGACGAACTCCGCGGCGACCGCGACGGGCACCTCGTCGACCGCGTGGCAGCCGAGGCAGACGAGGTGGATGTGGTCGGCGTGCCCGGCCAGGTGGAAGGTGGGCGCGCGATGGTCGAGGTGGGTGTGCGCGACCAGACCGAGCTCCTCGAGGGCTTCGAGCGCGCGGTAGATGGTGGACGCGGCCAGGGGGCTGCCCCCGTCGGCGTCGACCTCGGCGGCAACCGCGTCCGGGGTGGCGTGCCCGAGCCGCGCCAGCGCGTCGACGACGCGGCGCCGCTGAGGCGTCAGCCGCATCCCGTTGGCGCGCAACACTGCTGCGAGGTCACTCAGCGCTCCACTGTATGCCGCCCCGCGCCCGGGTAGCCGCGCCCGTCGCTCTGGCCATCGGTTTCGCCCCGCTGGCGGCCGCCCGGCCTCGCCTTTGGACCGCCAGCCCGGCCAGTTCTAGGTGCGCGCCCAGGATTGTGTGGCTGCAAGGGCCTCCCAGGACGTCCCAGCCGCACGATCTCTCTGGCGCAGGCGCACCCCACTCCGCCCCAAGCCCTCTCCCGGGATTGTGTGGCTGCAAGGGCCTCCCAGGACGTCCCAGCCACACGATCCCTCTAGCGCAGGCGCACCCTCGGCCTTCGGAGTGAAACCGACGCCGGGATGTCGGTATCACTCCGCCAAGGCAGAGGTCGGGGTCGGGGTCGGGGTCGGGGTTTCACGATCAGAGTCGGAGGGCCGAGCGCCGCCTGACGAGGCCAACGACGAGGACGACGACCGCGATGGCGATCGGCCATCCCCACATAGCCGGCTCGCCGGGGTTCGTTCGGCGAGCGAGGGCGGCATACACCGGGGTTCCGAGCAGGACCAACGCGCCGAAGAGAATCTGAAACCGCGCGTACCGCAGCCCTGACGCTCTGCGCGCGGCCGACTCCTGCGGACTGGGATAGGTCCCGTAGGCGACCTGGACGCCACCGCGAGTGCTTTCGGGGCTCAACGAAATGTCCAAGAACGGCTGTGAATCATCAATGTCCAAACGATTGCGGACGATCAAGTGGGCAAGTGGCCCAGACGGGGGAAGCTCAAGCGTGAGCGTTCGAGAGCCATGCCGACCACTCGCGGCACGCACGCGGATCTGCCCGTCGGGGACTTCGAACGTCGTGGTCCCGCCGTGGGTCAATGGCCCGACCACGGCCCCGTTGACCCACAGGCGTTCCGTCGGGGAGCCCAGAAAGCGGGGTTCATCAAGGCGGCTAACCGTGATCGTCGCCATGTCGGCCCCTTCCCTGCCCCTGCCAGGCGATCTCCTCATGGCACTTTACCGGCGACCCCGCGCGGCGACGAGATCGATTTGGCGCAACGCGCACGATATGTCGATATCTCGAGTGCTGACGTTCCAGCCCTTGCGACGGGATTGTGTGGCTGCAAGAGCCTCCCAGGACGTTCCAGTCACACGATCTTCCCGAGAGCAGGTGCAACCTCGCCTTGGTGGAATGAAACCAACACCGGGACGTCGGTATCACTCCCCTGAGGCACCCGAGTCGGCCTCGACCCGCGGCCCCAGCCCGCCGCCCAATGAGACCAGCCCCGTCCGCCGATGATTGTGTGGCTGCAAGGGCCCCCCAGGACGTTCCAGCCACACGATCTCTCTGGCGCAGGCGCACCCTCGGCCGGGGCGGTGTATGCCGCGCGCACACTGCCGTGCGGACCCGCCGGGCGCCTACTCGACGCGCTTGAGTTGGGCGGAGAGGTGCGGGCTCAACGGCTGCCCGACGGCGGCCATGTCCATCGTGTACATGAGGTCGCCATCGACCAGCCCATAGAGCCGGGTCGCGGCGTTGTACTCCTTGGCGTGCGGGCTGCGCATCACCGAGTCGGTGCGCAGGGTGACCTTGGCCGGCTCCATCTGCCCGTAGTACATCTCGAGGATCCCGGTCGGGTGCGCCAGCAACAGCTCGACCTCACGACCGTCCTCCCCCGGCCGCCAGAACCCCGTCTCGACTGCCGATGGCCGCACCCGCGAGCCGTTCTCGGAGTCCAAGATCCAGGTCCGCGACTCCCACTGCAGGAACGCCCGCCCGTCATGCCAGCAGCGAACCTCCTGGCCGTAGTGCATCGACTCGATCGTCGGATAGCCCAGCACCCCGGCGCCCTCCCACCGGCCGATGAGCCAGGCCAAGGGGCGCAGCCGCTCGGGCAGATTGACGTCGAGCACGAACATGGGGACCCCTTCCGGACCGGTTCCCCGATCGTAGTCTGGCCTCATGGCCCGTTCCCTCGTCGTCAAGATCACCGCCCTCGGCGACGCCTGGCCGCCGCCCACCGCCGAACTCGAACGGGTCGCCCAAGCCCTCACGGTGGCGACGACGGCGCTCGCGAGCGGCATACCGACGAGCGTGTGGCTCACCGGGGAGGCGACGCGCCTCGCGACTCCTGGGTATGCCGCCCGCCTCACCCTCCCGCACGCAGCCCGCTTCGAGGACCTCATCGAGATGTTGCTGGCGGCCGAGGTCGTCACCGTGTGCACCCAGTGCGCGGCCCGGCGGGGTCTGGCTGACACCGATCTACTGCCCGGTGCGCGGATCGCTGGAGCGGCCGGCTTCGTCGAGCAGGCCATGACGCAGGGAGCGCAGGCCCTGGTCTATTGAGCGCCATCGCACTGAATCGTCCGCCTGCGCAGTGAGCCAGCGGCACAAGCGCCCGCACGGGCGAGCGTCGTCAGCCGGTGTAGACCTTCGCCACCGCGCCTAGCGCGAGCAACAGCACGCTGGGCAGCAGGACCGTGCCGACCCCCAGGGCCACCTGGCCCGGCGCCTCACGGGCGCCTGGGACGGCACCGAAGATGCGCCGCGCCGAATAGGAGAACGACGCGAGCAGCATCCCAGCGCCGATGCCCGCCGACCCGGACACCCCGAGCAACACCGCCGCCAGCCACCCGCCGATCCCGCCGGCGAGCATGACGATGAACACCGCCTTAGCACCGACCCGCGGCAGCCGACCGGTGAGCTCGCCGAGCACCCCGGCAGCCAACCCAGCCAGCCCGAGGAGGACGAACCGCACGCCCGCCTCGGTGAGGACGAGCGGCACGAGGGCGGCACCGGACCCGATGCAGGCCAAGCCGGTCGCCACCACCGACATCGCCTCGGTGACACCGTGCCGGTCATCGGACCGCAGCAGCTGCAGGAAGAACGAGACAAGCATCCCGATCGCCACGGCAACGGGAAGCCACACGAGTCGGTGCGACCCGGTCGTGAGGCCGACCGTCCCAGCGACGAACACGCCACCGACGGCCAGCCCCAGCTGGACCTGCACCAAGGCCGGCGGCGCGCAGAGGATTGGCCACCCCAACGCGATGATGAGCGCGAGGACGGCCAACAGCCCGGATAGGAGCCCCGGACCGGCCAGCGAGGACGCAGCGAGCGCCGCGGTCGTCGTCAGCGCGGCGACGGTGACAAGGCCGGGCAATCGGGTCGAGTCGACCTCGCCGAATCGCCCGGCGAGGGGGCCACGACGGTGGCCGGTGGCCGCGGAGGGGTCACTCACGACGGACATCGTCGCATCACCCGCCCGCAAACGGTGGAAGGACCTCGATGATCCCCGCAGGCGCCACCCGCGTCGCGCGATCGGCGGCTCGACCGTCGACGAGCACCGTCGCCACCCGCAGGACCCGAACCAGCTCGGGATGCCGGGCCGCGGCCGCGTCCAGCAACGGCCCCACCAACTCGCCCTCGGCCGCCACCGGGACGGATTCGGAATCCGCGCCCGCCGCCGCGCGGGCGGCAGCCCAGTAGCGCAGCAGAATTGTGCCGGACGGCATACCGACCCCTCTCGGACCACATGCAACCCCGACCGGACCGCGCCTGCGCGGCGCTTCGCCGGTCTCATGGACAGGACAGGCCCGAGGCTGCTCGGGCACCTCGATTATCCTCAGGTTGTGGCCATGTTGTTGTTGCTGACCAACACCGTGGCGCCCAGCGCTGAGGTGCTGCCGGCGCTGGCCTTGTTGGGCCACCAGGTCCGCATCCTGCCAGCGGAACCCGCGGCCCTCGTGCATGCCCCACCCGGCGACGCAGTGCTGGTCGACGCCCGCCGTGATCTGGCCCACGCCAAGTCGTTGTGCCGGGTCCTGCGGGCCACCGGAATCTCCACGCCACTCATGGCCATCCTCACCGAGGGCGGCCTGGCCGCGCTGAGCGCCGACTGGGGATTGGACGACGTCCTGCTCGACACGGCAGGTCCCGCTGAGGTCGACGCGCGACTGCGGCTGGCGTTCACCCGGGTCGAGACCGAAGAGGCGCAGGAGGCCGGGCCGATCCGCGCCGGCGACCTGACGATCGACGAGGTGAGCTACTCGGCGCGCTTCCGCGGTCGCGCCCTCGACCTCACCTACAAGGAGTTCGAACTGCTCAAGTTCCTTGCGCAGCACCCGGGCCGCGTCTTCTCCCGGGCCCAGCTGTTGCAGGAGGTCTGGGGCTACGACTACTTCGGTGGCACCCGCACCGTCGATGTTCACGTGCGACGCCTGCGCGCCAAGCTCGGGCCCGAGCACGAGACGCTCATCGGGACCGTCCGCAACGTCGGTTACCGCTTCGTTCCGGAGCGTCCGCGCGACACCATCGTCGCCGAGGTCGATGCCGGGGTCTGACCCGGACCGGGTTCATGATGGAATCTGGTATGCCGTCGCACCCCCTTGCCGCTACACCGCTCGCTTCCGCGCCGCTGGCCGTCCGCTCCCTGCGCCCTGAGCGGGCTGAAGCCGTTCGCGGCCTCGTGGCAGCGTCCGAGGCCGCCGACGGTGCTCCCCCCCTGTCCGAGGCGTTCCTGCTCGGCCTGGCCGCCTCCTCCGGGGCGGGCCACTTGCTCCTGTATGCCGGTTCCCAACTTGTCGGGTATGCCCAGCTCACCGACCCGGACGACCCCGACACCGCGGCCGAGCTCGTCGTGCACCCGCAGCACCGCCGAGAGGGCATCGCGACGGCCCTCCTGTCGGCCATGCCGTCAGGCGTTCGGATCTGGGCCCACGGATCCAGTTCTGCCGCAACGGCATTCGTCAAGGCTCGCGGCCTGTCGCCGGTGCGCGACCTGCACATCCTCGGGCTCACCCTTGACGACGAGCTGCCGCCCGCCGAGCTGCCCGAAGGCCTCGTCGTTCGTCCGTTCCGGCCCGGAACGGACGACCAGGCCTGGGTCGCCGTCAACGCCGCCGCCTTCGCCTCCCACCCCGAGCAGGGGCGGCTCACCGTCGCCGACCTGCGCGCCCGGATGGCCCAGCCGTGGTTCGACCCGGCCGGGTTGCTCATGGTCGTCCCCGCCCGGCCCGGCGAGGGCCCGACGGTCGCCGGCTTCCACTGGACCAAGGTCCACGACGGTCCCACCGACGACCCGGCCACGCGCCGCGGCGAGGTGTATGCCGTGGCCGTGCACCCGGCATACCAGGGCCGCGGTCTCGGCCGCTCGCTGACCCTGCTGGGCCTGCATCACCTGCGGGAAACGGGGATCGGCGAAGCGTTCCTCTACGTCGACGGAGACAACGAAGCGGCCCGGCGGACCTATCGCTCGCTGGGGTTCCGGAGCCTCGCGAACGAGACGATGTTCACGCACACGCCGCCCGGCGTTAGTGAAACGATGGACACCATGAGCGCCAGCGCCGACGCGCGTGTCGAGAACGAAACAGCCCCCCAACCGTTGACCGAACCCCTGACCGCCGCGCCGGTCGAAGGGCGGATGCCCGACGCGGGGGCGGCCGAGGAAATCGAGTCTGGGCCTGTCGTCGGTCACGACCTGCCGCAAGAGCGTTACCTCGAGCGTGAGATCTCTTGGCTGCAGTTCAACGAGCGCGTGTTGCAGTTGGCGATGGACGAGACGGTCCCCCTCATCGAGCGGGCGAAGTTCCTCGCGATCTTCTCCAGCAACCTCGACGAGTTCTTCATGGTCCGGGTGGCCGGACTCAAGCGCCGCATCGCCACCGGACTGGCCGTCCGCTCGGCCGCCGGTTTGGAACCGCGTGAGTTGCTCGACCGGATCCAGCACGCCGCTCAAGAGCTCATGCGGATGCACTCATGGGTCTTCTGGGACCAGATCCGCCCGGCGCTGCACGAAGAGGGCATCAGCATCGTGCGCTGGGCCGACCTCAACGAGGCCGAGCGCGCGCCGCTGCACGGACTGTTCCGCGAGCAGATCTTCCCCGTGCTCACCCCGCTGGCCGTCGACCCGGCCCACCCGTTCCCGTACATCTCGGGGCTGTCGCTCAACCTCGCCGTCGTCCTGGTCAATCCCAAGACCGGCGCCGAGCACTTCGCCCGGGTCAAGGTGCCGCCGGTGCTGCCCCGGTTCCTCCGGGTGTTCGAGCCCGGTGACGACCACGGGGCCCAGCGGGCCCGGTTCATCCCGCTTGAGGACGTCATCGCCGTTCACCTCGACCAGTTGTTCACCGGAATGGAGGTGCGCGAGCACTTCACCTTCCGGGTGACCCGCAACGAAGACCTCGAGGTCGAAGAGGACGACGCCGAGAACCTGCTGACCGCGTTGGAGAAGGAACTGACCCGACGCCGCTTCGGCCCGCCGGTGCGTCTCGAGGTCGAGGACGCCATCGCCGACCGGGTTCTGGATCTGCTCACCCGCGAGTTGGGTGTCACCG
>Ga0116180_1004285_pt1 | contig 10397 bp, 10 predicted proteins | sample AD_UKC073_MetaG_FD_89804 | JGI IMG/M metagenome (GOLD analysis project Ga0116180, IMG submission 89804) | Active sludge microbial communities of municipal wastewater-treating anaerobic digesters from USA - AD_UKC073_MetaG | ecosystem: Engineered > Bioreactor > Anaerobic > Digestate | place: USA... | reverse complement strand
GTCTTCCCTTTATCTTTACCATGTAAGCACCAATGTGCTGTGTAATACCACCTGCCTCCTTGTCCGTTACGCTGGTCTTGCGTATAGCGTCCAAAAGGGAGGTCTTTCCATGGTCGACGTGACCCATGACAACAACCACCGGCGGACGAGCCTCCATACCTTCATCGTCTTCAGTGTCGTCAAACAGGATGTCTTCTGCAGTAACGGTAATTTCCTTTATTGCGTTTATTCCAAACTCGGCAGCAACAATGGCAGCTGTATCAAAATCTATCTCCTGATTCAGATTTGCCATCACACCCATCAGCATCAGTTTTTTAATAACTTCAGCTCCGGTTTTCTTTATAGCTGCAGCAAAATCCTTAACAGTCATAAATTCAGGAAGCTTTACTTCTGTAAGCTGAGCAACAACTTGCTGCTGTTTCTGCTCCTGACCAGCCGACCTTCTGTTCTTTGCCTTCTTCTTTCTGCTTCCTCTGAAGGTTTCAGCTTCATCAAAATTATCAGCCCCCCTGAACTTTTCTCTGTGAGGTTTGGGCTGCGCCTTCTTGATCTCTTTTCTGGCCTGAGTGTCCACTACTTTGCCAGACTTTGTTTTTTTGCTTTCAGGTTTGACTACAGGTGGAGCATCAACAACGATTTCCTTTTTGGCTTCAACCTTTGGTTCAACTTTAGGCTCGGCTTTGCGCTCTGCCTTTTGCTTCTTTTCAACAGGTTTCTCAGGCTTTTCTTCCTTTTTAGCAACTTTCTTAACTTCAGGTACAGGCTCCGGAGTTTTCTCCTCTACCTTTTCCTGAACTATAATTACTTCCGTCTTATCTACGACTGGCTCTTTCTCTTCCTTCTTCACTTCTTTTTTCGCAGTCTCAACCTTGACTTCCTTCTTCTTTTCTTCTTTCTTTTCAGCCTTCTTCTCTTCCTTTTCAGCTGCAGGCTTTGCAACAACTACATCTATCTTTTCCACTTCCGGAGTCTTTATGGTTGCACCCTTTTCCTGAGTTTTTTCTATTGCAGTACTTCCTTCCTGTTGTTTTCTCTTATTTTTGCTTATCCTCTTGACCTTTGGCGCACTGGGTGCAGCCGCTGTCTGACTAGCAATTGTATGTTCTGCCTGTTTCTCCTCATTCTGAGCAGGCTCATCCTTCTTTGCATCAGTATCCTGCAGCAAATATTCCAAATCGTCTTTTCCTCTTACTTCAAAACCTTGTCTCAAATCGGATGCGGCTACATTTCTGGTTCTTTTTCCACCCTTGCGCTTACTGCGCTTTTCATTGTCGTGGGATGTGGTGCTATTATCCCTTACGGTCTCTGAATCCGAATCAACAATGATGCGCCTCAGAATAACACCTTTTGTTGAGGAACTTGGAGACACCTGGGTAATCAACCTTTTCCCGTCCTTGCCTTCCTCAACTTCCTTATTAGTCGATTTGGCAGAATCGGGTTGATACCCCACATGTTCATAAAACCTTTGGAGCTCTTCACCTTCCAAATAGCTCATATGGCTCTTTGGATAAATATCTATCTCACTAAGTTTCTCCATTATCCTTGAACTTGTCGTTTTCATCTGCTTTGCCAAATCGCAGACCTTAATCTTGTTATTGTCCAATAGCTCCACCTCCGTGTTTTTCAATATATTCCTTAATCTCTTCCACAAGCCTGTCATAAACTTCATTATCTATATGCACCTTAAATTCCTTTTCCAACTTGCGAGCCTTTCGCATCATATCAACGCAATCAAGATTCGAGCAGGTGTACGCACCCCGACCATTTTTACGTCCCGTAGGATCAAAGTGCATGTTACCTTCCTTGTCCCTAACTATCCTGTACAACTCTCTCTTTGGTTTTGACACATTGCAACCGATGCACTTACGCATCGGCACTTTTTTCATTTTCATAATCTCCAAGCACCCCTATCCTGATTTAATGTACACAAGCGAAAAGTAATTTACTGCATATCCGTCTCCTCGCCGCTCATTTCATCATTTCCATCATCGCCTGAAAGGGTAATAACCTGTGCTCCTTCATCATCCGAACTGTAGTCGATATATTCCTCGTCGCTTGGTGAACCGGCAAAGAGTTCCTCTTCGATAGTAGCCCTTATCTGAGACTCGCTCTTTATGTCAATTTTCCATCCTGTCAGCTTTGCAGCAAGTCTCACATTCTGACCTTCCTTGCCAATTGCCAATGACAGCTGATTGTCCGGCACTATAACTGTCGCTGTTTTTTCACTCTCGTCAGCAAATACCTTGATTACTTTTGCAGGACTCAGACTATTTGCAATCAGCTCATCAGGAGTCGCACTCCATTTAATAATATCTATTCTCTCGCCCTTCAGCTCGTCACAGATTACCTGGACTCTTGTCCCCTTCTGACCAACACATGCGCCAATGGGCTCCACATTCTCGTCATGGGAATATACGGATATCTTGGTTCTTGAACCGGGTTCCCTGGCAATATTTTTGATTTCAACAATACCTTCCTGTATCTCTGGCACCTCCAGCTCAAACAGGCGCTTTACAAGGCCTGGGTGAGTTCTGGATATTAAAATTACAGGATCCTTGTTGGTCTTCTTTACTTCAAGGACATAAGCTTTTATCCTCTCATGCATATGGTAGTTCTCACCATCCACCTGCTCTGATTGCAAAAGTTTTGCCTCGATTTTACCCAGTTCCACGTATATTGTTTTTTCTCCTCGGTTATTCCTCTCAATTCTCTGTACTGTACCGCTGATAATATCCTTCTCTTTAGTCTTGTACAATTCATACAACTGATTTCTTTCTTCCTCGCGTATTTTCTGTATGATAATTTGCTTGGCTTTCTGAGCAGCAAGCCTGCCAAAGTTCCTGGTTGTTATCTCAAACTCAGCCACATCGTCAACCTCAAATTCCGGATCCATCTTTCTTGCTTCCTCAAGGGAAAGTTCAGTTGCAGGATCAGTAACCTCGTCCACGACAACCTTTCTCTCATAGCACCTTATTTCGCCTGTTTCACGGTTGAATTCAACTCTAGTATTTCTTCCCTTAGGCATTCCAGGCTCCGATGCTCTGCTAATGGAGGTATTTAAAGCATCCTCTATAGCTTTAATAATGATCTCCTTATCAATTCCTTTGTCTTTTTCAAGTTCATTCAACGCATACAGCAATTCAGCACTCATTTACTTAACTCCCTTCAACTCAATCAAATTTAATTGCTCTTTTTACTTTGGAAACATTTTTCATGTCAAACTCCAGCACGTTTGACTTCTCATCTGTGATTTTCAACACGTCTCCGTAAAGTCCGTCAAGATAACCTTCATATGTCTTTCTACCTTCCACCTGCGTGTATAACCTGACCTCAACCAAATGACCTTCATATCGCTTGAAGTCCTTTTCCGTCTTCAGCGGCCTGTCAATACCAGGTGAAGATACTTCAAACACATATGATTCCTGTATTGGGTCAAGTTCGTCGATCATAGGGCCGATTGCCTTGGCAACCATTTCACAGTCGTCAATCGTCACTCCGCCCCTTTTGTCGATATATACCCTCAGGTATTTTCTAGAACCTTCCTTTACATATTCTACATCAATCAAATCTATGTTCATTTTCTCAATTTCAGACTCAACTAGATTTTTAACTGTTGCTGCAATTTTCGACATCTTACGCACCTACTTTAAAATTTAAAATGAAAGAGTGGGACCTCCCACTCTTTCGTCACTGTTGATATAGCAACTATACAACTAGTATTATACACATTGTATCAAATAAAGTCAATGATAATTTTGACGTCAGTTATACCGTTTTAAGAACCTTTCCTCAATATCAACAATAATTATATCTTCGCCTATCCTTTTTATTTTGCTAAACGGAATAACTAGCTCATTATCCTTTCCAAGTCCGCCAAAAAGCTTTGTGGTTCCGCCCACCACAATAGCTTCAATTCTGCCTGTCTCAAAACTGACATCACAATCGCAGACATAACCAAGTCTTCTGCCATCGGATAAATTGATTACCTCTTTCTTTTGAAATGAGCTGACCCTGCCCACAACAATCCCTCCGTATGCTTGAGGCACAACTCATCCTTTGGCTTTACTCACACTACGTATTTCCTCATACTCTTCAATGCATTTTTTTCAAGCCTGGATACTTGTGCCTGACTTATTCCTATTTCCTCCGCAACCTCCATCTGGGTCCTGCCTTCGAAGAACCTCATATCGATTATGAGCCTTTCTCTTTTTCCAAGTCTGTCAAGCGCATTACTCAAAGTCATGTTCTGCTCCCAAACATGGTTGCTGACATTGTCATCCTTAATCTGATCCAGCACGCATATGGATTCCGTTCCATCCTGGAATATAGGATCATACAAGGAGATTGTGTCCTGAATGGAATCCATCGCCATTACCAGTTCCTCTCTTGATATATCCATATCCTTCGCTATTTCAGATATGGTAGGTTCCCTGTTGCTCTCATTAAACAATCTTTCCCTTACATGCAGGGCCTTGTATGCGGTATCCCTTAACGACCTTGATACCCTTATCGCGTTATTATCCCTAAGATACCTGCGTATTTCCCCAATTATCATAGGTACCGCATACGTTGAGAACTGTACATTCTGCGTCACATCAAAATTATCTATAGCTTTAATCAGGCCGATACATCCGACCTGGAACAAATCATCTACCTGTTCACCTTTGTTGTTGAAGCGCTGAATCACACTTAAAACTAGTCTGAGGTTACCTTTTATAAATTCTTCCCTTGCCTTTTCATCGCCTTGAAGAATCCTTTCGAAAAGTTCCTTCTTTTGCTGATTGCTCAAAATGGGAAGTTTTGACGTATTTACTCCACATATTTCAACCTTGTTAATTATCATGACGAACCTCCGAATACTTAGTTTGACACGGGAACATTTTTGCCCCTTCTTTCTTAGATTATTGCCATCGGAAGTTCTTTTAATACGGAAACTGATTGTTAAACATTTACTCAAAAAATTATGTACTTATGACATTTTTAATATCTCTTTTCTAAGTCTGTTAATTATTCTTTTTTCCAGTCTGGAAATATATGACTGAGAAATACCAAGCATGTCGGCAACCTCTTTCTGCGTTCTTTCCTCACCACCTGTAAGTCCAAATCTTAAATCCATAATCCTTTTTTCCCTGACACTGAGTTTTTTAAGCGCTTCCTTCAAAAGCTGATGGTCCACTTCCTCGTCAATTTTCTTGTGTACACCCTCCACGTCACCAGGGAGAATATCAGACAATAAAAGCTCGTTTCCATCCCAGTCCACCTTCAAAGGTTCGTCAATCGATATCTCAAGTTTCTGTCTGTTGCTCCTTCTTAAATACATAAGTATCTCATTTTCTATGCATCTTGACGCATAAGTTGCAAGTTTGATGTTTTTTTCAGGCGCAAACGTATTGATTGCCTTAATCAAACCGATCGTGCCTATTGAAACAAGATCCTCAATGTTCACATTTGTGTTCTCAAATTTTTTTGCAATGTATACCACAAGTCTGAGATTGTGCTCAATAAGTATGGTCCTTACATCCATGTCCTTGTCGTCGAAATGCGCCAGAAGATAGCTTTCCTCCTCGTTTGACAAAGGAGGCGGAAGCATATCCGGCCCTCCCACATAGAATATGGGCATAGAGCTGCCAAGTCCCAAAAAACGCCTTATCTTGTTTCTTATCACAAACAACCTGTACTTGATTACAAAACCTTTCACCTTAAGCTTGTTAAAGTCCATCATGCCTATTCTCCCCCTCTTTTGTATATCAGGCTACCAATTCCGGAGCCAAAAGCGCACTGTATTTGTTGTCTTCCGATAACTGTTTGTCATAAAGGCAAACAATCACATCCCTAACATCTTTTTTCTCCTGCCCCAAGTCGTCAATCTCGATATAGTCGGGCTTGAACCCAGGCAGCATTCCATTTTCGCACCCTATGGAGCGGTAAGGCACAATCCTGAACCTGCTTATCCAGCCCGATTCCAACAGAGATGAATCTACATGCCCAAGACCCAATCCCTGTTTTGACAATAACTCTCTTATTTTCTCAGGAATCAATGACGAAACCGCTTTAGCCTCCACTATTACCACGGGATATCCTGATATGGGATCTCTTAGCTCATTTCCGGTATCCACAAGGGCAGGAACCCAAACTCCGTTTCCGTCAATGGCAATGTACAAACTTACAAAACAATCGCTGGCTCTTGATCTTTCCCTTATGTATCTTATGAATCTCCCAAACAAAAACATGCCAATGGCTGCAGTGGGGACTATGTAGTTAACAGGAAAATCCCAATTCAGATACATGAATCCTTCCTTTGTAACACCTCCCATGCCTCCAAGCATGATAAGCGCAAAGGCGCTGCCTGCGAATATGAAAGTGACGACATAGAATGTTATCAGCGTTTTTATGAATTCCCCAAGGCGTTTTGGATTGAAAGCTATGGCAACAATGAGCATGGACAAGGATGCCTTGCCAAGGACAACCAGCGAGGTTTTTGCAGAGCTCATAAACACAAGGCTCAGGACTGTATACAAGACACCTATTGAGGCCCCTACAAGATACCTTGGAATGTTGTGTTTTGATTTCAAAAAAAGCGAAGTTGCGTATAGTATAAGGTAGTTCATTATGAGGTTCTCAATAATGAGGATGTCAAGGTACACTTCCATCCAAAACACCTCCTGTCATATATTATTCTGATTGTGGATACATTATACCTGTTTGAATTGTCGAAAATAGACGAGTTTTTTCGCATATAAAAAAAACAGTGTGAATAAATATCACACTGCATTTATGCCAATTGGGTATTAAAAGAAGGCTTTAATCAACCCTCTTTGGGAAATATTTCTAACGGACACAATAATTATCTTCTTGACTTGCGCAAGAATGGAGGAACCTCGTAGTCATCATCCAAGGATCTTCTTGGAGTCTGTCTTTGCTGCGATGGATTGGATGCAAAGCTCTCTTTTGCTTGAGAGCCTGCAAGTCCGCTATCAGCGCTGCCAAAGCTTGAATAGCTTGGAGTTTTTGCTTGCTGTGGTGGCAGAATCTCCTCAGGCATGGTATCTTCAATCTCGTCGAAACCTGCTGCAATAACAGTAACCTGCATCTCGTCATTCATTTCTTCGCCTGCGTCATATGTTCCTATGATTATCTGTGCGTCAAGATCAACCTTTTCATATACAACATTTGAGATATTCGCCATCTCCTGCATATTCAGTTTGTCTCCGTAGAAGTTAATTAATACAGCTTTTGCTCCATCTATGCTTGTTTCAAGCAGAGGATTCTGTATTGCTCTAAGCAAAGCTTCTTCGCTTCTGTTCTTTCCGGAAGCGCGTCCCACACCCATATGGACAATACCACGGTTTGACATGGTTGCCTTTACGTCTGCAAAGTCCACGTTTACATAACCAACTTTTGTGATTATGTCGCATATTCCCCTTACAGACTGGTAAAGGATGTCGTCAACCAGTTTGAAGGCATTGTCTATAGTGACTTTCTCATCCACAACCTTCAGAATGTTGTCATTAGGAATCACAACCAGTGAGTCAACGCACTCCTTAAGCTTTTCAATACCCATTAGGGCATTTTGCATTTTTCTACGACCTTCAAAAGAAAATGGTTTTGTCACAACACCAACTGTCAGAATTCCCATTTCCTTCGCAATGGACGCTACAACCGGAGCAGCACCGGTACCGGTACCTCCGCCCATTCCCGCTGTAATGAATATCATGTCCACGCCTTTCAAACATGCAACAATGTCATCATGGCTTTCATTTGCCGCCTTTTCTCCTATCTCAGGATTTGCTCCGGCACCAAGACCTCTTGTAAGTTTTTCACCAAGCTGGATTTTTATTTTCGTTTTGGATTTCAGGAGCACATGCTTGTCCGTATTCATGCAAACAAAATCGACATTGGTCATATCCGAACTGGACATCCTGTCAACGGCGTTGTTTCCTCCCCCACCTATTCCAATAACCATTAATTTTGCGTCCTTACCTTCTTCGCTATCGTATTCTATACCCAAGATGTTTACCCCCTTATTTATCTCTGTTTAGGTAACAGAGATATTATATCATATTATTATCATTCTTTGAAACTGGAAGCCCAGTCTTTTAACTTGTCCATAAACTTCGCAAAGCCGCTTTTTTCCTTGCTCTTTACAGCGGTTACATTTTCCTTGAGAAATACTCTCTCAAAGACCGATTCCTTTCTTCCCAAAGGAAGCTGCATTGCAATGTACATTAGCATTCCGCTTGCATTTGTGAAAACACTCTTCATGCCTGTCAACCTACTGAAATCAATAGGTGCAAACTTTGTTTCAAATATGCTTTCACTCACTTTGTCGACGCCTTTAAACTTTGTTATGCCGTCTCCTGTCAGTATTACCCTGTCAATATATTGTGTTTCCACATCCTCTTCCTCAAGCCTGTCCTTGACAATTTCAAAAATATTCTCAATTCTGGCCTGCATTACTTCCACAATTTGTGCAACTTTCAATATTTCCTGGGTGCCGGATTCCAGTGAAAATATTGCGACATCTATATTATTAGACAAAACTTCCAAAGTTGCAAGAGGGTAATCTTTTTTTATTGTTTCGGCTTCACTTAGAGATATTTTGAAAACCTGCGCCAAATCATTCGTGATGCTGTCTCCACCAACAGGTACAGCTCCGAATAAAAACGGTTTTCCCTTGTAGTAAATGACGTATTCAGTAACCTGCCCACCTACGTCTACCAATAGAGTGCTTTGTTCTTCCTCATCTACTTCAGACTCGGACAACAGCTCTCCCATGGCCATAAAAAATGGAACATAACCATCCACCTGAAGACCAGCATTGTTAACACAGGCAGTGAGTTTTTCAATATATTCCTTTGAACCAAGAACAACTTTTGCCTCTACACTTAATTTGTTTCCCACAAGTCCCAATGGGTCGTTTTCAGGCTTTCCATCTACATAATATGTTAACGGGATGATATCGACGAGCAGCTCATCATCGTAAATTTCCACACTTGCGGTTTTGTCAAGAACCTGTCCAACATGAGCAGATGTAATATCGCCTTCATTATCTGAAATATCTATTGAGTCTGAATTACTTAGGAATTTAAGACAATCACCTGAAATACTTATATATGCGGTTTTAATAATTATTCCTGTTTGATCCCTGATTTTCTTCAACGCTGATTTAATTGAATCAGTAAGTAGACTTTCATCTTCGATTTCAAACTTTTTTCTTGCGTTTGACGAAACTTGGGATTTTGCAATTATATGTGGTATTCCTGTTTCATTAATTTTGGCAACAAGTATTCTTATGCCTGTGGTACCAATATCTATGACAGCTACTTGCTTGCTCATCGTATCAACACTCCTTAACAATCACAACAATTATAACCTGTATTGGAAGAGACAGTTTACGACAATTGAATGCTCAGCGATAATTATACATAATTTAAACACTTTTTTCAACAATCAATACAACTATTATTTGCCTTTTTTCGTATATTTATCTAATGTCAGCCTCCTTATTGTGGCAAAGTTGTCAAACAACCTGTTTCCGAATGCAAAAATTGCAGCCATGTATAAAGGAAGTCCCATCTGATCACCTATATATGCAAGGGCCATTGCCAGAAGAGAGTTGCCAAAGAAGCCTGACAAAAACACCTTGATATTGAACCTGCCCTGCAGCACCGCAACAACCCCCCCAAATACAGTATCGAATACTGCCAGAATACCTACTGCTACGTATGTTGAATATTCAGACGGTATGCTGAACGGCATGAGTATTCCAATTATAAGGCCCAATATAAGTCCTAAGATCGGTATCATTTTTTCTCCTCTCATCCCATGGAAAATATATATTTTCTTTATTATACAGAATTATATAAATAAAATAAACCCCTTTTTCATTCATTATGCCTAAAAACTGGATAACCTCCACCCGAAAAGTCAATTATACCGTCCGATTCACCATTAAAACCAGCATTAAGTATCTCTTTAAGATAAGAAAGCTTCAAACCTGGCTCCTCCATGTCCCCAAACTTAACAGAAAGAGACGGATGGGTATAAAACCAGATATCGTCCGAATCACTTACATCAATAATATCTATCCTGCCTTCGTGAATAGACAGCTGTTTAAGCAGGTTGCATATCTTTATAGCGGTATCAACTCTTTTGTCCTCCGATTTTGTAATGGGCTGCCCTACTTTGTAACTATCAAGCTCTATCCCCTGCACTATGGGCAGATTTGGTTTCTCATCCTCTTCAGTAAAAGTTGAAAGCAAATATCCTTCCGAATCAATATAAAGGTACACGCTGCGTTCTTTTAGGAGAAATATGGGGATTCTTTCCTTTGTATTCACCACAACCTTGTTTGGAAAACGATAACTTATACTCACATCTCTTAAATAAGGGCATTC
>Ga0116180_1004284_pt1 | contig 10400 bp, 8 predicted proteins | sample AD_UKC073_MetaG_FD_89804 | JGI IMG/M metagenome (GOLD analysis project Ga0116180, IMG submission 89804) | Active sludge microbial communities of municipal wastewater-treating anaerobic digesters from USA - AD_UKC073_MetaG | ecosystem: Engineered > Bioreactor > Anaerobic > Digestate | place: USA... | reverse complement strand
GGCGAAAAAGACCTATCAGGAGAAGCTCCTTGACGCCGGCATCCCTGAAAGCGAACGGTTCGTCCGCGAAATGGAATCGCTGGCAGCACAGGATCATGTGCGGGCGTACATCCTGTTTGACCGCGAACGGCCCGTTTCGTATCTTTATTGCCCGGTGGAGGATGGAACGCTGATCTATGCCTATCTGGGATACGATCCGGACTACATGAAGCTGTCGGTCGGTACTGTCCTGCAATGGCTGGCCGTCGAGCAGATGTTCGGCGAAGGGTGTTTCCGCTATTTCGATTTCACCGAGGGCGAATCGGACCACAAGCGCCTGTTCGCTACACACGAAATGCTATGCGTCAACGTCCTGTTTCTCAGGAATACCCTGAAAAACAGGATTCTTGCCCATAGCCATTGGCGGATGGGGCGTTTTTCAGGATGGCTGGGTGATACGCTGGACAAATTCGGCATTAAGGCCAAAGTAAAAAAATTCCTTCGCTTCAACCGCTGATCTTCAAGCGGCGCCAGATTCGAAACTGCAATGAACACTCGATGAGATGACGTGCCATGAATTCCAATACCCAACCCAAAAGTTTTTGGCGTGTTTTTGGCGCCAATGCCGAAAAGGCCAGGGGGGCGACCGAGATCATCGCGCAGGCGCGCAAGCACTACGGGGGCAACTATATTTCCGTCGGCTTGCGCTTCATCGACGTGTATGCAAAACAATTTTCTCCGTCCGAAATCCTCGAGCTGGATCTGCTAGATCTCTCCAAATCACGGAGCGATATAGATGAATTCGTCAGCAAGGAAAATATGGTTCAACTCCAGCGACGCTTCAATCCGGTCGAGCTGACGAACCAGACCGAGAACAAGCTGGATTTCGAACAGCTATGTCTGGAAGCCGGCTTGCCCAGCGCGAGGACTGTTGCAGTTGTGGAAACCCGCCCCAGGGTAAGCGCCTCCCTGAACGGTGAAGAGCTTTCTGGCGGTGACGTAATCGAGGCGCTCGCCGCCGGATTGCCGCCGGGGGCTTATGTGATCAAGCCGCGCGACGGCGCCCTCGGTCGCGGTGTCCTCGTCTTTTCCTGTGGTGGCACCGGTGACGCGCGTGTCGGCAATACGTTGAAGGAACATCTTGACCGACATGACGATTTTGACTCATGGCTGGTTCAGCCCAAGCTGGTCAATCACGAGGAGGTGACCCGAATCAGTCCTTCGCCGGCATTGCAGACCGTGCGTTTGGTCACTTATGTCGATGGAAATCGCGACGTGCGAATATTGCTTGCGGGATGGCGTCTGGCGGACGAAAAGGCCGAGTTTGACAATTTCAGCGGTTCGGGAAAGAACAATGTTTTCTGCGTGATCGATCCAGCTGATGGAACGATCCAGAAATGCTTCATGAAAAGTCGCCACCCCTTCGGTTTCGGGTTGCACCAGATGGAGCGGCATCCGGTCACGGGGCTCAGTCTCATGGGCCTGCAGCCCCCGATGTGGAATGACATCGTCAAACTAGGCAAGAAGGCGGCATTGGCTTTTCTACCGTCGAAATGTCTCGGCTGGGACATCGCAATGACATCAGCCGGGCCGGTCCTGATCGAGGCCAACCGCTATTGGGATCCGCACAACGAGGATGTGGACATGCGGCGGGTACTTCGTTACCTGCGGGATGAATGCTCCACGGGCGGTTCCTAGGCTGCTGACAACGGCTGCTGGATGCGCGAACAGAACTCCCCAAGGTCAGGGAAAATGAAGAAAAATATCGCGGCTCTAGGCAAAGCGCTCATTCGTGCGCTTGGTATCGAGTATTGCTGCTTTCGGGTGTTCTCTCTGGATCTAGACTCGTTGCCGGACCCGACGCCGCTTCCTTCCGGCTATCGTTGCGCCGAAGTTACCGGCGATGAGGTTCGTGCGGCGAAGGAGCCGGCGATACGCAACGAGGCCTGGTATGGCGGCGAGGACTCGCTGGGTTTTGGTGTGTTTTTCGGGTCCGAACTGGTGGCGCTGCAGTGGGTCTGGTTCGGCGATGGCTATCGCCGCAGACGAAACTTCTGGCTGCTCGAGCAAAACGAGGCCAAGTCGGTGGAACTCGTGACAGCGCTCGAGCACAGGGGGCTCGGACTGGCGACGAGCCTGAAGCAGTTCAGTGCGAGGCAACTGGCGGCAAAAGGATTCGTCAGGGTGTATAGCCGGATCTGGTGGAACAATTGGCCGTCAATACGCGTCAGCGAGAAGGCTGGCTGGAAAGCCATAGCCTTGGTCGTCGAGCTGAAGCTGCCGTTGCGATCTCGCCCATTCCGGTTTCAGCGGCGTCTTGAGTAGCGGTTCATCCTGAAAAGGGCATCAGCCCGTATGCATCTGAGTCCGGGCATCTGCTTGGTCGTGCGTTGTTGCTCGCAGAATTCGTCATGTTCAGAAGGTCGACCGCAGCAGGCAATTTGCTGAACGACGTCACTATGCGGATTTCAATTTTGCCTTCAGGTTTCCAAAATACAGGGCAAGTGACCCCCTCATATCTGAAATGCTGATCACGTCATCCCGATATGTCATGAATCCTCGGAGTGTCTTGTAGATTCGTTTGCTCATTGGCTCTTCAGGGTAGTCCAGCGGGCCTAAACGGTTTCCAAGTGCGTAATACAGGTATTTAATCAATGCCTGTTTGTTCGACACGGTAACTGGAAGCGGCTCCACCGCTCTCTGAATATTCGGGGTGATCCCGAAAGATTCGAGCGCAATTACAGGTTCGTTGTATCCGCAGGGAAATACCTTTGCTGTCGTTCCACCTAATCGGGAATTGATTTCAAGAAAATATGCCGCTTCTGTATTCGGGTCGAACAGAAATTCAAAGTGGTAGTTGCCTACGATGTTGAAAGCATTTGTGAAATCAATGCACTTCGAAAATATGTTCAAGGGGCTAGCAATGGGCGTAATGGTCAGTGTGACTCCCTCGAACTTCCGGGCAACCAGAAATCCCTGTATCCCGAGCGTTGCTCCGGTATGGCTCCGTGCACCATGTACCACGAGGTTTGGAAGACTCATGAATGGCTGGCCGATGATAGTAAAGCCATGCGGACAACCGCCAAGAAATTGGGCGAGTTCTTCCCGGGAAGAAACAATCTTTACCTTGAACCCGGCGCCGCCCGGTTCTGAGGGTCTCAGGCATAGCGGGAAATGCTCGGGGGCTATCAAGATCTCATTTTTCGGACTCAATAGATAAGTTGGCAATACGTTAAGTCCGACAGCTTTTGCGACCTCCGTCTGCCGTTCCTTGGACAACACATTTTCGATAACTGCGTTGTCCTGCAGCCAGATTGCGGTTTTTCTGGGGAATTTATCTCGGTGCTTGTTGATCCATATTGAAACTTTTTCGTCAATGGCGATGATTCCATCGGCATTGAATTTTGCAAGAAATTCGGCAATGAGCTCGATTCCCTCGTCGGTATGGACTTTTTCACGCGACAACGTAGTCCACCCACTCAGATATCTGGATGCAGGTCCGGATTCCTCATCGGAGCGAATGCAGATCAGCCCCGGTTCCCATCCCTGCTGCCCCCAGCTACGGATGCAGGCAAGCGCTGGCGGGCCGAAAGCGCTCAATATCACTGGCCGCATAACTATTTTTCTCCCTATTCCCGTCTTATTATCCTTGGTGATGCTGACGGTCACCTGTCGAATATCATGGTTCGCATTGACATCCGGAATAAAAAGTTGGGGGAGCTGTACGGCCTGATGGTGTATGAATTTTTCGCCGTGCCGAATCCCTGCGTTCAATTCAAACGCATCGCCGCCGGAATTTGTTCTTGGCAGTCAGTCGACCGCAGCAGGGGACTAAGTGCCGCCGCCCAGCGTCACCATCAACTCGCTCTGCGCATTGTGAGCTTTGGCGCGCGGGCTGCGGCGGCGCTGGTAGATGCCTTCGCCATTCATGTCCCAGCTTTGCTGGTTGTCGGCCAGGTAGAACTTGAGGCCTTCGGTGATGACGCGCTTCTTCAGCTTGGGGTCGAGGATCGGGAAGGCGAGTTCGATTCGCTTGAAGAAATTGCGCTCCATCCAGTCGGCGCTCGACAGGTAAACCTTTTCCTCGCCGCCGGCGTAGAAGTAGAAGACACGGTGATGTTCGAGGAAGCGGCCGATGATCGAACGGACGCGGATGTTTTCCGACAGCCCGGGCACGCCGGGGCGCAGCGCGCAGACGCCGCGGATGATCAGTTCGACCGAGACGCCGGCCTGCGAAGCCTCGTACAGCGCATGGATGGTTTCCGGTTCGAGCAGCGAATTCATCTTGGCGACGATCATCGCCTTGCCGCCGGCGCGCGCCGTTTCGGCTTCCGCCTGGATCGCCGCGACGACGTTGGGTTGCAGCGTGAACGGCGCCTGCCACAGGTGGCGCAGGGTGCGCGCCTTGCCCAGCCCGGTCAGCTGCTTGAAGACTTCGCTGACGTCGTGGGTGATTTCCTCGTTGGCCGTCATCAGGCCGAAATCGGAATAGAGGCGGGCGGTGCGCGGGTGGTAGTTGCCGGTGCCGAGGTGGGCATAGCGGCGCAGGCTGCCTTCCTCGCGGCGGACGATGAGCAGCGCCTTGGCGTGCGTCTTGTAGCCGACGACGCCATAGACAACATGGGCGCCGACTTCCTCCAGCTTGGTCGCCCAGCCGATGTTGGCCTCCTCGTCGAAGCGCGCCATCAGTTCGACGACGACGGTGACTTCCTTGCCGTTCTGCGCGGCGCGGATCAGCGATTGCATCAGCACCGAGTCGGTGCCGGTGCGGTAGACCGTCATCTTGATCGCCACCACCTGCGGGTCAAGCGCCGCCTGGTTGAGGAATTCGATGACCGGCGCGAACGACTGGTAGGGATGGTGCAGCAGGATGTCGCTGCGACGGATGCTGTCGAAGATGTTGGCGCCCTTGCCGACGGCCTTGGGCACGCCGGGCGTGAAGGCGGAAAACTTGAGATCCGGGCGGTCGACCCAGTCCGGCACCTGCATCAGGCGAACCAGGTTGACCGGGCCTTCGACGCGGTAGAGGTCGTCGGCCCCCAGACCGAACTGCGCTAGCAGGAAATCGGTCATCGATTCCGAGCAGTTCTCGGCAACTTCGAGGCGAACGGCGTCGCCGAAGTGGCGGTGCGGCAGTTCGCCCTGCAGCTTGGTGCGCAGGTTGGTGACTTCTTCCTCATCGACGAAGAGGTCGGAATTGCGCGTGGCGCGGAACTGGTAGCAGCCGAGCACCGTCATGCCGGTGAACAGTTCGCCGACGAACTCGTGCAGGACTGAGGAGAGAAAAACGAAACCGTATTCGCAGCCGGCGAGTTCCGCCGGCAGCCGGGTGACGCGTGGCAGCACGCGCGGCGCCTGGACGATGGCGGCGTTGGAACTGCGGCCGAAGGCATCCTTGCCTTCCAGTTCGACGGCAAAATTCAGGCTCTTGTTGAGCACTTTCGGGAAGGGGTGCGACGGGTCGAGTCCGATCGGCGTCAGCACCGGCACCATTTCGCGCACGAAGTAGTCGCGGATCCATTCGCGCTGCGCTTCGGTCCATTTCGAGCGGCGCAGGAAACGGATGCCCTGTTCCGCCATCAGCGGCAGGATGACTTCGTTCAGGTGGCGGTACTGCTCGGCGACGATGGCGTGCGCTTCGGCGGCAACCAGGCGAAAGGCCTCCTGTGCCGTCTTGCCGTCGGTGGTGACCACAGCCACGTGGGCCCTGATCTGCTCCTTGAGGCCGGCCATGCGGATTTCGAAGAACTCGTCGAGGTTGCTGGAAACGATGCACAGGAAGCGCAGGCGTTCCAGCAGCGGCATCCGCTCATCCTGCGCCTGAGCCAGGACGCGGCGGTTGAACGCCAGCATGCTCAGTTCCCGGTTCAGATATTCCTCGGCCGGAAAGCGCGGCTTGATGTGTTGACGGGTCATGGAAAGTCTCCTCTTTTTCTTGAAGTATATGCTTCAAGCCCGTCATTTTGTTGCATTTATATTTCCACCGTGTGACAGCGGAAGGGTCAGCCGAGCACCTTTCGGCGTTCGCCTTCGTGCCCGGCGAGCGCCGCGAGCAACGTGGCAAACTTGGCCTCGGTCTCGGCCAGTTCCTGCAGCGGATCGGAGCCGGCGACGATGCCGGCGCCGGCGTGCAGCTCGATGCCGTTACCGTCGATCAATGCCGAACGCAGGGCGACGGCAAACTCCCCGTCGCCGTTCGGCGCGAGGCTGCCGAAACCACCGCTGTACCAGGCGCTGCGTTGCTCGCCGTGGCGCGCCAGCCAGTCGAGCGCCGCCGGGCCGGGGAAGCCGCCGACCGCTGGCGTCGGATGCAGGGCGCGCAGCAGGTCGAACAGCGTCACTCTGGCTGCCGCCGTGCCGACGATCCGGCTGCGCAGGTGAGCGACCGACCCGGCCTGCCGGATTTCGACCGGCCCGGCCAGCGGCGGCGCGCTGCAATGGCCGGCCAGTGCGTCGAGGATGGCATGGACGACCAGCGACTGCTCGTGCCGGTTCTTGGGCGCGTCGAGCTCGGGCGAGCCGGGCCAGGCGGTGCCGGCCAGCGCGTCGGTGGCGATCTGCCGCCCGACGAGGCGGATCAGGCGCTCGGGGGTGGCGCCGAGGAAGACGGTGGGGCCGTTGCCGTGCGCGTAGATCAGGCTGTCCGGCTGCTGCACGGCGAGGGAGGCCAGCACGCGGCCGGCAGCGGGCGCCCGGTCGGCGGCCAGCCGGCGCTGACGGGCGAGCACGATCTTGGCGACATGCCCGCCGGCAATGTCGCGCAGGGCGGCGTTGACCCGGGCGACCCAGGCACGCTCGGCCAGCGTCTGGTCGGTGGCCGGCTTCAGGCTGTGCGCTGGTTGCGCCGCCGGCCGGGCCAGCAGCTGCAGCCACAGGTCGGGGGCGGCGTCGAGGCGCCCGGCTGGCGTGCTGAGGACTGCCCGGCCGCGCCCGGCGCGGCTTTCGAGGAGCACGGCGGGGATCGCCAGCAGGGCGTTGGGCAGCGGCGCGTTGTTGTGCTCGTCGAAGGCGAAGCCGCAGAAGGCGAGCGGCGCGCCGTCGTGGCGCCAGTTGCGGGCCAGCCCGGCGAAGGCGTTGTCGAGCGCGGCGAAGCGCTGCGGGCCGGCGCTGGCGACCTGAAAGGCGTGGCCGATGCCAAGCTGGTACAGGCCGGCAGCCGGGCGCGCCTGGTACCAGAAGGGGCCGGCCGCCGGCAGGGCAGCGAGCCAGTCGTTGGCTGTCGGGCCTAGATCGAGGGTGAGGCTGAGCGGCGCCGCCGCCGGCGCATCGGCAGCCAACGCGCGTAGCCGGGCGGGCAGTGCCGGGTCGGCCAGGTGCCGGCGCAGGGTGGCGATCATGCCGTGGCCTCGCGGGCGAGGCGACGCAGGGCGGCGCGTTCGAGCTTGCCGGCGGCGTTGCGTGGCAGGTCGGGCAGGCGGACGATGCGCCGCGGCCGGGCCGGGCCGGGCAGGCGCGCTTCGCTCCAGGCGCGCAGGTGGGCCGGTTCCGCCTCGCCGACCACCAGTGCGACGATCAGGTCGCCCCAGACCGGGTCGGGCAGGCCGGTGACCGCTACGTCGCGCACGCCAGGGCAGGCGGCAAGACAGGATTCGATTTCCAGCGGATGCACGTTGCGGCCGCCGCTGATCAGCATGTCATCGGCGCGGCCGGTTACGGTCAACCGCCCAAAAGCATCGATTTCACCGAGGTCACCGGTGGTCAGCCAGCCGTCGGCGTCAATCCCGCTGCCATCGAGGTAGCCGGCCATGACCTGCGGACCGCGGATGCGGAGTCGGCCGTCGGCGGCGAGCGCGAATTCGTTGCGGCCGAGCGGGCGGCCGACCAGGCCTTCGTGCCACGGCCCGTCGGCCGGCGTCCAGGTGGCGATCTGGGCCGCCGTCTCGCTCATGCCGTAGCTCGGGTTGAGCGGCCAGCCGGCGGCGCGCGCCCGGTCGTGCAGGGCCTGCGACAGCGCGGCGCCGCCGATCATCACGTGGCGCAGGCTGGCCGGCGGCGTGACCCTGGTTTCCAGCAGGCGGGCCAGCATCGCCGGTACCAGTGAAAGATGGGTGACCGGCTGGCGCGCCAGATCGGCGGCTACCGTCGTTGCGTCGAAGCCGTCGTGCAACAGCACGCCGGCCCCGGCTCGGGCACAGCGCCAGAGGATGGCGAGGCCGCCGATGTGATGCAGCGGCAGGCAGTCCAGCCAGAGATCGCCGGCCTTCAGGGGCAGATGGCGATTGGCGGCGGTGGCCGCGGCGTCGAGGCTGGCGTTGGTCAGCATGACCCCGCGCGGCTCGCCCTCGCTGCCGCTGGTCGCAATGACCAGCGCGACGCGCGGCGGCAGTTCGCCGGTCCAGTGCACCGACCGGTTGCGGTCGACCGGCCAGAACGGCCGATTTTCAAGGCTGCAGGCGTAGGCGTGGCGGGCGAGGTCGAGGCTGTCGCCGGCAACGACGAGCGGCGCCGCACGGCCTTCCAGCGTCGCACCGAGCGCGCCGGTTTCGGCCAGCAATTCGGCGAAGGTCCAGTTCTGCCCGGCGCAACTCATGGCAAGCGCCTCCGGCCGGCGCCGGGCGGCGGTGGCGAGGTGGCGGGCGAGCGATCCGGCGGACTTCATAAGCCTCGAATTATAAATAGCAGGCGGTCGAGCGGCGGCGAGGCAGATCAAGAAATCTGCGGGGTTGCTGGAGTTCAAAAACGGTTTTGAACAAAGTGAATCGGCCTCGATGATTGTGTCCGATGACCACATTGTCCATGCGCTTTCACGGTCGACTGCCGCCGCTGCCGAAATGCAGGCTCCCGGCCTAGTTATTTCGGCGGGGGCCAACATAGGCCATTCGGATTGACTTGATCCAGATCAAGCCGGGCCCGCCCGGCGGCGGCACATTGAGTGCCCAACTACCCCAGCCCCACCGCCAGGAGCAGCGATGCGCGACTCGAAGCCTGTCCACAACGAGACCCATCTGGGTCGCATTCCCTTGTTCGAGAATCTTCCTGTCGAGGAAATTCGGCAGCTTGCCAAGGCCAGCAAGACACTTGTTCTCGAAAAGTGCGGCACGCTGTTCCGAACGGGTGAAACCTGCCCCGGCCTGCATGTGGTGATGTATGGCCAAGTGAAGGTGGCGTTCTCTTCAACGCAGGGCAGCGAGAAGGTGGTCGACATCCTGCAGGCGGGCCAGAGCTTCGGCGAGGCCGAAATGCTGCTGGACGAGCCGTACCGTGCGCATGCCCAGGCGCTGTGCGACACGCTGGTGCTGCAGATTGCCAGGACGGCGATTCTCGATCTCATTGCTCGCAACCCCGGCTTCGCCCACAAACTGCTGAACGGCATGTCAAGACGCCTGCATGACCTGATGATCGATCTGGAAGGCTACACGCTGCACACCGGGGCAGAACGCGTGCTTACCTTCCTGCTGCGCGAAGCCGCCACTCAGGAGCCATGCAGCGAATCCGCCGTGGTCAGGCTGTCGGCGCCAAAAGGCGTCATCGCCTCGCGCCTGAATCTCAGCCCCGAGTATTTCTCCCGCACCCTGCACGAATTGAGCGAGCAAGGTTACTTCGCCATCCAGGGGCGCGACATCCACATCGGCAGCGTTTCCCGCTTGCAGCGCGGTTTGGCGTAGTCGATGGGGAGTAAAAGCTCCCCGTGAATGTCACTTTATACCCGGATATTCCTTCGTATTCGGCCAGGCCTTTTGTGCCAACACATTGAGCGTGGCAAGCGACGGCATGAGTTCGCCAAGCGGTTCCGGCAAGGCAAGCAGGGCGTTCTCCCAGGCAACTGCCTGTTCGGGAGAGCCCGCCCGATGATCGACGAGAGCCTGGATCAGGCTCGTCAAAGCCGAGCAGATCGCCCCCGGATCGCCGCTTTTCTGGTTGGCGTTCATCGCGCCGGCTGCTTATTGCTCGACGAATGCCCGCTCGATGACGTAATCGCCCATTTCGCCAATACGCGGTGAAATCTGGAAACCGAAGCCATCGAGCATCGCCGAGATTTCCTTGAGCATGGCCGGACTGCCGCAGATCATGCCGCGGTCGGTGGCGGGGTCGAGCGGCTCGATGCCGAGGTCTTCGAACAGCTTGCCTGAGATGATCAGGTCGGTCTGGCGCCCTTCGTTGCGGAACGGCTCGCGCGTGACGGTGGGGTAATAGACAAGCTGTTCCCGGATCATCTCGCCGAGATATTCGTGGTCGCGGAGATCTTCCTCGATGTAGTCGTGGTAGGCCAGTTCGTTGGTCCAGCGGACGCCATGAATGAGGACCACTTTCTCGAAGCGTTCGTAGGTTTCCGGTTCGTGGATCAGGCTCATGAACGGGGCCAGCCCCGTGCCCGTGGCGAACATGAACAGGCGCTTGCCGGGCTTCAGGTCGCGCAGCACGAGCGTGCCGGTCGGCTTGCGGCTGATCAGCACCGGGTCGCCGACCTTCAGGTGCTGCAG
>Ga0116180_1004279_pt1 | contig 10412 bp, 5 predicted proteins | sample AD_UKC073_MetaG_FD_89804 | JGI IMG/M metagenome (GOLD analysis project Ga0116180, IMG submission 89804) | Active sludge microbial communities of municipal wastewater-treating anaerobic digesters from USA - AD_UKC073_MetaG | ecosystem: Engineered > Bioreactor > Anaerobic > Digestate | place: USA... | reverse complement strand
TGGCTCACGGTGAGGGTTACCTCTTTTGCACCGCCAGTGTCGCCTATCGTGTATTCCCTCCCTGCTCCGACTATGAATTTATCGCGTAGGTCAGGTGTCCCATTTTGCCCATTACATAACACCCAACCTTTAGGAATATTTGATATTGAACCACTCCACATAACAATAATACCAGAGGGTATAGTCCCGCCAATTTCAACCCACGTTCCGTTATGATAACATTTTAAAACCGCCATCTATTTCTCTCCTTATAAAACTATCCATATATCATTATTTTTTGGATTTTCTGGCTCGCTGGCACTTATTGTAATTCTTCCTATATTTCCCAGTGATGTGTTTATCCCGCACTGTGCCTGTGTCTGTTTCGTCAACAGGTGGCGGGGATACTTGATTATGTGTTACTTTATGGGGATTATCTATTCTTCCCTTGTGCTTTAATAATTCTGTCCTATATGCCTTTTGCTGTAATATCTCATCAATCTTATCCATATTTTCATTAATATCCACAATATGGACAATCTCCGTTAATTCAGGCTTCTGTGAACTACCCCCCACTTACAGAAGTTGGGAGACTTCTTGCCAATTTAGGTTAAATAAAAAAAATCTTATTAAATTTGTATCCATATATCACCATTAGAGGGATTTGTCGGCTCAGTGCTTTGAACGGATATCTTAGGTTGATTAGTCCCATTCCAGACAAGCCTCTGAGTTATTTCAGAGGTCTGCGGAGAAGTTCTCGGACTATAAACATCACCTTTTAAATCTGTAAAATTTGATAAATATACTTCAACACAGGTATCCGTACCGGCGTCAGAACGTACCCTATATCTCGCCCCTCCTCCACGTAACCAAACCAATAAACCACTTGTAGTTAATTTAAGTCCGCCAACCATATTACAATAATTTTCGCGAAATTCTTCAACTACTATATTTTTGTTATTTCCGCCCCAGGAAGAATCACCACTCCACCTAATTTCTAATGTCAATCCTCCCTTATGTGTTTCAGTATGCCACGTGTCGGGGGCTGGCCAATAATAGTGTCTGGAAATATTTAACCTACCCCACATATAATCAATTGGCATATTAAAAAGTACAGGATAATAGGTATCTGCATCTCCACCAACTTCTATATCTATATAATTGTTTTTATAGAGGGATTTATCATTATATCCTGAATGAGTATGGTCTTTTAAACTATAATTTGTTAATTTATTATCAACCTCATTTTTACTATAATATCTTGTATCATGATTATGAGGTGCAGGATTGAATTCAGTAGGGGCATTTTCTACTCCTGTCCAATCTACTTTTTCCGCCCTATCCACCACACCATTATTATTTATATCATAAATACTTTTCAACATAGCGTCTGAGCTGGTTAGGTATTGACTGTGTGTGTGGTTTTTGTCGGCCTTGTTTGATAATTTTGAGTCTATTTCACTTTCAGTATAGTATCTATCATCATGGGTATGTCCCTCTAAACTTACCTTAGTGTTTCCATTAGCATATATGTCTGCAGGAAATTTTACATTTTTGTTTTCATCCCAGCTAAAGATACTTCTGCTGCCAGCCGGGTAACCTCCCCATAATTCAAGCCTTTGAAGAGATATATTATTTTCGTTGCTCCATACGGGTTCAAACTCTATTTCAATATATCTGTAATGACCAGAAGTTGTGTATCTAGACCAGGCAATACGTTCCATTGGTAAATACAAGTGTCCTGACCAGCAGGAGACTGTAGTGCTGGAATTAGTGTGTTGTATCCAGTCTCCATCCTCTCTTTTTTTGCGTATTCTTACAGCAGTCCTATTCTCATCTGTTGATATATAAGCATATAAAGCGTTTATATATACATAACTGTTTTTATTTTGAATTCTTATTCTGTATTTTTTGCAGCTATTAGGAATAGAGATTGAGGCATTCACATATCCGCTAACTAATTTTTTTATATTGGATTCTGATACATTATGAACTACCCAGGTTGTTCCATCATTTGTATACTCAAAGGTAAACATATCTGGTGGATAGAACCAGAGCTTGTTATCAAACTGGGAATCAAAGAGGGCCATTTCTGTTACAGTTGGATTGCCAAGATTTGTTCTTGGCTCTCCACTGGGCAATTCTGTCAAATACTGGCTATGTGTATGGTTGATATCACTTTTATTGCTTAGCAGGTTGTTTATTTCGCTTTCGGTGTAATATCTGTTATCGTGTGTATGGTTAGTGTCAGATTTTGATGCTGGATTAAAGTTGCCTTCATGCCAGACATTTTTACCATCTATTTTTACTGATGACCCGTTAAAGGTTATTGCATCTTTTGCAGAGAACTGTATTTGCCCTCCAGAACCATTGGCATAAAAAGTGAGATTACCACCAGGAGAATCATTGGTAAAGTTTATATGTTTGGTACTTTTTGAACCAGATACAGTAGCCTCGATGCCTCCATCTGCAACAAGATTGATTTCGTCTTCTGATAAAAAAGATAAATTTCCGACACCTGTTGTAATAATATTTAAAGATTGGTTTGGGTCAGTAGAAATTTGTATAGTGCCAGATATATCCTCAATTACCTTTTTATCATTTATGTATAAAGAATGGGCCGACAAATATAAATCATCAGCATAAATAGATGAGAAAGGCCTATCGGGTGAACCAAGGTTTACTTTTGCTCCTGGAGCAGGCAACAGGTTTCCTGTAATGGTGTCTCCCGATTTATTGATTTTGCTCGAATTAAGTTTTTCAATATTTTCCTTAAAGGTATCGTGGTCATATGCTGTAAAAACCCTTGCAATCTTTGCACCTGCTTCCCAGCTTTGGGCGGTTCCCTGAAACCCTCTTTTTACATTGATTAATCTATTATTTGCTGTATCTATACCTTCGTAGAGTATTGTTTCTGGATTGGAATCATCGAAGCCAATTGTTGCAAGATTGGGGGCTAAAGGTAAGAGCGAAACATTATTTACTTTTATAGATGTAGCAGAACTACTTATATTTTCTTCAAGAATTACCATATCGCTATTTATATCAGCACTATACATAGGTTTCATTGCCTCTTCCTCCACCCCCTCTCTATTTATCAAATTGTTTAAAAGATACGCTATGTTGTATAACAGTATTATTGAATGAATCATTTACTTTAGGAGCAACTACTTTTCTCCAGAAAGGAACAGCCGTATCATAGCTACCGTTTTGCATTTGGAGAGATTGAACATATTGGCCGGGAGAACCAGAATTGTCCGGGGCATATAGATAATCTATTTCTCCACTTCTACTGGCATTGTCTGTATCATTTATAGCGGTAATTGTTATATCTTCATAAGTTTTTTGTGTGTTATCTGATTTTAGAAATAGCCTTCTCTCATCCACAAGAGTTTCTCCTGCCGGGACAGCTTTTTTAACCTTGTCGACGGTTAATTCTGTTGTTCCGTTGCTATTAGTATAAATCCTTAGCATGGACACCATCTCCTAAATTATCTTTGCTACTATACCATCTGTGCTTGTCAGATGTTTATCGAAATGCCACAGGTGGGCCCCCTTAGGTTTTATTTTTACATTGCTACGGATTATTTCGTCAGCATATTGGATAGCATCATTTCTGGCTCTATCAGCTTTTACCTGGGCTCCAGCTTGTGTTTCCAGGTCACTTATATTTGCGACTTCTCCACCTACAATAAGTTTTCCAGAAAAATAAGCTTCTCCATCTGTATCAATTTGAAAGGTTATAGTGCCATCGGCTTTTTTCCCTATAAGCCCGGAGTCATTAATCAGAACAGAACCTCTACCGGCAGTAGCCCAAACAGAATCATGGTTTATAGTTGCACTTCCTATTGTTACATTCTGCCAGCTGTATGGACTTTGTATCTTTCCTATTTCAATTCCATTCTCAGTTCTTCTTCCTGCTGCCAGTCCAAAACTATAATATTTGTTAGGGGCAACCCCCTCTATGGTATGCTTGCTGGCACTACCTGTATTGACATTAAAGATGATTGCATTATCGTTTTCTGTAGGAGCCCCAAGGTTTTTATTGTCTCCTTTTTTATAAAAAAGGAATATCATATCAGCCTGTCTTTCGCCCTGCTCATAGGCTGCCCACTCCAGTGTTATATCAAGGGTCCCATTTTCATTATCCCTGGTGCTTATATTGGTGGGCACAGGGTTATTACTGGGAGGACCAGGAGTCCTGTAAGAGGCTGTTTCATCCAATAGAGTTTTATGCTGGTCATAGGTAGTAATAGTTGCAGTCCCGTCATCTTCTACTGTTATTCCGCCTGCAGATTCCCAGTCGCTATCTATATTTTCATAGATTGCCTGGACCCAGGCTGTGTAATTCCCTTCTTCAAGTACCAGGTCTTTGAAAGTGTGTTCAAATGCATCTTTTCCTGCACGGGATATTGCAGTGGTAACTTCATTAGGGTTAGAACCTTCAGGGGTAATAGCCACATTGAATCCTTTTAGGGCATAAATGTCCCCTGTCCAATCCCAGGTTACTTTCAGGCTTTTTATAACCCCTGCCATTTCAACCCTCCTTCTTGATTATAATAGAAAAGCTAATCATTATTCAATATCATTAATTATAGTTAATTTAACAGATGTTGGTTTATCAGGGATTATTCTAGAGTTATTGTCATGGAAAGGCTTGTTCATTTTAGCCCATCTGTTTATCTCATCATTACTGTATATCTTTTTTGACACCAACAATTCATCTATTAGCCCATTAAACTCTGCTATACTTTCAAAAGGTCTACACCCTATAGACAACAGGGGCTTGGGTTCTTTGTTGTATGTCAGGCCCCATTCCTGACGAATCTCTCTATTTTTAGTAAATATATTTATTTTGTAGAGATTATTTTGTTTTGAATGGGTTATCCCTACGAAGAACCAGTCTGTCAGTTCATTATCTTCTGGCTCGAAGATTATTTTTTGTCTTGGAGATAAGTTGTCATAGGAATACATCTGGAAGCTTCCTTCCCGGTTGGTCCAGATAGCCAGGTCGCTTTCATTGGCTTTTTTAAAGTCTCCTATGTGGAATAAGGTACTCCAGCTACCTTCTTCGTTTTGTGGTAGATACCTTTTAAACCAGCCTGCTATTGTCCAGTCCCCTAATGGGTCAATTCCAAGTTTTGTCATGTCTAATATGCATCTTCCACCAGGGACTAATTCCAAAGCTCCGCCATACCTTCCTCCACCTTCTATTATGGAGACAGAAGAATATTGGGGATAAATCCCTTTGGTAGAAGTTAGATGCTTATCAAAATGAAAAATATGGGTGATTATATCATCAACTATATCAGCATCAGTATAAATTATGGCTTCCTCAGTTTTTTTATTAGTGATTGCATTTAATAATTGGATTTTTGTTTTCTGGACTAAGGCAAACTGGTTGATGACATCTTCCCTTGTAATTGAATAGCTAGATAAATCCAGGGGGTATTGTTTACTGTCTAGCCCAAACCAGGGGGTAAGCATGGCCTCTAAATCAGCCAGGGCATTTTCGTATGTTTCCCTGATAGTTATGATATTATTCTGCTTGGCTGTTTCTATCAGGTCTTCGCTCTCGGCTAACAACTCATTCAGACTTGTTTCAAGAGAGTTAGCCTCTGACCGTGTTATTACATTGTCATCAGAAAACCTGTCTATCTCGTTTTTTAATTTGCTTTCGGCTGTATTGATTTCGGATTCTGCCCAGGCTATGGCTGCATCTTCTCTGTATTTGGATATCTCATTCAGGAGTTCTACCTTGGTGTTCTGGACATTGTTAAATTTGGTTGTTATATTGTTCTTGTCTGATTCAGTTATAGTAACAGGGTAACTGGATAAATTTATCCAGTTGTTAAGTTCCAATTCCAATTCAGAAATAGCGTTTTCAGCCTCAACTCTTTTATTGGCAAGGCTTGAAGTATTGTATTCAGAATTTGCTATAATTGAGCTGGCCACGCTATTTAAGGTTTGCCATTCGCTTTTTACATTATTGTAGGAATCCTTCAATGTTTCAGCTTCTATTCTAGTGAGCTTTTTGTCATTTATAAACTGGTCAAGCTGGTTTCCAAGGGATAAAAAGCTGGAATTAAGCTCGTTTATATTCCTGCTTAGTTTTTCGTCTACCTTTGTCGGGTCATAGCCATCACCGAACTGGGTGCTGGCATCTACTATTATGTGGCTGGCAGCTAATCTGCCTCTTACATCTATACTATCCAAATCGAGATAATCAATGTGGGCAGTGTTGATTATGGCCTTTTCTATCTGAGCAGCCTGAGTGATTAAGGATGCAGCTGCCAGTTTGTCTCCAGTAATGGAGCCATTAGCGATTAAGTCGGCTTCAATATAGATTTTTCCTGTTTCTGCATCCACGGCAAAGACAGGAAACGGTATTTCATCTGGATTATCTATATCTCCAAAAATATAGAACCTGTCGGCCACAACTGTAAACTCTGTTTCGTCGTCTCCATTTATCAGACCAAAACCGGAGATTATCTCTTTTCCGTCTACACTTCTTGTAATTTTTACGGTATACTGGTTGCTTAACTGTTCTATTCTGGAAGTAGCTGAGTCAAGTCCATGCCATTGGCAATTATAGATAATTCCGTTCTGTTTTCCTGTTATGTCGTGAGCAACGTTTCCTGAATGCTCATTCAATGGCCAGGCATATATAAGCCCCTCTTCTGTCCCATCAACTTCTTCTATTAACCCCTCCAGGGAATATGTGGACCAGACCTGTATTTCATCTATATATCCTTTAAGATTATCTCCGGCTTTCATTTGGCCAGATGATACATGTATAAATGGTTCAACTTCCTTTTCTGTGGCCACTACCCCATCAATTTTCAGATATAATTTTTTGCTATCTCCGTCAATTATTCCTTCCAGGTCATACCATTTACCTGTTTCTAGATTTTCGATATTACAAGATATTTGGCTTTTATCTTCTATAGAAAGGCAGAGGTTATTGTCCTGTAAACCGAATTCTGTTTCTCCGATAGAGAAGATAGTCTGTTGACCGGAAAATTTTTCAAACATTACCCTTGCCTTAATAGATTTAAAGATAATACCCGGATTAACACCAAAGTCTATCCAGCTGTTCTCTCCGTTAAACTTAAGATAACTGCCCCTGTCAATATTAATATTTCTTACTGTGGAACTGATGCGGTCGGCATTTTGTTTTATATTGCTCCGGGCAACCTCTATTTCCCCTTCAGCAGTATCCATCCTGCTGACCAGGGATTCTATTTCATCAGCCTGGATAGTCAGGGCACTTTCAGTAGCAGAAATCCTTTCTTCTGCACTTTCAATCCTGGTTGCATGTAACCCTATCTGTTCGGCATTCTGTTCTATGAGGGTTTGATGTGTTAATAGTTTCCCCTCATTATTGCTTACCCTGGTTGACAACCCTATTATAGTGGAATCCTCTGGAATTGGCTCGTTCCAGGCAAAACCTGCCCCCTTTAGCTGGCTGATAGTATCTGTAACATTGACGTCTACCTCTTTTGCTGTAACCCCTCTTTTTATCAGGGCATCTACAGCCAGGTCTTTTAGTGTCTTTCTAATTGCATATCTTACGATAATATCTGTTAATCCTTCCGGTAGTTTGGGAACAGCAGAAAGAATCAGATATATTTCTTCGTCAGGGCCTTTGCCATACCATTTAATATCCCTGCCATTATTATCTTTTCGGGGTAGGGGGTCTCCATTTTCATCAACAATTCCTATGATTTTAACAGGGTTTCCCTGGGCGTCAAATAACTCTCCGTATTTTTCATCCACAAGGTCAAAAAAGCTGTTTGGGTCTTCCAGGGAAGTTCCCACGTAGATATCTTCTGGTCCATTATACTGGACTCTGTATTTCATGGGTATTTCTTCATCGCCCAAGGTATACCTTTCTTCAACGGGATAGCCGATTTCCTTGTCCCAGTAAGTTGAGAGATGTTCCAGCTCGTCAATCCTGTTGACCAGGTCATCAACTATTTTACTCCTGTCTATCAAATTAAAATTGATTGTCGTGGTCTGGTCACTGATAACAACGGCGTCTTTAATATAGGGAAAATACCCTTCGGCTTCTGCCCTGACAGTATAGGGTCCCTTGGGTATCTTCTCCCATTTCGCTGTGTAATTGTTTTCTGCTACTGTTGTAATACTTTCTTTTCTTTCTAACAGGGTGATTGTTGCACTAATAGGCTCTCCGGCCATGTTCATCGCTTGAACAACAAGATTTCCTCGACCGGATTCCAGAGCCTCCAGGACTATAGTTCCTAGGTCAACTGTTTCATTGGCTATGATATTACAAGAGATAGTTTTGGATTCAAAGCCGTTGGCCGATATAAAAACATTTTGTATACCTGGTTTAATACCAGAAAGGAAGAAGGTTCCATACTCGTCAGTGACGACTGTATTGGTACAGGTAACAGAGGCATTCTTTATGGCAACCCAGTCTTCTCTTACTATCTTACCGGATATGTTTCCTACTTCTGGTTCCAGGACAGTTATGCCCATATCAGTTATGTCGCCATTCAGGATAATTATATTTTTTCTTGTTTTAGTGTAATAGCCTTCACAGGATATCGCGGCAAGATATGTATCAGGGATGATTTCATGTATAATGAAATCCCCATTTTCGTCAGATACAATAGAATAGTTTTCGTATTTTCCGTAAAATCTTATTGTGCTCCTGCCAGGGACAGTAGAACCGATGACTATACCTGGCTTTGGTGACAGGCAAATATCACCCAATTCGTGATAGGAGTTTACCTCCACCTCTATATCCAGGACCAAGGTCTCGAAGTCCGGATGATAAATCATTAGCTTCTGTTTGCCCACCTCTGCATCGATTACAAATTCTCCGTCACTGCTTGAGAGGGCAGAATTTCCAGTGACTACGATTGTGGCATTTTCTATTGGCCTTTCTTCTCTTATATCTTTTAAGAAGCCATGGAGTTTTCCAGGCCTCGGGTCCAGGTAAATATTACCCATTCCAGCTCACACCCTTATGCAAGTGTATTTACTATGAGTTCGAGGTTTGTGGTCCTGTTGGCTTTTACGTCTACATTGTACCAGGCAGTCAGGTAATCCGGATGAGACACTTTCATTGTATAGTTTCCTGGCCTGACATTGAGCATCTCGAATTGCCCAGCACTATTTGTTGAAGTTACTTTATTTTCTGCATCTCCGCTGCCTATAAATAATTCCAGCTTGGCATTGTATATTGGGCTATGGTCGTAGGAGCTCTTGACCACACCCATAATCTGGCCATAGAGGTCTACATCAATACTCATACCCTTCATTATGGGTGTTGCTATTCCGTCAGTATGATTAAGGGTTACTTTTATCCAGAATTTTTCATTATAATTGGTAGATATATTGTCACCAATATTTATTGGTATCAATGTACCTGTATCCAGGTTTTCAGCAAAAACATTTATGGTGACTGCATGGGGGTTATCTGTGTTTTCCATAATAGGGGCAACCTGCTTAATACTTTTTACCTTTGTTCCGGGCTCAAATAAGACAAAGAAACTGCTCTTATCCACATAGTTTATATCATATATACTTATGTTTTGCAGGCCAAGAACAAACATCTTTCTGGCACTATCTATATCTATGGCGTTTCTCTGTCTTAAGTTTATCTTTATTTTTTCTATTGGTTTGCTCTCAAATGATATCATCAGGCTATTTGCATTATCTTTAGCTGAAAAAATGTTCTCATCTGAAAACCTGTAGAACCCCTCACTGTTTACCTTTTTGTATTCTACTGAAACTATATCCAGTGATGCATCAGGATAAGGGTTTATAAAGATTGTATTGGAATTCATATTATTAATTATTGATTTGGGAAGGGTTATTTCAATCTGGGCATTAACACTTGTTACTGGTGAATTAATATCATAGATTACTTTTCTCATCCACTGGGTAGAAATGTCCTGGTCAAGGCAGTTCCGAATATCGTTTTCCTCTATGATTGCACCGGTATAAGATTTGGGAAACACCTCTATAATCAGGTCATCAGGGATGAATATCTTGTTATCTTCCTGGTTATAGAGAAAGGTCTTACTGGTCATATAGACAGGCCTAAGTGTGGCCACATTATAATCGTGGTTGATATAGGCCCTTTCCTTTTCTGGTATAGGAATTGTATTTAATTCATCGCCATAAGAAATAAGTTCAGACCTGTAGAAATCAATATATTCTTTGTCTACGTCGGCATTATGTATCTGCTCTTCAAGGTATTTAATCCTGTTTGCCAGTTGCTGGTTATTAATCTGGAGGGTCTGGATAATATGGTCCAGCTTTATATCATTCCTGGCCAGGCTTTGAAAGATATTTGTCAGGTCTGTGCCGAGTTCCTTATTCATCTCGTTATAGTCCCTGGAGTTGGTTATGCTATTAAATTGTACCTCTCTGGGTTGGAAGATGGATTCCAATTC